>Ga0187770_10001022_pt1 | contig 14420 bp, 9 predicted proteins | sample 0116_SJ02_MP02_2_FD_133154 | JGI IMG/M metagenome (GOLD analysis project Ga0187770, IMG submission 133154) | Tropical peat soil microbial communities from peatlands in Department of Meta, Colombia - 0116_SJ02_MP02_20_MG | ecosystem: Environmental > Terrestrial > Soil > Wetlands > Peat | place...
CTCGTGCGCGAAACGCCGAACGGGAGTGCGGGGAACCTCCGGCATGGCCGCATTCTATCAATAAAAAACAAGGAGGGACAGCCCCCGGGAAGCCTATCCGTCTTTTCGATTACGGCGTCGAGGGCTTTTCGCCGAGCGGCAGCTCCTGGATGGAGTCCGGCGCGGCGTTGACCCGGGCGGCGACCTGGCCGATGCCTCCGGCGTCCTTGCCGCTGACGAAGTGGACGTCGAGCAGGCCCTCGGCGCGGAAGCCGGTTCTCAGGTAGTTCATCTCGGCCAGGGACACGCTCCAGCCCTGGAGCCAGGCCTCGAGTTCGCGCCGCTGCTGGGCGGTGCCCTGGAAGCGGACGGCCAGCTTGATGGGGCTGCCCGTGCTGACGACGCCGGACTTCGGTTCGCCGAACACGTAGAGGGCCTTGACGCCCCAGCGCTCGGCGTCGCAATGGAGGGCGATTTGGGCGGCCATGTGAAGCCGCCAGTGGGCGTGCCCGCTGTCGTCCCGGTACTTCGCCGCCTGCTCCGGCTCGAGCGCGGCCCGCATCGAGGCCCCCGGCTCTGTAAACATGCCCACGGCCAGCTCCCTGTCGCCGTTCATCAAAATCCGCAGGACTTTGCCTCCCGTGGCCTCGGGGACGTCGATGACGCGGAGGGATTCGGCGAGGCCGGCGAATTCGGGGAGGAACTCGGCGAGCCGGTTCGGCGAGGACAGAAAAAAGCTCTCGTTGAATCTCACGCCGGCGTCGTCCGGGTAGAGAGGCAAGTAGCGGATGCCTGATTCGACGAGGTCCTGGAAAAAGTGCGTTCCGAAGGACACGTCGGGGACGTAGTTGCCCTTCTTGCGGGCGACTTCGATGAGCATCGCGGTATTGCTGATGTCCGAGTAGGTCACGCGGACGCCGAGCTTGATGTCGCCACGGCTTCCCCACCGCCCGGGGCCGATCAGAACGAACTGCCGGTTGGGCAGGATCTGGTTGAGCCTCCCGACGGCCAGCCCGACCGCGGCCAGCTCCGTCAGCCCCGGAATTTCGCCGTACTTTTCCGGGTCGACATAGACGATGTGGGTAATGTCGGCCACCTGGCCGTTCGAGACGTAGCGCCGGGCCGTGAAGAGGATCGTGTCGTCGGGTATGCCGGCCGGGATTTCCATCGGGAGGTCCTCGACCGCGTAGCTCTGGGGCCGGCACTGCAGGAGGTAGAAGTCCTTTCCGTCGGAGGCGAACTCGATATCGACAGGGACGCCGAGAGCCGTCTCCAGGGTCTTGAGGATGGCCTCGAGCTGGCCCATGAAGGGACTGGCGGAGATGAGGCCGTCGAAAGTGACCACGGCGTCCACCTTCGCGAAATCCGTGGCCAGGCCCATGGGGCGCTGGAGGACCCCGTCATGGAAGAGCGAGATGACCTTGTTGAGGGCCGGGTATTCGGGTCCGGACTCCCTGAGCAGGTCCTTGATATCTTTGGTCTCGAAACAGTTGTTCTCCAGGTTGATGACGTCGATCTTCTTGGGCGAATAGCGGATGACCTCGTCGATCGAGACGTTCACGCGGAGGTTCGGACGCCCCGGCGCCACCATGATGGGGTAGTCGTCGCTGACCCTGTCCACGGCCCGGGTGCCGAGCCCGGGGACGAGGCGGAGAAGGCCGTCCTCGCGCCGGATCCGCGGCGACCAGCGGAACTCGTTCCGGCTGAAGGCGACCCCGGCGTAGGCCGGAAGGTAATAGTGCCCGACCTGCCGGCCGACGACCTCCTGGATCATGATCCCCATTTCCTCGTAATAATCGAGCAGCCCCCGTTCGGCCCTGTACTGGATGGGGTCGGGGCTGAAGATCGAGGCGTAGACCTCGGCCACGGCGTCAAGCAGGGCGTCGAGCCGCTCCTTCTTGCTGCCCTGATTGGCCAGGAAGAGGCTCTTGTATTTCCCGGCGAAGGCAGTCCCGAGCCGGTCCTCGAGGAGGCTCGAGCTGCGGACGATGAGCGGGACGTCCCCGAAATCGTCCAGAGCGAGCGACAGCCCTTTCACGATCTCCTGCGGGAAGGAGCAGGTCTTGAAGACGTGGACGATGTGCGGGTATTCCTGGCGGACCTCCTCGATATCCTTGTATTTCTGCTCGATGACCTCGTCGAGGTCGTTGTGCTGGACGAAGGCCATGATGGCGTCGGAGGTAATGTACCACGTCTTCGGCGTCTTGACCTCGCCGACCTCCTGGAGGCGGCGCGCGGCCTGCTTGAGGATGCGGCTGGCGAGGAACAGCCCGGCGCTCTTGCCCCCGAGCTTCCCGTGGCTGCCCTCGGGGAAGATGATGCGTTCCATGAGGTCGAAGAAATCCTCGGGCTCGACGTACTTCTTGGCGATGTTGATGAACTCGAGCTGTTCGGTGAAGAAGCGCCGGATCAGGGCCACGCGGACGCTGTTGGACGTGGCCCGGGGCAGCTGGATCCCCTCGGGGATGAGCCGCCGGTAGCGCTGGATCGATTCCAGGACCTCGTTGAGCGGGGCGTACACGTCTTCCAGCGTCTTAACCGAGGCGCTCGAGCGGTCCTCGTTCATCCATTTCTGGATGCGGGACATGATCTCCTCGTCCGTCAGGTTGTCCGAGGCGATCTTGAAGGTTTCCTCGCTGAGCTTGACGAACCATTCCACGCTTCCCCGCTCCTGCGGAACATTCGATTCCCCGAATACACCCTCGGCCTCCTGCTCCTCTCCGATGCGCTGCAGGAGCGCCCGGGCCTCGCTCACGCCGCGCCATCCGAGGTAGTTCATCATCTTGCGCGAGACGCGGATGAACAGGTTCTGGTCGGAGTTGCGGAGCAGGTCCAGGGTGATGCGCCAAGCTGGCCTGTCGCGGCCCGGGCCGCGGCGCTCGTCGGCCATCTCGTCGAACATCCGGCGGAGCCTCTGATGAAGAATGAACTGGCCGATGCGGTCGGCGATCGTCTGGACGAGCTTGACCTCGCCCTTGAGGAAGGGGCCGCACTCGTTCTCCGGAGTCTGGCGTTTGTAGGATACGCAGAGCCGCCCGGCCGTGGCCTCCTGGACTCGGATGTCGGCGCAGTGGACGTGGGGGGAATCCTCGAAGCCGGGCGATTCGTAGACGTCGTCGCCGCAGGTGATCCGGGCCTGGCAGCATTCGGGATATTGCCACCCGGGCGGGATGGCCTCGAGGATGAGGGGAAGGACTTCTTTGAGAGGCTGGTCGAAATGACTCAGGATCTCTTCGACCCTGTAGAGACAGTTGAGCTCCTTGGCCCGCTCGTGGAGGCTCGAGAAAAGCGTGTTGACAGCCGTCGGCGTCCGTTGGTTCGCCATCGCGCCGCGTCCCTCCTTCGCGGCCAGGCCCGCAAGACTATTTTAAACCCAGCCGCGATCTTTGCAAGCGTTGGCGACTCGGCTGACCGCGATCACATAAGCCGCGTCCCGCATATAGAGCTTCCGGGTCCGGGCGAGCTCGCTCACGGCGAGGAAGGCCGCCGTCATCTTGTGGTCGAGCCGGCTGAGGACTTCCTCCTTTGGCCAGTAGAAGTTCTGGTTCGACTGAACCTGCTCGAAGTAGCTGCAGGTGACGCCGCCCGCGTTGGCTAGGAAGTCCGGGATAACGAAGATGCCCCGGCTCTTGATCACGGCGTCGGCTTCCGGGGTCGTCGGACCGTTGGCGCCCTCGGCGATCACCCTGGCCCGCGGCCCGATCTTCTTCACGGTCTCGGCGTTGATCTGGTTCTCGATGGCGGCCGGGATCAGGATATCGACGTCCTGCTCGATCCAGGCGTCGCCCGGCAGGCGCTCGTACCCGAGCTTCGCGACCTTGGCCTTATCGATGCCGCCGAACTCGTCGGTGATCGCCATGAGCTCCTCGAGGTTGACGCCGCTCTTTTTGACATACGTGTACGAGGTCTTGTCTTTCTGGTCCCAGCAGGCGACGCAGACGACCTTGCCGCCGAGCTGCGTGTAGAGCTGGATCGCGTACTGGGCGACGTTGCCGAAGCCCTGGACGGCGGCGACGGTCTTTTCGATCGGCAGCCCGAGCTCCTTGAGCGCCTCGCGGAGCGTGTGGACGAGGCCGTAACCCGTGGCCTCGGTGCGGCCGAGCGAGCCGCCCATGCCGACGGGCTTGCCGGTGATGAAGCCGGGGTATTTCGCGCCCCGGATGGCCTCATATTCGTCGAGCATCCACAGCATGTGCTGCGGGTTGGTCATGACGTCGGGGGCGGGCACGTCGCTCAGCGGGCCGACGTTCTTCGCGACCTGGCGCACCCAGCCCCGGCAGAGGCGCTCCTGTTCGTGTTCGCTGAGGTTGTGCGGGTCGCAAATGACACCGCCCTTCCCGCCGCCGAGCGGGATGTCCACGACGGAACATTTCCAGGTCATCCACATGGACAGCGCCCGGACGGTGTCGATCGTCTCCTGGGGGTGGAAGCGGATGCCGCCCTTGCAGGGGCCCCGCGCGTCGTTGTGCTGGCAGCGGAAGCCGCGGAAGACGCGGACCGTACCGTCGTCCAGGCGAACGGGAATGGAGAAATGATACTCACGGAGGGGCTGACGGAGCAGGTCCCTCGTGGGCTGGTCAAGCTCGAGAAGGTCGGCGACGCCGTCGAACTGCTTCTGGGCCATCTCGAACGGATTGAACCCTTTGGTCGCCATGAAGAAACTCCATTCTGTTATGAATGTATGATGACATTCTGAGAAGCAATAAAATCGCTCAAACGTGAGTAGAAATTATAATCTCGGGGAGGTTAATATTCAAGTCACAGGCAGGAGAGGGGACGTTCCAAAAGAGGCGGGCATGGCAATTCCCGACGCGCAGTTCATGGGGCCCTCCTCAGCGCCATGGATACCGCGGTGGCTGTCGTTTGACCCGCCATCTTTGAGCCTGGCAGCCTGGTTCTCGGGCAGAAACACTACGGAATGGCCGAAATTGACATTAAAAAAATATTATATATCAATAAATATTTATTGACAAACAGTAATTTTATGGTTATATTGATTATCGATAAATGAATTGGAGGCCTCAATGGAAAATCAGAACTTTCACATTCCTCTCTCTTCCATTCGGGTGTTCTATCTGTTTATCCAGGTCATTTGGGTTGTCAGTGTGATCGGCATCGGTATCTGGTCCGTCGTTCTGCCAATCGGCTTCTTCGGCACGCCGGACAAGAAGCCGCTCTTTGATCTGGTGACGTGGGCGACTTGCTTCCGTGGAATGTTCTCAGGCGCTATCTTCTTATGGGTTCTTTATCCTCTCCGGAGCCTTACGTGCACCGTCAATGGAGGAAGGCCTTTCGATATCACGAATCCTTCCAGGATCCGCAAAATCGCGTTCGGAGTATTCGCCTGGATACCGGTCGGAATTATCGGAGAATACCTGCTGAAGCCCGCTCGCGGACCGATAACATGGGTCGATTTTGCTGGAGTCCTTTGGCAAAAGGCCGTGGTGTGGGGCTTTCTGGGGCTCGCCATTCTTATGATCGCCGAAGTGTTTGATGTCGGAGTCAGGCTCAAGCAGGACCAGGACCTGACCGTCTGAGGTGGGCCATGCCGATCATCGTCAATCTCGACCTCATGATGGCCAAGCGGAAGATGTCGCTGACCGAGCTCTCGGAGAAGGTGGGCATTACCATGGCCAACCTCTCGATCCTCAAGCAGGGCCACGCGCGAGCCATCCGCTTCTCGACGCTGGAGAGGATCTGCGGGGTCCTCGACTGCCAGCCCGGCGATTTGCTGGAGTTCAAAAGAGAAGGGTAGGCCGGTGCGAGGATCTCTCTCGCCGACGAAAGAGAAGAGGCCCTTTCGAAAAGGCGCCCATCCGTGATCAACCGGGAAGCCCGGCCCTCAGGACTTCCTGGTGAAGCGCATCACGCAATCCAGACACTCGGGATCCTCGTACTTGATCTCGAGCTTCCATCCCGCGGCCGCCGCCCGGTCCTGCCAGATCGTCTCGAAGATTCGGCGGTAGTCCTCGAAGGAGATCTGTCCCCTGAGATGCCCCGTCTGCTTATAAAGCGCAAAGAACTGCGGCTTGATCCGGACCACGGCTTCGCGGTCGGTTAGGCTTTCCAAGGTGACGGGATTGCCCCTCAGCCGGCCTTGTTCCCAGCAGGCGTACAGGATGAAGGCCCGCCCGGGGGGCACGAAGGGGACCCAGGTCTTGGCTGCCAGGTAGTATCCGGCGCCGTCCTTCAGCAGGCTGGGCAGGAAATCCTTCCCCTTTTCCTTGGACAAGACGTTGTCGAAATACACCATCTGCGACCAGTAATTCTCTTCGCGCTGCCAGGCCTTCGTCTCCTCTGGCAGGTCGGGGAATTCGGAGGCGGGGAACTTGTCAACCTTGTCCAGCCGGATGAAGATATTCTCGACGTGGCGGTAATACCAGTGGCGGCCCTCCTTGAGCAGCGTGAAGCAAAAGATTCCCTTCGTCTGCTCTCCCGAGGTAAAGGTCACGATGTAGTGGACTTCGTTCCCGACCGGGAAAACCTCGGGATGAGCCCATTCTTTCCAGGTCCCGTGCGTGTCCTGGATCTGTTTGAAGATCCTGAGTTGCTCCAGGAGAACCTCCTTCGGAAGGCCCTCATAGGGGCGGATCCGGTCGAGGGTGATCTTCCCGTTTTTCACCGCCATGACAAATTCCTTCCAAATGGCCAGGTCATCCTGCCCTTGGGCGGAGAAGACGGCCGGCAGGGCCAGGAGGGCTAGAAAAGCGATGGCCGCCGCCGGGCCTCTCATTTTGACCATGTGACACCTCCGCGCCGTTACCTGCAGAACCGGTGAGCGACAGTTGAACCGAGGCTGATTTTATCCGAACGCCGTCGGCAAGACAATCTTCGTGGGAATATCGGAATCGTGTCTTTTCGGTTCGTGCATGGTTATCGGCGATCGCCCAAGCAAGGAAGCGCTCGGGATCCCTAGTGGCTTTTCTTCGGATGGGCCGTCAGTCTGCGGAGCGCGGTGCGAAGAGCTCGAGGTCGGCGAAGGCGATGGCCGCGACGAGCGTAACGAGCCCGCTCCACCGGTGCCATTCGAGGAGCACGATCTGCCCCTGGTAGTGGAACCAGGGGAGCATTGGCAGGAGGGCCGAAACGGCCGCCGATGCGCCCGCGATGAGGAAGATCCAGAAGAACACTTTGGCCCAATCCCTCGGCCCCCAGGGAATCCGGAAACGCCGTGCGCTTTCCATGTTGCCGGGAAGGGCGAGCGGACTCGGGTTGAACATGAAGCGCCGCGCCCTCAAGAAGGCCACGAGCGTCAGGCAGACGGCGAAGACGGCTCCGGCCACGACATGAAGAAGCAGGGGATAGCCGTAGAGCCCGCGCCGGATGAAGATGGCGAAGAAGAATCCGCTGGCCGTGAGATAGAGAAAACTCACGTAAAGGCTGGCCAACAACCATTTTTCAGCGGCCGGAAGCCGCCAGAGTCCAAATCCCTTGAGCCAGGCCGCCCACCCGCCGGGAGCGGGTTTGACCAGAGTTTCGGGGATTCTCCGGGCTAGCCATCGCCTGAAGTCCCGGAAGACCGCCGCGTAGAGAATGCTCCCTTCGGCTGAAGGATGACGGATGCGGTAACGGCGGAAAGCCAATGCAAGCCCCGTCGCCAGCAAGGTCAGGACCGTGACGGCGGCGAACATGATCATGGCCTCTTTTCGATGAGCCCGGCCAGTCTCCCGGCGATGACGACGAGGAACGCCAAAAGCAGGAGGCCGACGGCGAGGATCGCCGCGCCCAAGACGATCTTGAAAAGGGGCCTCACGGCGAACGTCAGACCGAAGATCCTTTGGAACACGCCTCCGACGCCCATCAACGAGGTCGTAGACCGTGTTTCGAACTTGTCCGTCAGGAGCGGCCCTGTGCCTTTGATAGTCTTGAAGAAGAATTTTGAGTCCGCGGTGTGGCAGTCGGTGCAGCCGTTCCAGCCCAAGGATTGTTCGACGGGGCGCACGTTATGGGCCAGCGACCACATGATCGGAGCGGCGAACGCCGCGGTCCCGGACGTCAGCTTCCCCGCCTTGTTCAGGCGGAACGTCCGTCCTCCGGAAACGTACACGAAGTCGGCCGCATCACCCCGCTGCGGCTCCTTCGCCTGCGTTTCCACGGCCCGAAGCGCTGCGAGGACGAGCCCGACCTGCTCTTCCGTCAGGGTCTGCTCGGTTCCCGCCTTGGCCGTTACCGCCCGGAGGTCGAAGTCCGACGCCAGGGGTTCGATCCTGCGTTCCTTGAGCCAGCCCGCGCCCGGCTTCGCCTGGAGAGCGGCCGGAGCATCGCTCGGGTTGAGATATCCGTCCACGATCTGATACAGCGTCTTTCTGACGATGATGGCCGGGCGCCCCGGCGCGCCTTTGACCGTTCCCAACGCCTGGAGGATGCTCTGGAGCCTGGGCGCGATCTCCGGGTCCTTGTCCGGCGAGGCCGGATCGAAATCGGGGACGAGCGGCGAGAGGCCGAAGCTCTTTTTGATGGCCCAAAAGGCGGGGGGCGCTGGCGTGCCGCCGGCCTTTGCCGCACCCGCGGCCGGAGAGGCGTCGAGCCCGCCGTCCACATTGACGTCAAAGACCCATCCCCCGGAGACAAGGACGGGGACCTCGGTCTCGCCGCAAGCCTGAGTCAGGGCGGAGAGGACCTGTGTGATCCTGTCCTCGCACTTGAGAAGGTCGCCGGCTGCGGCCTCGACGGCCTCGGGCTTGAGCGGGACGACCGACTTCCCCTCCTCCCGCGCCCAGAAGGCCGGCCAGGCCAGCCGTTGCGGCGTGATCCTCCCTCGGGCGTCCCTTGCATAGACCGGTTCGATGATGGCTGGCTCATCCGTCCACCACCGGGCGACGCCGTAGATGCCGAGCCGGTTAGCACGCGACGTCCGGACGCGCATCCATTGCTTGGACGGCATCGGACCCGAGTGGCACACGGGGCACGACAGCGTCTTGAAGTGGATGAGCGGGATTCCCGTGTGCTTTGGGACGGGGGCGCCCAGGCGGCCGGGCGTGACGAGCTTCCGGCCGCTCGAATCTTCGCCCAGATGGCAGCCGCGGCAGGTGAACGAGTCCGCCGCCCGGTTCCCGGTTTCCTCGGCTTCGCCCTCGTAGCCCCGGATCATGCCGTGCCCCAGGTCGTTCCTGTGGCATTCGGCGCACGCGATGCCCCTGGCCGTGTGGACGTCCGCCGCCGCCTCGGCCCGCGTGTCCGTCACCGGTGAGACCGAATGACAGACCAGGCAGTTCCTGTCGCCGGGGGGATAGGCGATGTCGAGGAAATAGCGGTGCTTGCTGTCGAAGTCGGACGCCTTGTAAGTGACGAACGGTGCCACGGCCCATTCGTGGTCATCGAGGTTGGGGCCGTCGTAGACGCTCCAGGTTTCATGGAGGCGCGAGGCCATCCCCCCGACCTCGCCGACGCCGGACGCAGCCGTCGCCGCCCAACGGAAGTTCTGCCGGAGCATCTGCTTGGCCCACTCGCTGTTGTCCTGGCGGCCGGATCTGTTGTGACAGGCCAGGCAGTTGATCTCGGCCTTCCCGGAGACGTTCCAGCGGGAGTCGGGGCCCGGCGCGACGTCCCCCTCGTCCGGCTCCGCCGGTCCTCCGCCCGGCATGTGCCGGCCGAAGAGCATAGTGAAATCCCAGGCGTCGAGCCCGACCGTCCTCGGATCCCAAGATCCCGGCCATTTCCGGTAGGAAACGGGCAGGATCGTTCCGGTTTTCGCGTCGAGCCAGATCCACGGCTCGCCGGGCCGTCCGTTTTTCTCCGAGCGCATGGCGTTCCAGTGCCAGCCGGCCTGGATCGTTTTATAGTCATGACACGGGCCGCAGGTGGTGCGAACGGAGAAGGGCATGGCATCCCGGTCGTCGGGGGTGATCAGCTGGTTTATGTCGTCGCGGAGCGGAATGAGGTGCGTCGGCGTCGTCCGATTCCCGTCCCAGGGCGCCGGCTTTTCGTCCTGGGCACCGGCCGCGCTCCAGAGGCCGATAACGAGCAAGCCCAGGGCCGCCGCGCCGAACCGTCCGGCGGCTCTCATGCTTTGAACTGCTCCGGACGGAATTCCAGCAGTCTCCGGGCCTTGACGGCGTCGTTGGTGTTGAGGACGGCGACGCAGGATTCGAAGGCGAGATCGGCCGGGCAGCTCAACGGCGTGCCCAGCCGGACGGCGTCGAAGAAGTTCTCGAGGTGCGGCTGGTGCGCGGGCTTGGCCAACTCGACCGGCAGATTCCAACGCCCAGCCTCCTGGGTCATCCGGACGTCGACGAAGATGTTCTTTGAAGTGCTCTTCTGGATCGGGGCGGACTCGGATTCGAGGAGCCCGGCCTTGGCCAAAGAGTCCCATTCCGGCGCCGTGGGCTCTCGCATCGCCCAGTTCCCCTTGGACGGGATTTCGGACAGGACGATCGATCCGTTGTCTCCCATGAACGTCTCGTAGAAACCGCCATGCTGGGTGGTCGTCTGGACCTGATAGAAGGCGCGGGAGATGCCCCCCGGCCTCTCAAATTCGTAGACGGCCATGACGTTGTCATACCACTGCCAATCTTTGTAATAGTCCATGCCGCCGCTGGCGACGACCGACCGGGGGTTCGCGCCAAAGACCCAGCTGAAGAGGTCGATTTGGTGCGAGCCGAGGTCGACCATGGGGCCGCCGCCGTATTTTTTGAACAGGCGCCAGTTCCGGAATTCGGTCATCGAGCCGTAGCCGTACTTGTTGAGCGTGGCCGCGTCGATCGTGTATTTCTCGGGCCATCCGAGGAGCTCGCTCTTGGCCCGGTTCCACTGGGAGTAGGCGGCGGTGACCAGGCCGAGAAGCCTGTGCTCCCGGATAAGGCGGTCGATGGCGTGGATGTAGCGGGGATTGGAGCGGCGCTGATGGCCGATCTGAAGGAGCTTGCCGGTTTCCCGGGCCGTGAGGACCATCGAGCGGGCCTTCTCCAGAGAATTCGCCATCTCCTTTTCGCAGTAGACGTGGAGCCTGGCCCTGAGGCAGGCGTTGGCGTGATCGGCGTGCATCCAGTCGGGCGTCGCGATGACGACGGCCTGGAGGTCCTTCTCCTTGGCCAGGAGGTCGCGGAAGTCTTCGTAGACCCGGACGTCCTGCCCGTATTTTTTGAGGTAGTTGTGGGTGTAGGTCTGGCTGTAGCTCCAGATGTCGCAGATCGCGAGGATCCGGATGGCCGGAATGCGGAGGATGGATTCGATGAGGACCCGGCCCTGGGCGCCGCAGCCGATAACGGCAATGCGGAGCTCCTTGGGATTCTTCTCCGCGGCCGCCTTCACCCGGGGCGTTTGGGAGAGCGCTTTTCCGGCGAGCGCCAGGCTGAGGCCCGCCGCGGCCGAGGTCTTGAGGAAGTCCCGGCGCGACAGGCCGTCCTTCGCGTCCGGGCGTTTCGTCTTCGTGTGCATAAAACGACTCCTGGCTCCGTCGAGTCCAGCCCATCATACTACAAAACCGAGCGGCAAAAAAAGCCCGCGAGAGGCCGGAAAAAACCTGCCCGTCGCGCCTCCTGCCCTCATGTCCGCGGCCGGGGCGCGCCCTCAATCATCTCAGGCGCAGGGACCGGTCACCTTTTCTATAAGCGGTGGACGCGGGTCCTCTGGGCCTGGCTTCGCCGGCTTCCGTTTTTCTCCGTGATAGGGTATTATATAAAGAGCGCGGAAAGGGTCGGGCTGGCGGTTTTAAGAGAAGTTTGGCTGTTTTGAAAAGCATGTATTGTGAGGACGGCGATGCGAACAAAATGGCTCTGTTGGCTCGGTTCGACCCTGATCATCCTATCGGCTTTGAGCTGCGGCGGTAGCAGTAGCAGCCCGACTCCGACCCCCACTCCCACCCCTCCGAGCGTGACGGTCAGCCCGGAGACGGCGACGCTGTCCCCGGGCGCGGCCCAGCAGTTCACGGCCACGATCGCGAACGCGACGGACCAGACGGTCAGCTGGGAAGTCAACAACGTCCAGGGCGGGAGCGCGACCTACGGACTGATCTCTGAAGGCGGCGTGTACATCGCCCCGACGAACATCTCGGGCTTGTCCAGCGTGACGGTGACGGCCGTCTCCTTCGATGACCCCACGAAGACAGGGACCGCCACGGTGACCTTCCAATCGGGTTCGAGCGTCAAAGTGGTCATCGCCGCGAACGGAGCTCCCATCCCGGTCCTGACGTTCGGGTCGTACACCCTCTCCGCGACGGTCAGCGGGACTACCAATACGGCCCTCACCTGGCAGGTCAACGGCGTCACCGGAGGCGGCTCGACGACGGGCACGGTCACCCAGGCGGGGGTCTATTATGCGCCCCATTCGGTGCCGGTTTCCACGGCGGCGAACAACGACGGCCAGACGACCGACGTGATTTTGACGGCGATTTCCCAGGCGGACACCACGGCCTCGGATTCGGTGATCGTCGTCCCGACCCCCCCGCAGACGTCGCGCTTCCCGCTGCCGGTCCCGCTCGGGACGTCCGGCGGAAATGCGCATGACTTGTCGACCTCCGGGAATTACACGTTCTGCTGCGGCGGGACCATCGGGTCGCTCGTGTCCCGGGGCGGTCAGCTGTACATCCTGAGCTGCAACCACGTCTTGGCCCGGAGCGACGCGGCCTCGATCGGCGACGCGATCATCCAGCCGGGGCTTATCGACAACAACTGCGCCGTTGCCGGCACGAACACGGTCGCGAACCTGTCGCAGTTCTTCAATCTGGAGACGGGCGCCCTGCCGAACGTGGATGCCGCGATCGCCGAAATCGTGTCCGGCGCCGTCGAGCCGCTGGGGACCATCCTCGAGCTGGGCGGCACGGCGAGCGGCAGCCAGCCGACCGACGGGACGCCCAATCCCGGACCGGGCGTGACACCCACGGTGGGACGCCCGGTTGCTAAGAGCGGGAGGTCGACGGGCCTGACCTGCTCTCAGATCACCTCCGTCAGCACGTCGATCAGCGTTGAATACCAGAAAGGATGCAATACGGGCTCGACCTACGACGTGGATTTCGACAATCAAGTCGACGTCAGCGGCGTGGGCTTCAGCGCCTTCGGCGACTCGGGCTCGCTCATCGTCACCCAGGACACGTCGGACCCCGTCGGACTGCTCTTCGCCGGCTCCGATACGGACACGGTCGCCAATCCCCTGGACGACGTCCTCTCGCAACTCGCAGACCCGTCGACGGGGGAGAAGCCTGTTTTTGTCGGAGATTCGACGGTCGGAGCCCATGCCGTCGCCGCCTGCTCGATCCCCCAGCCCACGTCGTCCCTGGCCGTAATCCTGCAGGGGCAGGCGGCTTTGTCGAATCTCGCCCTGGAGGCCGCCACCGCGGCCCGCGACGCTCATGCCGAAGAGCTGATGACGGCGCACCCCGAGATCCAGGCTTTGGGCGTGGGCGCGAGCTGCGACAATCCCCGGGAGAGCGCCGTCCTTCTGTTCGTGCCGAAAGGGCCGTCCCATGCGGGTCTTCCACCTCTCGTGGGCGGGATCCGCACGCGCATCGTCGAGGTCACCACGAACAGGATATCAGGCTCTCTCTCGGCCGAAGAGAGCTCCATCCTCATTCAGTCGGTGGCGCTGCCCCCGCTCGCCTACGCCATCTCCGAGGCCGAAGTGGAACGGGCGAAGGCGGTCCAATCGGCTCACCGGGATGCCCTGATGCGCCAGCACGGCGTCCAGGGCGTCGGCGTGACGTCGAGCCTGGATTCCCCAGGCGAGGCAGCGTTGATGATTTTCGTCATCCGCGGGGTCGCGCACGACCCGATCCCGCCGGTCATCGACGGCCTGCGGACCCGGATCCGCGAAACAAGCCGCTTCCGGGCCCGCTAGAGCCCTGGGGCCAAACGCGTCTGCCCGGCGCCCCGCTATTTCTTCATATCCTTGTCGAAAGCGACCAGGGAAGGCGAGAAGTTCATCCGGCGGACGAACTCGAGCGATTCCGCCGCGCCGAGCTCGCGGTCCATGGCGTTGTCCTCCCACTCGACCGAAAGCGGGCCTTCGTAGCCGATGGCGTTGAGCTCGCGGATGATGCCCTCGAAATCGACGTCGCCGTGCCCGAGAGACCGAAAGTTCCAGCCCCGGCGGACGTCGCCGAAGGCGAGGAAGGAGCCGAGGATCCCGGCCTTGCCGTCGAGCGTCACGGCCACGTCCTTCATGTGGACGTGGTAGACGCGGTCGGCGAACTCGCGGATAAAGAGAGGCGGCTCAAGGCCCTGCCAGACGAGGTGGCTGGGATCGAAGTTGAGGCCGAGGGTGAGCCTGCGGTTGAACGTCTCGAAGAGGCGGCAGGTCGTGTAGAGGTCGAAGGCGATCTCCGTCGGATGAACCTCGAGGGCGAATTTGACGCCTTGCTTGTCGAATTCGTCGAAGATGGGCGTCCAGAGGTCGCGGATCTTTGCGTAGCCGGCCGCCACCATTTCCTCGGTCGTCGCCGGGAATGAGTACCAAGCCTTCCAGACGGGCGAGCCCATGAAGCCGTTGACGACGTAGCATCCCATGAC
>Ga0187770_10001023_pt1 | contig 14415 bp, 11 predicted proteins | sample 0116_SJ02_MP02_2_FD_133154 | JGI IMG/M metagenome (GOLD analysis project Ga0187770, IMG submission 133154) | Tropical peat soil microbial communities from peatlands in Department of Meta, Colombia - 0116_SJ02_MP02_20_MG | ecosystem: Environmental > Terrestrial > Soil > Wetlands > Peat | place...
CGCCCAAACCACGCCTCGATCTGATGCAGCAGGACATCGGAGCCGTGGAAGCCGGTGTCGACGAGATAGACGGTTTTTCCGTCCAACCTGTTGAGCCGGGGCGCCATCGGAATCAACTGAATCGGCGGGGGCGTGCCTTTGGGATTGACCGCGGTGAGTTTTTCCGGACCGGACGCTGGAGCTTTTGCGGCGGGCGTTTTGTGTTGTTGCGCTTCCGTCGTGCGGGCCGCCAGCAATGCCGGCGACATTCCCAGCAGAGACAGCAATCTTCGTCTGTTCAAAATTCCACCCCCTGCCTTCAACTAATTCTTAGGACGCCTGATTGCGGCACCGCGTTTCACGGTCGCGCTTATATGCTGGAGCGGTACGGATTCGCAAGCGATTCGCCCCGCGCGGATTTCTATCGTTCGGTAAACTCATCGCCGTGCGTGAGGAACTCGGGGTACGCGCCCGCGCCGAGTTCGTAGAGGTCCATGCCCTGGCGCTCGCCTTCGGCAGGCACTCGCTGCGGATAGACGCGATCGAGAGCCCAATTCAGACCGTAGGTCAAAGGCAACATGAACCCGATCAGCGTAGCGATACCAACCACTTGCGCGAGCCACTGACCCGCGCGGACAGGCTCCCCCGCGGCGCCGATCGCGTGCGGAGACATCGACGCGAAAATCCCGACGGAAAGCACGCCCCACAATCCGCCCATCGCGTGCGCGGAAATCGAGCCGCCGGGATCGTCCACCGACATGCGCAGCTCAAACCACTCCACTGCGACCGGCACGAGCAGTCCTGCGATGATCCCGATCGCAATCGCTTCCACCGGCAGAGCAAATGCGCATGCGCCGCTGCTGGCGGCAAGCCCTCCGATCCAGCCGTTGGCGGTGAGCGAAGCGTCAGGCTTGCCGAACCTCGTGTGGGTGACGAGCGCGGCCGTCAGCGCTGCCGACGCAGCGGACAGCAGGCTGTTCATGGCGACACGGACCACCGCGCCTGCATCCGTACCGCTGAAGAGAATAGCACCAGCTGAATTCAGCCCGCACCACCCGACGAGCGCTAACACGCAACCGAAGACGACGTAAACAGCGTTGTGGCCGGGGATCGCGCTCGGCATTCCGTCGTGCGCATACTTCCCGCGGCGCGCACCGAGAATCCAGGCCATCGCGAGCGCCGTCAGGCCGCCAACGGCCTGAATCGCGCCAGCCCCGCCCCCGTCGACGAACCCCTGTCCCAGGCCGTAATTCGCACCGAGCTGTGCAAGCCAGCCGCCTCCCCAGGACCAGTGCGCGAAAAGCGGATACGTGAGTCCGGCGAGAAGAGCGGTCGAAAGGGAGCACGCGCCCAGTCGCCAACGATCCGCGCCCGCTCCGAGCGGTATCAGCGCCGCGAGTCCCGCGCTGAACATTCCCAGCAGCGTCGCCAGTGACGCCGGCGAAGCGCCGAGAGTCATGTGGCGCATGAAAATCGGTCCGCGTCCAAGCCAACTCCACGGCTTGCCGCCGATCATCACGACGTGCGCAGGCAAGCCCGCGAATCCCTGAAATGCGAAGCCGCACGCACAGTACGCAATCGCGGCAACGGAAACGACGCAGAGAGAAGCCGTCATCATATGGGCCGCGCTGCGCGAGCGGCCGAGGCCTGTGTTGATTAATGCGAGCCCTGCGCCTGCGAGAGGGACGAGAAGAATCAAGACAGCGCAGAGGACTGCGCCGGTGTCGGAGAGTGTCGGGGAAGAGGCGGGCATCAGTCGTGTTCACCTCGGCGAACGGGATGCGCGCGGATCACCAGAACCAGCCCAACGATCTCGACGCCGACTCCTGCCAGTATGAACGCGGCTCTCGGCACATCCTGAGCGAGCAGGGCGACTGCTGTGAGCGTGATGGCCCAGCCGGACACCAAAAGCAGAAATCCCAAAATCTTCATCCATGAATCCTTGCGCAGCGGGGCCCGGCCGTGGCGGCTGCGGCCATAGACACTTGGAACGTGAGCGCCTTGCTGTGCGAGTCGAATAAAGCGGTTAAATCAAACTCCGCCCACGCGGCGTAAGCGTAACACCTGACGCTAAGGCCATCCAGTCGATTTTTTCTCGGATTGGGGACGATTGCCCGAGGAATGAAAACGAGAGAGAGCGGTTCCGCCTTCGCGTGCCGCGGCGTTTTCCATTGCGAAAGCTAGTTGCCCGGAGGCGGAGTCCGGGGCGCCACAGTCACGGTGACCGGCTGTTCGAGCTCGAAATCCAACTTCGTTTCCGATGGAATCCGCACCTGCTTACCGTGCGTCGCGGCCTGATACACGCCTCCGCCCGCGCCGCCCACGCCCGCGCCGATCGCGGCTCCCTTCCCACCGCCGGCGAGCGCACCGATAATCGCTCCGAGCGCGGCGCCGCCGCCGACTTTCTCAGCCGTGTTCTTGCCGCGCGAATCGCCGCTGAGCGAATACGTGCTGCTCACGAGCGAATACGATCGTCCGCGCGATTCGAGTTTGATCAACTCGAGATGCAATTCGCTTTTTCCCGAGAACTTGCCCGCAGAACTAGCCGATACCAGGCGAACGTATACGTCGGCGCCCTTCGGCACCACGACGTCATCGTCCACAACGATCGGATTTTCTAGCGAGGCGTGAAAGATTTCGCCGGGATTGTTCACGGAGGAATCCACTCCGTCGATCATTCGAATCGTGATCGTCGTGCCGGCCGCGACTTCCACTTCCCTGGGCGGCGGAGGTGGTGCAGGCGTAGGAAGAAGCGATGGAGCGGGGGCGGAGGGAAGTGAGTCGGGCGCAGGCGGCGCCGGTGCGGGTGCTGGAGTTGGAGCCGGAGGAGCTGGCTGGATGTTCTCAGCCGACTCCGCGCGCTCGGGCTGCGCTTTCTCCTGTTTTGCACGCTTTTCGCGCGGAGACTTTCGCTCGCGTGTTGCAGCCGGCGATTCCGGCGCAGCGCTCCGTGCCGTCTCAACGGCGATCTGGTCGTCTACTTTCGTTACACCGGGGGTTTGTGTCGCAATCTTGTATGCGTCGAGATGCGCCGTATCATTCGGCACGGTCCCGGTGAGGGTGACCACGCCGCCATCGGACGTGACGTGGAGGCTCGCACCCTGCAGGAGCTGATCCGAAAACATCTGCGACTGAATGCTGGTGACGATTCCGGCATCATCCGGCTTTTTCGCGCACCCTGCTGCCAGCGCGATCACCAGCACTGCGAACGAGAGGATCGATCTCTCGCGCATCGTGCTTTCTCCTTTTTCCCCTGTCGCGTCCCCAGGTATCGGCTCGCCGACGGCGCTTGTACCGAGGCTTTGTCGGCCAGTCTACTACGATGCGCGGCAGAAGCTAAATGCCGTCCGCAAGGCAACATGGCGGGCCTCAGCAACTTTTTTCGAGGCCTCGTGTTCTAGCAACTGCGGCGGAGAAGGGGTTTTCCGCCGCGTGGCAGTCATACGTCATCGGATAAGGAGAAAGGGCATGCGCAATTTGAAAGCTACGGGTGTGTTCATTGCGATGTTGGCTGCGCTCGGCCTAGCGAGCTGCAGCGGATCATCGTCCGCGGTCGTTCCGGGAAATTCCAGCGAAGCCTCGGTATTCACGATCGGCACGGATGCGCAGTTGCCGAGCGTCATCTCGTGCCAAATCATGGTCAGTGGCGTCACGCTCTACAACGGCACCACGAATGTGCCGGTGCTCACCACGCCGCAAGTGGTGGACTTCGCTCAATTGAGCGGCCTTCACCAGCTTTTGGATTTGAATGCTGTTCCGAACGGGACCTATTCCTCCGCAACGGTTACCCTGGCGAGTCCCGTGATCAGTTTCATCGACACGACGCAGAATCCGCCTGTGATCAATACGATCAACGGTACGCTCACCAACACGATGGTCACAGTGAATTTCGCCACTTCCTTTGTGCTGACTGGCCCGGACCTGGTCGGCTTGCGGATGGAGTTCGATTTGCCGAAGTCGCTCGAAACGACGAACGGACAGGTCAATGGGATGGTTGACCCCGTATTCAACATGCAATTGCTCAACGCCACCGACTCGGAAGTGTCGATCGACGACTTCGCCGCGGGCGTGGTCGGTGTGACCAGCGATACATCTTTCGTCGTCCAAGGTCCGAAGGGGCGGCAGTGGACGGTTCAGACGAACGCCAACACGATTTGGGATGATCCGAGCGTTCCGATGAGCTCATTCACCACCGACACTATCGTTCTGATCTCGGGCCAGCTCGATCCGGTCAGCAAGGACATCGACGCCTCCGAAATCGAAGTCGCGTCGAACGATAAGTTCTATCTTGCCGGTTTGTTCACGAGCATTCGCCCGCCTTCGGGTCCTGCAACCGCGGCTGACCTGTATGTCCGTGCAGAACTTCCCGACATCACCGGCATCTCGGACGGACAGATCACGACGCTTACTTTGAACGGCAGCGAAGTCTACAAGATCGCGAACATCAACAATCCGCTCACAACCCTGCTGTTCAACAACTCAGCGCTGGCGGCCGGACAGTCCGTCGCGGTCGGCGGGCCGATCGTGACCAACAACGGCGTGTCAACGCTGACGGTCCATCGCGTCGTCTTGCGGCGGCAGGGTCAGGAGGGTTCGTGGAATCCGGGCAGCACGATGATTCAGTCCGGTAACAACGGGAGCTTCACGTTCACCGATAATTGGACCGCGGGAGTGCTGCTGCCCAATCCGCTGACCGTGCTCACCACTAACGCCACCAACTTCATCAATCTCAGCGGACTCTCCGGATTATCCGGGACGCAAGCGATTCCGATTCGCGTGGTCGGCTTCGTCCTGATGGATCCGCAGACGAATGCGCCGGTGATGGTGGCTCGCAGCGTGGAGGAGCTTACCGACTAATCATCGAAAGAGTGCCGCGCATCAAACGCGCCGCTGGCCTGCTCCGCGCGGAACGGGTCAGCGGCGTTCGCTTTTCAGGAATGATCCACGGAGGTCCAGAACGAATGCGTGTTGCGATGGAACAGGGCGCGTGACGCAGAGCCGGGGCTATTCCATCCGACCGGCGATCAACTGCTTGCCGTCGACGCGTATTTCGATGGCCATCGGAGGCCGAATGCCTGCGCCAAGGACAACTTCACCGCGCACCAGTCCGCCGTTCGAAGAGCTGCCATACTTCAGCAGATCGTAGAGGGAGTGGTTGCAAGGATTTCCAATCATCGGGTGTTCCGCACGATAGCCGTATTCGGAGCGCAGCTTGTCCAAGTCGGAGATGTACTCGAGCGCGCATGTTCCGAACGGCTCGCGCAACGAGAATCCCCAGTAATTTCCGTCAGGCAAGCGCACGACCATCGCTGGTACCGATTCGGACGTTACCGGATCGCTGTACAAAAAGCGCTTGGCCGACCAAACCTTGGGAACGTCGTCCACCGTAGCCACCGGTCCGGGCCCCGTGGCAAGTTTCTCGTGCTTCGGTGCCTCGGTAACCGCCGCTGACGTGTCCGCTGCGGGCTCTGCCTCCGGCGCGCTTGCTTTCGGCGACATGCTGTGCAGCCAAAAGAAGACTCCTGCTCCTCCTATAACCACGACGACGGCCGCCAGAGCGAGCCACAACAGCACTTGCGAAGAGCTTTGTTGCTTTTGCGGTGCGGATGCCAAAGGCGGCGAGGGAGCCGCGGGCGCGCTCTTCGCGTGCGTCGTTGTGACGCCGGGAATGCTGGGCTGGACCGGCTTGAACGGGTCGAGTTTCTTTTCGTCCGGCATGCTGGGGTTTCCGGATCTCCACCTTCAGATTGAAGGCTGTATCGCCGAAATGCAAGAAGGCCGAGCGCTCAGGGTGTTTACGCTTTCGCATTGCCGTGCGACGTAAGCCCTGGGATGGCTCTGTCGTTTCGAGCCATTACTCTAGCGGCGGTTTCAGGCAGGGCGCTCGACGCGTACGGAGTGGTGCGCGACGTACTCGTGGAGATTGGCCAGCATCAGCAGTAGGTCAAGCATGCGCTCGCGCTGGTCCGATTCAGGGGTGCTCGCTTCTTCTTCGAGGTTTGTAACAATGGCGAGCGCGTCCGTAAGCAACCATTCGAGCTCTCCCGCCGTCAGCGGGCGGCCTTCCCGGCAGCGAGAGAGAGTGTGATTCGTGCGGACGAACGCCTCGTCGAGGAAATGGTCCAGACAAAGTTGTTCGGTGGCTAAAGCTGTCGGAATGGAATTCTCGCAAGGGGACCGTCGGCAACTTCTGAGTCCCGGACCACTCATGGCACGCCCCAAAAGCCGCGGGTACATGACTCCCGTGGCAAGTGGAGGCGAGCCTATCACAATTTTGCGGAGGGTGCGGAAGTATCCGCGCGTTGCTGTGCGTGAAAGAAATCCCCGGAGTCCGGCGCGTTCTGCAATCAACGGTGTTGCGTCGCGGGTCAAGTCTGACCGGCTCGGGAATTGCCAGCCGGGCGAAAAAAAAGGCCGGTGGTTTCCCACCGGCCCTGTGAAATGCGGACGACGTCGAGGCTAGAAGCGGAACGTGACGCCCGCTGAGATTCGAATGTTGTTCTGTTGGTCGTTGGTCGACACGTCGGCTATGTTGAACCGCGTCATCAGGTATTCGGCCTGGATCAGGCGGACGCCGAGGTGATGGGTAGCGTTCCAGTCGAGCCCTCCGCCGAGAGCCATTGCGAACGCGTTGTTGGTGCCCGAACCGCAACCTTCTTCGCAAACCGTCCCAGACAGATGAGCGCCGCCGAAGAGGGCTTGAACAAACGGCTTGACCGGACCAACGTGATAGCTCACCTTGGGGCCGAACATATACGTCACTACGGTCGCGTTGCTGCCCGCTGTTTCTCCCGAGCCGCTCCAGTAGTAACCACCGACGTCGGCAACCACTCCAACCCACGGCAGTGCGTTGAATGCAATCGAGCCACTGCCGCCATTGAAGTTGTACGCGTTCGTGAATCCAAACGTGCTTGCGTCAGCCCTGAGGTAGGAATAGCCAGCGAATGCCTCAACCTTCTCATCCTGCGCCGAAGCGACGCCTGCAAACAGCAACAATGCCCCACACAACAAAGCCCACCTTTTCATCTAGTTCTCCTATTTATGTTGATTTTCCTCTGCGCCGAATCTCGCGCTATTAGGCCGCAGAAGTTGTGACGCTAGAGTCAGCTCATTGGTTGCGCCGTCAGCAGAGATCTCTGATGGCGCAAACGATTTGAGCATTGTGCCCTTGCCTTCGCAAGGTGTTTGCACTCCGCTTTGACCTATGCACCAACGCTCAAGCTGCTGATTCTACAGGGTTAAGTTCCATGAAGTGGCCAGGAGAGTTCCAAAATCTTGATCCAAAATTGCGAGGAATGGCAGGCGCTACGCGGCGGCGCCGTGGCACTTCTTGTATTTCTTGCCGGACCCACAGGGGCAGGGGTCGTTTCGTCCGACTTTGGCGCCCGAGCGCACCGGCTTGGGGGTTTCGGCTTGAGCAGGGCCTGCTTGAAATTGAAGATTGCGGGTCTGCCGCTGCTGGCGCTGTTCGATTTGCTTGGCTTCCTCTTGAGGCTTGGCTGGCTGCATGAGGAAGAGGAACCGGACGGCCTCGGTGTCGATCCGGTTCATCAGATCATCGAAGAGAGTAAAGGCTTCCTTCTTGAACTCGACCAGCGGATCTTTCTGCCCGTAGCCGCGCAGCCCGATGCCCTCTTTCAGGTGATCGAGCGTGAGCAGGTGGTCCTTCCACTGCGCATCGACGATATCGAGCAGGATATGCCGCTCGAGCCAGCGCAGAGTCTGCGGGGTAAAGAGGGTTTCTTTCTCTCCGTATCGCGCTTGAACCTTTTCGTGCAGCGCGTTCGAGAGCTCGTCGTGGTTCATCTGCGCGACGTCAATTCCGGCAGTCTTCAGGTCGACGCCGAACTGGTTGAGCACTTCGTTCGTGAACTGCGTGGTGTTCCACTGATCGGGGTGCTGCTCGCGCGGGCAGTACATCTCGACCAGCTCATCCGCGATCGCTCCGGCGCGTTCGAGCACGAATTCTTTCTGGTCACGCCCCTCGAGAAAGGAGCGCCGCAGCGAGTAGATCGTCTCCCGCTGCTTGTTCATGACGTCGTCGTATTCGAGCAGGTGCTTGCGGGCTTCGAAGTTTTGCGCTTCGACGCTCTTTTGCGCGTGCTCGATGCGCTTGCTGATCATGCGCGACTCGATCGGGATGCCTTCCTTCATTCCGAGCATGTACATCATGCCCTTCACGCGCTCGCCGCCGAAAATCCGGAGCAGGTCGTCTTCGAGTGACAGGAAAAATCGCGATGATCCAGGATCGCCCTGGCGTCCGGCGCGCCCGCGAAGCTGATTGTCGATGCGCCGCGCCTCGTGGCGCTCGGTGCCGAGAATGTGAAGGCCGCCCATCGCCACGACCTCATCGTGTTCGGTGCGGCACTGCTCGGAGAATTGATCGTAGATCGGTTTCCACTGTTCGAGCGGCGCCTGAAAGATTTTGCCTTCCTGTTGAAAAAGCACCATCGCGACGTTGCCCGCGCCACCGGCACCGTTTCCGCCCGGGCCTGCTGCGCCCTTCGGCGGATCTCCAGCAGCCGCGTCCGCCTGCGCGGGCGTTTCCGCGCCCGCCTGCAAACCGATCACGGAACCTGCCGGCGCGTAGGGCATCGCCAGCTTGTTCTTGAGGCAGTATTCGCGGGTCATCGCTTCCGGATTTCCGCCGAGCAGGATGTCCGTTCCGCGGCCGGCCATGTTAGTCGAGACGGTGACCGCGCCCTTGCGCCCCGCCTGCGCGATGATTTTCGCTTCGCGCTCGTGCTGCTTCGCGTTGAGCACTTGGTGCGGAATGCCTGCCTTCTTTAGCAGCTCGGCAATCTTTTCCGACTTCTCAATCGAAATGCTGCCGATCAGCACCGGCTGGCCGCTCTCGTAATAGTGCTTAACACCACCAGCGTACGTGCCGTCTTCTTGCAGAATACCGTCGACAACGGCTTCGAATTTTTCGGCTTCGGTGCGATAGACGACGTCGGGATGCTCGATGCGGATCAGAGTCTTATTGGTCGGAATTGAAACGACTTCGAGCTTGTAGATCTTGTCGAATTCAGGCGCCTCGGTTTCGGCCGTGCCGGTCATGCCGGAAAGCTTTTTGTACATGCGGAAGTAATTCTGGAACGTGACCGTTGCGAGCGTTTGATTCTCGCGCTCGATTTTCACGCCTTCCTTGGCTTCGACCGCCTGATGCAAACCATCCGACCAGCGCCGCCCGGGCATCTGGCGGCCCGTGAACTCATCGACGATCACCACTTCGCCTTCTTTAACGACGTAGTCCACGTCGCGCTCGAAGAGCGTGTGTGCGCGCAGGCCCTGATAGACGTGATGGATGATTTCCATGTTCGAGGGATCGTAGAGGTTGCCGAGATTCATCAACCGCTCGGCTTTCGACACGCCTTCTTCGGTGAGCGTGGCGGTGCGCATCTTTTCATCGATCGTGTAGTCGATGTCGCGGATCAGTTTCGGGATGATTTTGTCGATCTTGTAGTACTTGTCGGTCGATTCTTCGGCGGGGCCGGAAATAATCAGAGGGGTGCGTGCCTCGTCGATCAGGATCGAGTCCACTTCGTCCACGATCGCGAAGTGGTGCCCGCGCTGTACGCACTGCGCGAGATCGTACTTCATGTTGTCGCGCAGATAGTCGAAGCCGAACTCGTTGTTCGTGCCGTAGGTGATGTCGGCAGCGTAGGCGGCCCGGCGTTGCGCGTCGTCCAGATCGTGGACGATCACGCCAACGGTTAGCCCGAGCAGCCGGTAGATCGGCGACATCCACTCCGCGTCGCGGCGCGCGAGGTAATCGTTCACGGTGACGATGTGAACGCCCTTGCCTGCCAGCGCATTCAGGCACGCCGGAAGCGTGGCGACGAGCGTCTTGCCTTCGCCCGTCTTCATTTCGGCGATTTTGCCTTCGTGAAGCACCGCGCCGCCGACGAGCTGCACGTCGAAATGTCGCATTCCGAGAGTCCGCCGGCCCGCTTCGCGGACCAGCGCAAACGCCGGGGGCAGCGCCGGTTCAACCGCTTCCTGCAGCTTTCTCTTGTAGTCCGGATCGTCGCGTTCGAGATCCTTGATGCGTTCCTGCACCTCGGCCTTCAGCTCAATCACACGGGCAGCGAAGTCGGCGTCGGCGAGCTTCTGCACCTCCGGCTCGAGCGCGTTGATCTGAGCCACAAGCGGCTGGATGCGCTTCACGTCGCGCTCGTGCTTGGTGCCGATGAAGCGCGCGACTACGCTATCAATGACCCTTTCAACGTCCATGTCGTGGTTTTCTGACTTCGAATTCCGCGCGGACACGCGACAGCGTGCTCGCAACGAAAGCGTTTACAAACGTTTAGATGCCCGCTAGTTCATTGTAGCCGCCCCGCGCTTTTGACGCAAAGCGCCGAACGTTAAGGTTTAAACGCAGCGCCGCTTTGTTCCTCTCCGCACTATATCGCTGACAGTCTCTACTACGGCTGTTTCCCATGCTATATTTCGCATTGGGGAGTTGAGGCCAGTTTGGCCGACATAGGAGAGAAAAATGTCCATGTACCCTGAAGAGTTCATTCGTCCGATGCGGCAGGAGTTGACGAGAATTGGATTCCGCGAGCTGCTCACGCCGCAGGAAGTCGACGCCGCGCTGAAGAACGAGACGCGGACGACGCTTGTCGTGGTGAACTCGATGTGCGGCTGTGCCGCCGGCAAAGCCCGCCCGGCGATCGCCCGCGCTCTGACGAACGGAGCGCGCCCGGAAGTTCTTTTGACCGTCTTTGCTGGGCAGGACGCTGCCGCCACCGAACGCGCGCGGAGCTACTTCACTGGCTATCCGCCGTCATCGCCGTCGCTCGCTCTGTTTCGTGATGGGAAACTTGCATTCATGCTCGAGCGCCGCGACATCGAGAGCCGCGACGCGTTCGCCATCGCCGCCGACCTCGCCCAGGCCTTCGACCGCTTCTGCTCCACCGCCAAATCCCCCGCCGCGCAGTAGCCGGCGGCATTACACGTACAATCCGTGGTTTTCTTAAGTTTGAAGGAAACGGCGCGGACTTGCGTCCTGCGTTTTGGAACGCAGCACCTCTATCGAGGGGCCGCAGACGCCTGCGCCGCGGCGGGCAGATGCACGAGGCGCGCATCGGTGACGGACGGCAGCGAGCGAATTTCCTGCACGACCAACGAACTCACATCTCCATCGAGACCGACCAGCGCCAGCGCTTCGCCGCCTCCGCCGGACGAGCGTCGGCCGAGCGCAAACGTCGCGATGTTCACGCCGAGCGTGCCGAGCACCGTCCCGATGCGGCCGATCACGCCGGGCACGTCGATATTGCGCGAAAGCAATAGCGTGCCTTCGAGCGGCGCTTCGAGGCTCATTCCATCGAGCGAGACGATGCGCGGAGAGCCGTCCTGCCCAACCGTGCCTTCCAGGGCGAACTCGCGCCCGTCGTCCACCACCCCGACTTCGATTGTGTTGGGGAATCCGCGCTCGCGACGCCGCGTCGTTTCTTCAACCACAATCCCGCGCGCCGCGGCTTCCTGGGGTGCGTTAACGAGATTTACCTCGTCGCCCAGCGCAGCCTTCAGCAGGCCTGCAAGCACGGCGCTGCGGATCACGTGCGAGCCGATTTCCGCCGGTTCGCCTGCGTACCGGATGCGGACGCGCCCGATGCTGCGCGATGGCGCCGCCTGTGCGACGAACGATCCCAGCCGCTCGCCCAATTCCAGATACGGGCGCAGGCGCCGATACTGGTCGGGAGATAGCGCGGGCATGTTAACGGCGTTTCGGATTACGCCCTCGGTGAGATAGTCGCGAACCTGCTGCGCAATCGCCGTGCCGACTTCTTCCTGGGCTTCTGCAGTCGAACCGGCGATGTGCGGCGTCGCGATTACGTTCGGAAGACCGATCAACGGCGAACTCTTGGGCGGCTCCTGTGCAAACGTATCGAGAGCCGCTCCTTTCAATTGCCCCGAGCGGAGCGCCTCGGCGAGCGCAACCTCGTTGATCAGTTCGCCGCGCGCGCAGTTGACGAGCCAAGCGCCTTTCTTCATCTTCGCGATCGCCGCTGCGTCGATCATTTTTTCCGTAGTGGGACTCAGCGAAGTGTGCAGCGAGACCACGTCCGATTGCTTCAGCAATTCATCAAGGGGCACCAGCTCGACTTCCACTTCGCGCGCTGCCGCCGGTGTGACGTAGGGATCGTAGGCTAGCACTTTCATCTCGAGTGCCCGAGCCCGGCGCGCGACTTCTGTCCCAACGCGGCCCAGGCCGACCAGGCCGAGCGTTTTCCCGCGCAACTCGGTTCCGGAGAATGCCGATTTTTCCCACTTGCCTGCTTGCGTGGAGGCGTTCGCCTGCGGCACTGCGCGCGCCAACCCCAGCATCAGCGCGAGCGTGTGCTCGGCCACGCTGACCGCGTTTCCGCCGGGCGTGTTCATCACGAGCACGCCGTGGCGGGTGGCCGCGTCGACATCGACATTATCCACGCCCACTCCTGCGCGGCCGACCACGCGCAGCTTGCCCGCTTTTTCAAGCAGGGCGGCTGTGACCTTGGTGGCGCTGCGGACGATGAGCGCGTCGGCGCTCGCGAGTTCGCTCGGCAGAGCCGCGGCGCTCGGGGTGGTCACGTCCCATCCGGATTCGCGCAGAAGAGCGATCCCGCGCTCGCTGATCTTGTCTGCGACAATAATTTTCATGGCGTTCAAGGGTATCGGGAGCGCGAATGAGTGTCAATTCCACGCGTGAGCGGCGACGCGTGTGATATCCTTTTTTCACTTGGGGAGAAGGGACCACACGACAAGATGGGATACATCGAACGGATTCAAAGCGACTTGACTGCCGCGATGAAAGAGAAAGACGAGCTGCGGCTCAGCGTGCTCCGCATGGTCAAGTCCGCGCTCAAGAACAAGGAGATCGAGAAGGTACGCTCGCTCGACGATATGGAATCGCTGCAGGTGCTGCAGACGCTCGTCAAGCAGCGTCACGAATCCGCCCATCAGTTCCGGGAGGGCGGCCGCAAGGACTTGGCGGAAAAAGAAGAGAAAGAAATCGTCATCATCGAAGAGTACCTGCCGGCCGCTCCTACCGATTCGGAGATGCTGCACGCCATTGAAGCTGCCATCAATGAAGCGGGGGCGGACTCCCTCAAGCAGATGGGCGCCGTGATAAAGGCTGCGCGCGCGCGGCTGGAAGGTAAAGCGATCGACGGAAAGGTATTGAGCGAGCGTGTCCGCGAGCGCCTCTCGCAGAAGTCCTGAAGCGCAGCGCCGGGATCGAAATCTATCGCTGTAAATCCCAGAAAATTCAGTTCGCGCTTTGCGCGACGCGGCGCAGCACTGCTGCGGACTGTTGGTCTGCCGCGACTTGCTGCAGAAAGTCGCGAATCGCGGGCAGCTTGTCCGTAGGGACGATTACGTCCTTGATCTCAAACGTCCGCTTGTAGTGCAAGACGCCATCCTCAACCTTGCTCTCGCTCTTGTAGCTCGCGTAGTCGCAATCGACCTGAACGGGCTTCGGAAGCCCGTCGACGATATATCCCGCCGGCAGCGTGATATCGAAGACATCGTCCTGCCGCGTAGCGTACTCAAATTCAACGGCATACTTTCTCGGTTTGTACTCTGTGAACAACCGCAGCATGCCCGTATTCTTGTCGCCCACGACGCGCGGGCGCACGAACAGAAGATCGCCCGCGGAATTTGCATATCCTGGTGAGACAAACTTGTAATTGAGTGAAAGAGCTTCAGCGTCTTTGTCGAGGTTCCCAATCGATGCGCCGGTGAGGGTGAAGCTCGACAAGGAATTGGTGAGGAAGCGATCGAAGATCTCGGCTCGTTTAGCGGGCAAGGAGGCGAGAAACAGCCTCCGCTCTTGTGCAGCAGGGCCACCCCATTCCAGCTCCTGCACGTCCCCGATTAAGCCGCCGTTCGGAGTCATCGTAAACTTGCCCGTGCGCAGCAGACGGTTTGTCGAAGGCGGCGAGAGCGGCAGCGATATCAATTCGCCTCCGTCCGGCGCAACCAGCAGGCCGTAGTTCTGCTGCAGGTACCATGGTAAATAGCCGAACGGAACGTGCTCGTTCGTTGGGTCGAAGATTACGAGCTTGCCGAGTTTCAAATCGTCGATGGTTGAGTAAAGCCCACCTGTGGAGGAGCCTTGGGGAAGTCGGATCGCCAAAATGGCGTGGTCAAAGTGAAGGGAGGGATATTCGGGATGAACGACACCGCGGTCGGTGTGCACGATGACGTAATACGAGTCAATTCCGATTTCGGCGAGCATCGAGCTTAGCAGTGTCACCTTGTCCTTGCAGTCGCCGAACTGGTGCTGAAAGACCTCCGCAGCGGGATGAGGTTGATATCCTCCGATGCCAATCTCAACCGCGTAATACCGGATGTTTTTCTGCATGTATTCCGTGAGGGCACGAATCTTATCGACGGGATCCGATATACCTGACGTGACCTGTGCAACCTTGGCTTTGATTTCTGGAGACG
>Ga0187770_10001024_pt1 | contig 14414 bp, 16 predicted proteins | sample 0116_SJ02_MP02_2_FD_133154 | JGI IMG/M metagenome (GOLD analysis project Ga0187770, IMG submission 133154) | Tropical peat soil microbial communities from peatlands in Department of Meta, Colombia - 0116_SJ02_MP02_20_MG | ecosystem: Environmental > Terrestrial > Soil > Wetlands > Peat | place...
CTGATGCCCAGATACCTATGGCGGACATCACCAACAAGATGAAGAGCTTGAGTTTTGATATCCTCAATTGGGACCCCTCCGCAGGGCCAGCTCTCCTCCGGCTAGGTCAGGGATCTCTAGTGCGAACAATCCGAGAACCTACCCAAATCGCTTGGCAAAGGGCAGCGAGGTGGCAGCCGACACGGCGTATGTGGATGACGGGACTGGACGGGCGGCGAGTCCCGCTTCGACGGGGCCCGAGATAGACGAGTTCGACGTTGTGATGGGGGAGGCGCTACAGACGGCCGCAGGAGCGCCCTGGGTGATCTTGCAGATGGCCCCCGTTATCAGGTTCGCGGCTTCTCTTATCTGAAGGCCCACGCTGTCTGAAGTGGATATGTCGTTGAGAATCTGGGTCCAGTTCTTCCCCCCTATTATGTCCGGGAAGGGCAAAATCGAAGCCTTGATGACGTAGGTGTTCTCGAAATCGAGGAAGGGGAAACCATTTCCGAAATTCGACCATACCGCAGTGTAGTTGGCCGGAACACTCTGAAGCGGGTTCTGTGACCTGTCCTCATCCTCGTACCCTCTGAAAGCGATGTAGCTGCTGGTGTAGGTGCTCCCTACAAATGTGAAGGTCGCGTAGTCCCCCTCGTCGTCAGCGGAGGTGGTGTAATGGAGGTTGGTGAAGTTGCCGAAGCGTTCCAGGGCCATTATCAGAGGCCAGCGCTCTACTGCGCAGAAGGGGCAGAACTCTGCGCCCACGTAGACGACCACAGGTTTGCCGTTCGATACGAACTGGCTCCCTCCATAGTTGTCGACCTGTGACTGCATGCTGGAGGTGGCGGCTGGACCATAGGGCTGGTCGCTCACCGACTGCAGGGAAGCCAGGTCCTGAGGCGAAACCAGCAGCCCGTCTTTCTTGTCGAGAGAAGTTCCTTCGTTTGCCGTGGAAACGAAGTAGATCCCGACCGCAATCGAAATGGCGATGATAACCACTGTAATGACGATCGTAAGCCTCCGGGTCTGTTGACGCCTTTTCTGGCGTGCTCGCAATTTGGACGCCTCCTTCGGCGCCCCAACGCCCCTGTTTAAGCGACTCGGACGCTCCCCAAAGCAACGCTTTTAGTCAAATCACCCGCCCGAGTCCCATCGTGATATCTGCCGAGTTCCAAGCCAGGGAGTACCAGAAGCGCATCGCCGAGGTGGCTGCTTCGACGAACACCCTCGTGGTCCTTCCTACCGGCCTCGGGAAGACGATAGTCGCCATAATGGTGGCGGCGCAGATGCTCGAGAAGTACCCTGCCTCGAAGGTGATGGTCCTGGCTCCGACCAAGCCGCTGGTCCTTCAGCACCTTAGGGCGTTCGGAGCCGACCTGAAGCTCCCGGCGGGGTCGCTGGTAGCACTGACGGGGACCGTGGATCCAGGAGAGAGGGAGATCCTCTGGATGAAGTCGAGGGTGGTCTTCGCAACCCCGCAGACGGTTTACAACGACGTTCGCCACGGACGCGTCTCCCTTCATGACGTAGCGCTTGCGGTCTTTGACGAAGCCCACAGAAGCGTAAAGGACTACACATACACCAAGCTAGCGACAGTCTACAAGGAGACCGCCATCAGACCGAGGATAATGGGATTGACCGCTTCGCCGGGCGCATCAAAGGAGAAGATCAACGAGATCAAGCGAAATCTGTTCATCGAAGCGGTCGAGGCGCGCAGCGAAGAGAGCGAAGACGTCAAGGGCTATGTAGAGAAGACAAATATCGAGACGATCAAGGTCCGGGTGCCAGACGAGTACTACGAGACCACTCTGAGGCTAAGGGAGCTCTACAACGACAAGGTGAAGAAGCTCCTCAGCGGCGGCTTTCTCAGGAGCGACAGGGTCTCCAAGAAGGCGCTCCTAGAAGCAAGAACAGCAATCTCTGCGAGACTGAAGTCCGCCCAGGCAAATGGCGGACAAAGGGGGTACATTTTCGGAGCCATAATCAATCAAGCCCAGGCGGTGGCGATCCTGCATGCTCTGGAGATGATCGAGACTCAGGGCGCGCCCCCCCTTCTGAGGTATCTACAGAAGATGCGCGACAAAACAGACAAAGGGAAAGCAATCTCCTCGCTTCTCCGCGATCCCAAGTGGCTCAAGATGGAGGAAGAGGCCGCTAGAATCACCTCCATTCCTCATCCCAAAGTGTCCGTGATGCTTGATGTTGTGAAGCATCAACTTCTGAAGAAGCCCGACTCGAGGGTCATTGTCTTCACCCAGTACAGGGACACTATCGAGGATATTGTAAGAGCGCTCGAAAGGGAGGGCCTGAGCGCAAAGCGTTTCGTCGGTCAATCGGACAGGGAGGGGAGCAGGGGGATGGACCAGCAGCTTCAGACGCAAACCCTTGACCTGTTCCGGAAAGGGGAGTTCAAAGTACTCGTGAGCAGCAGCATTGGCGAGGAGGGGCTCCACGTCCCCGACGTAGACCTGGTCGTCTTCTACGAAGCGGTCCCCTCTGAGATCAGGTACATCCAGAGGCGAGGAAGAACAGGCCGCACCACCGAGGGGAGGGTAGTGATTCTCCTGGCCGAAGGGACGGTGGACGAAGCCTACTACTACAGCACTCTCTTGAAGGAGAGCAGGATGAAGGAGCTCGTGAAGCAGACTAGCGGGACCCAGAGAAAGCGCCTGCGGAACCCCACGCTCATGGACTTCGTGGAAAGCTAGGCCCTGCTTCCTACAACCGAGACCTTGATCAGGTTCGTGGTTCCTTTCATTCCTGGTGTCCCAGACGTCACCACGATGCGCTCCCCTTTCTTTGCGAGCCCGAGTTCCTCTGCCGCCGCATCCGCACGCTCGAAGAGCCAGTCAATCGTCTTCGCCTTCCTCGAGAGCAAGGGGATCACTCCCCAATTCAGCTTCAGCTCCCTGGAAACACGGCTGTCTGTGCACAGAGCCACTATAGGCTGTCGCGGGTGGTACATGGAGACCCGGCGAGCTGTGGACCCAGTCTTGGTGGGCGCGACGATGGCCTTCGCTCCCACATAATCGGCGAGGCGGCATGCGGCTCGAGCAATGGCAGACGCCGTGTCGCGGGTCTCCGGTTCTAGAGGCGAAGGGGGGTATGCCTGATGGAACCCTTCGGTGTAGCGCGCTATCCTGTCGAGCATCCTGACTGCCTCTACCGGATACTTTCCCACTGTTGTCTCCTCGGAAAGCATCACCGCGTCGGTGCCATCAAGAATTGCCGTCGACACGTCTGTCACCTCTGCCCTGCTGGGCATGGGTGAATTCACCATACTCAGTAGCATCTGCGTAGCCACTATGACAGGCTTGCCAGCGCCGTTGCACCTCCTGATTATCTCCTTCTGAATCACAGGCACCGTCTCGATGGGTACCTCGATTCCCAGATCCCCTCTTGCGACCATGGCCCCATCGGACCGGTCGAGTATCCCCTGAAGGTTCCGGACCGCCTCCTTCTTCTCTATCTTGGCAATGAGCCTTGGTCCGTCAGGAGGAACGAGCTTCCTGACTGCCTTGACGTCGGAGGGTGTCCGGACGAATGACATAGCTACGTAGTCGACCCCCAAGCGGAGACCGAGCCTGAGGTGCTCGACATCCTTATTGGTGGGGTACTCTATCCTTAGCTTCACGCCCGGGGCGTTTATTCCTTTCCCGGAGCTTAGGAGGCCCCCCGCAAGGACGGTACAACGGACTCCCGCTGCAACCTGCTCCTCCACTCTGAGGCGTATGATTCCGTCGGCGAGGTACAGGACGTCTCCCCTCCCCACCGACGTGAGGAGGTCGGGGTTTCCTATAGGAATGAGCGAAGCGCTCCCTTCGACGCCCGCCGAGGTAAGGACCACCTGCGACCCGCTCGACAGATTCACGACCCCCCCGCCTATCCTACCGACCCGTATCTTGGGCCCCGGAAGGTCCTGCAGTATCGCGACGGTCCTACCCCCGCGCCTTGCCTCTCTTCGGATTGTGGCGACCTCCTGGAGGTGGCTCGCCCTATCGCCGTGTGAGAAGTTAATCCTGAAGACATCCACGTGTGGCATCAGTCTTCGGATTATCCGGAGCGAGCTGCTAGCGGGCCCGATGGTGCAGACGATCTTTGTCTTTCGCATCTTCCCTGGGACGCCCTACCGGGCAGGCACGCGATAAAGCTAGAGCCAGTGGCGGAGTTTGGTCATTCCGATACTCCGGACAGTAGGCCTTATAGCCAGACGAAATCGGTCCCTCCTGATTAACCCGTAGGGTAGGCTGGTAACACATGGCGCCATCACTCGAAGCGATTAACCTGACAAAGAAGTTCGGGAGCTTCACTGCGGTAAGCGACCTGAACCTAAAGATCCAGGGGGCGAAGTGCGTGGGTTTCTTGGGGCCGAACGGCGCAGGGAAGACAACCACGATGAAGATGTTCGCGGACCTGATCGCAGCGACGAGTGGGAACGCGCTCATCAACGGAGTTGACATCCGCAAAGACAAGAAGGCGGCCCTGGCGTCGTGCGCCACTCTCATTGAGACGCCTGAAATCTATCCTTCGCTCACGCCCAAGGAGGCATTCAAGATGCTCTGTGAGATAAGAGGGGTTCCATCAGAGGACAGGAACAAGAGAATCGACGACGCACTATCAAGTGTGAAGATGCAGGAATGGGAGAACAAGAAGGTGGGGAGTTTCTCGAAAGGGATGAAACAGCGGGTGAACGTCGCATCTACCCTTCTCAGTGACCCCGAGGTCATCGTTCTCGACGAACCCTCGACGGGGCTGGACCCGAGAGGCATGAGCGAGGTGAGGGAGATAGTGAGGTCGCTGGGGAACAGGCTTGTGTTCATGAGCTCCCACCTGCTAGCCGAGGTCACAGAAGTCTGCCAGGAGGTGGCGCTCATAGATCACGGCAAGTTGCTCGTGTACGACACGATTGACAACGTGACGGCAAAGTTCGCGGGGGGGACGGGCGAAGTCCATGTAGGTTTCGCGGGCCCGGTCGCTGTTGAGACGGGGACTGCGATATCAAAGATAGGGGGGGTGGTATCGTTTTCGAGGCTGAACGACAGGAGCATCGAAGTGAAGTTCAACTCAGGCATCATAACGCAGGCAAGGCTGTTTGAGGCGATAGCGGCGCTGAAAGCAGGCGCCCAGACATTCGAGTCGACGACAGGGCTTGAGGACGCCTACCTCAGCCTAATCAAGGAGACCCTGTAGAGCATGTCCGAAAATCAACTCACCCACGCGAAGGTCAGCACTGCCTCCCAGATAGGGACAATCACTAGGTACAACTTCCTGAACTACTTCAGGGCGCGAAGGTTCTACGTCCTGCTGGCGATAATCCTCATCATCTCGGCACTCCTGACGGCACTCGTTGCCTACTTCCGACCAGTGAGCTTCCTGGGGATCCCCGGTACTCCGACCTCTTTGGCCGCACTGGGGTTCTACGGAGCTTCGTGGGGAGGATTTGCGAGTCTCATTGTGGTGCTCTCGGCCGCCTTCTTCGGAGGCGACGCGATATCGGGGGAGTTCCAGAACAAGACCGGCTACTTCCTCGTGCCGAACCCGATCAGGAGATCGGCGATATACATAGGGAAGTGGATCGCAGCGCTTGCTGCCTCCTCCATCATCCTAGGCATCTTCGCACTAACCATAATGGCGAATGGGCTCTACTACTTTCCAGGCTCCATCCCCTGGCAGTTCGAGCAGTCTCTTGCCTTTGCTTGGATCTACCTAGTAGCAGCGCTCTCCTTGACGTTCGCATTCAGCTCAGTCTTCAAGAGCAGCGCAATCTCAATCCTGATGAGCGTGATACTTCTCCTGCTGGTATTCAGCATAATAGATGCGGTATCGGCAGATGTGGTCGGGATAGAGCCCTGGTTCTCTATCACCTACGGCGCGGGGATTGTCACAAGCATCCTGCAGGCGACCTACCCCGCTCACGTGACTACACAATCCCTGGGTTCAGCTCTCGGAGGGGCCAACCGGACAAACGCCCGTTTCTCGATTACCACCTACTACGCGACTGTTCCCGAGGGGGTCGAGATACTGATCATCTACTTCATCGTCATGGCAGTCATAGGGCTCCTGATCTTCCAGAGGAAGGAATTCACGTCCTAGGTTGCGTACGGCGACCCGACCCTGAAGCAGACTTGAAGACGAAGGTTTCGCCGATGTGGCTAACGTACTTCATGATGAAATGGGACGAGGTCAAACAGGAGGAGTCGGACCAGAGATGCACCACTTGCGGGAAGCCGATGATGAAGACCGAGACCATCATTGACGAGAAGGGAAGGAAGTACGAAGGGTTCGTCTGTCACTCTGACAAGCAGGTTACGTGGGTGAAAGTTGTCTAGGACGCAGGTCTCTTCGCCCTAAACCCCTCGCCGTATTGGAATCCCCTGTTCATGTTCTTCGCCCACTTCTTCTCGAAAACTTCATCCATGTTTGCGTCAGGCTTTATCAGCCTGGAAGCATCCAGGACGTAGAAGATCACGTCGACCAGCTCCTCAATTGTCTCGTCCGCCGGCTTTCCTTTCTTCCAGGAGTCTCCAGCCTCCCCAAGCTCGATGAACGCGAAAAGCAGTTTGTTAGCAACCTCGCCGGGTGAATTTCCGAATCCTTTTGCAATGACAAGCTCCTCCACCTTCTTTTTGGCTTCCTCTAGAGTAACCACACTTGAACCCCTCCTAGGCATCTTCGTAAACTTGTCGCAATTCGTTGAAGAACTTCGGGATCTTCGTTGACCATGCCAACGATTCTATTGCAACCTCCATGCACTATGCCCCTTACTTCTCCTGTGGAGTGAGCATGGTCTATCTCTGGCCGCGTGTTGTTCCCTTCAGAGAACCTACCTCCGCACAAATAGCATCTCTGGTCCTGGCGCCGCATGAATTCATCCCAGATTTCTTGAGTTACACCGTATTTCTCCCGAAACTGGGTACATTCGTATCTCTGAGCTATGGACATGGCGGTATTCCTTGTTGTATCGCCGGACCTTGTCCTTGTCCTCCTCGTTCCAAACCCTCGCTCTCCTTCGATGACACGTGTCTTGCAAATCCAATCTCTCCTCCTCAAGTTGCTAGGGTAGAGGTTGCTCGCGTCCAGTGGAACAGCACATATCCTGCAGACATCATGTCTGACAGGAGAGGGCATCAAGCAATTGATGGATTTGGTTCGATATTACCTTCTTCCGAATCGAATCCTCTGTCGAGGGGACTTCGCTGAAAGTATTACATTTCGGTAGTAAGGGCACGTCACGCGCAACGAGCAATCTTCGCAGTGCGGACCGATTGGCTTGCATGTTGTCTGACCGAACCTGACGAAGAGATCGTTCAGCTCCAACCAGTATCGTCTCGGGATGGTCTTGACCAGGGCGGCCTCTGTCTCCTCGGGCTTCTTGGTCCTCACGAGGCCCAGCCTGTTCGAGATCCTGTGGACGTGCGTGTCCACAGGAATGGCGGGCTTGTTGTAGGCATACACCAGGACACAGTTGGCCGTCTTTCGCCCTACAGAATGGAGTTTCAGAAGGTCCTCTTCGTTGTCAGGGACCTTCCCTCGGAACTCCTCAACCAGTTGCTTCGAGACTTTCATGATGTTCTTTGTTTTCATGTTGTAGAAGCCCGACGGCCTGATGAGCTTACGGACGAGTGTCGGGTCGGCATTGGCGAGCTGCGAGGGAGTGTGGTAGACTGAAAACAGGTTTTCAGTTGCTCTGGCAGTGTTTTCGTCCCTCGTCCTGTGGGAGAGAATCGTGCTTATGAGAATCTGGAAGGGGTCGGTCCCCTCAGCGGCCTGGAGTTCGGCGAGGGCGGTCGCCCTGGTGTCAGTGGAGCCGTAGACCATGCGGCGTATTTTCCGCAGCATCGCAGGGAGGCCTATGCGCCTTCTGCGACCCACGGTTCCCTTCTGTACCAGCTCGCGATCTCCTCGCATGTTTTCGGCAGGTCGTACTGTGGGGCATACCCGAGTTCCTTCCAGCTTGACTGCGGGTCCATTTGCGTGGACGCCTTCAGCTGCTCACAGGCATACTTAGGAAAGGACGAACCTGAAAAGACGCCCCTCCTCTTGAACTCGACGGTGCGCCCAACGGCCGAAGCGATCCCACGGCCAATTTCCTCTGGAGCTGCGTCAAATGACTTGACGAGATAGGCGCTGCCGGAGGCGGACCCCCCCAGAGCCGACTTGTACATCGCCTGGGCGATGTCGCGGGGATGGGAGTAAGACATTAGCCCTCCCTCCGGGACCATCACCTTTCCTGCTTCTATCATTCGCAGGAGTGGGACGACGAGGGACTCGTCCCGAGATCCCACGGCCTTGGCTGCCCTTATGACCGTCACCCTCGGCTGGGAGCTCCTCTTTGCGAACTCCTGAAGTAGCCGCTCCGCCTCCGCCTTCGACCTCTGGTATTCGTTGACAGGTCTGAAGGGGACCCCTGGCGAGACATGCTTTGCCTCGAACCCGTAGACGTCGAGGGTGCTCAAATGGACGAAGGTCTTGGCTTTCTCCTCTGCCGCGACCTCAAGCAGGTTGAGGAGGCCCTCAGTGTTGACCGAGAGGAACCCACTATCCGAATCTGGCATGGGCGAAGCTAAGTTGTAGACCACGTCGACCCCCTCCATCGCTTCATGGAGGCCGTGGTGATTGGAAAGGTCCGCCTCGACCCCCTGAACGCCGCTGGCATCCATTATCTTGAGGTGCGACCCCCTGCGGAATACGCCCTTCGAAATCTCCCCCTGCTGGAAGAGGTATTCAACGAGGTGGCCACCCACGAAGCCTGTCGCGCCAACTAGAAGGTTCACCCTGGTCCACCCCCTTCACTCAAGTGATGATGGTGGTGGTGCTCTTCCTTCGGAGGTTTGACCTCGAACTCCCCTCGCACAAGCCTCAGCTGCATGTCCTCCTCGAACTTGGCGAAATCGCCGGTAAGCGCCTGAATGCGAGTTTTGGCTGCCTTGGAGAACTGGGGGGAAAAGTTCTGCCCCCCAAATCGGCCGTAGGCCACCCCCGAGAACCGCACCAGAGTACCTTTTAGCTCAATATACCCCCGAATAAGGTTGGCAACATCCCCCTCGCTGACATAGTCAACGACTATTGCGTACGATGGGAGACTCAACGATCGAAGTACCCCATTAGAAGGTCCTTTAAGCCAATTTCCGATGAAATGGCGCCACTGGGCAAGACGGTTTACTACATCTGGAAGTCGGGCGGCCGATAGCGAGCCTGTACCATTTCCTTCAGCGAGGTCACCAGGGCGAAGCTCGAGTTTACGATGTCAGTCTGGGTGAGGATGCCCACCAGCTTTCCTTCCTCAATAACCGGGAGCTTCTTGACCCCCGCGTCGGCCATAATCTTGGCAGCAGCCTCTATGCGCTCGTCCGGCGAGACTGTGACCAACTTCCTCCTGCCTATTGTAATCGGAGTAACACGGGGGTCTAGACCTTTGGCCACGAGCCGCGAAATGTCCCCTTCGGTGAGTATGCCCGTAGGCTTGTCACCGTCAACAATCACTAGGGCCCCAATCTTCCATTTGGCCATCACCTTCGCAGCCGCCGAGATAGTCTCCTCCTCCCTGACAGTGCGCACGTTCCTCGTCATCACATCCTTTACGTAGATCATGCGATCATCTCGCGATCAGCACCGGACAGTGGGCGTGGTTTACCAAACCAGAGGAGACGCTCCCAAGAATGAGTTTCTTGAAACCTGTCATCCCCCTCGTCCCCGTCACTATGAGGTCGGCCTCCTTCTTGGCCGCAAATTCCACGAGAGCCTCAACCACCGAGGGTGCCTCGATCAATTCCCCCGTCGCCGCAGCTCCTTCATGAGCAGCTAGCTGCAACCCCTTCGAGAGGATCTCCTTGGATGCCGCCTTCTTGGCGTCTTCAAGCATTTTGTAGTCTGGGATAGGCATCCCCGCCGTCGCACTGTAGCCGATTGACGGGGAAGAGAACACGTGGACGACAGTAAGTTCTGATCCGAACTTCAGTGCGAGAGAACAGGCAAGATGAATCGCCTTTTGCGAGTCCTTCGAACCGTCAAAAGCAACGAGTATTTTCCCGAATCCGGATTCGGTTGGCATTGCTCTCGCGTCCAGGACACCCGAGTTGCTACTTAATGCTGTTTTCCTTTTCCACTCCCCCTAGAATCGTTGTGAAACGGACAGGGGGTTTCCAAGGGTCCGGATTGCATCGCGTGGATTCGGCTCATCCTAAGCCGTGAGGGAGGGTCGAACGGGCCCCCTGAGCGCCCTGAAGCGGCGCCGCACGGGCGCCCTTCCCCCTAATACTGATTATCAGGAACGATAATCGTCCCCGCACGTTATAAGCGGCACAGGTTAGGGAGTCTCCATGGAAAACGCAATCGGAACCACCCATGGCAAATGGGCAGGACGGTTCATCTGGGCCGCTGTCATCCAGGGGCTCATCGCAGTCGCAGCCACCATCCTCATCGTCGAACCGTGGAGCGCCCTCGGCATCAACTCCTACTACTCGCCTTCGAAGGTCATCGCAGGGAACGGAGCCGGGACCTGGATGTTCACCGGTTACATCGCATACCTGGTCGTCGGCGTAGTCGCGACCGCAGTCACCGCAGTCTTCTACTTCTACATTGAAGACATACAGGGCAGGCTCTACAAGGGGTTCTCGAACCTTCTCGCGTGGGGCCACCTGCTCTTCATGAACGTCGGTGTCGCAGGAGCAATGATCATCATGATGTATCAAGGCTACCTGGCCGGTGTTGCGGCAGCGCCTGTTTCGGAGGGCGGCCTAGGATACAGCGCTGGACAGATTCACGTCAACATCCTAGCGTGGACGGTCAACCCAATCGGGGGTTTCATCCTCCTCGCGTGCCTCGGAGCAGTCCTGGGTGGGCTTGGTTACTTCCTTAGAAGCGCGTCCAAGAAATAGGACACGCTTCTTCCCTGTTTTTCAGTCAAGACCAAACGGAATAGACTCAAATAAGCTATTTCCGTTTTTCCTGCGTTTGGAGATAACCGATCAGTCTCGCGTCCAGGCTTTGGTCGAAGGGCTCGCAGACGAGTACTCGAGGAAGATCCTCCTATCGGCCATTCCCAAAGCAAAATCGGTTGAGGACATGAGCCGAGAGAACGACATTCCCCTGAGCACGTGTTATAGGAGGGTCCACGAGCTCCTCGACAGCCAGATACTTGTTGTTGAAAAGATAATCGTCACGCCGGACGGCAAGAAGTACGAACTGCTCAGGAGCGCCTACAAGGCGGTCAACGTTACGTTTGACGGGGGGGTCATGAAGGTCGACGCCCTAATCAACGAGGACGTCGCCGAGAAGCTGAGGCGCCTATGGATGTCCATGAGGGAGGCGAAGTGATTGCCATTGCTTGGAACAGAATCCAAACATAAAAAGAGTACAGGAGGTGACACGTCCTAAATGGATCCAATCTATCTTGACATAGCCCAGACGTTAATCCTCGTCTTCGGGGGGATTGTCGTCTACTTTGCCTCGAGGGCCTACGGGAGGACCAAGAGCCAGGCGATGCTCCTGCTCGCGGTAGGGTTCGCGTGCGTTGCAATCGGTGCGGTGGCAGCTGGGATAATCTACAACACGAACACAGCAGACCTCAGCACTCCGATAACGGTTCAAGCCTATACCCAGGCCATCGGATTCCTCGTCATCGTCTATTCACTTGCAAAAGCGAAGAGCTGAAGGAATAGCCCGTCCGAAAATGAGGGGTCGTCCCAGAAAAGTCGGTCTGCATCATTCAGGGGACGCGATAAGGGAGTCCGTGACAGTCATACTGACACTACGCAAATTAGGCGAAACACCCTTGAATGCATCGTTGCAAGGGTGGGTCGGCGATCATGCCCTCATCGGGCGCTCGCAGGTACTGGGAAAGGGGCGTCGAGCGGATTTCCCGCCAGGGGCTTAAGGAGCTACAGAAGAGAAGACTCAAGTCTGTCCTTAACTACGTATACAGGCAGAGCCCCTATTACAAGCGGGTCTTCAAGGCAGAAAAGGTCCACCCGTCTGATTTCGCGGACGTCTCGGACATTGGGAAGTTTCCTTTCACCACAAAGGATGACCTGAGGCAGTACTCCTACCCATACGGAGGCGACTTCCTGTGCGTCCCAGTGGGGAAGCTGATTGGTTGGCACATGACCAGTGGAACGACTGGCCGGCCGACTGTGGGGCCGTACACTCTCAAGGACCACAATACTTGGATGAGTGTTATGGCGAGGACCCTTGTGACGGCAGGTGTCCGGCCCGGAGACATCCTCCTGAACATCTACGGCTACGGCCTCTTCACAGGTGGTCTGGGATTCCACCAGAGCTGCCACCTCGTGGGCGCTGCCGTGGTTCCATGGAGCGTAGGGAGGACCGAGCCAATGGTGCAAGCCATCAGAGATTTCAGGCCCACCGTGATGACGGGCACTCCCTCTTACCAGCTTTACGTTCTTGAGACGATGCGGAAGAACGGAATTGATCCTGTCGAAAGCTCCATCAGAGTTGCGATTCCCGGAGCAGAGGTATGGACCGAGGAGATGAGGCAGCGCATAGAGAAGGGGTACGGACTGAAGGCGAAGGGAGGAGGGGCGAGGAACGTCTATGGCGCGACGGAACTCCTAGGGCCAGGGAGCGGGCAGGAGTGCGAGCAGGAAAACGGGTTCCACTTCTGGACTGACCAGTTCTTCCTCGAAGTGCTCGACCCCAATACCAACGAGGCCGTTGAGCCTGGCGAAGAAGGCGAGATGGTGGTAACTACCATGACGAAGGAGGCGATGCCCCTGATAAGATACAGGATGAGAGACCTCACCGTCCTGGACGATGGGGACTGTCCGTGTGGGAGGAACGCCTTCCCGCGGTGCATGTGGATTACGGGAAGGGTGGACGACGTCATTCACTACAGGGGGACGAAGATCTGGCCGGGCGCGATACAGCAGACGATGTTCAGGTTCCCCGGGGTTAATGACTACCTTGTCGAAGTGGACAGGAGCGGCAACAAGGGATTCCGGATAACCGTGGAGGTCGCCACGGCTCATGACACGCCTGAGCTCAGGGAGAAGATAGAGAAGGAGATGGGCAGGACGCTCATATTCATTTCGCCGAAGGTATCGTTCGTTAAGGAAGGCACGCTCCCAAGATACGAAGGCAAGTCGAAAAGGATCCTAATCGAGTAGTAACGCAAACCTGCCTCGGGCCGGTACAGTCCAGGTGGGGCGCGGTTACTAACGGCCAGTGCTCGGGGTGCCGTGTCTGGCTGCGTCCGAAACGCTTCGGGAGAACCCATTTAATACCGGTGAAACGAACTTGTAATATATGGCAACACCAGCGCAAGCCAAAGAAGCAAAGATAGACGTTCACTGGAAGGAGGAGCCCTTGATACCGCCTCCCGCGAGTTTCGTAAAGCAAGCAAACGCCCCCGACAAGAGTATCTACACCAGATTCTCTGAGGAGAATTTTCCGCAGTGCTTCGACGAGTACGCAGACATGCTATCCTGGGACAAGCGCTGGCAGACCACGCTGGATACCAGCAATCCCCCCTTTTGGAAATGGTTCGTCGGCGGCAAGCTGAACGTCTCCTACAATTGCGTCGACAGGCACATCGCTGAGAAGGGGGACAAAGCCGCAATAGTTTTCGTCCCAGAACTCGAAGACGAGGAATACAGGTGGATAACATACAAGGAGCTGTACGCGAAGGTCAACGAATTCGCACTTGTGCTGAAGGAGTTTGCTGGGGTAAAGAAGGGGGACAGAGTTACTTTCCACCTGCCTATGATCGCCGAGCTCCCCATCTCGATGCTCGCCTGCGCAAGGCTCGGCGCAATCCATAACGAGGTCTTCGGAGGTTTCAGCGCCAAGGCGTGTGCCGACAGGGTGGTCGACTCGAAGAGCCACGTGCTGGTTACATGCGACGGCTACTACCGCAATGGTCAGCTCATCGACAAGAAGAAGGACGCAGACGGCGCGGTCGAGGAGGCCGCGAAGTCAGGGGTCAAGGTCGACAAAGTACTCGTGTGGAGGCGCCACCCCGGGAAGTACGTTTCATCAGTTCCCATGGTAGAAGGGAGGGACTACTTCGTGGACGACCTGCTCAAGAATTATGCCGGGAAGACGGTCGAGCCCCTTTCCATGGACGCGGAAGATACCCTGTTCCTCATGTATACCAGCGGTTCTACAGGGAAGCCGAAGGGGGTGCAGCACAGGACAGCGGGTTACCTTGCCTACGTCACAGGTACGGCGAAGTACGTCCTTGATATCCACCCCGACGACATGTACTGGTGTCTCGCCGACATCGGCTGGATTACGGGCCATTCGTACATAGTGTACGGACCACTCTCCTTGGGCACCACCACGGTGATCTACGAAGGTGTGCCAACCTATCCAGACGCCGCGCGGTGCTGGCGGATAGCCGAGAAGCTGAAAGTAAACATCTTCCACACAGCCCCGACCACCATCAGAATGCTGAGGAAGGCAGCGCCTGATGCGCC
>Ga0187770_10001025_pt1 | contig 14410 bp, 15 predicted proteins | sample 0116_SJ02_MP02_2_FD_133154 | JGI IMG/M metagenome (GOLD analysis project Ga0187770, IMG submission 133154) | Tropical peat soil microbial communities from peatlands in Department of Meta, Colombia - 0116_SJ02_MP02_20_MG | ecosystem: Environmental > Terrestrial > Soil > Wetlands > Peat | place...
GTTATACATGGATAATTCAGACCGCCCAAGAGTTTGCCCAGCGCAGCCAGTCCCGACTACGACGTGATCGTAGCGGGCGGGGGGATGGCGGGCCTGATCACCGCCGCTTCCATCGGCTATCACTCAAAGGGGAACGCGCGCGTCCTCATCATCGACAGGAACAAGGAGAGCGAGCCTGGGAAGAAGACGAACAACGGCTGGACATGCGGTGACGCTACTAGCAAGAGGTCCCTGGACTATCTCGCCGAGCATGTAGGCATCAGGTACGGGTCCCCGGAGCTGGAGCATCCGGTCAGCGGGGTCTACGTCTACTCCCCCGACAGGAAGACGAAGGTGCTTTTCGAAGGGGAGGGGTACCTCTTCAACCGGAAGCTTGCTCCGAGGAGGCAGGTCAACGACGCGAAGAAATACGGAACCGAGTTCATGTTCGGCGCGACCGCAGAAAGGCTTCTCTCGGAGGACGGGAGGATAACGGGGGTCACAGGGAGAAAGTCAGATGGTTCGAGCTTCAGCTATACCGCAAAGGTCACGATTGACGCCACGGGCTCCTCCTCGACCTTGAGGAGGTTCATGCCGATAGCTTCAATGATGGAGAAGGACATCGATCCGGACGATGTGGTCGGGACCGGGAGGTACATACTCGACTTTGAACCGGCGGTAGAAAACAAGGTATTCTTCGACCCTGAATACTGCATAATTCACCTCGATCAGTTCATGGCGCCTGCTGGTTACTGCGTTGCTCCCGACACGCCCATAGTTTCGCGGAACAGTCTCAAGGCGGTCCAGGACGTAAAGGTGGGTGATGAAATACTAACTTCCGTTGGATGGATGCCTGTGTCAGCGACAAGTGTACGGGATTACACGGGGCAGCTGGTCATCATCACACCTGCAATGTTGAATCAGCAAATCAAACTAACACCCGAACACTTGGTGAGAGTCTGGAATCCCAAAAGAGGGGAGGCTTGGAAGCGTGCCGATGAACTTGTCCGGAACACACGAGGGAAGCATGCAAAGGGAGACTACCTCGTCGTCACCTTGCCCCACCATCCCTCCAAACCATTGGAGACTATAGACGCCCTCGACTACGTTGAGGGAATAGTCGGGGAGGACTATGTCTACGTGGCAATACGACGGTCTTTCTTTAATGGCCGGGCTCCCGACGGTTCCTACCAAAGGAAGGTAGCCATTGCAAAGCATCCCAAGCTCGCACGGTTGCCTCTGAAAATCATATTATCAGAAGATTTCATGGAGCTGTGCGGATTCTACGTCTCCGAAGGTTGCGTTAAGAAGGAGCATGTTGTAATTTCCAACACGGACAAGAATGTCGCGAAGAGAATTCACGAACTCGCAAAGTCTCTAGGATACAATTGCTATGATTGGACAGGGCACGGGAAGGATGGGACCAAGCCGACCATAAACGTGGAATTCGGAAACTCACTTTTGGGCAGGCTATTCGGAGAACTCTTTGGGAGGGGAGCTAGGAACAAGAAGCTGCCCGCTTGGATTCACGAAATAGGTGAGTCGTCGAAGATCGCATTCCTTCGTGGGTACTACCGTGGTGACGGAGCCGTCGAGCGTCACGAACTACATTCTGACGGCCGTACCTTTACGACCACATCTCGCACGCTTCTTGTCGATGTGTGGATGCTGCTTGCGGGGATAGGAGTAATTGCGAGTATAAGAAAGAACAAGAAGAAGAATGCATGGTCCGCAGGAGTATGGGGACATCAAGCTGAGTTTCTAGGAGAAAACCTGGCCAAGACGGCAAGAGAGCAGTATCGCGGCTTCATCCTGGGGGAAGAGCGGGTTTACCTCAACATCAGAAAGCTCGAGAGAGAGGCATACTCAGGGCCCGTCTATGATTTGAACTCAGCAGGGGACTTCTCTCCTCTATTCAACGTTCATAATTGCTGGGTCTTCCCCAAGGGGAAAAAGAAGGTCAACATCGGCCTCGGAGTGTCCCACTCCGGCCTCGCGAGGAGAAACAGGAGGTTCGGGCTCCACGACAACCTACAGAGCCTGATTGACAAGTACCTCGCAGACAACCCGGTGATCAAGAACTACTCTCAGCCCGCCGGGGAAGCGGACTCCGGGAACACCAAGGGGAACTGGCAGGTCCCTGTAAGGCGGCACAACGACTGCATGGTCGCCAACGGGTTCGCGGTGGTGGGGGACGCCGCCTGGATGCCCAGGCCCATAGACGCCGGAGGGATCAGCCCGTCGATCTATGGGGGGACCATCCTAGGGAGGGTCGTGGCGCAGGCGCTCGAGGCAGGAGACACAAGCGAGACCGGCCTCTGGAAGTACAACGTAGAGTACATGAACACCCACGGATACCCCATGGCTAGCTTCGAGGTCCTCAGGCGCTACCTGCAGACAGTTACGAACGAGCAGATCAACTATGGGATGAAGCACTTCCTCTCGGAGGAGGACGTTACTGCCATAACCGAAAGGAAGCACCCTGAATTCAACCAGGCGCGGTTCATGAACCCCGCAATGTGGTTCAGGGTCCTCGGGCAGCTGTCGCTCGCAAGGGGACTAAGGTACACCGTATCCAAGAGCGCAGCCCTGGTTGAAATCAACCTCTCCTACCCCGAGTCGCCCAAGGGGTTCACAGAGTGGCAGAAGCGCCTTGGAAAAGAGCTGGCGGAGACGGTCGAGAAGTTCAAGCCCCTTGACGTAGCAGCGGCGTAGCCAAAGGAACCTCACAACTCCGCCTCATCGAGGGGCGATGGCTTGGAACATCTGATTCTTTGACCAGGGCCCTGTCGCGCGATCCGTCGCCATTGGTCGCGTACGACTCCGCGAACTAGAAATAACCCACGCCAGGCCCTCGTCACGCATGATTTCTGACCCTCTCGATGACCAGATCATGGACTTCGTGAAGGAGGTCGCCCCGTCCGTGGCGTACCTCATAGGGTTCGACGACTACGCCGGCAAGCTCTTCATTGCATCGGAGGCAAACGTCAACGCCGCGCTCAAGAAGGTCCGCGCCCTTAGGGCGAAGGCGAAAACGGAGCTCCAGAGGAAAGTCCTCGACGCCATGGAGATCGCCGTCATATTCGACGAGCCACAACCTGTCCTGGACGACATCGTGGGGACGATCTTCGCCCATCTGGCGAAGGAGGGGATCAACGATGCCCACATGCTGTCTCTCCTAGATTACGCCATGGAAGACGTCGACGCCTGCAATGCAAGGTATTCCAAAAAGAAGATTCCTGTCGCGGTCAAGGCACTGACTCTCTACAGGCTCGACGGCGTCCTCGACATCCTAGACACAGTGAAGGCTGAAAGCAAGAGCCCAAAGGTGAAAGAAGCCTGCGACGCCCTGAAGCGGAAGGTCTCCGACTACGTCAAGCTCTTTGAGCTGAAGGGCTGGGGGAAGGGTGAGTTCCCTAATGTCGAACGGATTTTCAAGGAGGAGGGTTTCGACCTCGGGAGGCAGAAATTCTACCCGCAGGCCCTCAAGAACGGGTTCGATTACGGCGAAACGCCTGAGCAGCTAGAAGCGAAGGCGATCGGGTGGATCGAAGAGGAATTGCCGAAGTTCAGTAAGGTCACCAATATCCTAGCGAAGCAGTTCGGGTGCAAGCCATCTCCGGAAGAGGTCGAGGCGAAGATCATCGAAAGGAACGCCCTGGACCCTAGGAAGCTGGTCGCCCTAACTATTGGTATCAGGAAAGTCATCCAGAAGCTTGTCAACGAGGACGTCGCCAGGATCAACCCGAAGTACGACACACGTGTAATTGAAACGCCATCCTACCTGACGGGAACGATGCCAACCGGGGCGGCACAGTTCTTCGACACCTACACGAAGAAACCCTTCCAGGTATTCTTCCAGACGACGGATCCCAAACGCGATCCCGACAGGTCCGTCGCCGCCGTCGTCAATCTTCTCGTCCACGAGGAGTACGGCCACTGCGTCCATCACTCCAACAGCGCTCTGGAGTTCGTGGGGGAGCTCCCCATCCTCCAGGTGTTGAATGCACCACTCACGAGCGGCCCGATAACCGAGGGGCTCTCCTTCAACAGGGAGCTGGAGTTCTTCGACGTCTCAAAGGGTCTCGAGACGAAGAAGAGGCTAACGCCGACGGAGAAGGCCTATGTCAGGCTCATGGGGAAGTACGGTGGGCTCAAACAAATCAACTTGGAGCTAGAGTTCATGACGCGGCGCTGGAGAATCGTCAGGTTCCTCAGGGTCGTCGGAGACGTCTGGGTCAACACAGGCAAGAGGACGCTCCTCGAGTTCGTCGACTGGGGGCACGAATACACTGGAGTACCCAGGAGCAGCGTCTACTTCCAGCTCTTCCCCGCTCACGAGGGCGCGTTCCCGGGCTACGCCACAAGCTACGCCGTCGTCGGCCAGGAGATCAGAGACATAGAGAGGAAAATCAAAGACCCCAGGAAGAGGGTGAGGTTCTCGACATATCTCTGCAGCATCGGCTTCCCGCCGAGGAGCATGTACGGGAAGATGCTGAAAAACTACGCCGCGAAGTTGAAGTAGGCAGGCCAAACTGGACACCGAGGCTGAGAAGTTCCTCAGGGGGCAGGTACTTCGGCAAAGCTGGCCACGACGATGAAGGACAGCTCCTCCACGCGATCATATTCGGCAAGGCAAGGATGGCGATGGAGCGAAACGCCAGCAAGGATGTCGAGACCCTCGCGATAAGGTATGCGGGCGAGAAGGCGGGGAGGGAGGCGACCCGCGAGGTCTACCGAGAGTAGGAAAGAGCGACCTTTGAAATTACCCCTGGGCCGGTGGTGTCCCAGCCCTAGGCCGTCACTTCATCGCGCGCATGAAGAAGTCTGTTACGAAGCGACCGTACGCTTCCCTGTCGGAGATCTTCGCGAAGTGAATGTGCTGGAATATCACTCGGTTCAGCATCCCGAGAAGGCAGTCCGTTGCTAGGCCGGAGTCGGTCTTGCGGAAGAGCCCCATTCCCATTGACCTGTCTACGAGGCTGACTGCAAGCGCCCTTATCTTCTCGAGGTCTTCCGACACCATCTGGGCGCTATACTTGTCGAGGGTGGCGGAGTCGCGCATATAGAGCCCGACGTCGAAGGTGTGCTCAGGGAAGGACGTAAGGTACGTCGAAACGAACGATTCGAGCCCCTTCCGTGGATCCCTCGACTCGGACGCCCTGGAGAGCTTCCTGATGAAGTCCCCCATTGAGATTTGCTTCCTTGCCACCGCCTCGAAGAGTCCCTTCTTGTTCCCGAAGTAGTAATAGATCACGGGAGGGGTGGTCCCAGTCTCCCTGCAGATGTCCCTCACCGAGACGTTTGCGAACCCCTTCTCGGCGAACATCTTGGATGCGATTTGGAGTATCTTCTCCGCAGTTGCGTGCGTCTCCTCGGCCTGCATCAGAATACGAAACTCTCCAAGAGTGTATATAACAGTTGAAGCTCTTACGGGAACTTCGTCGCCTTCATCAGGGATGAGAACTCGGGGTTCCCCCTGAGCCAGTCGAACCTCGGCTCGATGTTGCACCAGACGATCCAGCTGGACGTCTCTTCGTACGCCCTGTGGAGCCGCTTCAGGACCTGTTCCCTATCCTTGAACCCGTTGTAGACCACCGCCATCCAGTAGGGGGGAGCTTGAGTGCTTCCTCCATCGAGTACTGTAGGGTCTTGCTCGCCTACTTATCGTATTCGCCTGGGTGAAGCCTGCGCTCTTCTAGTCGAATTCGCCGCCGCCCTCGCCGCCCATACCACCCGCGCCGCCTCCAGGCGGACCCGCTGGTGCCTTCGACTTCCCTGCGGCGATGACGTCGTCGATCCTAAGTATCATCGAGGCCGCTTCTGTTGCCGACCTGATGATCTGGACCTTTACTGCCAGAGGCTCGAACACCTGGCGCTGGTACATGTCCTTCACCTTGCCATCAGCAGCCTCAATGCCGTACCACTTCCCGTCCTCCGTGGCGTGCTTAGCCCTGAACTCCACCTGGGCGTCGATGGGGTCCATGCCCGCGTTCAGCGCTAGAGCGATGGGTATCGACTCGAGCGCTTCAGCGAACTTCTGGGCCGCCAGTTGCTCCCTTCCTGAGAGCTTGTCAGCCCACTTCAGGACCTGAGATGCCGCTTCCGCCTCGGCCGCCCCTCCACCCGCAACCACGGCCGGCCTCTCGATGACGTCCTTGGTCACCATCAGGGCGTCGTGGAGTGACCTCTCGCCCTCGTCGACGATGCGCTGGGTCCCTCCCCTGATGAGGATGGTTACAGCCTTCGGGTTCTTGCACCCTTCGACGAACACCCACTTGTCCTCCTCGACCTTCCTCTCCTCGACGTGGGCAGCGTATCCCAGGTCAGACGGGGATAGGTCCTCGAAGTTGTTCACCACCCTCGCGCCCGTCGCCTTGGCAAGCTTGGTCATGTCGGACTCCTTGGCCCTCCTGACGGCTAGAATTCCAGCCTTGGCGAGGTAGTGCTGGGCGATGTCGTCGATCCCCTTCTGACAGACTACCACCGTAGCGCCCGCTCCGACGATCTTATCAACCATCCCCTTCAGCATCTTGGTCTCTTCGTCCAGGAACTTCTTCATCATGGATGGGTCATTGATGTTGAGCTTGGCGTCGAACTCCGTCTTCTCGATTTCGAATGGTGCGCTGAGAAGCGCGATCTTCGCCTTCTCGACCTCCTTGGGCATGCCTGAGTGTACGACCTCCTTGTCCAGGACTATTCCCTGGATCAGTTTGGTGTCTTTCAGAGAGCCTCCCGGCTTTTTCTCTACCTTCACGTTGTCTATGTCGACCCTATAGCCTCTGTCGGCCTTCTCGGCGACCGCCAGAGTCGCATCGACCACCATCTCTGCGAGCTGCTCCGCCTCCTTGAAGACGAGCTTGGTCTCCATGCTGGTTTTTGCCACCTTAACCAGCCAATCCTTGTTTTCTGGGCTGACCTTCTCGGCGATGTCCTCGAGCGTCGCCATCGCCTTCTTGGCTGCCTTCGAGTAGCCGTCAACGATGACGGTCGGGTGGACGTCCTTGTCGAGCAACTCCTCGGCCTTTTCTAGGAGAGCGCCTGCAAGTACCACGGCGGAAGTGGTGCCGTCTCCCACTTCGTTGTCAGTGGTCTTCGCCACCTCGACAAGCATCTTCGCGGCCGGGTGCTGGACGTCAATCTCCTTGAGCATCGTCGCACCGTCGTTGGTAATCGTAACGTCACCCAACGAGTCGACGAGCATCTTGTCCATGCCCCGCGGGCCGATTGAGCTCTTTACGATCTCAGAGATTAGCTTCGCGGCGGCTATATTGTTCCTCTGAGCCTCCCTGCCCCGGCTCTGGTTCGACCCTTCCTTAAGAATCAGGACGGGCTGTCCGGACGACGTCATTGCTGGAATAGCGGTTGCAGACACATTACTTCACTTGGCGGTATACAACCAATGGGGTATATGAGTATTGCGCGGGGGCTTGTCAACTCAGCTGGGCTTGCAGTGTAGGTCGTCTCGTTATGAGGGGGAAATCATTTTCACCACACTCCCTCCTACAATCATTCGGAATGTGACCTCTGCTTAAAGGCAGCCTGAACAAAAGGGACATACTTGCCCGCCGAGCGAGGAGAGCCGAATCAACCTGATATCAGTCGTCCCTCACTTGGCTCCGTCAAAGCTGTCAAGTCTGTGAAGTTCAGCTATACGCCTACCCCTCTGACTAAGAGGCTGCTTGAAACCTTCAGAGACATGGTGAACGATGCCAATTCGCATCTGCCTTGCCGAGGACACGAGGGGCCGTCTGAAACTAAGAGATAGGATCTACAAAGAGTTCCAGGAAACGTATGGGGTCGTCTCCTGCTTCCCGTACTCCGTCGCAGAAGTAGCTTGGTCCATAGTCAAGAAGCACAGGAGGTGGCAAAGGAAGCCATTCGCTAGAAGGCTAATGTTGAAGATGGACTCTCGGAACTATACCCTGAACTACTCAATCCTGTCCCTCCCCTTCTTGAAGGGGGAAAGGATGCTCGTTCCTCTCAAGTACGGGGACTACCAGCGCTCCTTCCTCGGCGATACCACCCTGAAGAGAGGTTCGGTGACACTGACCGAGTCCGATATCATAATTGCCTTTACGAAGGTTACGGCCCCAATCTCATCCACGTCGAGGGTCGGCATCGATCTCAATGAGAAGTCGGCGGTTTGCTCCGACGGAATGAGGTTCGACCTTTCGGAGGTAGCTCGGCTGCACACGGAGTACGGCGTGAGGAGGAGAGAATTCTACCTGGAGCATCCACATGACGACCGCCTCAAGAGGAGGTATGCCGACGCCTCGAGGGAGAAGAATCGGGTCAGAAGATCCTTCACAGGGTGTCAAAGGAGATCGTCGAGAGCGCCCGAAGCAAGTGTCAGTCCATCGTGCTCGAGAGGCTGAAAGGAATCAGGTACACTCATCCGAAGGGAAACTGGGAAGCGAAGGGGAGACGGAGAAGGATAGCTCAGTGGCCCTTCAGATTGCTTCAGGGATATGTCGCCTACAAAGCTGCATGGTCGGGTGTTCAGGTGGAGTTCGTCAGCGCCGCCTGGACCTCCAAGATCTGCAACAAATGCCACCACGTCAATAGGAGTCTGAAGCTGACCGATAGGGAGTGGCGATGCCCATCCTGTGGTGCCATTCTCGACCGCGACCTCAATGCTGCCATCAACATAGAGCGTCGCGCAAAGATACCATGTCTGGGTGAGGTTCGCCCAGGAGCGCAGGGCACAGATGAAGCAGTGAAGGGGAACCCGACGACTCCGGTAATCCTCCGAGCTGAAGCCCTGAAGTCAGCTAGGCGGGAGCATGTCCGGCCAAGCTGACGGAACCGTAGCGTATGTAAGTGAGCACGGCCACCCTCGGGGGGATGAGAATTGAGGAGCAAAGGAGTAAGGAGATTCGACAGGGAGATAGATGATCTTCGGGTAGAGGCGGAGATGAACAACCTGATGCTCTCTTCTCTCGTGGATGTCCTCGAAGAAAAGGGCGTTCTGAAGCGCAACGAATGGGAGCGGAGGATAAAGGAAAGGCTCCCTTCAAAGTGACTTTCTCGGGAGCTGCTGGCCGAGCGCTCGCCGACGGAACCTAGCACAACGACCGGGTGGGAGTCCTAGACCTGGCTACGCAGCTGACTCACTTCTGACCGCCTTCTCCAGGACGTCAATCGCCTTTGCCAGGCCTATGTCCCACTCCGTGACTCCGCCCTTGGAATGGGTCTGTATCGAGAGCCTCACTGTGGTGTATCTGATGTTTATGTCCGGGTGATGTTCTTCCCTTTCGGCAGCTTCCGCCACCTCGTTCACGAACGCGATGGCGTCCATGAATTGGTCGAATTCGAATGTCCTTGTGATGAACTTCCCCTCGTGCTTCCACCCATTCAGCTCCTTCAGACGCGTTCTGATTTCAGTGTCGGTCAGGAGCTTGGGCACGATCATTGATGATATCGTCTCTGTAATTAATTTACCGAACCGGCAACTCACTTTGACTGCAACCATTAACGTATGCGTCGAGCAAGCAGGATTGTCCGATGGAAGAGAAGAGAATCGCCCGTTCAGTCGCCGACTCTCTTACGAGGTTGCAGGAAGCGAAGAGCAACGTTGCCTCGAGCATCAACACGGAGCACGTGGCACGTCACCTGAACAAGGTCTCAAGGCCGAACTCGCCGAGCTCGACGCTGAAGAAAGCGGGCGTCGCCTTAATTGTCGCCACCCCTGACCCGGTCACCGCTGTCCCCGGTGTCGCACTCCTTGCTGCTTCTTATGCGGCAAAACTCAACGAGCCAGCGAAGTTGGACGATCTTGCGGTCGAGGCAAGGAAAATTCTGCGCGACATCCAGGGCCTCAGTGTTTAATTATCCGAAAGGGCCGTGCATCGCACTCGATGGAACTCAAGCCGTCGAAGGGACTCAAGGTCGTTGTGAACGCGCACCGTGAGGCCATATTCGGCGACGAGTCGGTCTCCGTCCAGAAGGTCACGGTCAACAATGGCTCAAACGCCGGAGTCATGACGGGCCGAACGCTGATAGGATTCTGCGAAGTCGAGATGCAGAAACTGGACGGCCGCAACCACTGGTATCCCGTCGAGGATCTAACTGGCGAGCACGGCGAAAAAATAGTTGAAGAGGAAATCCCGATTGAGATGCCCGAAGACGACGGCCCCGAGGAGGAGCTAGCATAGCGTGGCTTCGGCCCACCAGGCCGAACTCGTTTTCGTGGTGGATGTTTCATCCCTTACGAGGGAGGGTTTTATCGGGTCAACAAAATACGAAGGGAGGACTGTCGAACTCGAGTTCGACGACAAGGACGCGGGAATTTTTCTTTCGCCTGAGATGGCGGCAAGACTGCACGTGAGGAGGGGATCGAGGGTTTCTCTAATAACGGAGAACGAACGCAACCAGGCGACTGACGCAACGGTAGCAGGAGTGGGTAAGACAGTCCGTATCTCCAACTCGAAGGTGTACTACGAGGTCGGCAAGGAGGGCGGCGCCGTTGTCAGGCTACGCAAGTCCTAGCCCAAATCAGGAGACCTTACCGAAATTGGAACAAACCTAATCAAGGTGGGCGCTTCTCTAGTCTCGAACATGAATAAGCAGCTAATGGTGGGCGACACGGCCCCGGACTTCTCGCTCCCCTCGCAGAAGGGGGGCACAGTGAACCTTCGGGACCTCCTGGGCACGAGTGAGGTCGTGCTCTACTTCTACCCAAAGGACAACACGCCCGGGTGTACTGCGGAAGCCAAAGCATTCCGGGACAGCTACGAGGTGTTCAAGGAGATGGGAGCCGAGGTCGTCGGCGTAAGCTCTGACTCGGTGGACTCGCACGTGGACTTCGCGTCGCGGTGCGACCTACCGTTCACCCTTCTCAGCGACCCGGGAGGAAGGGTGCGGAAGCTCTACGGCGTCCCTTCGACCCTCGGCGTTCTGCCGGGTCGCGTAACGTACGTGATCGACAATCACGGTGTGGTGCGCCATATCTTCAATTCCCAGTTCAACGTGACCAAGCACGTCGAAGAGGCAATCAGTGTCCTGAAGTCAATCAGGGAGAAAAGCGAAGCTCCCGGTCCCGCCGGGGGCACCTCTCCCTAATTGGCAAATTAGCCGTCCTCGCCGACCACTACAGTTGCCCTGTGGCCGTGCTCCTGGTCGGGTTCTGGCTGACGTTGATCATGGTCGGAGTCAGGATCAAGCGATTCCTGAACGACTAGGCGCCTACCGCCTTCACCTCCACAGTGTCACAGCTTGGGGAGCTCTTTCATCCTTCCCGCTTGCGCGCCCTTTCGAGGACCCACCGCGGCTTTTCCCACAGCTCCTCGTAGCCAGCGGCATTTCGGATAAGCACTTTGTGGCCGTCGTCGTCGAGCATCTCCACGGCAGGGAGCTCCGACCTTAACCTGGCGTACTGGGCGTCTGTTAACTGGACAGCCTTCCTCCTCCCGATGGTGGCGTGCCAGTCGGCGCTAGTCCCATCGAGGGAAAAGAGAAGTGAGGTGGGCCCCGCCTGAAAGTAGACCTTGGCGTACCTCAGCTTCCTCGAGAGCTTGTGCTCGAGGAGGAACTTCATTACTTTCGGAGATGCCTCTCCCCATTAATAATAAGTGCGCCTCTATTCTTTAAGCCGCTCACGAGGGGGTGTGGAAAGTCACTTGTCCTTCTCGTCGGGCGACGCCATGTCCTCCGAGATAGCGGCGGATCTTTCGCGACAGACTCGAGACCTGATCTCTAGGTTTGAAGGCCGGGCCAGTTCTTTTTCGAGGAGGAGGGACCTGATGGCCCTCACTGTTCCAGCGGATTCGAGGGCAGCCGAGAAAACGGCACTGGAAATCTTCGGGCGCGGGGAGCACGTCGCCACCGGTATCGACGGTTCGATGGACTTCGACGAAAGGCTGCAGATGATCCTCTTCTACGCGAACGCCACCGCTTACAGCTGTCCCTTTACGGTCGGAGAACACATCCGGTTCGACCTGGCCTTTGCTCATCGCGACACCAAGCTGGCGGCCTCGGCGGCTGTCCCCCTTTGGGCCGAGGACCTGTCCAGCGTGATAAGCAGCGAACCGGAGATAGACATAGACCTCGAACACTCCATGGACCGGATTCCCAACTCCTTCATGACCCTCGGAGAACTCTACCTCGCCTACCTTTCGTGCGAAAAGGCGAAGCTTGTCTTCCTCGACCGTCCGATGTCCGGGACCTATTCCACTCTGGCACGGGACGCGAGGCTGATGCTCAAACGGGCGGACAACAGGCTCGGGAAATGGGGGGCAGACTATCCCCTGTCCTCCCTGGACACCTATCTGGCGGTCAACCTAGGATCACCATCGATGGCACTTCCCACTCGGCCGCGCTACCTCCCCCTGGCGCTGCTGAGATCTTTGATGGAATCCCCCGGCAGCGTCCCCGAGCTCTCGGCCCGCTTGGGCGCGACTGAATCGGAGATCCGCCGCGCTGTAACCCGCCTGTCCAAGTTGGACAAACAGCGCAACGGCGTAATACTCGCAGATTCATCCGAATCTCATCTCCAGCTCCGCGACGGGGTGGCAGGCTACTGGAGTCGAGTGAAATCGCTTTCCCTGCGATACGCGAGGGACGTCTTCTCTCGCGCACGCCACCCTCTCGCCCTAAAGGGGGACGAGTACCTTACCATCTTGGACGTGAACTCCGTCGCCTTCTTCCTCTTGGAGGGCCTCCTCGAGAAGGCTAGGGAGCGAGGGTGCCTTCTGATTGGCATCGCGAAGGACACCACGGCAACAGACGTTGCCAGGTCCGTGCTCCCCTTCGCTTCTGCCGAGGGCTTCGTCAAGCTCAGTTCCCCGGCCCCGATACTGAAGAACGACAGGGCCTTCCTCGCCATCCTGAGCGCTGAGAACCCCGACATCCTCACCCCATGGAGGACCATGGGCTACGACAGCGCTTTTTCCACAATAGTCGACCTAGACCATGAGCTCCGAAGCGCGAGAAAGTTTGTCTCACGGGAGCAGCTCTTCGTCCGTTCCTACTTCCAGCTCAGGACCCTACGTAGCGACAAGACCGTCCGCTCGCAGGTCTTCCTCTTCGACAGGGCTTTCAACCCGAAGCACGATTCGTCGGCCGTTAGGAGGTTCAGCGTTAGAGAAAACTCTGGCCCCACCCGCGTCGACGGATACTTCGAGGGCAACGACATGAGCCAGCTCTCCAATCTAGCCCTTCACATCCTCTCGATGAACGACAACCCCGAAGTCTTTGAGGCGTTCGGGCACAACCAGCTCCTCTACCTGGCAGACAAGGCGGTGAAAGCGGAGGTCAGGATGCTGAGAAGCTCGCTCCGAGGAGTAGCCGACCTGCGGGTAGGCGGGGTGACAAGCAGGCGGAAGATCTTCGGCCTCGTCACTCCTTATAGACAGCAACGGGCGGAGGCGGAGCACGCCAGGATGAGGCAGTAGCATGATTGCAGAGCGGGAGGGACCATTCTTTGACGCCATGGGCGGGGAGTTCGACGCCCGCCTCAAGCGGAACACCATCACCACCCGAACTTCGAAGAGTGAAGGGAGAGAGCTTACCGTTTCCAATCCGCTCGCCATAATCGAAGCGCGTTTCAGCTACGGGGTCTTGGACAGGCTCTATTTCCCTAGCTTCGTCGCAGTGGAAAGAAGCGTCGACGGCAAGAACAGGTACATCATTTTCGAAGTCGTGGGAGTGAGCCCCACCCACTACCAACTTTCAGGGATCGATTCATCAATGCCTACGCTTCTCAGGAAAGAATACCTTGACACGATAAAGGAGAGTTGGGGCAAGTCGCAGGAGACCTGGATAGACCTGGCCGCCATCCCAACAAATTACATGGCGAACACAGACTCGGGCGACCTTTTGTTCTCCCGAACTCCGTTTTCGCCGCTACCGGGAGCCCAGGTCTTCCTGCTATCGAAGGAGGCCGTCGAGCAATTCCTCTGCGTGTTGGGTGGTGTGAAGGTAGGGAACATGGCTGGCTTCGACCTGCCATTCACCGTCGACATGGATAGCCTCATCCGTTTCCCCTGCGCCTTCTTTGGATTCACAGGGTCAGGCAAGTCCAACCTCGCGAGCTTACTGATACGTAAGGCAATGGCCCATGACCCGGGCCTGACCGTCGTGGTGATGGACATAGCCGGCGAGTACGGCGTGAACTTGCTCGACTTGCTAAAGGATGATGCTAGGATGATAAGCACCGAATGGTTCGACACCGAAGAGGAATTCTCAACCTCCCAGGCTGTCCCCGAAAGCTTGGAAGAGGGAGCGGGAAGAAAGGCGATTGAAGGCGCCCTTTCAAAGTTGTACGCCATAGGAGTCGAAAGGCTGTCCCTTCAGGAGGGAGGAGGTCTCGATCTTGCCTGGATTCAGCAGTTACTGGACAGCGCCGTTGAAAGCGGGAAACCAGGAGGAACGGCTGCAAAGATGGCGTTGGGCACCCTGACCACCGAGTTCTATGAGAAAAGGCGACTGA
>Ga0187770_10001026_pt1 | contig 14404 bp, 13 predicted proteins | sample 0116_SJ02_MP02_2_FD_133154 | JGI IMG/M metagenome (GOLD analysis project Ga0187770, IMG submission 133154) | Tropical peat soil microbial communities from peatlands in Department of Meta, Colombia - 0116_SJ02_MP02_20_MG | ecosystem: Environmental > Terrestrial > Soil > Wetlands > Peat | place...
CCAAGAATCGAGTCTGGTTCCCTTTGGGCTAGGCTCAGAAGAACCGACACGTGCGGTGTCACACCGGACGAGAATTCCGTCGCCAGCTTCGTCTTATCATGCGGAATCGGCCATTGCAAGATGACGACGGACTTCCCTCTCGAAGGCAGCAGAGTCAGGGTCCTCGGAGGCAGGCAGTTCTACGACTCTTCTCTCCCTTGTTCCGAGGCGGCGGCTACCCTTCGCCTGGCCGGACAGAGGCGAGAAAGGAACACATATTTGCCCGAAGATGGGGTTGTAGAGCTGGACTCCATCGAGCATCCCGCCCGCGGACGGTGGGTCGGTCTCCTGAAAGACCTTGGCGAATGGTGCTATCTTGATCCCTACTGACGCGAAAGCTCTAATTGCGGAATCCGAGAGGGTCCAACCAGCCCCGGTAGTATAGAGCGGCCAACGTACAACCCGGTCAACTCCATCAGAGGTTGCCGAAAGTATGCCGGCCTTTCGAGTCGGCGACCCGGGTTCGAATCCCGGCCGGGGCAGCTAATCAGAGTTCAGAATGGACTCTGTTCAACTAGACTAGCCTGATTCGGGCTCTTCTAAACTCTCCATTCGGGGTCGGTTCATCGAGAGCATTTCTCCTGATAATCGCAAACCGTTTTATCATCAGCTCTATTTCGACACGCAAGGGACTATAGTTGCCAGACGGCGAGCGGAGACTCGCTGCAGTCATGTTCACTGACATAGTCGGGTACACCGCACTAACCCAGTCCAACGAGGCACAGGCAATGGAGGTGCTGGACAGGCACAACCGCTTGCTCAGGCCCTTCTTCACCAGATTCCATGGAAGAGAAGTCAAGACCATCGGAGACTCCTTCCTCGTCGAGTTCGAGAGTGCCCTCGACGCGCTCAGGTGCGCCACCGAGATCCAGTCCTATCTTCACGACTACAACGTATCCTCCAAGGAGGATTGGAAGATTAAACTGAGGATAGGCATCCACCTCGGAGATGTCATCCACCAAGGAGTCGACGTATTCGGGGATGCCGTCAACATAGCAAACAGGATAGAGCAGGTCGCAGGGCCTGAGGGTATCTGCATCTCCCAGCAGGTCTACGACCAGGTGCAGAATAAGTTCGACATTCCGTTGGTCTCTCTGGGAGAGAAGGCCCTCAAGAACGTGAGCAAGCCTGTGCAGGTGTACTCCGTGCAGATGTCGTGGGAGCAACCAACTTCCTCCAAAGACGCAGCGACTCTCCCACGTGACAGAATAGCCATCCTCCCTTTCGCCAACATGAGCCCCGACCCCAGCGACCAGTATTTTGCGGACGGCATGACTGAAGAGATCATCTCGACTGCTTCTGGCATCAGCGGGCTCAGTGTCATCTCGAGGACGTCGGTGATGGGGTACAAAGGGACGACTAAGAACCTCAGGCAAATCGGGCAGGAACTTGAGGTCGGCTCAGTCCTCGAAGGGAGTTTCAGGAAAGCTGGGAACAAGATACGTGTCACTGCGCAACTCATCGACGTGACAAGCGACAGACACCTCTGGGCCCAGAACTACGACAGGAACCTCGAGGACGTTTTCGAAGTGCAAGGCGACGTGGCGAGGCAGGTAGCGGAGGCCCTCCGGGTCAAGATACTTACTCCGGAGTTGAAACGTATCGAGAGAAAACCGACCGAGAGCGCGGCTGCCTATACGCTCTACCTGAGGGGAAGGAGCATCTGGAACAAGCGCGGCCCTGAGCATATGAAGAAGGCGATGGAGTACTTCGAGAAGTCTGTCAAAGAGGACCCGGCTTTCGCCCTCGGCTACGTCGGGCTGGCAGACTGTGCAGTCCTGATTGCATCCAATTGGTTCATCGACCGAGAAGAGAACCTCGCGAAGGCCAAGGCGATGCTGGAGAAAGCTCTGCAGCTCGACTCCGCGCTGGCCGAAGCGCACGCAACCTTGGGAATGGTCTACTATGATGAGTACGACCTCGGCGGAGCCGAGAACGAGTTCAAGAAGGCAATCGAGCTGAAACCGAGCTACGCGACCGCCCACCAGTGGTACCATATTCTCATGCGCGCAGAACTGCGCTGGGACGAGGCCCTCAAGGAGATAGAGAAGGCCGTCGAACTTGACCCCCTCTCCGGGGTGATAATCAGTAACTTCGGATTGTACTATCTTCGGAAGAGAGACTTCAGCAATGCTGTCGAGAAGTTCAGGATTGCGGCCGAACTGGGGTACGACGCCGCCCATTACTGGTTGGCCGAGGCTTACGGGATGATGAAGATGTTCGACCAGATGGACAAGGAGTTAGAGGCCGACGTCAGACTCTACCAGGACATCGTTCCCAAAGAAAGGACATACGATGACCTGCTCAGCGCGTACCTCAGGGGCGACAAGGAGACGGTAAGGCGACTCCTCCCAGAACTCGAGGCCCACTCCGAGGAGCCTGGCACGACGGCGACATCTATATCGAGGTACCACTTCTACCTGGGACACAACGACAAGGGCTTCGAATGGCTTGAACGAGCCTACTCCAGGAGAGAGAGCGTCCTCTTGTACATTCAATCGGATTGGGTCTTGGATGGAGTCCACAACGACCCGCGGTACCTCGACCTTCTGAAGAGGCTCGGACTGAACTAAGGGAATGCGTGTCAGAAGGATTCGCTTAGAATGGATTCGAACCAGCCTAGTGGCGAATCCTAGCCGAAACTATCGGATCCGAAACTGTTTCATCAGTTTAGACCTGGAATTCCATGCTCGAGTCCCGGCCGGGGCAATTTCGCACTGCCCGAGCCATCTTAGGGAGCTAGAGACCATTCGCCAATCCGCCGAAGCGATTCCTTTGGCATCTCCTTCACAGCGAGGGGACGACGCATCTTATTTCGGTGATGAATTCGCGCGGAGAGATTCAGATTTCCAGTCCCACACTTGGTCGGCGGCCGCGTGATTGTCGGTCAGTTCAGGTAAGCTCTTTTATTGCACTTCTTCGGAATCTCGCGCGAATGGCTTCAATCAGAATCAAAGACGATGGGAGGGCACCAATCTCCACAGGGGGGAGGGAAGCTCCCTTCAAGCAGGGTGAGTTCTATGTCATGGAGGTGCCGGATGACATCGCAAGATACTGGAACAAGATGGATCCGACAAGAAGGGAGGCCATGACAAGACAGTCGAGAAAGGAGAACAAGGACGTGAGGGACATTCTCGATTCCTTCGTTCACAAGCCCGCGAAAGTCAAGTAGCGTCCGCGATTAGGTTGACAGGACGGCCCGATTTTCAGGGTTTGGCAAGTTCCCAGGTTAGACTGGCATCAATGCCTGGAAATCCATCTCATGAGCTTATCAGTATTGAAACCCAGCACGGGATGCTGGGTTGGTGATGATAGGACATCCATACGGTTGCCCCAGTCCCGACCGGGGCGGAACAACATTCATTGGCGGCCCCGATTCCATCGCCCCCGGCCCGACCAATCAATCGACAGGTAATACCTTGGGCTTCCGATGCCGATTTTGGATGTTCGGGTTGGGCAGGTGTGCACGTTGTTCCCTGGGTTCTCATGAAGGCAGTAGACGTGGGCTCGAACCGAGGCACAATGCTTTTCCACACGGCCCGTGATGTCGCACGGGATGGGGGCCAAGGATCAGCAGAAGGAGGTAGTGATGTCTTACATCCGAGCCCTGGACAGCTGGGAATACGACGAAGCACTTGATTCCCTCCACGAACGAGTTCGCATCAAAGGTCCGGCCGGGGAGACCTTTGGGAAACCTAAGGATTTCATAGGGATGCTGCGGAAGTACAAGGGAAAGTACGAAATCAAGAAAGTGTTCGCAGATGGTAACGACGTGTGTGTCCTTTACGACCTAGCCACGAAGGGCTCCCGGGTGTACATGTCTTCATGGTACCGCGTAGAGGACGGGAAGATTGTTTCAATAGAGACAATCTTCGACTCAAAGGCGATGGGCCCTCCGCCTGGGAGCAATTCCGGCCGAAGGGGCGCTCGATGAAAGCCGCTCGCGTGCAACCTCGCGAAGGTCCCGAAGCGCTGGCCTTCGAGGAACGCGCGACCTGCCGTCAAACTTGAGCTAACTGGAACGGTCCCGGTCGCGGGGTTCTCGCCACACCCCTTCAGTGAGGAGCATGTCTTGTTTCCGCTATTGGTTCCAGGAGAGTCCAAGCCCGGGTTAGGGTGTCATTCTAGGCAGATTCAATAACGCAGGAGCAGAGCGATGAATCAGGACTTGATGAAATCGACTTCGTATGAGGCTACTGCGGTTCTGGTTAGACGGGCTGTCACATTGGACGCCCCCCAAATCGCTGAAATCTACAACCAAGGTATTGAAGAGCGGGAGGCGACATTTGAAACGGAAACGAGGACAGGGGCAGAAATGCGAAGGTGGCTACTTGACCACGACTGGCGGCACCCCGTCCTAGTAGCTTCCGTCAAGGGGAAACCAAAGAGGATTGTTGGCTGGGCTTCAGTTTCCGCCTACCGAGCAAGAAAATGCTACTCAGGGGTAGGAGAGTTCTCGGTATATGTAAGACGTGGTTACAGGGGAAAGGGAATTGGCAAGGGACTCGTCTCCGCCTTAATCGGCGAATCAGCAAGAGTTGGGTATTGGAAGCTTCTTTCGCGAGTCTTCGAGTTCAACAAAGCCAGTCGCAGACTCTGCAAGGGGTGTGGCTTTAGAGAAGTGGGGGTCTATGAGAAGCATGGGAAGCTCGATGGAAAGTGGATAGACGTCGTGATTGTCGAGAGACTAATCCCCAAGAACCTTGGCTGATCACTTGGGTGTGCGCTTTGGGGCCATTCATGACTCGGTGGCATCTGGCAGGAGAAGATCTGAACCCGAAGGACCTGCTGCAGGCTGAGGCAGACCTGAAACAATCCCTCCTTAGTTATCGGTGAACGATTGAGCTACGTCTTCGGGCAGGGTCAGCATGGACTCGCCGCTCTCAGGAACAACAAATCGCTTAAGAATCGCAGCACCCGAGCGCGCCCGTATACCAACATGAACTGCACTGCGACAAAGGCATTTCTCTCTCAGTTGAATGGGCGGGACGCGTCCATCACTCAGATTCCACCTGCCGACCTGGATTACCTGTCTACAAGCGGGTACGTCTTGAGGACCACAAAGGATGACCACGACAAGGGGGTCAACGAGGTCGCGAGACTGTCCCAATTGACCCCCCAGGTCAATACTGAAAGAGCGGAGGAAGAACAGGCCGAGGCGGCCCTGGTACAGGACGAGGAAAAGGAACATTCGATCAAATTCCTCTTTGAAGGCAAGGAGATGAAGAACGAACTACGTGAGAGGATTCAGAGCGAAGCCAACGTTGTTTCGAAGGAGGAATCCGAGATGAATGAAATGGAGGCGAACGTGAACTCCCTCATTCAGGAGAAATCAAGAATTGACCGGATGGCATTGTACGATGGCGGGTACCTGTCCCTCACCGGTACAGGTGCGGGATTGCTGAGTGATCTCATTGTCAGAGACTACCGAGTTGCGGACATGGAGCTCCCGAACTTCATCGCGGAGATTCAAGCGACAAACACCGAGCTGCGATCAATCGCCGACAAGGCGAACTTCTATGTGAGCCTTCTTCGACCAAGGCTTCCGGAAATGGCGGTCGAAGAATACCTCGAAGTTCTGTCCTTACTATGGGGCACAGCAATAGGGTTGGGCAAGCTCCAAGGCGATCCCGGTCAGATAGGAGAGAGGTTCACAAAGGCCTTGGAAGTGCTACGAAGTCTACACTCCACGACTTCAAACAAGTTGATGGCCGCCGAGGTGATGACCGCGGCCGGTGGCCCGGACATTGTAGACCTGGAAGGGGTCATAAAAGACCTCGATCATCAGCTAAGAAAGGAGGGTGTCCCGGAACAGCTTTCCGCCGGGATCGCCGCAACGATCATGGCTGGAAAAAGGTTCGATGGATCCTATCCTTTGGATCGTTTCGCTCAATTCGCAAGAGTGACTCCTTCACACGAGGCCGCTTCGATACTGGCAGTCATGAACGTTCCGTATGACGGGCTGAGTTCCAAGTTCCAGTCGTTCAAGGCCACCTTCGCGTCATGGGGGTACACGGCTTCCGACGACACGGAGATCGCCTCCGCCCTCCTGGCGATTGGGGAACTCGGTGTGGGCGAAGTGCAGGAGAAACTCAAGTACATCGTAGAGCAGTTGCACAATTACTTGGAATACCCCCTTGTGGCCGCCGCAATACTCGCTTCAATCCCGGTTTTCGAGGCGCACGAGGTGCTTGACCTGATGGAGAAGGCTGTCACCTTGCTCTCCGGTTACAGCCTCGACTTGGAGCGATCAGAGCTGGTCGCCCTGGCGGTCAGAATGATTCATGGAGTCAGAAATGAGCTGGTGAAGGAAATCGACCCGACTGCCAAGATCTCGCAGACTCCCGTACAGTTCGCTTACCCGACCTACCCTGCCTTGCTCATCTGGTATCATCCCGTTATCATCGCCCACTCCTACTATCATGCCACGTTCAGCGGCATGGGGGGGTACCATCCGGCTCACAGCCACGGCGTGGGAGGATTCGCCGGCTAGGCCCCTGTAACAGGGAACCGCGGGAGAAGGATAGGATTGAAGGTTTCAAGTGTCATCCTGGTGTCCGTTCTGCTCTCAACCGTCCTCGTTGCGAACGTGCATCCTGCGTCTGCATACGCGCCGCGGAAGGGGGACTACTTCGATTATTCTGAAACGATTGCGGTAAACGACGGTCAAGGGTCGTACGCAGGGTACTCAGACCAGACCCAAACGACCGGCCACGAGCAAATGGACTCGGTCAGCGGAGGCATCGTTACGGCCTCATATTCTAACTCTTACCAGTTTAGCAGCAATCAGGGGAGTTCCACATCTGGTTCGGTCTCCGGCGTCTACGCCTGGTCGCCAGGCAGCTTCACTTACCTAAACGGAACCGACGACGAAACTGGATATTCAAAGCCGACCTACGTCTGGTTCTCCATGAACCCCTCGCTACCAGTCGGAGGCACCTTCTACGCTCTTAACACCCAGCTCACTGTGCTGTCGAAGAATTACAGTCTACTGTTGCCGACTGAGGGGGACAGACATGTTGAAACCATCCAAACCCAGGGGACGGGACAGTACCAGCGGAACGACGATTACGGCGTCTTCACTGCATCCTACACTTGGACCGAATACTTCGATCCGTCGACCGGTTATATCGTGGGCTACAACTACACCGAACAGGACAACGGCCAATACCAGGGACAAGCGGGGAGTTTCACGTACACGGACGGCGTGTACGTCACCTCGACCAGCTATGCCCTGACCTTGGAGAACGCGACCATCGCAACCACGGCGACAAGCACTGGGGTGACTCTGAGCATCGTATCTCTCGTGGCCCTGGTGGCCGTACTAGTCATAATAGCAATAGCTGTCTATGCAGCGACCCGAGGCCGGAGACATGGACGTACGGTACCTGAACACTCGCACGTCCCGCCGCCCTCCCCGGCTCCGACGTCGGAGCCTAGAGTTGAGCTGGGCTCAGCGCCGCCAGAGCAGGTCGTGATCAAGGAGGTCGCGAAGGTGAACTGCAAGTACTGCGGAACTCTGATTCCCACAACGGTCGACAATTGTCCCTATTGCGGAGCGCCCAGGAGATAGCTGAGGGAACACTTTGACGCTGACCGCAGCCAAACCCGAATCGATCGTTCTACGCGGGGTGCCCATCAGTCTAAACATATACGAAGGTGCAGGGACGATCACAAACAGACACTTCCGAGATTTCCAGATGCCAGATTTCGAGAGGCTGTACCTTCCTGACAGCGTAAGGCCCTTCTTGGGCAGGGGGCCGATGGCGACCAGGGAGCTCTTGATCGACGACAACAGGAGCGCCGTCAGCAGCCAACCCTGTGCAACCATCGATGGGGTCGACTTCTACTTCTCCGTCAAGGGGATTGGTTCGACAACCAGCCCGTTTAGCCGCCAGCTCTTCCGAAAGGATGAGATCTGTGGCCTCCTGAAGAGCGGCGTGGTGAAAGACAGGATAATGAGCGCGAAATACGGGGAAATGAAGCTGCCCAGATATCTTACAGGGGAGCTGTGGTCTAGAGGGTGCCCCTACGGGTCACAGGGACTCGAATTCGCATCAATCGCCATGAAGGCGGCCGAGATGTCAGACACCAGCGCGACATCGATTCATGGGTTCAGGATCGCGCCTTTGGTGAAGGTCGTCAAACTTCCCGAAGCTCTCCGGGACGAGCTTACACAGGTGTATTGGTACAGGAGGTTCAGGCAGGAGATGGTCCAAGAGACACGGTTGGTGCCGTCCAACGTCAGGATTTACTTCCACTCAGACTGGACCATCGGAGACGACACTGGGGAGCTCTTCGACTTCTTCCGCATCGACACCAATGAAAAGGCCCTGAACTTCCTAAAGAACTTCGTCGGTAGCGGAATCGCGATTCTGACGCTCTTCGTGAGGTCCATGAGCGACAATGGAGACGGTACCTACAGCGGCCTGGACTTCTACGACGTCTGGCTCGACAAGGACGCCGTGCTGGCCCCGGACGGAACCATCTTCTGGGCCGACCTCGAGGGGCTCCAGGCGATAACCATTGGGGGGAGGAACAAGGCCGACCTCGAATTCAACATCGAAGAGAACATGGAGCACCAGATATACAGGTCCCTCTATGAGTTCATGTATGCCTACGAGCAGATTGATAGGGAGCGGGTCAGAAGGTTCGGTCACATGACCGACCGAAAGATTCAGTTCGAGTGCCTCCTGACCGATGCCCTGAGGGAGGACGAAGTGGTTGGGCTTCACCGGAGCAACGACAGCCTTGAACTGGTCATAGGAAACATCCTCGGGGAGGAGAAGCTGGTCAAGAACTTCACGATCTTGGATTGGTGAACATGTCAACGCAGGGCAGTGACGATGTCCAGGCATGGAAGATACGAACCATAGAAGAACAACTCGAGAGTTTGCCAGGGGGGCTTTCTCTCTTCGACCCACTCCTTCGGCACGAGGTCAGAGAGGCAATCGAAGCTGGGGGCGAGGCTTTCATCTCCCAGGACTCGCTTGGAACAGCTAACGGGCTGTTCATTTACGACAGCTACGAGGCCACAGGAACAGTTTTCACAAGGTCAAGGGAGGTATTCGACCACTTCTACAAACTGAAGCCTTCAAGCTACATTTTCTCAGAGCTCGAAGTGCCGGGCCTCCCCAGAGAAGACTGGAACATATGGCAACTGGACGTCGACAAGGCTCCCCTCGTCCACAGGTTCAAGCACCAGGTGAGCATTGACAATGACCCCAAAGAAATAGAGCGCTTCATGGCCATGACTCAGCCCGAGACGAATCCGAGATGGATAGGCGTGGCCCTGCGGAACGGCGACAAGTGCTTCGTCGTCAAGATGGGGGACAAGATAGTGGGCATGGCATGGATGACTATCGTCGGCGGGGTAGCGAGGTCACACGGCCTCTACGTCGAGCCGCGGTTCAGAAGGATGGGAATCATGAAAGATAACCTACATGCCAGACTCATCTACCTCAAATCGAGACGCGTCCACACCCTCATCAACGAGATTGCCGAGACCAACGTGGCATCCTCCAGCCATGCTGCGAAGGCAGGAGAGAAGATCGTCGGCAAGATCTATCTCTACACCAGTCCTGATAAGTAAGGCCTCGCGTAGCAGCAGACTGCCCATGGAGAACAGTGATTTCAGTTTAGACGGCCCTGTTGCCGTGGCTTCTCCCCTGCCGGGGCATGGAAGTAAAGCAGGGCCGAACCTTCCGATCTTCTCAGTCCTCGGTTCAATCGACTTCTCAGAAAACTTCCTCATCATCGGTGACGTGGGGACCGGGAAGAGTACGGTCACCCCGATTCACGAGTTCAAACTGCTTGGGGGGCTAAGGGAGGTCATCATCCGAGAACCCTCCAGGGCTACGTGCAACGCCCTGTTCTACTCCCTCCGTGCCATCTATCCCGACCTTAGAGAAGAGCTTGCCATCATCACCAAGGACACGAAGGTCAACATAGGCGGTCGAATCAAGATTGTGACCGACGGGGTCCTCCTGAGGATGCTTGCCGAGAATTCCGTGACCGACTCTTCCGTCTACTTCGACGAAAGCCACCAGATGTCCTCGCAGCTCGAGCTCTGCATGTCCCTCGCCAAGAAAGACAAGGCTGCTTCGGGAAACCTCTTCCGGGTCATGAGTGCCACCATCGACCCGACCGAATTCCTGTCCTTCTTGGGGATTACGAAGGTCTACTCCATCAGCGGAAGAAGGTTCCCGGTGACGGTCGAAATCGAAATGGTGAGGGACTTCGACGAGATGCTCCACTTCCTCTCCGCCTTCCTGCATTCGCAATCCAGGCAACAGTCGTGGCTCGTATTCCTCCCGACCAGGCGCATGGTAGAGAAGTATGCCTCCGGCAACAGTGGAGTATACATCCATGGCGGGCTGGAAGGGTCAGAGGTCAACAAGATTCAGCTCAGGGCCGAATCGGACAGCAGCCTAAGGATTTTCGCGACGAACGTGATAGCCTCGTCGGTCAACATCTACGTCGACAGTGTGCTGATTTTCAACGACGCCATAGACAGCAAGGACAAGCTCGGACAGAAGACGCTCCAGTACAGGAAGCTAGACAACAACTCGCTGCTTCAGATGATCGGTAGAGTCGGGCGCTTCAAACCTGGCCGGGCGGTGGTCTTGACCGACGTTCCCGTCCCAGAAAGAATCAAGCCCGTCGCTGTCCGCAAGGCGTTGGAGACGGAGACCCCCTTCGACCTCGTGCTCCTCATGGCGAAATACGGCCTGAAGCTATCGGACCTGGAGTTCATGTCGAGGGTTAACCATCGCGAAGTGGCGTTCGCCGAGGACTGGCTGGCCGAGATAGGGGCCATCCGGGGGCACAGTCATCGAATAACATGGAAGGGACTCCTCATGAGCGAGATCCCCTTCGAGCCCGACTTCGCTCACATGATCTCCAGTGCCCTGACCTCCGGAGAGTATGCGATGGCCAGATTCTTGTTGGCCTGTGGCTCCTTCGGTGACTCGCTCAACCACGCCTACAAGTCCGAAATGGAGGCTCAAGCCAGGAAATTCCTCTACGCCTTTGACAGGTCTAACGAACTAAACATCAAGGCACACCTGCTCGCCAGGTATTCGGAAGACAACGACGGCGCTTTCGCATCAAGGATGGCCTCAAACGGCATTTTTCCTCGTTTCGTCGAGGAAGCTTGGAAGAACTATGAGGCTGCTCGGGATGCCCTCAATGACCTTCTTGCTCCTTCGGGGAAGGAACTTATCCCGAGAGAAGTTGCGACCGACCCGAACCTCGGGCGGTTGAAGTCCTACCTCGAGGACTGCCTTTCGTTCGAAAGGTTCGAGCTGTACGAGAAACGCGACTACGACCTGAGAGATATAACTATCGAGGGGCAGTTTTTTGCGCGAAGCGTAACCATGAACTACAGGCGCATCTTGTTCGACGTGGTCTCGATGGAGGCGCGCAAGAGAAAGTCCCACCGTCGCCGGTGAAGCATCCGGCCTTTAGGGCGCAATCCCTTCAAGTAACACAGCACGCCAGAACCGCTAAAGTTCGGGCCTCGCATTGGACAGCGATTGCTTCCTCCGTTTTTCGCGCTGGTCGAGGAACCATCGTTAGGGGCCTGCAGAACGTCTGTCCGCGCTCCTTCTCACGAACTTTAGCGCGGACCACACTTCGTCTACGGAGCAGATCTTTACGTCCACCAGTCCGTTCGCCAAGCCTATTCCCATGACCGCGTCCCTGTTCAGGCGGGGCCGAGACTTCGAGCCCTTTGGCCAAGTCACCCAGATTGTCCCATTCTGACTGAGGCTCTCCTTCAGAACTGGAAAGTCCTTTTCGAGGACTGCCCTGTCTGTTGCAAAATACTGAATGAAGTCTGATTCGCCCTTCAATCCTTGGTCCACGGTCACATCTTGCAACTTCCCAATGCTGGACAAGTAGTTGCTTGGTGCATTCAGGATGACGACCGTCTTCCCACTCTTGATTCCCAGCTTTTCAGAAAGCGGTTTTCCCGCGCTGGTGGTGGGCAATGCGTTCCGTCTGCAGACTTTCGTATTTAACGAGTGGAGGTTCGGGCATCGAGCCTCACAGAACGAAGACACGCTCCGATCGACACTCGCACATTGCATGACGTTTTGGAATCGCTCACTCGTCCCAGACGCAAGCACCCAGTTCGTCGGCGGCGCGACGAGCACCTTCCCTGATTCGGTCCGGTCACGAGCTCCAAAGGAGGCCGACTTGCGAGCTTATCCTCACATTTGCACGGCTCCCCTTAAATCGCCTTTGAGGCGCCACACTTCAAAGCAAGAGAAGGCCGTGACCATGACTCGGGCAGAGTGCAGAGAGTATAGGGGCTGCCGAGCGCGATTATCGGACAGGTTCCTTCATGGCTCCTTGAACGCCGGGGCTGGTTCCGTGGTTAGACCTCTAGATTTGGATGGGAAGGCATGAAGCCAGAAGATGGCGGCGGTCGCCGGGAGGCGAGGGTAGAGCTAGCGCGAAGAGAGGTGGAAAAACTGGCAGGCAACCTGTCCCTCCCCGAGTCGATCAAAACAGACTCGGAAAAAATCTGCGACGACGTAATCGCCCGGAACGTGATCGGCCGCCGGTCCGTCCCCGTAATCGCTGCTTCGTCCCTCTACACCGCGTGCCGCGAGAGCCACACGCCCATCACTCTGAAGGACCTCGCGACCGCGACTGACTCGAATCCTCGCGAAATAGGTAGGTGCTACCGCTCGATCATAAGCAGGATGAACATTGCACCTCCGAACCTTAACGGCGAGACCTATGCCCTCAGGGTCGCAGGAACGGTCAAGGCCTCGAACGAAGCGACCGAACTCTCCCTCCAGATAGTGAACAGGTCGATAGAAAAGGGACTCGGGGGGCGGAACCCGATGACTCTCGCGGCCGCTGCAGTCTACCTGGCATGCCTTGTCACCGGAGAGGACTCCAGACAGTCGGACGTCGCCGATGCGGCCGGCGTCAGCGAAGTGAGCGTGAGGGAGTGCGTCAAGGCGATACGCCAGGCCGGCGCGGCCTAGTCAGGTACGATTGCCACCGACACTGCCCGGAGAAGCGAACGATTAAATTGAGAAACCATTGATGCGAGTTCGTGGCCCGCACAAACCTCTCCATCGACAGGAAGGTCTTCGACGAGTTTTCAGCCCAGGCGCAGCGGAAGAACATGACCCTCTTCGCATTCGCGAACGAGTCCCTCTCCGCGATATCGAAGATTTCAGCCGAGGGGGGCGACCCCGCAGAGATGTACCGGATTTGGCGCGTCTTGACTATTCTAAGGCAGGTGGACGTCATAACCCTCCCATCCGAATTCGTAGAGGAGCTCATCGAGAGATTGTACACGACGGACAAAGAATCTACCCTGGCGAAGTTCCGGGAACTCGGCGCGTCCCTTGTGGGCCTCCTGAAGATGGCGACTGAAGACTTGGGGGGACTGTCTGACCTTGCCCAGGACTTCGGGTTCATCATACCCATCAAGCGGTTCAGCATGACAACCACCAAGGACGGGACGGTGGAGGTAGGCGTGGTGGGGGCTGGGAAAGGTCTTGAAACGACGGTCTGCTCTTCAGAGTTCCTGAAGGCGATTCTGAACGGATACGGCTACGACGTCGTGAAGGAGGAGATTCACGCCGGCGCGATTAGGCTTTGGGCCGAAAAGAGGAACTGGGGGTAGTCCGACTAGGCTCATGGAACGAACTTACCAGCGGCTTTCTTAATAGCCCTGGCTCGGTCGAGCGAGCGCGGGGCCAGAATGATAGACATCCTCACGGCTCTCCTGGTGTCCGTCTTCGCCGGTTTCATCGGCTCCTTGGTAGGTCTAGGAGGGGCTGTCATCATAACGCCCGTGCTGACATTCCTCGGACTCGACATCAGACTCGCGATAGCATCCAGCATGGTCGCAATCATAGCCACGTCCAGCGGATCGGCCTCGTCATACGTAAAAGGTGGGCTCTCGAACATCAGGGCCGCCTTCTACCTCGAGATCTTCACCGCCGTCGGCGCGGTGGTGGGCGCAGTGATCACCAGCCACATCACCACCGGTCAAGAAGTGTATCTGTACTTCTTCTTCGCCGCGTTCCTGACCACCTCCTTCTACGGAATCTTCGGGAGGAGGAACAGGGAGTTCTCGAGTGTGAAACAGGATGGCATGGCGCGCTGGCTGGGACTGGAGGGGAGCTACTTCGACAAGCCCACCGGGAAGACGATTGACTACAAGCTCACTCGGCCCGCGGCGGCCGGCCCCGGGATGTTCGTCGCTGGAATCGCTGCAGGGATGCTGGGCATCGGGGCAGGAGGCTTCAAAGTCTCAATCCATGAGCTCATCATGGGGATGCCGTCCAAGGTTTCCACGGCCACCAGCAACTTCATCATCGGGATGACGGCC
>Ga0187770_10001027_pt1 | contig 14397 bp, 13 predicted proteins | sample 0116_SJ02_MP02_2_FD_133154 | JGI IMG/M metagenome (GOLD analysis project Ga0187770, IMG submission 133154) | Tropical peat soil microbial communities from peatlands in Department of Meta, Colombia - 0116_SJ02_MP02_20_MG | ecosystem: Environmental > Terrestrial > Soil > Wetlands > Peat | place...
AAAACGCAAGTTTTTTCCTAATTTTGGCAAGCTTTCGCTTTTGGTAACGACGATCTTCTCCCTGTTCTGGAAAACGGATTAAGGCCGATGACGGTTTTTACAACCCATTTTCAGCAGCTAAAATTTGGTTAGGTGACGAGGACTCGATGTTACCCCAATGTAACTAACCAGAACCGGGCTGAGGCTGTGGGGCAAACGTTTTACTTGGAAGTTCGCTTATCAGCTTCTTTAGCTAGCCGAGAGATGGTTTCCCGAGCTTTTCTCAGCGACTCATCACCCTGACGCGTGAATCTGACCGCGTTTGATTCGATGGCCCCCAGCCTTGCTTTTGTAGCCTGAAGCTCATCCCGTAACTGCTCATTCTCATTCTTTAATTGGTCAATCTTACCCATTAGTGCTTGGCAGCGATCAAGAAGCTTCTGGTTTTCAGCGAGGAACCCTTCGAACTCTCTTCGCTCAACCGCAACCCTATCCGACATAGGCAACGGAGGAGACAGCCCATCGGTTGCCTATGAGTCATACGGTACGACGAGCCGCGACAAAAGGTCGCAGATTCCGCTGAAACGCGGTCCAAGCATTCGTCGGAGTAGGTCGATGTCAGCCGTGCTCACCGCCTTCAACTCCCTCATCCCAAGAAGGTAAGCGAGGAGCCCGACGAGTAGGTAAACCGGGAGTAGAAATCGGCTGTAATACAATAGCTGGAGGCCTTCCATGACCAAGGCCATACCCACGCTGGCCACGATGCTCTTCAGGATGGCTTGCGTGTCAAGTTTGACAACGATTTTTCGCCGCACGAAATACCATGTCAGCAAGAGGCTGAGCAGCATCGAGAACGCGCGGGCAATGGAGGCGCCCAAGATTCCCAGCACCGGGATTGAGATGAATGCAACCGCGACGCTAAGACAGAGGGGGATTATCGAAGCAAGGGCTGCGAGCATTGTCTCGTTCAAAACGATCAAGACAGGGACGAGCGCTAGTGCGATTATGGTAGCAATGGATCCAAGCGCCAGTACAGCGAGTGGGATAGCGCCGCTTCGATACGCCCCACCAACAAGCAAGGTCAAGGCGGGCCTTGCGGTTGCGAGTAAGACGAACGCCAAAGGCATCGCAAAAATCGACACGTAACGAGACGCTGTCCTAACCGAGTCCCCCAAGGCCTCACGCCCTTTCACTCCATGCACCCCCGAGAAGACCGGAAGCAAAACCGAGCCAAGAACGCCGATCAAGTTGTTGTACGCGGTGAAGCCAGTTACCGCAGCTCCATATACTCCGAGAGCAGTGAGTGAAACTAACGGGATCAACGTTAGCTGATCAAACGAACCGTACAGGAATGACGCGATGCTCGCAAGATAAAGCGGACTGGAAAGTTTCAGAAGATATTTCGTGCTAAACCGAAAGACGGGAGGACCTAGTCTCCGCCAGAAATACAGAAACACGTAGGCCGTCAAGACTGTATCAGAAATCACCCACGCTTCTACCATCCCGACTAAGGAGTGGGTCTCATAAACGAACAACACAACCATAAATGGCCTGACGCTCCCGTAGACCGCGTAGATCAAAGCATAGGCCCTGAATTCAAGTAACCCGTAGAACACCGCCCCCTCGGTTTGCCCAATGATGGCAATCAGATCTATCGCAAAGAACATGCCGATGACTGAAATTAGCGGCGAGTTCGGAAGGTTGGAAACGCCTACAGGAAACTTTGAGAGTAGAAAACCTGCAGCGACTATGATAGAGGCCAATTCACTCAAGAGAAGGGACTTGTAGTAGACTGAAGCCGCCTCTACCTTCTTTCCTTGAGCAATGTTCTCCGCAACGAACTTCGTAACGACGTTTGCCAGACCGAGCCCGATAAGCGTCAACGCACCGGTAGACGCCAAACTCAAGATCGCGAAAACGCCCATCTCGTCCACAGATATCAGCCGGGCGAAGAAGGCGAAAGCTACAATCTTAGCCACGGATGAAGCAATGCTCTGTACCCCGAGATAGGATGCGCCCCTGGCCACGGAGACTGCATTAGACTCCTCCCCCAAATTGCATACCCCCGAATATTCAGATAGGCTTCGGTTTGACCATCAACTGCCTAGTATCGACTGACAGTAGCGAATTACCTAATCACGTAAGCACCTCTATATGAGATAGACCGATGATCTCTGACAATTCTAGCAGCACAGCAGAACAGCACCATTCCATTTCGGAAACGACAAGAGAGGGCAGAAAATCTACTATGAATTCACAGTAGCCCTCGCTTCGTACTTGCGTGCGAAGGAGATAGTTCAGGTGATTCCCCTTCCCATCAGGTTAACCAGTCGGAGGACTACCTGCCAACGAATCAGACCAGAGTTAACCAAAGCAGCTAGGTAGCCTCGAACGTCCAGTGGATTCAGAGACAGGCATTTTGCTGTCCATTGGCTGGACAGCCCCCTCTGACCCAGCGCAGCATATGCAAAAGCGATTTGTCCGTAGATGCGAGCAAGTCCCCGTCGCTCCTCTTCAAACTCGGGGTACTTTCGCATGAGATATGTCAACGCGGCAATGATAGTCTGCCAGCGTGCTCCTGAATCATCCTGCATCATCGACCAAGCGCCCGGATGCCAACGCACTCGGACCAGAGGTTCTCTAACCGCGACCAACCTGCACCGACGTGAAGCCCGCAATAACCACTCGTAGTCAGCGCAGTAGCCAGATCTAAGAACAATATCCTCGTCAAGCGGGCCAACGTATTCGAGAAAGGTCTTTCTTCTCATTACAAGAGTGCTTGGATGCACCTCCATGTGCCGCGATCGAAGAAGCTCTCTGAAAGTAATAGGTCGATTAGGAGGAAGGCGGGCTATTGCGTGACCGTCGTGGCAAACATAAATGCCGCATGTGGCTACTGCGGCGAGACGATTCCCTAGAGCGTCTATTTGCAAGCGCAGCTTTCTCTCTACCCATTCGTCATCGTCATCGCAAAAAGCAAGAAACTCTCCTCTTGCATCCATAGCTCCTGTGTTCCTCGTACCACCGGGCCCAGAGACACGTACATTAGTCAATATGCGTAGAACTCGACCCTCCTTAGTCTGCACCCCGGCTACGGCTGGTTTGCTTCCATCAAATACTACCAAGCACTCAATCGGTCCAGGATAGTCCTGACCGAGCACACTATTGACCGCCCTCCACAATAGAGCCTGACGATCTCGACTCTGAGTCGGGATCACAACTGAGACTAGAGGCCAAGCCATAATTTCCCGTCAGCCCATCCGCTTGCGAGCGTCTACCTTATGCAAAGTGAGCGTCTCTCTGGGCAATTAGAGATATGATTTGAGATTCGACATTCTCGGCAACTATCTCGGGCGTGAACCTTTCTTCTATGATTGTTCTGCCTGCGCTAGGATCAAATTTGTCTCTTGATTGCAAGAATTCACGGACTCCATCAGCTATCGAGCGCGGGTTGGTCCCTTTGAGGTAAAGCGCCACCGGTTTGTTGCTGATTATCCATCTGTTCGCCGGTAGGTCAGAAACGATCAATGGCTTGCCCATCGACAATAGCTCAAGCACTTTTACCGGGTTTTGAAGGCGGAACCATATGTGATTTGGAAGAGGGACTATTCCAACATCGCATGCAGCTATGTAGTTTGGGACCTCCGTATGGTCAACGGGGCCTCGAAGCTTCACAATTTCATCCAAACCATTTGCGTGCACGTACTTATAGATGCTCTCTCTTTGAGGCCCGTACCCAAGGAGAACTAGAACCGTCATTTCAGACTCCTCCTTTAGAAGCTTAAACGCTTCAACAAGTTCGATTATTCCCTTTCCTCTCGAAAGCCATCCATGATACAATACCGACAATCGGCCGAACAAACCCAGCTCCTTGCGCAAAAGTTCAACTTTAGTTTTGTCTACGAAACCAGCAAATTCAGGTTCGACAACGTTGGGCCACACGGCGATTTTGCTGTCGGGGATTCTGTACGTGTAACGGTAGAACTCTGCCAACATCGGCGAAGAAAAGAATATTTTGTCAAAAAGGATGGACGCTAGCTTTATGGACAGAGCGTCATGGAATGAAACCGCCAGTTCGCGTAAAGCGTTTTCTTCAACGAATACGTTAGTCTCAATGTGAAGCAGCAGTATTGGGTTACGGCGGAACAAACGGTTGAGAAAAAGGATCGGAAAAAGTGCCGGTACGGAGTTGTAATCAAGAATGATTGCGTCCGACTGCGGAATTTCCCTGATCACGCGCCACAACGCAGCAATCTCGAAAAGGATCAATGAAAAGACCGGAAATTCCTTCGGCAACCGAATCAGTTCTAACTTCAAACCGGACACATTTCGCCTCTCGGCTGATTTGGGTGTTGCCGCTGCCAGAAAGGTCACTTGATTTCCTCGCTTCGCCAATGCCGCGAGTGGCTTGAAGGTTGTACTTTCACGGGATAGATCTGTTAATCCGACGAGTGCGTATTTCACCACCAAGATTCGAAGATTCCTGCGGTACACGGTTCAATCATCTACTCTAGTCTTCGGATGAGGGCATCGACGCACACGCTTTTCTGGGTTCTGTTCCGTCTTCCGGTCTTTTAATAGCTGTTAACTAGATTAGCGACTAGTTTTCAGCCACTCAAAGAAAACCGCTTGGGTAGCTTCGATTTTGTGACCTCTACATCGGCTTTCCTAGTCGTTACCATGGTTCCTTTCCTTCGGTAACGAGTCGTTTACGCTTGGGCCGTGAGCGAGTTCACTATCGAGCGATGTCTCCGTTTATTAAGCCCCCTTTTGGTGAAGGTGCAATGACAGTTGTTGTTCACGAAGAAAGCCAGCATTTCATCTGCTTCGATCATCTGTCAATACTCTTATTGCCGTTTACCGGGTGCTTGACGTGCTTTTCGACCTCCTTGAAGATCTAGGTGCTTTCTTCTTAGTTTTAGCAAGAGATCGAAGTAACCTAAGCGACAAGCTGGACGAGTTTGCAACTCTTGGGATTTCGAATTTCTTAGTCATCTGTGGCGAAAGAGTGAAACATCCTAAGGTACAATACAGAAAGACTGCTGGGAAATGGGATGCGATAAACTTTGGATGCAAGCTCGTACCTTCTAGCGCGAAGCTAATTTTGCTCAATGATGCCGATACGAAAATTCACTCGCTTGACAAAGCTCTCCGGCGTTCCCGTGAAGCAGATCTCATTTACTGCAAAGTGATGGTAGCAGAAGGCCCTCAAAGAGGATTCTACGAAATACTTGATCGCGTGAGGCAGAGAATTAATGTGGCTGCAAGTGGCGAACTCATGCTGATCAATAGACGAACCTTCGAGCGCTTGCTCCCAATTCCACCCTGCACAGCTGAAGACACGTACCTCATGTTCAAAACACTCCAGTTGGGTCAACGCGTAGAATTTTGCGCTGACACTTATGTGACGACCATTAGGACGCGCTCCCCCGCCGAGGAACAGGTGTACAAGGCAAGAACAACGCTCGGAGTATACCAAGCATTGCGGTTTGCTAAGCCACCACCCACAATTAGAGCGTTCTACAGGCTCCTACCGCTCATGGCACCACTGCTAGCAGTAGGAGGTAGCAATGGCAGGGCGTGGGCAATTGGCATCGAGCAAGCGGTAATGAATAACCTCGCGCAGCGATATGACACAAAGTTCTAGTGGTTAAGTTTTCTCCTAGAACGCAAAGACAGCCCGATTCTGGTGGGTTATCAGATTTATCATAACTACATCAAACCGCATAAGTCGTTAGACAAGAGAACGCCCGCAGAGGCAGAAAGCATCAAACTTCAAGGAAAAGATAAGTGGTTAACAATTATACAAAACGCGAGCAAAGAATAAGTTACGAAAAGTTAATGCTTCCGTTTCCAGAGTAGAATGAAACCGGTTAGACCCAGGGCTATGCTCACTGCTTTCTGAACGGTAGGCGGAGACGGGATGTTGGAGCTGGTTTCTACTCTAGTAGCGCTGCTGATAGTGGTTTGTAGTATATTGGAACTGGTAACCGTCATCGTCGTATTGGTTAGCAGTGCCATGTTCACATCGTAGGTCGTCAAGCGTGTCGAGCCTGACCCTTGGCGAACTTCATTGCCTATCTCTACGTCCCAGAGATTCTCCTTCATGACCGGTCGGCCTTCTATTTGGAGAAGTTGGAGAAAAGGAACTATATTGATCACGGCGGGTATCCTCGGTATTCCATCTATCACAAATAAATTGTCTTCAACGCATTGACTAGAGCTGCTGGCTCCTGACAAACAGTTGTTCACCGAGTTAGAGTAGCCGTATTCCGTGTAGTTGTTGTATCCGTCACTTATTGTGGCCAGGTTATAGCGAGGTGTGCAACATGCTGCGCCTCCGTACATTGCGATTTCTATTTCGTCAGTTATTCCGACTGGCCATGACGAGTATGGCTGATTCCCAGTTCCGACCCAAATGTCGAAGATAAAGTCCCAGTACGTACCTGTTATCGTGGCAGCTAGCTTAATGGTTAAGGATTGAATGCTGGATATTGGCGTTACAACATTTCTCAAACTAGGACTACTAGCGTTGTAGCTTGGCACAAAATGCACGTCTGGAAAGATCGGATTCGTGCTAAAGAGAGGTTTCGTCCAATTCCAACCGACAGCCCCTGAAGAGTATATTTGGATGCAGGTCTTGGCGGAACTGTCACCCCAAACATCGTTATCAAGGTATGAGTCGCCGAAGCTAATGTGTCCTTGAGCGATGCAATTCTGTTCAGTTATCGTAGGCAAAGCGCTTAACGTTTGAGAACCTACTGACCCGAGGCTGATGATGTTAAACCAAAAGAGAACGGCTAAGATCAGGCAAAATATGCCTAACCCGCCTTTCTCTTTCGAATTCAAGAATCTGGCACGCACCCACAATACTAGAACCTTAAGACCGCGTAAAAGACCAAACGCTTTGTTACAGCGCCCGAAAAAATTGCGACCGAACGGCAACGTTACGTTACCGAATGCTTTTCAAGTAGAGCAAAAGCTACTAGTTGCTTACGTGGGGATTAGGTGCGTTCTACTAATCAAGAATCGGGCCGTGTGCGTTCTAGGATCGGCTACGCTCTGCTTCCCCTCGGTCTTTTCTTGATTAGCGTCGCATGGTTCAAAAGTTTTCCTGCGGGCATAGAGTCACGAGCTAGTTTTCTTTATGATTCGATTAGTCCATTCTATTGGATTGGCCTCTCGATTGCAAATGTTGCACTGTTTCTAATCGCAAGCAACTCCAAACATCGATGGGAGCGCTTCGCTTGCGCGGTCATTTTCTTTATCTGCACGTACTCGATCACTTATTTCTTCACATTTCCCTTCGGGCCCGACTCAAATTGGTTCCGCGGACTCACGGAAAATTACGCGGCCAAGGGAGTGTGGAATCTTTATTATCAGTGGCCACTGCTCTTTATTCTTGGGACAATTACGTCACGAGTTCTCGACGTCCCGATAGTGGCTGTCTGTGATCTCCTCTTCCTCACTTGGGAGATAGTTCTTGTAGGAGGGCTCTTCTTGTATTCAGGTCAAGAGAATCCAGCGAGAGACTTCATATCTATCATTGCGTACGCTATCGCTGCCAATCCTTACCTGCTATGGCAGTTCTCCGCTCAATCGTTCGCGCTCACACTTCTAGTAATTTGCCTCGTGTTTATGCAAGGCAAGGGACTACCGTCTCGGATCGCAACGATCCTAGTCTACGGAGCATTAGTCTTGACTCACGCATTCCTGCCTGTTTTCGTTTTCCTTACGGCAGCTATAGCGAGCATTAAAGACCGAGGGTACCTTAATTTGGCAATGATTCTCCTGCTGCTATTCTCAGTGTACTTCGTCTTCGAAACACCAGCAATGTTTTCGATGGCACTTATTCAGTATTCGCAGCTGTACCTCGAGTATGTGTTAGAAGGCAGATTTAATCTGGCCGGACCGGTCTCTTCGATAGACGCCTTAGGCAGAGCGGTTTCGCTGCTTACCACGATTTCGATGTGGACGTTGCTGGGCTTCGCGACTTATTCCACTTGGATTCATCACAAGTTGCGTGCCCTTGATCTTTCGGTACATGTCTCCGCCGCGATCTACTCCGTTGTCGGCGTGTTAGGCTGGAGGGCCCTTCAAATTTTCTTTATTCCGACAGCCCATGCCATAAGATCGGCCACAGTAAGTGCGTCGACGCGCAAACTTCTGCTCGCGTATTTTCTGATAGCACTAGCAATTTTCCCAGTGACCCTACTCCATAGGACTTACAACGTTGAGTCATACATGACGTTTAGCGAAGAGCACGCAGCCAATGTCATATTCATCTCGACCTTTCAAGCGGATCCAAACAATCAAAACTTCACCATGATGGACCGAAACCGAGTATATCAGTGGATTGATTCAAAGTCAAATACGCAAACTAACTTCGTCGATGAGTATTCCTCAGCTAGGCTACTGGAAGGTGCTGCACGGTTCAAGTTCATCTTCATGAGCCCCGAACTTGAGAAGGATCTGACAAACATAGCCGGCCTTTCGAACAATCAAGTATCACAGATGGAGAATAATACAGTAAGCTTCTCGAGGGTCTACTCAAACGGACATGTAACAGTCCTTATGAATCCGAATGCTACTGAGGTGCCAGCACCGGCTGGACAGTAGTCGATTCCTCGTTATTATGGAAAGTTTGGATGAGAAGCGTTAAGGAGCCACGACTTTCGCGACGTTGAACCAGACCTGCGTCCAAGCAGATTCGCGGATATTTCCAGTCGTCCATGAGAATGCGAACTGGTTCAAGTTCTCATCATAAAACCATAATTCGAATACGAACCGAAAATTCATTCCGAGAAGGGCTTCTGTCAACGCACCGTTAACCGTATTTCCATTTATTGAAAGTTTTCCGATCATTGTAAGCTTACCGCGCTGTGTGACATTCAGCATTGACCACACGAACGGAAATGTCCAAGTTTCATTCGGGAGTAGAACGCGTGTGAACTCAAAAAGGATAGGAACCGGACTGGGGTTCCCTGCCGTTTCGTTAGGGCTCGCTATCGTCGAGTTTAGGAGCTTCACTCTGACAACCACGTATTCGAGCGTAGACATCGCGTTATAAACTCCCAGAGTCCAGTTGACCTGTTCGCCCACGGCAATATTCGGGTTATCATTTGGGAAGTAATGTTCCGCTAGGCCATTTGCTCCTACGATCCAAGTTGCGAAGAAACGTTCAGGTGCCGGAGGGTTCAGGGTTACATAAGTCACACTAGACGTGGTTATCGTCGCGAGCAATGCGAACAGAAGAATGTATTTAGATTCGCGCGTCCAACTATTCTTCGTCTTTCTCAACGATCTTCAACTCAAGAAATTTCATTTTTTCGTACCAGCTCCAGACCCGTATTCCAAGGTAGAGAGTCGCGGTTGATATGAGTACGATAACTGGAATTGAAACAACTGCGAAGAAAACTCTGTTAAAGGCGTCATGCTGCGCCTGCTGTTGGGCTAACGGTGCGCGTGCTAGAACATCAGAGATAAGAGACCTTGCTTGGTCTTCCAAATTTGTTGCTTCCACCGCGTTGCCATTCGACCCCGCAATGTTTGCCTCTTGAATGAGGTTCAATGCCTTGTTGAGTTCATCCACTAGTGCTGGAGCCTGGCCACCTGAACTGTAAACTGAGGCTAGTTCGGTAAACGCCTGTAATTTAGCGACTGCGAGACTGTCGGGATCGTTTGATGTTTGAGTGTTCGCGGTAATTATGGTCAAACCCAGGAGACTAATGATTGTAAGAGCTAGCAGAATGCCCTCTACGATCATGACCTTACCGAATCTTTGGTGTATTGACCAGCACATCTTATCCCCTTTTTGCATTCGCCGCTCTCTTAAGCGCGACTGAACGCAGTCAAACCTTCTGGAAAAGGTTGTTAGAGACCGGGTCGTACACAATCAACGCTCTCAAGGCATTCTCATCCACCCTCATTTCTCCATCAATCCATAACGGCCACTTAGTGTACGTTAAGTGAAAAGAGACTCCCGAGTTTGCCCGTAATAGTCATCGGCCTTGGCCGGAGGATGCTCGATAGGGAGACAACGAATTCTGTTTGTAATTAAAACCTGGACCGTGAGCCTAGGCTTAGATTATGTTTAGACTAGGTTTAGGCTAGGTTTGACATTTCCTACCCTACTTTTGATGCTGTACCTGTGAATGATATGGCGAACAAATGATTGAAACTCGATAAGGTTTATGGCATACGTCAACGAACCTGCAATCGTTGTTACGGTTGAGCGAAATCAAGTGCACGGTCTGCAGAAAAAATCCAGTGATGCAGGGCAGCAGTCTATGTCAAGAATGTAATGATTATTACGCCGCTCTTCTACGGTCAGCGAATAATGAGACACAACGCATGAATATTCGCGCGAACGTTCGCGTAGCAGGATCAGCTCAACCGGAGGAGATAATATCTGTAGCCCGGCCAAAGGTTGAATCTCTCCGGCGAGTTACTCACACGGTGCTAGAAGCACCAGTTGTGGAAGAGCCTCCGTCAGAACTCCTTCGCGAGGATCAGCAAATTCTTCCACCTCAATTACTGAGGAAGCGGACTGACTCAGCGCGACTATTAGGCTACTTTTTAGTGGCAATTGGATTGGTGGCCGTGGTCCTTTCCGTCTTGTTTACCTCGATGATCTCGGCGTTTGTAGGACTCGGACTGACATTCTGGGGAGCACTCATATTCTTCGTTCAACCACGGAAATACGTAAGGTCGGACTTGATGAGCGCGACTGCGATTTCTTCGTTGAAGACAATTGACAAAATGATGGTTGGGATGGGTTATCGTGAAAGGGGAGTGTATATTCCGGGCGACAAGCAACCTGTTCTATTCGTTCCTTCAGAACCGTTTTCGAAGATTCCTGTAGACTCTGCCATTGAGGATAAGACGTTTCTCGACGACCCTCAAGGTTTGTTAGTAGCCCCGCCTGGCCTCGCACTCGCAAGCTTGATCGAAAAGAAACTAGGTTTCAAATTGAAGAACCGCGGAATAAACAGCGTTGTTCAAGCGCTCCCAAAAGTGCTGGTAGACGACCTCGAGATTGTTCGGGACGTTGAAATTGAAGTGACCGGGAGTAAGATCGATTTCAAATTCATTGACTCAATTTATGCCGATTTTTGTCGAGAAATTCAAGGTACGAGCAGGCGGTGCGGCCTCGGATGCCCCATGTGTAGTGCATTAGCATGCATTCTGGCGACTGCTTCAGGGAAGCCTGTCCTTTTCGAAGAGGACAAGCCAACTGCAGGTAAGAACACGACCATATCTTCCTACCTACTGGTCGACGGGCTAAGGCTATAGTTCTGCGACGGAAATGACGATTCATGCGTTTAAAGTCCAGACAGACTCGCCTGCTGGCTATAGTTCTGTCGGTCTTGATAATCGGCCTTGTCAACATTAGCCATGCGAATGCGTCCGCTTCTGTTGCCATCGTCGTATATGATCATGGGTTCACAAGACAACTCACGTGGACCAGAAACGGCCACCTTGCAGCTAACAAAACGTCGAGCTTTACGCAGGACGATCAAGGGGTCTATGCGTATTTGACAGCTGGTTTCTCGAACGCAAGCGTCACTTTTCAGTGGTACGACCCAAATGGGCAATTGTACAACAATTACACGGAAACAACCCAGTGCGCCGTTTCACCATGCAGTTTTCTATCTTATCTGTCACTGGCACATACCGAAGCAGCTACGCGAATCGGCCTCTGGACGATGAGTTTGCAGGCAGGAGGGACCGTTCTTTATTCAGATCACTTCTCGCTGGAGACTGTTATAGCCCAAGATAATTACTGGAGCTTTACTGTTATACAATCCGCGCCTCCTCGCGTGCATTGCGACTTAACTGTCACGATTCACCCTAACAATCGGACCTGGAGCTATTACGTGGCGTATCTTCCGTCTGCAGCAAACGTGACCGCCCACGAATACGCCTCCAATCGCACCCTCTACGTAAAGGCAATCAACGGCACCAATCGCTTCGTGGTCGATCTGAGAATTCCACGTCCGGACGGTTATAGATTCGTGTTGAGCTTTGACGTTGCATACGGGTTGACAAGTTTGGGAGGATGGGATACGGGGAACTTTGCGTTTTCATGGGAGGAATCGTCATGGGACTTTGATGGATACCATCCTGTCCCGGGCTCGTTCAGTGTTACTCTCCCTAAGGGAGCGGCCGTCGTAGACGTACTAGGGAAGAATGCAATGACCCTCGACCAGAACGTTACACTGGGCCTGAGGCCTGCGATCGCTTTCACATCAACACTTGAGCCAACCCAAATATTCGGCTGGACGATACTCTATAAGGACCCTACGTATCAAAACTCTCACCTTAGCTCAACAACGACGAACTCAATTCCAGTTGGGTTTAACGCGGTGCTATCCACACCGATTCCCGTTCTCCCGATTACTCTGGGCGTTTTGAGCCTATGGACAGCGGTCATGTCAATGATCATCCTGACCGCTTCTGAAATCCTGTCACCTATCTCTCTGAAGACAGGTATGCTGATTAACCGCCGACGGTTGCGCATTGCCGCCCTCTTTCTTATTGCTATATTCATAGCAGTTACTGCGTACCAAGTGATACTCTTCCAATCAATCACTGCTCAGGTACCCCGCTGAAACACACCTTAGACCGACTCCGATTCGTGGCTCTAATCTTTTGGCAATATTCCTGCGCATTACTTCCTCGCGAACATTCTCTCAATCCAATGACCATCTCGCGACAGATCGGAAGAACAAGAAAACATGACCTAGATCGTCGCTCTAAACCCAATTCTCTATCATTCAGACAATTACCGTTAGTAATCGAACCTCGGATTTTTCTCTGAGACCTCTCCGAATGTTCGATAAAGCTTCGAAACCTGGGCCTGGCAGACACACGTTGGAATTCGGATGGAAAACAATCAACTTCACACTTAACGGGTCAAGGCATTATAAGAAGGCCCTGTCGATTGTTGAATTAGACGGAGTCTGATTTGCAACCCCAGAAGGATTCACCACTTGATCCGAGACAAGTAGTTGAGAACACTCTAAGATCGAGACACCCCGCAACAGTACAGCAACTTGCACAGATTGTGATGACTGAAAATGATCTTAGTGAACAAGAAGTGATTCAGATTGTCAAGGAGATGGCACGAGATGGATCGATGGCTCTCGAGAAACATTTTCCCGTTCTGGCCTCTCCATGGGACTATTTCCGTACTCCAACCCTCTCTTTGTGGTTTTGGGCCGCCTTCGTGGCAACCGTTCTTGCAGTGAACATTGTTCTTTTCATCCCGAACTTCTTCCCGCTCGTAGCTATTCGATGGCTGTCGGGCGCAATTCTCCTGCTATTCTTACCGGGCTACGCCCTCCTACGGGCCCTATTCTCAGCAGCGACGGCAAAGGGTTCCCTCGAGCGGTTCATCTTGAGTATCGGCTTGAGCCTAGCCATCGTTCCACTCATCGGCTGGATTCTCACCTACACACCTTCGGGCATCGATCTCGTTCCGGTCACTGTATGCATCGCAGCATTCACGATCGTTTTGTTGACGGGGGAAGCATGGAGGGAGTCACGCCACCTGCTACGACGGTAGGAGGAGCACACCCCGATCCAATACTAGACGAGCACTCTAATCTCTAATATTGCCCGATCAACCACTAATTGCTAACGAATGCTTCTAGGCCGAACGCTGCTCGTACTTAGAAATCAGTTGCACTTGTTCTGGGATAAATAACTAGTATGTGATTCATAAAAGTACTTGAATAATTTCCCTTGCTCAAGCATTACGCAGCTCGCCTTTTCCTAAGAACTAAGGTTTGCCGATCAGAGATGAGTCTCGCCGAGGCGCGCCTCAAATGGGGCAGTGACATGGGGACAAATGGTGTATTCATCATCACCGTGCCTGTAATCATAGTAATAAATGTGGCAAGAACCACAGTAGGCTAGAAATATTTCTGTGGGCTTCTCGAAGTTGTTTGAATAATCCACGTAGGCTATACTTGTGCCCAGCAACCTCGCCCCGATTTTCTTACCGAAACTTGCTCCACGTGAGAGCATCGGGTATGGACTATGCAACTGGTGTGTCCGAGTAACTGTTACCGTGTCTTGAGACAACACTGGTCGTAACGTATCCGTAAGCACCCGCACGGTTAATGCTGTTGTCACTGGCGTTATAATAGTGAAGTAACGCCGTTGGACGTCCCTGGACTTTTCCCAGGTTTAGCGATACTCTGGCTGTAGAGGATACAGACCTTGCTAAGCGATCGGGTGAAAATGCCGAAGAACGGTTGTCAATAACTGCAATTGGGACACTACAACTGAGAAGAGCAAGTTGAGTATACGGGCGACTTATTGCATCTCGAATGGAGAACTGATCGGACGATGCATGCCAATGTGAAGTGGGGTATCGTAGACTGCGGCATGGTTGCTGACGAACACCTT
>Ga0187770_10001028_pt1 | contig 14394 bp, 10 predicted proteins | sample 0116_SJ02_MP02_2_FD_133154 | JGI IMG/M metagenome (GOLD analysis project Ga0187770, IMG submission 133154) | Tropical peat soil microbial communities from peatlands in Department of Meta, Colombia - 0116_SJ02_MP02_20_MG | ecosystem: Environmental > Terrestrial > Soil > Wetlands > Peat | place...
ATGGGCGACGGCCGAGGAGGAGCGGGAGACGGCACCCAACGTTTTGCGCCCCTCAACAGCTGGCCGGACAATGTAAACCTCGACAAGGCCCGCCGGCTTCTCTGGCCGATCAAGCAGAAATACGGCAGAAAGATTTCCTGGGCCGACCTTATGATCCTCGCCGGAAATTGCGCGCTTGAGTCGATGGGATTCAAGACCTTCGGATACGGCGGAGGACGCGAGGACGTCTGGGAGCCGCAGGAGGATGTTTACTGGGGTAGCGAGAGCGAGTGGCTTGGCGACAAGCGCCACTCTGGCGGTCGTGGACTTGAAAATCCCCTCGCAGCTGTGCAGATGGGCCTGATTTACGTGAACCCTGAAGGGCCGAACGGTAATCCCGACCCGGTCGCTTCAGGCCGTGACATCCGCGAAACCTTTGCGCGCATGGCAATGAACGATGATGAAACGGTTGCGCTTATAGCCGGCGGACATACGTTCGGCAAGGCTCATGGCGTGGGTAACGCTAAGCTTGTCGGTCCAGAACCTGAGGGCGCCAGTATCGAGGAACAGGGACTTGGCTGGAAGAGCAGCTTCGGCAGCGGTAAAGGCGGCGACACGATCTCCAGCGGTATCGAAGGCGCGTGGAAGCCTAATCCGACCAGATGGGATATGGGCTATCTGAACACCCTGTTTAAATACGAGTGGGAGCTGGTCAAGAGCCCGGCGGGGGCGCATCAGTGGCTGGCTAAGGATGTTGCTGAAGAAGACATGGTGATTGACGCGCATGACCCGTCGAAAAGACACCGGCCGATGATGACCACGGCGGATCTCGCACTGAGGTTCGACCAGATATATGAACCGATCGCACGACGCTACCAGCAGAACCCAAAGGAATTTACTGATGCCTTCGCCCGAGCATGGTTCAAGCTGACCCACCGCGACATGGGGCCACGTTCGCGCTATCTCGGCGAAGAGGTCCCGGCAGAGGAACTGATCTGGCAGGACCCTGTGCCTGCAGTCGATCATAAGCTGATTGAAGCGAAGGACATAGTTTACCTCAAGGGCAAGATCCTTGCCTCGGGCCTGTCTGTCTCCCAACTGGTCTGGACTGCCTGGGCGTCAGCGTCAACATTCCGCGGCTCCGATAAGCGCGGTGGTGCAAATGGAGCGCGAATTCGTCTAGCTCCTCAAAAGGACTGGGAAGTCAACCAGCCGGCCAAACTGAAGACTGTTCTGCAGACCCTTGAAAAAATCCAAAAGGAGTTCAATGGCTCGCAATCAGACGGGAAGAAAGTTTCTCTCGCCGATTTGATTGTGCTTGGTGGATGCGCAGGTATTGAGCAGGCTGCGAAAAATGGAGGACATGACGTGATTGTACCCTTTACACCTGGGCGCACGGATGCGTCACAGGATCAAACCGACGTGGATTCATTCTCTGTACTCGAACCGGCAGCAGATGGATTCCGTAATTATCTCAAAACCAAATATGCTGTATCGGCAGAGGAATTGCTCATTGATCGTGCGCAACTGCTGACATTGACTGCTCCCGAGATGACGGTTTTGATCGGCGGAATGCGCGTCCTGAATGTTAACTTCGGTCAGTCCAAGCATGGCGTCTTCACAAAGCGGCCGGAGATACTTACCAATGACTTCTTCGTAAATCTACTGGACATGAGTACAATATGGAAAGCAACATCAGATGATAGTGACCTATTCGAGGGTCGTGATCGCGCAACGGGGGAACTCAAATGGACTGGAACGCATGTTGACCTTATCTTTGGCTCGAACTCTCAGCTCCGGGCTCTTGCAGAAGTCTATGCGTGTGAAGACTCGCAGGATAAGTTCGTGAATGATTTCGTGGCGGCCTGGAACAAGGTAATGAACACTGATCGCTTTGATGTTGACTGATTTTAATAGAGGGTGGCGATTGTCATAAAGAAAATGTGCTAAAATATACGTCATACTGAGTGCATCATTAAATTCTCTGCAGGCGAGCTACCGTCATTAGTGCCCGGTCTTATTCTATAAGTGGGGTATTTTATGGGTAAACTGACAATGCAAATGAGTATCTCTATTGATGGTTGTGTCGACCATACTATTGCAATAGCTGATGTTGATGAACTTCTCGAATTTACATCAATGGAATTTGAAAAAACAGACATATTATTATTCGGACGTAAGTGTTATCAATTAATGGAAACAGATTGGACTAATGTCAGAAATGATCCAAATGCAACCAAAAGTTTTATCGATTTTGCCGAGAAAATTATCGCCAAGCCTAAAATTTTGTTTTCAAGAACTCTGACAAAAGCAAATTGGAATAATACAATTCTGATAAGTAATGACGCAATCAGCGAAGTAATTAAACTTAAACGGCAGGGGAAAAACTTAGCTATTGGCGGTATTGATATTAGTAGGGAATTGATGCAAAACGGGCTTATAGATGACATTCTATTATTAGTCCAGCCAGTTATTTGGGGCAAAGGGCGGCGCTTATTCAATGGAATTGAAAACAGGATGGATATGAAACTTGTAGAAACTATGAAATTCAAATCGGGTGTTGTCTTATTGCATTATGCAATATAACCCAAAATAAAAAACGTTAGTTTTTGGAACTGCCCTTTTATCTTTTAACTTAAAAAATATTAAATAACAAAAAGATAATCAACATCCTGTGCTTATTGACAGCCCTACTGAAACCTTTTTTTCGGGTAATCAGAAATGATCGGAGAGAGCGGGATTCGAACCCGCGGTACCCTTATGAGGTACAACACCTTAGCAGGGTGCCCCTTTCGACCACTCAGGCATCTCTCCATGCCAAATGCATTGTTCTATTATAATCCATACGTACTGAACTATCAAATTTTAACCTTTCGGACACTTATTCCCCTTTTTCCGCGACATATGAAGTAAGCGTAGATTTGCAAGGCGAAAAACTGCGAAAAGCAAGTTGTTGTCCGAGCACAGACCCTGTTAATCAATCAAGTTAATCGTAAAATAATAACATTTATAAAGTTAATATCTTTCAGGGTCTGTGTAAGTTCAACTTGCAGCAGTTTTGAGCCTTAGCAAATCAAGCTTACTGATTCAAGGCGCGGAAAAAGGGGAATTTAACCGGACCCTCTTATCGGGCGAAAGCCATAATCAGGATGCGGGCGCCTGCAATGGCCAGGGCGCCTGCCAGCCCTCTTATGATCCAGGTCCCATGAATGCGCTTTGACAATTCAGCCCCTGCCTGCGCACCTATCAAAACTCCTGCCGCCAGCAAGGCTGTCAGTATTGCGTTTTCCCTGAAGATGCCCTGAAAAAGATGGACAAGAGATCCGGAAAATGACATTATTCCGAGGACAAAATGGGATGTTGCCGTTGCGATGTGCACCGGAAAATTAAGGAGCTGAACCATAGCCGGCACATGTATGATGCCTCCCCCTATCCCGAGAAGGCTTGACAGATAGCCTGTGAAAACACTGATGATAATCCCCCTTAGCGGATAGTATGAATACTCATATGAATTACCGGCCGCATCTGTAAGCCTGCGGAGAAAATACCCTCCCGACAAAGCTGTGCCGCTCCCGCCGTTTCTTTCCGGCCTTATGAATAAATAAGACGAAAGTGCTATAAGAAGAAATCCGAATATTCCGTCGAAGACCCTTCGCGGGATGAAGCCTATGGTAAGCGCTCCAAGTATTGAACCCGGTACGGCGGCCGCTGAGAAAATCAGGCCTGATTTATAGTCTATCCGCTTATCTCTGGCATAAGCAATAGAACCTGATAATGCATTAAAAAACACAACCGCCAGTGAAATGCTTGTTACAGTTTCCGGAGTTTTATCGGGATAAAGAAGGATAAGCACGGGGACTAATATAAACCCTCCCCCCGCGCCTATTATTGTTCCAAATGCTCCGACGACTATACCTAAAGGTATAAGCAGAAGGATCAGGTTCTCCCTCCCTATTGAACAGATGAAGGTAAGGTAGACATATAACTTATTTTCCGCTTAAGCTTCTTCCTGAAGTTAGATGAGTTATCTTCAATTATTTTATTCAGGTATTCTATATTCTTGGAAATTGCCGTCATATAAAGGTTCCTGTCGATGCCAAACCTCTCCCTGAAATGAGCCCGGCAGTAATCATGAACATTAAATAGGTCTTTTGTTAGTCTCTCAAGCGTGGCGGAATAAAAATCTGCGGTATTTTTGATTATATCATATTCAGTTTCATAACCTTCAACACCGGCTTCCTTATACTCGTTATAGAGGAAAAGCAGCTTTTCAAGATAGAGTCTGTCAGCCATCTGTCCAAGCAGGTCAGCAGAACCAAGGATAACTCCGGCTATTTCCTCTTCATGATTATTGAAATTAATATCATGCAGGTTCTGCTTGGAGCTGGTACAGGATATTATATTGGATATTATATTTTCCTCACCGGGGTTTAAACGAAGATTGATGCTGTTTTTCTTGATGAATTCAATGCTTCTCTTTACATGGACCATTGTGTATTTCGCGCCTGTACCGCTTGTGTCCCAATCTTCCTTAATATAACCGGTATCATGATAAAGACTTGCAAGCAGAAGAGTTACAGCAAGGTCCTGATCCATTTTCCCAACTGAAAGGTTATAGCCGTCGATCATGCGAACCGATGCAAGCATCACATCAAGCGTATGACTGAGATTATGGTACTCGGTGCTGCACTTCATGTATCCCGGAAATTTGCCTTCAAAAAGGCTGACAACAATTTTGAAATTGCTGAGAATCCTTGAGTAAAGCTGGCTGGAATATGAAAAATTGAAAATCTTTTTAACTTCAGCAATTATATACTGAGGAGCAGGGTTTTTCAATATTTTAGAAAACTGGACGGAATTGCCATTTTTGTTCATTGTGACTATCCTCCATGAATTTATTTTCAAAAATAAATTTTCAATTATCCATAAATATATTAGCACCAGTCCTATTATTTTTCAACTACTTGGCGGTGACTATATTGAGGACCTTGCCTGGTATCGCAATGATCTTAATTATTTTTTTCCCTTCAAGTATTGCTGATATTTTTTTGTTTTCTCTCACAAGTTCTTCCATACGTTCTTTTGTCACATCTTTAGGCATGTCGATCGTATCCCTCAATTTTCCGTTCTCCTGTATGGGAATACGGATCACATCCTCAGTTATCATAGAGGGATCGTATTTCGGCCACTTTGTAAAAATGATAGAAGGCATTTCTCCCAGGGTTTCCCATAGTTCTTCAGTTATGAAGGGCGCAAATGGATGAAGGATAAGGGCAAGGTCGCGCAGGAGCCCCCTGTCAAGGGTTTCTTCTTTCTGCATGGCATTTACAAAAATCATCATCTGACTGATCGCCGTGTTGAATTCCAGGGTTTCGATCTTATCAGTTACGATTTTAATTGTCTTATGCCTGAGCCTGTCGAGTTCTTGAGGCACTCTTGATCCTGTGGATTCTATCCTGTCGTAAAGTCTCCAGACCTTATCGAGAAATCTCTTTATTCCTATTATGCTTTGAGTGTTCCAGGGCTTGTCGGCGGCAAGAGGTCCTAAAAACATTTCATAGACCCTGAGAGTATCCGCGCCGTACTCTGCCACGACATCATCAGGGTTCACTACATTTCCCCTGGACTTGGACATTTTTTCGTTATTCTCACCAAGGATCATACCCTGATTCCTCAGGGCCATGAAAGGCTCAGATGTATTTACAACACCTATGTCGTAAAGAAATTTATGCCAGAACCTTGCGTATAAAAGGTGCAGTACGGCATGCTCTGCGCCTCCGACATAGAGATCAACAGGAAGCCAGTATTTTATCCTGTCCTTCCTCGCAAGTTCATTTTCATTATGAGGATCAGTAAATCTTATATAATACCAGCAGCTCCCCGCCCACTGGGGCATGGTATTGGTCTCCCTCTTAGCCTTGCCCCCGCAGTTCGGGCATTTTGTATTCACCCATTTCTCTATCGAAGCAAGTGGGGATTCTCCATTGCCTGTAGGTTTGTATGATTTAACGTCGGGAAGCATCAGAGGCAGGTCACTCTCATCGAGGGGCACTATGCCGCATTTTTCGCAGTGGACGACCGGTATTGGTTCTCCCCAGTATCTCTGACGGGAAAAGATCCAGTCCCTCAGCTTATAATTGATTTTCAGCTTTCCGAGATTCTTCTTTTCAAGCCAGGCAGTTATCGCTCTCTTGAAATCAGCCGTTTTCATTCCGCTCCAATCGCCGGAATTAACAGCGATCCCGTCACCGGTCTCAGCCTCACTCATTTCGTAAATGCTGCCGTCCCGGCTCACAACCTGGATAATCGGAAGACCGTACTTTTTAGCGAATTCGAAATCTCGTTCATCATGCGCCGGTACCGCCATTATGGCACCTGTACCATAACCCCAGAGTACATAGTCGGCGATCCAGATTGGTATTTTCGCATTGTTGACAGGATTAACTGCATAGGCACCGGTAAATACTCCGCTCTTTTCCCTGTTCAATTCCGTCCGCTGAAGTTCCGATTTAGAAACTGTCTTTTCTATGTACTTTTCAACCTCATCCGCCATATCCGGCGAGGTTATTCTTTCAACAAGGGGATGTTCCGGTGCCAGAACCATATATGTCGCCCCGAACAGAGTATCGGGTCTTGTTGTAAAAATCCTGACAAGCCCTTCTCCTAGCTCACCATCAACGGAGAAATCGACCTCTGCACCCTCGCTTTTTCCGATCCAGTTTTCCTGCTGGAGTTTAATAGGCTCCGGCCAGTCAAGAATCTTGAGTTCATCAAGAAGCCTGTCCGCATATGCCGTAATTTTAAGGACCCACTGCCTGATCCTTCTCCTTTCGATCAATGTTCCGCACCTGTCGCAGCGGCCGTCTTTTACCTCCTCATTTGCGAGGCCTGTGCCGCAGTTAGGGCACCAGTTTATCGGCATTTCAGCCTCGTATGCCAGGCCTTTTTTAAACAGCTGAATGAAAATCCATTGGGTCCACCTGTAATATTCCGGATCGCTCGTCGAGACCTCTCGCTTCCAGTCATAGCAGAAACCAAGAGATTTAATCTGGTCCCTGAAACGGTCTATATTGGCATACGTTGTAATAGAGGGGTGAGTCCCTGTCTGTATGGCGTAATTTTCGGCAGGGAGACCGAATGAATCGAAGCCCATCGGATGAAGTACGTTGAAACCCTGCATTTTCTTGAAACGTGTATATATATCAGTCGCAGTGTAGCCCTCTGGATGCCCGACATGGAGACCGGACCCTGACGGATAAGGAAACATGTCCAGGACATAGAGACGTTTATCTGCAGGGAAGGACGTATCTTCTTTTACACTGAACGTTTTGGACCTTTCCCAGTAATCCCGCCATTTCTTTTCTATGTTTATAAAATCATAAAACCTCTCCATAGGTCCTCCCTCTATTATTTTATAACAGGGGGGTTGAACTTTCAACTTAACGGAAGATGAATCGGCCACTGGAAAAGTCATTTTTGAATTAGTTGATTAATTCCAATTATCTGCGTAAAATAAGACCAAAGGAGTACTTCTTGAAAATTGTCGACCTGCACATTCATTCAAGCTTTTCCGACGGCTTGTTAGACCCTGAAAAAATTATAGATATTGTTGTGGACAAAAATCTTGGAGGATTTTCACTTACGGATCATGATTGTTTTGAAGGTGTTCTAAAATCCATTGACATAATAAAAAAAAGAAAACTCTCAATCCTGTTTATCGCCGGATGCGAATTCTCAACTTATCTGTCAAACCCCGGGGAAATTCATGTGCTTGGATATTTTCCGGGATTCTCTTTTTTAAGAATGAGCAGTCTAATAAGCGAATATATAAAATCGAGAATAAAAAGGGCTTACAGGATAACTGACTGTCTCAAAAAATACCATATTTTCATCAATCTTGACAGTCTGCTGAAAAATTCCAACACACCCATCGGGAGAATGCATATAGCCAGGGAAATGACAAGGCTTGGCTATACTTCAAGCACCCGCGAAGCCTTCGACATATACCTGGGTATGGATTGCCCCTGCTATATCCCTAGAAAGGAAATAAATACTTATGAAGTCATATCTTCAATAAAGGAGAATAACGGCCTGGCCGTTATAGCCCATCCTTTTTTTTTAACATCCCGATATAACTGGAAGTACATTTATCAATTTATTTCATCAGGCCTGGACGGGATCGAATTCTCCCATCCGAGAATACCTGCTTCACTATCAATGAAAATTCAGGGGACATTCTCAAAAGAGCTGATAATGACCGCCGGAAGCGATTTCCACGGCGATGAAAAGACTGAAAAAATAGGAAGTTACGGTATTGACCTCGAAAGCGCGGAAAGGTATTTTCAGGGATTCGGCGTATTTAATGAAAGAGGCTGAAAATTAACGATAAAATTAATTTTATGTTATAATCAACACCATAATATGCTTTCCATTAACAATACTGATGTCTTATTAATTAAGGAGGGTTTTTTATGCCGCCAAAAGTTGAAGGGCCGCTTAATTCAATGATCGGGGAAGGGTCAGTATTCCAGGGGAAATTCTTAGTCCATGGGTCATTCCAGATTGACGGTAAATTCGAGGGAGAGATCAAGTCTGAAGAACAGCTTTATGTCGGTGAAACCGGAAAGATCAAAACGGAGACCATACGCGCGAAAAGGGTTACAATAGCGGGGATAGTCCTTGGAGATATTGAAGCTCTTGAGGAAGTACGTCTCCTTTCCACCGGAAGGGTGCTCGGGAATATAGTAACTCCTCAGATTTCCATTGAACCTGGAGTGGTAGTAAAGGGCAATATAATAATTACCGCCGGTCAGAAAAAGGATGTCGATAAGATCATTGAAGATGCTTACTCAACCGGCCCTGCCGTCAATTTTGACGCTTATTTCGAAGAGGAAAAGAAAAAACTAAGCGAATTAAAAGTTAAAGAAACTCCAGCCAAATAAAAGATGATCAGAATAAAAAGCAGTATTGAAATTGAATACATAAGAAAAAGCAACCGAATCATAGCTGAACTTTTTGTTCAGCTGAAGAAAAGTGTAAAAGCAGGCATCAGCACCAGGGAACTTGACGCGATCTCGGAGGATTTCATTCTTTCCAGGGGCGCCACTGCCTCTTTTAAGGGATATACTCCGTCACCCAGTTTCCCAAAATTTCCTGCGGCAACCTGCATCTCCGTTAATGAAGAGGTCATCCACGGAATACCTGGTGATTATATTTTGAAAGACGGAGATATCGTAAGTATCGACGTGGGTACTATCCTCTCCGGATATTACGGAGACGCGGCATACACATACACAGTGGGAAGTGTTAAACCAGAAAACAAAAAACTTGTGGATGATACGAGGACAGCGCTGATGCTGGGCATCGCCGCCGCCAGGGAGGGTAATTACCTCAATGATATAGGTAAGGCAATTTTTTTCTATCTCAATCCAAGGGGTTACGGCATCATACGCGATTACTGCGGTCACGGCGTTGGAAAGGCGCTCCATGAAGAACCGCCGGTAGTCAATTATTACGATCCCAAGCGTAAAGGTCCAAAGCTTAAAAAGGGGATGGTGCTGGCAATCGAGCCTATGATCACTCTTGGAAGCCATGAGGTCAGGATCCTGAAGGACGGCTGGACTGTAGTCACAGTTGACAATTCCTGCGCCGCTCACTGGGAACACTCCATAGCCATTACTGACGGCGAACCCCTTATTCTTTCCAGCCTGTAATTTCAGGAGGTATAAATGGAATGCGACGTAGTTGTCGTTGGCAGCGGTATCGCCGGTTGCGTCAGCGCATACTATCTTGCGAGGGACGGCTTTTCAGTATGCCTTATCAACAAGGCTGAAAACCTTTATGAGAGCAATACCTATCAAGCACAGGGCGGAATAGTTTACAGGGGAAAAAAAGATTCTTACGATCTGCTGTTCGAGGATATAATAAGCGCCGGGGGCGGCATATCCAATCCTGAAGCCGCCAGGATAGTGGCTCAGGAAAGTGAAAGTGCAGTGGAAGAGGTACTGATCAATAACTTCGGAGTCGAATTCACAAAGGATTTAAAGGGACGTTACGATCTGACAGAGGAAGGGGCTCATTCGACCAGAAGGATTCTTCATGCCTTTGACTGCACCGGAAGAATCATAGAGGAAAAAGCCCTCAAAGCCCTGGAAAACTGTTTTAATCTGACATTTCTAACCAACCATACTGTAATAGATATAATTACCCTTGACCACCATTCCACAGATAAATTCCGTAAATACAAGCCGATCACATCTATGGGTGTTTACGCTGTTGACAATAAAAATAATAAAGTCCTGAAGATTCTTTCAAAGATTGTAATACTCGCTACAGGGGGTTTGGGACAGATATACCTGCACACGACAAATCCACCCCAGGCGACAGGAGATGGCTATGCGATGGCAAATCGCGCCGGCGCAAGGCTGATAAACATGGAATATACCCAGTTTCACCCGACAACTCTCTATCATCCCAAGGCCAATAATTTCCTGATATCCGAATCCGTAAGAGGGGAGGGCGCAGTAATCATCGATAAAAACGGCCGGGCTTTCATGGAAAAATACCATCCCATGAAGGAGCTGGCCCCAAGAGATATCGTTACAAGGGCTATTCTTAATGAGATGCTCGAATCAGGCGAAAAATTCGTTTACCTCGATATCACGAAGATTGGGGAGGATAAAATAAAACTGAGGTTCCCCAATATTTACGGAACCTGCCTTGAATACGGGTTTGATATGGCCCTTGAGCCTGTTCCGATCGTTCCGGCCTTTCATTATTCCTGCGGCGGAATCCTTACGGACATGAACGGAAGGACGAATATAGAACGCCTTTTCGCAGTCGGTGAAGTGGCATGCACCGGCCTTCATGGCGCAAACAGGCTTGCAAGCACATCTCTCCTGGAAGGGATAATTTTCGGAAAAAGAACCGCCGCCTTTATCAATGAAAATAAAAAAGATTATCTGACAGACCTGGGTTTTTCAAAGATCCTCGACTGGATCGATACTGGAGTAACCGATAAGGCCGATCCTGCCCTGATAAACCAGGACTGGAACCTCCTGAAAAACATAATGTGGAATTATGTCGGCGCGGTGAGGGGCTCGAAAAGGCTCAGGCGGGCGATAGTTGACCTGAATAATCTCAATGTTGACGTTGAGGATTTTTACCGCGATACAAAGGTCTGCAGGACCATTATAGAACTCAGAAACGCAGTCCAGACAGGCCTTCTTGTCGCAAGGCAGGCCCGCGCAAACCGCGAAAGCATAGGCGCTCATTTCAGGATAGATTAAGGGGTCATATTATGATTGAATATATCACATCAGGCGAATCACACGGCAGAAGTCTTTCCGTCATAATTAAAGGCATACCATCCAACCTTAAAATCGATGAAATTTTCATAGACAGGCAATTGTCAGCAAGGCAGAAGGGTTACGGGCGCGGATCGAGGATGAAGATCGAGAGCGATCAGGCTGATATTATCTCAGGGGTTATAGACGGCATAACTAACGGTGCGCCGCTCAATATAATGATCTGGAACAGGGATTATGAAAACTGGAAGGGTAAAAAAGCGGAGAAGGTACTGCGCCCCCGCCCCGGTCATGCCGATCTCACCGGCGCTTACAAATTCGGAATGACAGACGATATAAGAAGGGTTTTAGAGCGTTCGAGTGCCCGCGAGACTGCCGCAAGGGTAGCAGCAGGAAGCATAGCGAGGCTTTTCCTGAGGGAATTCCATATCGAAATTTTTTCTCATGTTGTCAATTGGGGAGGGATCGCTATCGATACCTCCAGGTTGACCATAGAAAAAATCAAGAAAATGGCGCTTGATTCGGATATCAGGAGCGCATGCGATAACGAAACTGCAGAAAGGGTAAGGGCGTTGATCGACAAGACAAAAGCAAACGGTGACACTATAGGAGGGATAATAGAGACAATCATAAGCCCCATTCCTCCCTTCCTGGGAAGCTACCAGACCTTCGGTGAAAAACTCGATGCGAGGATCGCCGCCACCGTGCTGGGATTACAGGCCGTCAAGGGTGTAGAGTTCGGTTCCGGATTTAATTTTGCCTCGATTACTGGAAAAATCGCTCATGATGAGATATATTACAGCAAAGAACTGAAGAAATACTACAGAAAGACAAATAATGCCGGGGGATTCGAGGGAGGAATGACCAATGGCTCGGCAGTCGTTTTCAGATCAGTGATGAAGCCTATTCCTACCCTGATGACCCCCCTTAATTCCGTTAATATAAGTACCAAGGCAGCGGAAGGCGCGCAAGCCGAAAGGTCGGATGTTACGGCAGTAGCCGCCTGCGGAGTTGTTATTGAGAATATCACGGCCATTGATATTGCAAACGCTCTTATCGCACGTTACGGCGGGGATGATATGGAACTTATAAAACAGAATTTTAATAACGATCCTGCCCTGAAGATGTTTAAGTGGGAGTGACGATGAAAAATTTAAAGATAAGGATTATCAGCTTAATGATATTTTTATTCCCGGCGGCTTTTCATGCCGACTGGGAATATATGGATGAAAGCGGGAAGGTCCAGGGTATTTCTATCAATAGCGGCTGGCTCTGCAAATATTCCTCCGGAGGCCTCAAGTTCGGAATTTTAAATGAAAATGCTAAAATCCAGGGTGTAATCTGTCTCAAGGGATCGGAAATTTCATTTTATGAGTCAGGCAGCCTCAAATCATGCGTACTGGCCGGAGAATCCCAGATAATTGGACGAAAGTTCAAAACCGGCACCGCTGTTTTCTTCTATGAAAATGGCAAACCGGATTATGTCCTGCCAGGTTCGGAAACGATAATAGATTCCATCCCCTGTAAAGCCCTGGCCCCGGTGAATTTTCTCCCTTCCGGAGCACTGGCATCGGCAGTTCTTGCTGAAAGCTCCAGGATAGAGAATATCGATATACCTGCTGATTCGGAAATCGGATTCAGCGCTTCAGGAAAGCTCGATAAGGTATGCCTGGGATCTGATGCCAGGATCCAGGGCATACTCTTCAAATCCGGGACTTATTTGTATTTTGACAAATCCGGCGTTTTGATTATGCCTGAAAGCCTGGATCTGCTTGAAAATGCAAGGATACAGGGATTGGTTTTCAAGGGCGGCACGAAGGTATCATTCGGTCCTTTCGGGACAGTAAGGGAAGGAACCCTCGGTGATGACGCCGCAAGAAATAAAATCGGCCTGAAAGCAGGGACAAAAGTTAAATTCTATGAGTCAGGAGGCCTTGAAAGCGCCTTACCTTCGGACGATACTCTTATACAGAGCTATACCTTCAAGGGGGGTACCGAAATAGGATTCTATGAAACAGGGGAACTTTCTTCAGGTACACTGGCTCTGGACATAAGAAGCAGCGGACTTTTACTCAGAGCCCCCTCGAAGATCTCGCTTTATCCGTCCGGAAAAATCTATACGGCTGTCTCAGGAGAAGACACTTCAGTCTCAGGCGTAAAGATTACAGCCGGGGTACAGTTATCTCTCTACGAAACGGGAAATTTAAAATCAATAAAACTGACCGAGGATTCTTCATTCGGTGGAATAAAATTCCAGAAGAATACTTCAGTTTCGTTCTATGAAAACGGTACAGTCAGCGGCGGTACCCTTGGAGAGAAACATATTTTTTATAAATTCACTCTTGTTGCTGTCACTCTTGATGCCGGTACCTATATAAAGCTTGATAAAGACGGGGCTCTTATTTCTTCAAAGCCTCCAAAGGCCCTGACGGAAGTCAAATATGACAGTTCCGGCAACATTATTAAGTAGAGGCGGTGCATTTTTATGAAAAGTATTATATTATCAGCTGTATTTTTATCGTCCTTTGCCGTTTTATTTTCCTTTGAGGGAAAAACTATAACGGTACAGAAGGACAGGACATATCAGGGTTTTTTCCTCAAAGAGGGGACCGAGGTTGCGATCGACTCGAATAAGAACCTCATTTATATCAAACTTATTGAGGATTCGGAAATCCAGGGCATAAAATTCCATGCATATACTGAAATTTATTTAAAGAACAAAAAGATCATCGGAGCCAGACTGGACTCAGATACCCTGATACAGGGTGTCCTTTTCCCTGCGGAACTGACTCTCCTGTTTGATACGAACGGCAATGTCATTCTGCCTGAAAAAATGGAACTGGTCGAAGACACGGTTTTCAATGAAATACCGTTTAAGGGGGTACGTGATATCTATTTTTATAACTCCGGCCGGCCTTCCTGTGGAACATTGGCTCGTGACTCAACAATCCAGGGAATAAGACTTCCAGCGGAGACTGAAATCCGTTTCTATGAATCCGGTAAAATCATGTTCCTTACTCTCTCGGGTGACACTCTTATCAGAGGAATACCTTTTGGAAAGGGAAGTGAAATCTTCTTCGGGCAAAACGGCTTCCCATCCTATCCAGAA
>Ga0187770_10001030_pt1 | contig 14382 bp, 9 predicted proteins | sample 0116_SJ02_MP02_2_FD_133154 | JGI IMG/M metagenome (GOLD analysis project Ga0187770, IMG submission 133154) | Tropical peat soil microbial communities from peatlands in Department of Meta, Colombia - 0116_SJ02_MP02_20_MG | ecosystem: Environmental > Terrestrial > Soil > Wetlands > Peat | place...
GCGGTGCCGCGTCCGGCCATGCGCAGGGCTTCTTCCATTACGGCGCGCATGCCGCGCTCGTCGATGTCGCGCATGGTGAAGACCTCGACGCCAGCTTTGCGGATGTTCTCTTTCTCGAAGTTATCCACGTCGCGGATGCCGACGAGCACACAATTCTCGGGCGCGACTTTCGGCGAGAAATCGTAAATGCGGCCCAGTTCGTGCGGAGGCAGGCCCATGAGCGAAGCCAGGGGCATGCCATGCACGTTGCCACTGGGCGAGGAGTCGGGCGTGTTCATATCGGTGTGGGCGTCGATCCACAGCAGGCCGATTTTCTGCTTCTGGCGGCGGTAGAACTCGGCTACGCCGGAAACCGTACCGGCCGCGACGGAATGATCTCCGCCAAGAACGAGAGGGACTTTGCCGGCTTCGAGCGTCTTGAGCACGAGCTCGGCGCTCTTGGTGCAGGTGGCGGTGATTTCCTTCAGATACTTGGCATGGGCCGCGCCTTCTTTTTTTTGCTCGGGAATGGCGACGGGGACGTTGCCACCGTCTTCGACGATGTGGCCGATGGCTTCGAGCCGCCCCTCAAGTCCCGCGACGCGGACGGCCGAGGGGCCCATGTCGACGCCGCGGCGCGACTGCCCGAGGTCAAGGGGAACGCCAATGACGCGGATATGGCGCGGAGTGATGCTGGAGTAGGTTGTGGATCGTGCCATGGTCTTGTCAGTGCCTCTGTCTGTGCCTGGAAGCGAAGGATGCCGAGCACAGCCCGGCATCCAATCGATCCCAGTTGTCAGTTTGCAATCCCCTTCTATCAGGAACGGGCAGGGACTTTCCATGGCATTGTAGACCGGGCGCACTTGTGGCGGCGTCCCGCTTAGCGGGGCCCCGGCAAGAGTCGACGAAGACGTGTGTCTAGCCCCCGCCGGAGGTCACGATCAGGCCCGGCGCCTTGCAGTCTGCCGTCGGCGCGCCGAAGAAAAATGCGGCGATTGTGCGTGGGATAACGCCGCTTCCCAAGCCACGAGACATCGATCTCAGCCAATTCGTTGGGATCACCCCCGCTTCATCAACACGTTCCCTGTCCCCGCCGCTAACGGCCGCCAAGCGATCCAGCAGCGATGGGAACACCACCCCTGATTTGGTCGGAGGCTGTTTCTGCGGATCTTTGTCAAGACAGGTGGGCGGGCTGTCGGGATAATCGACATATTTGGTTACACCCAGCAGTTGAGTCAGGTCGTGGAAAGCCTGCCTGTCATGGTAATGGCACTTGTCGGCGGGATCATCCTCGTGTTTCGGGTAGATTACGAAACTAATGTCAGGGGTGTCCACCTGTAGCGGCACGGTTTGGAACGGACCAGTGTCAGGGGAACCAGCAACCTGAAACCCGCTGAGGCTTCCAACGCTATATTGCAACGAAATGGCAGTTGCCCAGCGCTTTGGCGTCACGTCCCTTGAATGGGGTGGTGGAACGTCTCCAACGCTGGAGAAGTACCGCTCGTAGGGCGTGTATGCTTCGGGCTTCGGCAAGCGGACTGCGTAGCGGTGGAGCTTGTTGCCGAGCGCGGTCTTTATGTCGTCCTTATGCGCAGTGGTTGCCTGAGCAATATCGGGGACAATGGTGCCGGCTGGCGCGACCGTTCGGGGCGGCACTGAAAGTTCGTACACTCCCGAAGTCAGAACCTGCATGTTGGAAGCTTTTACGAACAGGTCCTGATGCGCGTCGGTCTTGGGAGCCATCGCGTATACAAAGTTTGCATCGTTCGGATCGGCGATAAAACCCCATGGCCCTTCGAAAATCACAAACACTTTTTCGGGGGGAGGCGGCGGAGGCGAGGCAGGCGGCTGTTGGGTTTGGGCGCAGCCGGCCATCATGGCGGTCGCCAGAAAAGCGGCGACGAATGCGAACGGCAGGCCTGGGAGATAGGTTCTGTTCGTCATTGGTTTCTCCTGGAAGAATTTTTCTTGCTTACCAAAAGGGTCACGGCTGTCCATAAGCCGCAAACGCCGCCCAGAAGTAGGGATGGGTGGTGTGCGGGTCTGACAACATTTGTTGGGCGCTCGAGCGCAAGGCGGCCGAAACGGTTTGTCCGGAGAGCACCTGGTGATAGAAAGTCTGCATTAATCTACGTGTTTCTATGGAATCCACGGCCCAGCGGCTGGCCACGACGTGCGGAACGCCGGAGCGTTCGAAAGCTTCCGTAATATTGCCAAATCCACTAGCCACATCGGGGCCCGATTCAGTGCTGCAAGTTGAGAGAACAACCAACTGCAAGAACTGCAGGTCGAGTCGACGCAAGTAGCTGGCTTCCAGTAATGAGGGCGCTTCAGACTTGTCCTGCGGCCCAGCCAGGACCAACCCGGCATGCTGAGGTGAGGCAAGCGAGTGGCCGGTAAAGTGAAATATTCCAGCCGAAGGCAATCTCGCGGTGACGGCTTCAAGGGTTGCATCTTGGGCCTTCAGCACGTCGGCAGATCGGAATCCGGCAGCAACCATCGCCGCCTCAGCTTCGACGTCGGGAAGTGGGATAAGGTCTTGTGATTGAGAGGAGGCCGTGCTGGCGACGACGAGGGCATGCTGCGCGGGTGAAATCGTTCCATCGGATTGCATGCGCTCCTCCGAGTATTCGCCGAGCGAGTGCACGATAGGCCAGCGCTCGATCAGCGCGTGACCGTTCGCGTCGAGCAGAGCTTCAAACGGAACACGCGCCAACCAGCCGTTGGCTTCAATGACCAATGTGCGAGCGGGTTCCAGTTGGCGTTCAATGGGCGCAATGAGCGCGGCGTAGAGATTGTGAGCGTCCCGGCGGAAGGCGCCCATCTCCGAGTGCGGGTTGGAACACGAGTCGTAAAACCGCTCCCCCACTTCCCGCAAGTCGCTAGATGCCGTCGGGAACCATTGCGCGTTGACGCCGCGGTTGTCATAGATCCAAATTGCCAACCCGTCGGGGAGCACGCCGTAGGCAACCACGGTTTCACGGGAAAGTAACGGTAGGCGGGAAGCTAGCCACATGGGGTCGGGCTCACCAGTAGGCGCGGAGTTGCTTCCATCACCGGTGCGCTGGGCCGCTCCCAAAAACCACTCGTAGACGGCTAACGACTCCTGGGCACGTCCCTGGACGAGCTTCGCTTCCGACATGGCAAGATATAGAGGAGCGGCGTCGTTGCTCCAAACGATGCGTTCGTCTTCGCGGTTGAGAGATGCGAGTTTTCTTTCCACCAGCGCCAGGGCAGATCGGAACGCTTGCTCAGCGTTCGACGGCTGCTGGTTCCGGAGCTCCAGTTCTCCAAGCGCTGAGTAGTACATTTGGCCCAAATATGCATCGGGGAGCTGACTGATCAAGTTCTGATTACGTGCCAGCTGCTCCATCGCGGCGTCGAGGTGTCCCTCGCGCGTCTCCAATTGAGCCACCCTGATTTCGTTCTCCAACGCGTTCGACACACTGGCGCCGGTGCGTGGCGCAAGCGCGAGGAGCCGGGCAGCCTCGGCATATTGGACCTGTGCCAGCCGTAATTGGTGCGCAGAAGCGGCCGCGTTCGCCAGAAGGCTATGGGCGCCTCCACGCATAGCCAAGTCCTTGTCAGAGTCAATTAACGCCACTGCCTCGAGCCATACCGCGACTTTCAGGTCGGGCTCTTTCGCCGCGTCGGCATAGCTGCCTAAAAGGTTATAGAGTGAGTATCCTCGCAGGGCAGCAAACTGCCCTGACCAGTAACTCTCCATTCCTTTCGCCACCAATTTCGCGGCCTCCGGAAAGTTACCTGCGCCGAACTGGTAGTCCGAAACGAATCCCACAGAACGGAGGTAGGCACCACCATAGCCGGCATTGTTCGCTCGGTCTAACGCCTTGCTTGCACTCTTCTGGAGAGTGCCGAGATCGCCCTGGAGCTCTGAGCAAACTCCCTTCTCAAGCCCGAGTTGAATTTGCAGCCACAGGTACGGGTATCGTTCTGACTCCTTCAGTGCGGTGATGGCGTCACGGCGGCACTCGTCGCTGCGGCGGGTCAACTGGGCGGCGAAGACTTGCTCAAACTGCGCGCGCAGCACTCCGGCCTTGTTCCCTGCGGTACGAAACAACTGCTCGGCGCGGGCGCCTTGCTCGGCTGACACTGCATAGTCGCCGGCATCGTTGGCTGCGGCTGAGCGCGCCAGCGCCGCGACTGCGGGAGCGAATTGCTTTGACGAAGAGCCCTGGAGCAAATCCGCCAGCCAGCGGTCGCCATGGTTGCGGGCAGTCAAATCGGCTAAAAGAAAAAGCGCCCGTTGGGCGCCGGGGTCGGCTTCCCGAGTCCCGGACTCGGGAAACGCACTGGGGAGCCACTTTCGCACCGCCTCTCCCAGATACTCTTCCACCCGCGCATCGACTTCGGTGTCCATGACGGCGGGAGTCAGCTCCGAGGGCGCCAGCAGCGGACGCGCTTGGCCATGTTCTTTTAGCTTCGTCCGCACGGCGTCGGCGTGGTTGCGCGCCTCTTCGGCCCACTGCGAACTCGGGTCCGCCTTCAGGTAGTTTTCCCAGTCTTCCAGAGCCTGGTGATAGAGGAACTGGTGCTCGCCGACAATGGCGCGGTTAAACAGGGCGGTGGCGTTCTGCGGCTGCAGCTTGAGAACTTTGCTCAGATACTCGAAGGCGGCGCCGTAGTCTTCCTGCCGGTCTTCGGATTGTGCTCGCTGAAAGTGCGCGGTGCCGAGATCGAGCAACAGCTCGGGAGAATCCGGCCGCAACTCCAAAGCGCGCTGCAGGGATTCGACGGCGGCATCATATTTTCCTTCGAGCAGATTCGCTCGCGCCGCTGCCTGCAGCCAGTCCGGGTCGTCGGGATGCGATGCGATGCGGCTGGCGATCATGGCTTCTGCCTTCAGCAGCGCTGGCGGCCGCGCGGCAAACGATTCTGCCGGGCCCTTCTGCACCCGCAGCGGCGCATAGGCCGCGCCCGGGATTCGCAACTCCAGCGTGCGCTGGTCGGTGTAGGCGCGCGCGACAAGGTCGTTGGCGGCACTGGCTGTCTCGCGTCCCGCGATCGTCCACCACGCCGCACCTGCTAACAAGGCAGCCGCTACTCCGGCCTTTGTGAGGGCGGGGATCGACAGCCAGCCCTTCCAGCGGTTATCGCTTCCTACAGGATCGCGACGGATCGTGCCGGTGATCCGCTCGGCCAGCCTCATTTGCCACTCGGCTTTTGCGCTGTCGAGCACGGCAATCGCCTCGCGCTCGGTCGGCGACAGCTCGCGGTTCAGACTCCTCCACTCGGCCAGGGCTGAGCTCAGCAGCGGACCGCAGTGATCGCAGCTGCTGGCGTGTTCCAGATGAGCGGAGGACTGCTCGGAATCAATCAGCCCGGCAGCCAGGTAGCCCCACTGGTCGGTTCTGGGGCACCTCGGGGTCTCGGCAGCCGGTCCTTCTGCCCTCATCATTCTCAACTGAGATTCCAGCTCGGCCAGACTCTCGAATTCCTCGCGGCACGTGGGACAAGCGGCTAGATGTGGATGAGCCTCGACTCTGAGTTCCGAATGTTCGCGCTGGCGGGCTTCTTCGAGGAGCCTTGCGAGTTCCTCCATCGCCAGATGCTGGTTGGGGCTTGTGTCCAAGATCACTGCTCCACTGTCCTAGAACGACTTTGCCAAGCCAAAGTATTCACTTGGGGTTAACATCCTTTTTGCCTCTTTATGTGACCGCGAATCATATTGGAGAGGCGCAAAAGAACGCTCTCCACGCCCTCCGTGGAAAGGCCTATCGACGGAATTGCTGCAATCTCGCTGGCCGTAAGACCCTGGCGGTGGCGGAGCCAGAAAATCGTGCACTTCTTCGCCTGATCTTTGCCCTCAGTGACTTGCCGCAGGATTTTATCGATCCGCTCAATTTGCAGGTTACGCTGAATGAGATCGAAGCTATCGGAGACTCTGGTTTGTGGATCGATGGGAAGCGGCCCGTTGAGAGTTTCCGTCTGGCTGGCACCCCGCTTGCTGGCCAAGGCGGACTTGAAGTGATCGTGGGTGGCGTTAGCGGCAACCACCTTGAGGTAGCCGTAAATTGAATCTTCTCCTCGTGGTTGGAACTCGCGCAAGAGTCGGCCATTGTCCTCGCAGAGCTTTGCGTACGTTTCCTGGATGAGGTCGTCAATGGATTGGCTGGACGCTCTGAACTGACTCGCTGTCCGCGTAACGGCGTTGGCAATCACAGGCTGAAACCGCCGTATGAACTCCGCCCACAAATCTGGGTCTCTTGAACCAGCGCACTGTTTTACCAGTTGAGCTGGCGTCAAGTCCGAATAACGCGCCAAGGTTCGCTCCCGGTTGGGCGGCATTCTACACCACCGGGGCCGCCATTGACTTGCGATCCGGCCCAAGGAGCAAGTTATCCCTGGCCGAATCGCTGCCGATTTCTCACGGTAAGATTCAGACAGGCTCGACTTGCCGACCCTCTAACCTAGTAACTTGGCTGCGTCCTTGGCGAAGTACGTCAGGATGATACTCGCCCCTGCACGCCGGATGCTGAGGAGAGACTCCATCATGACGCGCTCGCGATCAATCCAGTTGTTGCGTGCCGCAGCTTCGATCATGGCGTACTCGCCCGAGACCTGATAAGCGGCCAGGGGCATATCGAATCGCTCGCGTGCCGCGGCAATCACGTCGAGGTAGGGCAGGGCGGGTTTGACCATGATCATGTCGGCGCCTTCCTCGACATCCAGCGCAATTTCGCGCATGGCCTCGCGGATGTTCGCCGGATCCATCTGGTAGGAGCGGCGATCGCCGAATTGCGGTGTCGAGTCGGCGGCTTCGCGGAAAGGACCGTAGAACCCCGAGGCAAATTTCGCAGCATACGAGAGGATGGGAGTATTTTCTAAACCTGCTTTGTCGAGCGCCGCGCGAATGGCACCCACACGTCCGTCCATCATGTCGGAAGGCGCGATGATATCGACGCCGGCGCGGGCGAGCGAAACCGCGGTGCGCGCGAGAAGTTCCAAACTTTCATCGTTTGCGATTTCGTACTCGGACTGCACCAGGTTTTCAACAGCGCGGTCCAAGTCCTTCCGGCTCCTGACCGCAACGACCTTGGTCTTGGCAGCGCTCCTGGCTGCGGCACCGAGCGATTGCGGACTGGCTTTCACGATCCCGCAATGTCCATGCGACATGTATTCGCAGAGGCACACATCGCCAAGGATGACGACGTCCCGAACCTCCTCTTTGATAGCGCGGGCAGCCCGCTGCACGATTCCGTCTTCCGCCCACGCGCCCGTCGCCACTTCATCCTTCTTCTCCGGCAGCCCGAACAAAATCACCGATGGAACGCCCAATCCACGTGCCTCGCGAACTTCCTTTACCGCTTCATCGACGGAGAGGTTGAACACGCCGGGCATTGACCGCACTTCCTTACGAACGCCGCTGCCCGGACAAACAAACAGCGGATAAACAAAAGATTCCGGGCTCAGCCGGGTCTCGCGAACCAGCGACCGGAGAGCATCGGTCCGGCGCAGGCGGCGCATGCGTTGAACAGGGAATGACATAAGAACGATTTTATCAGTGGTTAACGGGCCGACAGGTGTTTTGGGGGGCGGCGCTCCCAACCCGGCCAGCACGGCAGTGTAATGGACTCTATTGCTCACCGGTTACCCTTGTAATGGCGCCGCACGGCCAGAGATTAAGCGCATCCATCAACCAGCAACTATGATTAATGCAGTGTCGATGCGCCCCATCCCGCTGCTGGTCTGCGGCCTTGCTATCGCTCTGGCTCTTGGGCTGGTGCCGCGGCTCATCCCAAATGTGGCGTTCCAGATAGCAATCACGGATCTGGTGCCCTTCGTTTTGCTGGGCGCGATCTGCTTCCTGTGCCTGCGAAACGCCTTCAGAAGTCTGGCCCACAGGCGACTGTTCTGGAGCCTTATGACCGTGGGCACGGTCATGTGGTGGTTGGGCCAGGCAGCCTGGATATGGTATGAGGTTGTGCTGCGCAAACCGCTCCCTCAGCATTTCGCCGGGGACATCGTTCTGTTTCTGCATATCGTCCCAATCATGGGAGCGGTCGCGATTCACCCCCACGAAGCGGACGAGAATGACAGCGGACTCGTCAGTGCCCTCAATGTTTGCATCCTGGCCGTTTGGTGGGTGGCGGTGTATGCCTTCTTCGTATTTCCAGAGCAATATCTGGCGGACGACCGGCTTGCTTACACTGCGCGCTGGGACATTCTTTATGCCGCCGAAGGCTCCATGCTGATCGTCACTTGCGTTTCCGCATATGCCTCCAGCAGGGATGAATGGCGCAAACTCTTTGGCGGAATTGGCGCGGCCAGTGTTCTCAATTTCGTAACGACGGGAGTCATGTATACCGAGGTCGCGTCTGGCGCGAATCGCGGCGGGAGCCTGCGCACCATTCCCTTGCTCGCCTCCTCGCTGACTCTCCTCTGGGTAGCTTGGATCGGACGAGTAGCGATGGATGGGGCCCTACCTTCGAAGAAGTGGGCGCGCCACGCCTTCGCTGACCTGTTCGGGCAAACGGCCCTGCTTTCACTGCCAGTGATTGGGTATGTAGCATTGTTTATGAGCCACGACACGCCGTTCATACGGCATATCCGATTCGAAGTGGCCATGGGCGGCGTCGCGGTGCTGGCTTGCTTCGTGTTTCTTAAGCAGTACCTGCTGGACCGCCGGCTGCTGCAACTGCTCGATCGGTCCCGAAGAAGCTTCGATCGTCTGCAACGGTTGCAAGGCCGCGCAGTGCAGCAGGCAAAGCTAGCCTCTCTGGGCGAGTTGGTTGCACTCGCTGCCGGCGAGCTGGAGCATCCACTCACCGTGATCCTCGAAAACTCCGCCCGCCTGGCGTCGAGCAGCCACCTGACCCGCGAGCAACTGGCCAATGCTCAGAAGATTGGGCAGCAGGCGCGGCGGACCCACGAATTGGTAGGCGACCTCCTCAGTTTTTCGCAGCAGTCGCCTGGAGAAAAAGTCCCGCTCGAACTCAGGCCCCTGGTGCAGCGGGCGTTGCAAATGGAGGGCTTCAAGCTCGACAACCGAAATATTGTTCTGAGCGTCGATCCGATGGACTCCCTGCCGCGCGTGCTGGGCAACTCCAGCCATCTCCTTCAGGCTTTCGTGCAGATAGTCGAAAACGCGGTGGATGCTTTGCAGGAGGTGGGCGGCGGGCGGCTGCAGGTCTCAGCCTGGCGCGAAGAGGAAGAGGTCGTGATCCAGTTTGCCGACAATGGCCCCGGACTGCAAGCCCCGGAGCGCGTCTTCGATCCCTTTTACACCACCAAGGCGGTGGGCAAAGGCACAGGACTTGGGTTGAGCGCAACTTATGGCGTGATTCAGGACCACAAGGGGCAGATCAGCTGTTTCAACCGGCCGGAGGGCGGGGCGGCATTCGAAATCCGGCTGCCCGCTCTGAAAACAGGAAGTGCCGCGTCCGCCTCGACACAGGCGTGAAGCGGCCTCCATCTTCTATTAACCACCGCTGGCCACAATCGCATCTGCCACTTGCGCCGCCTGCGAGGCCAGACGCACGTCATGTGTGCGAATGATGTGCACACCTTTCAGGATCAGAATCGTCTCGGCCGCCAGCGTGCCATAAACACGCTCCGCGGCGGGAGCGTCCTTGCCGTCGCGAGCAAGCGCCCGGCCGAGAAACGACTTGCGTGAGACTCCCGCCAGCAGCGGAAACCCCATCAGCTGCAGCTCGGCGAAGTGCGCCAGCAGCGGATAGTTCTCTTCGAAGCTCTTGCCAAATCCGAAGCCCGGATCGAGCACGAGGTGGTCGCGCTTGATGCCCGCCAGCGTGGCAGCTTCGGCAAACTGCCTCAACTCGCGCTTCACTAAGAGGACCGGATCGCCGATGGGCGGCAGTGTGCGCCACTCTTCCGGCTTTCCGCGGGTGTGCATCAGAACAGCGCCCGCCTTCAGCTCGGCGACGGTCTTCGCCATCTTCACATCCCAGCGGAAACCGCTGATGTCGTTTACAATCTCGGCGCCTTCCTCGACGGCAGCGCGAGCTACGCCGGCCTTGTAGGTATCGACGCTCACGACCGCTTGCGGCCGCCGTTTCTTCAGATCGCGGATGACTGGGAGCACGCGCTTCCGCTCCTCTTCTTCCGAGACCGGATAGTACGCGCCGGGCGCGGACTCTGCGGGCCCGGTAGTTCTTGCACCTGGACGTGTCGATTCTCCGCCGATATCGATGATGGCTGCCCCTTCATCGAGCAGTCGTTCTGCGTGAGCGACCGCTTTGCTTGCGTCGATGTAGAGACCGCCGTCGGAAAAGGAATCGGGAGTCACGTTGACGATGCCCATGATGAGCGTGCGGCGCCCCAACTCCAGTACGCGAGATCCCGTTTTCCACTGAAAAATTGCCCGCATGGTGACGATTATGGTGCCGCTATTCTAGAACGATCCCCTTTTTTCCCGATGCTACAATCTGAGCAATGGCATGCAGACGATCAATGGCGACGCTGGTTCTTGCGGTCTGGCTCGCCGCCGCACCAGGCTTGGCTGCGTCGGGTACGGCATCAGCCGCAGCGTCAACCCCGGCTACCCCAGCCCCGCTCGGAGACCGCATCGCAGCGCTGCTCAGCTCGCCCGATCTGGCGCGCGGGTTCTGGGGAATCGAGGTGGTTTCCCTGAGCACCGGGCAGACCCTTTTCGCGCAAAATTCCGACAAGCTTTTTGCGCCCGCCTCGAACACCAAGCTGTTTACGACCGCAGCCGCGCTCGCGCAGATCGGTCCCGACTATAAGTTTCGCACTACGGTCGAGACCACCGGAACGCTCGACCGTTATGGCCGGTTGAATGGAGACCTGGTGCTCGTCGGCCACGGCGACCCGAACCTCTCCGGCCGCGAGCTTCCCTATGATCAGCGCACGCAACGCGCCGAGGATCCGATCCAGGCGCTCGAAGCCCTTGCCGACACTCTGGTCCAAAAGGGCGTGAAGTATGTGGACGGTGACATTGTCGCCGACGATTCCTACTTTGCGTTCGAGCGCTACGGTGAAGGCTGGAGCCAGGACGACCTGGTTTGGGCCGATGGCGCACCTGTCTCGGCCCTGTCCATCAACGACAATGTGGTGTTGGTCAATATCCTGCCCGCCGACCGCGCCGGCGAAAAAGCGTTCGTCAGCTTCAAGCCGCCCACGGACTACTATCGACTGGACAATCGCATCGTGACCACGCCCGCGGGAACAGGACGAAAGTTCTTCGTGAATCGCGAGCCGGGATCGACGGTTCTCACGCTGTGGGGTAACCTGCCGCTCGACGACCCCGGCACCAACGAAGCGCTCGCCATCGAAGACCCCGCTGAGTTCGCCGCCGGTCTCTTTCGCGAGTTGCTGGAAAAGCGCGGGATCGCGATCTATGGGCGCCAGCGCACGCGCCACACCGAACTCGCTACGCTCTCCACTTTCACGGCCACAGCCATGGCACCGTCGCGTGGCGGCAGCGATGCGGGCGTGCGCCCGCTCAAGAGCGATCAGCCCATTACGCTTGCCAGCTACGAGTCGAAGCCGCTGTTCGAGGATGTGCGCGTCATTAACAAGGTCAGCCAGAATCTGCATGCGGAGATCCTGCTGCGCCTCCTGGGGCGCGAGCGCGGCACCGCAGGCACGGTCGAGGGCGGCCTGGAAGTCATGCGTGCGTTTCTCACTCAAGCCGGCATCGCCAGCGACCAGTACGTCTTTTACGACGGCTCGGGCCTGTCGCGGCAGAATCTGGTCACGCCCCACGCCATCGTGCAGCTTCTGCGGTATGCTGCATCGCAGCCCTGGGGCGCGGCTTACAAATCGAGCTTTCCGGTGGCCGGAGTGGACGGATCACTCTCCGAGCGCCTGAAGGCTCCGCGCCTGGAGAAACGCGTGTTGGCGAAGACCGGATCTCTCGGCGGCGTAAAGGCGCTCTCCGGCTACGCGACTACCGATTCCGGACAAACCGTTGCCTTCTCTATCCTCTCAAACAATCTGAATCTCCCAGCCAAACGTGTGACCGACACGATCGACGCGATCGTCGAGGCGATCATTGAGGACGCGCCGGCGCGACGCTAGGTTTCGTGAGGACTTCAAATGATTGCTTCCAGCAAGGCCATCGGTTTCGTGCCCACCAAAGACTCCACGCGCCAGGGAGTTCTAGCAAGGCAAGGTCGGCTTTCAGCCCGCAAGCGACGCCCAGCGACTTATGGTGGGTGGCTTTAAGGATCCCGATGGCAACGTTCTGTCAGTGAGCCAGCATCGGTAGCGCGATTAGGGGCGTCAGCCGCAACCGCGAACGCGCGGACTCACTCCCATCTTCGGCCTGCGAAGCCCAGGATGCTCATTGGTTCGGATTGAAAGTAATCGAAACCTCCGCCGTGGTGCGTGAGGGCGCGGCCGCATACTTCCACTTGGCAACCGCGGCTGCAGCCGCTTCCCCCAGAGCGGCATCGCCGCCGAGCAATTCGACCCCCGTGACGTTCCCCCCGGGCGCGATGGTGACTCGCAACCGCACCGTCCCTCCAATGGCGCGCGACCGCAACACCTCCGGGTAATCGGGTTCAACACGTGAGACCAGCTTTCGTTCCGAGACGTTGCCCTCGCCGATTACGGCCAGAGTGCGCACTCCTTTGGCATTGCTGTCGGAATCGACGTACCCGATGGCACCGCGTGTCCTGGCAACGTAGGCAATCACTTCCGCGTCGGAGTCCAAGGCCTTGGGCATGGCGCCGCGGCCGGTGAAGACGAGACTACGGTAGTAGGTTTGCAGGTCGGAGTCGCTTCGGCCCAGGTAGTGGCGCAGAAAAGTCTCGTGCGCGGGGCCGCCTCGCTCCAGCACTGGTTCAACGTGAGTTCCTCCCAGGGAGGTTTTCACCTCCAGGAACACGTTCCTGATCTCGGCCACCGAAACCGAGTCCGCCCCGAGGCTAGCGTTGGCAATCACTTTGACTCCCTCCGCCATGGCATTGCCGGTGGCCAGCGCGGCGGCGGACGCAAGGAGAATAGTTTTCAGGTTCTTCTTCATCGAGTCCCCCATTCCGCTCCCTCAAAACGTAAACCCGAACCGGGCAATTGCCAGTCTGGTGATCTTCTGCAAACCGTTCGGATTCGTGGCCGGGAAAAATGCCCCCAGATCGCCATCGATGTAGTGACCTTCGAGCTTGAGATAAAAATGCCGGTCGATGTCGTAACGCGCGTTGATGACGGTATCGTTGCCGTAGAACTCGGGTTTACTCGGATCGTAGTAAGCCCACCGCAACGTGTCTGCAAAGCTGGTACCCCAGACCCGCGAGAAATAAGATCCGGCGGTGAGCTTGTTGGTGAAGTGGTAGGCTCCCATGACATACCAGGCATTTCGCGGAGAGCCGGCGGGCAGGATCGGCACGCCGTCGTTGGAAACCCAGTGCGGCTCATGTTTGCCCTCGGCCGCCAGATCGAGTTTGCCGCGCCGGAATCGAAGCGAGTAGATCTCGCGCCGCACAACGGAATCGGTTCGGAGCCAAAGAGGCCATCCGTAGGGATTGTAAGGCCAGTAGGCGGACGGGGCGAACAGATCGGCGCGATCAAACAATACCCCTGCGCTTAGCCCTTCGATGGGTGTCTCCCATCGGATGGCGCCTCCGTAGGTGGGACCGGCCATGGGGCCCAGTTTGATGCCGAAGATCTGCCAACTCAACAGTGGCCCGCCATCGTTGCCCGCGACACTGCGTCTCCCGCCAAAAAGCTGGCATGTAACGCGGTTTCTCCCGGACCCGACGCTCCCATACACCTCCCCTCCCTCGACCGGAATGTTATAGCTGCGGAATTCCACTTCGTACATCGATTGCGGCAGCAAGGCCCAGTTATAGAGCGTGTCCGTGTCCTCGATCTCGCCAAACAAGCCTAACGGAGCTTTGAGCTTGCCTCCGCGGAAGCCCAGCCAGTCTTTTACCCGGTAGTCGGCCAGCGCCCAGTCTAGCTGCGCCGTTCCTCGCCCCAGCTGGCCCATGAAGTACGAGTGCACCTGCGCCCCGACGTGCACGTTGTCGCGCAGCGCGGTGCTGACGTTGATCGCTGCTTCAGACCACTTCCCGCTCCCATCGTTGGTATCCATTGAGAGATAGTTGTTGCCTGAGCCGTATATAAACCCCTGCGAGATCGTCCCATGCCACTGGAACCGGCGGAAGATTTGCGTCAACCCGTGTTTGTTTCCTCCATAGTCACCGCCGCCTGTCGCATTGGCGGAGCTATCGCCGCTCGCTGCCGGGTCGCTCTGGTTTTCGTTAGCGGTAAGAGCAAATTCGGGCGGAAAGGAATGGCCGGCATCCATGGTCGAGCCCGTGTCCTTCAGATCTTGCCCCTCGAGCATGATTCCGCTCGTCCACAGGAACAGCATGACGAGAATCAAGCGCGCCACTCGCCGGTCCATGCCATCTCCTTTCGCAACGACCTTTGTCCGCGTCGGCAGACAACGCC
>Ga0187770_10001032_pt1 | contig 14379 bp, 15 predicted proteins | sample 0116_SJ02_MP02_2_FD_133154 | JGI IMG/M metagenome (GOLD analysis project Ga0187770, IMG submission 133154) | Tropical peat soil microbial communities from peatlands in Department of Meta, Colombia - 0116_SJ02_MP02_20_MG | ecosystem: Environmental > Terrestrial > Soil > Wetlands > Peat | place...
AGAGTAGAGATCGATCGAGAATGTGCACGGGGGGCCGTTCGCTGGAATGGTCGGTCGGCGGTTGCAGTAGATGAGAGTTAGCTGGTACATTGACACCTGGAGTGCTGGGTGTAGCTAAAGGAGTGGCCGATCTCGGTGTGCGTCGTTTATTGGTGAGTCTATTTCACATAATAACTCTTATCAGACCTTTTGCGACACGCATAACCCATCGGGTCCGGACCCAGATATCCTCCTATCTTCCACAGAAGTCTGGTCCGTGGCAGCCTTCCGATACCGCCGGCATGGTTGGCTTCGTCCCACTGCCAAGGCCTGGCGTTCCTTGACTTCAAAAATCCAACTCGCGTCGCAATGCGGGAAACCTCAGCAGGATTCTCGAGGCGAGACTCATGGCACGCTACTTTTTCCTAAGATCGTTCATCCTTTGTAGGGCATACTGCGCCCATCGCGTCTGAGTATATTTCTCTACTACCTGCCCATAGACTCGCATTGCGTCGTCAGGCTTCTTCATCTCTTCGTAGACGCGCGCGAGAGTCATGTAAGCCTCCCCCGCCAAAGGATCATCCTTGTCGCGCTCCAAGACGTGGGACAGCGTCTGCGTCGCCCCCTGGAAATCGCCCCTCGCCTCCTGGGCGTACGCCTTACCCAGTCCCGCCATGAGTATGAACGCCCCCCGCGGAAATGCTGTCAGATATTCACTAAATGATGCAAGGGCCTCGTCAATTTTTCCCGCGCTATACTGAACGTCCCCCAGGGCAAGAAGGGCCTCCTCCGCGCTGTGGGTACTTGGAAACTCCCTCACGACTTGTTGGAGGGCCCTGGAGGCCTCGTCGGGATTTCCAGCGACTCCGGGCTGATCCCCACGAATTGCACTCACCGCTTTCGCAAGGAGGCGACTTGCCTCCTCTTCCTTCCGCTGCTGGCGCCACCAATAGCCCCCAGCCGAACTCGCCCCGATGGCCAAAACTGCCAAGGCCGCCACGACGGCGACGCGGTGCGCCTGCACGAAGCGCACTGTCGCCCCCACCCACTCGGCGAGAGGATTTCTCCGGATCTCCGGCTTCCTGATGGCACTTGCCACCGGCACACCTCGTTCGTATACGTGAATGTCATCGCGGAGGCCCACGCTCCGCCGGCCTCCTCGGCTTTAACGGCACGTTCCTGGAGTGGCCCTGGAGGGACTCGAACCCCCGACGCAGGGCTTAGGACGCCCTCGTTCTATCCATCTGAACTACAGGGCCACGCATGCCAGTCCGCTCGGCAAACCGTCTTAGTACTGCAAGAGCGAGAAGACGGAGTAATTCTTCAATTTCTCCCGCCCCTTCAGCGCCGTGAGTTCAATCAGAAACGCCAACTCCACAATCTCGCCGCCAAGCTGTTTCACCAGGTCCACCGCCGCCGAGATCGTCCCGCCCGTGGCCAGCAGGTCGTCTGCGATTAACACACGCTGTCCGGGCTTGAAGGCATCTTGGTGGATCTCCAGCGTGTCGCTACCGTACTCAAGGGCATATGTTGTCCGGTGGGTCTTGTAGGGAAGTTTCCCCACCTTGCGGATCAGGATGTTGCCGGCCCGGAGCGTGTACGCCAACGCGGCCCCCATGATGAACCCGCGAGCCTCCACCCCGACCACGACGTCAATGTTCTTGTCCCGGTATCGCTCCCCGATATGGTCGATCGCCCGGCGGAAGGCGTGGCCGTCGGCCAAGAGCGGCGTGATATCCCGGAAGAGGATGCCGGGCTTGGGGAAGTCGGGGATTTCTCGGATCCTACGCTTCAGGTCGTCTACGCCCACGGTGTGCCTCCGTTCACAGGGTGGGTTGAATACTGAAGGTCAAATACGTTCCGCTGGCTGTGCCCCACGTGGTCCGCACTTCCCGCACACGGGCCCCGCCCGGTCCTTGCGGGAGTGAGCGCAGGAACTGCTCCAAGGTTTCCCGCCCCCCTTCCGCGTAGGCCCGGACGCCCCCGCCACGTGTGTTCATTACATAACCTGCGACGTCCAGCCGCCGCGCCGGCTCCAGCGCGAAGTACCGGAAGCCGACGCCCTGCACGCGTCCGGCGAGCCGCACCTCCACTGAGGCCCAGCCTGCGGCTGGCCCGAATGCGAAGGGATCCAGTTGCATGATGCGCGACCCATCCGGGGAAAAACGAAAGGCAAGCCGGGCGCGGCTTGCCCTCCCATCGCGCATCCTCCGCCCTGGCCGGCGTCTGCCCCACGCCGGGAACACCGCCGAGGGCGAAGAACAGATCGCTGAGGCACCCGCCGTCCGCTGGCTGCCTCCTCAGGAAATTGGTCGGGGCGACTGGATTTGAACCAGCGACCCCTTGGTCCCGAACCAAGTGCGCTACCAGGCTGCGCTACGCCCCGACATTCGAAATCCGTGTTGATCCTGCCCTTATCCCTCCGTGGACCAGCCCTGGTCGCCGATCAACTTCACGAAGACGCACCCGCCCAGGTCCGTCCAGCGCATTCCTTCCTCGTCTCGGACCCCCTTCCGCAGGACCTGACCGTACGCGTCGCCGACGGGCACCACCAGGCGGCCCTTCGGGCTCAACTGCTCCACCAGCGCGTCTGGGACCGCAGGCGCACCGGCGGTCACCAGGATGGCCTCAAATGGCGCCTCTTCGCGCCAGCCGAGGGACCCGTCGCCGACCCGCACCAGAACATTATAGTACCCCAGGCTGTCCAGGGTCCGAACGGCGCGGTCCGCGAGGCTCTTGATCCGCTCGACCGAGAACACCTTGCCGCAGAGCTCCGCCAGGATCGCGGTTTGGTATCCGGAGCCCGTGCCGATCTCCAGGACCCGCTCATGCCCGACCAGTCCCAGCGCCTCGGTCATGAGGGCGACCATGTACGGCTGGGAGATGGTCTGGCGCTCTCCGATGGGTAACGGGTAATCGCCGTATGCCCGGCCGGCCAGCGCCTCGTCCACAAAGCGGTGTCGCGGAACCTTGGTCATGGCCCCCAGCACCCTCTCATCGCGGATGCCCCGGCGCGCCAACTGCTCGGCGACCATGCGCTCCCTGGGGATAGCGAAGTCCATCGGCGTCCTAATTTTGCACGATACCACAACCCCGCTGCGAAGGAAAGCCTGTCTTTTTGCGTGCAATTCCGCGGGGAACCCTGAAAAAACCACAGCCTCCGAGTGGTCGGATGCCTTGCCGATCTCAGGCCGGAGGGCCTCCGTTGAGTGATAGCCCCCAGGTCTTCAATTCGTCAACGACCCGGTGATTGGTGAGATCCAGATGCAGCGGCGTCAGGGAGATCCAGCCGGTACTCACTGCCTCGTAATCCGACTCTTCAAGGCGCTCCCACCTGGGTGCGGCGCCGTCGATCCAGTAATAGGTCTTGCCCCGCGGATCGGTCTTCCGGACGACGGTCTCGCTGTACACCCGACGCCCCTGACGAGTCACCGCGACGCCACGGATCGCTTCCGGAGGCAGGTTGGGCACATTTACATTTAGCAGGGTGTCTCGCGGCAGTCCGCGCCGCAGGATCTCCTCCGCCAACCGCTTCGCGAAAAGCGCCGCGGCGCGGAAGTCGAAATCGCCGTCGCCGGCCACCGACATGGAAAAGGCGGGAATGCCTTGCAGGGTCGCCTCGATGGCGGAGGACACCGTCCCCGAATAGGTGACGTCGTCGCCCAGGTTCGAGCCGTGGTTGATCCCGGCGGCCACCAGGTCCGGTCGCCTCGGCAGCAGCCCCATCACGGCCAGGGCGATGCAGTCCGTGGGCGTGCCGTCCACGCTGTACCATCCCTCATCCAGGTGCGACGCGCGAAGCGGACGGCTGAGGGTGAGCGAGTGTCCAGCCGCACTCCGCTCTCTGTCCGGAGCCACGACCACCACCTCGCCCAGCCCGCTCAAGCTCTCCACCAGCGCCTTGAGGCCCACGGACCCGATGCCGTCGTCGTTGGACGCTAGGATCAGGGGACGCTCCTCCCGTCCCATCTCCCTCCCCATGCTTTGTCAGGCGATGGCGGACCGGGGGATCCGCCGGGTCAAGAAAATTGGTCGGGGCGAGCAGATTCGAACTGCTGACCCCTGGCCCCCCATGCCAGTGCGCTACCAGGCTGCGCCACGCCCCGATGGTATGCTTTTTCGATAAGTTGCCAGGAGGGCGTTGCGCCCTGGCTGCCTCTCCCGCACCACCGTACGGGATGCGCTATCCGCCCCAGGCGGACGCCACGCCCCGAATGATCGTCTTGGATGGCTTGCCGGGCCATCTCTCGCCGTCCCTCTGCAGCGGCAGCGAGGAGCCCCGATGACGCAGTCGATGCTACAGGAGATCACCTGGCACGACGGGGAATCACGACAATTGTTTAAGAATGCCCTCGAGTCCGGCCCGCAACCGCTGAAGGGTGGCCCGTGCCTCCATTCGTCTGGCCCGCTCCTCGCGTTCTGTCAGCCGCCGTCGCGCCCCGGCCACCGTGTAGCGCTCCTGGTACAAGAGCTTCTTGATCTCCAGGACCATGGCCACATCCCGTTTTCGGTAGAGCCGCTGTCCACCCCCGCTCTTGCGGGGTTGCAGGGCGGGGAACTCACTCTCCCAGTACCGCAGGACGTAGGGCGGGACCCCCGTGATGGCCGAGACCTCGCCGATGCGGAAGTATAGGCGGTCCGGGACCTCCGATGGAAGCTCCGGCGTAACTGGGGACGGCCGTTCCCTCGGGGTAGCGCTCCCCGGGACGGGATCCGCTTGAATCCGAGGAGATCTAGACATTTTCCTGCGTCGCGCTGGCGGCGTTCACCGTCTGGTGCAACGCCTTGCCCGGTTTGAACTTCAGAACCTTCCGCGCGGTGATCGTGATCTCCGACCCGGTTTGAGGGTTTCGACCCTTCCGCGCGCGCTTCGCCTTCACCTGGAAGGATCCGAAACCGACTAGCTGGATCTTCTCGCCGCGACGAAGCGCATTCTTGATAATCTCCAGGGTCGCCTCGACCGCTTCCATGGCCTGCTTTTTCGTCAGGCCTTTCTCAGCCACCAGGGATGCGATGTCTGCCTTGGTCACTCATCCCACCTCCTTCCCGGTGCGTGGTCTGGTCGGCAGGTCCATCGAACGTCTGGAACGCCAAGACAGCGCGTCATTCGCGAACGACCAAGAAGCTGAAGCCCTTGCCCTTCAATTCTTCCCCTCGTCTCGCGGCGGCAGCGCGTGAGTCGAACTTTCCACACCGGACCTGGTACACGACCGTGGTGGTTGGCTTGGAGGTGATCTTCGGGGGGTAATCTTTCTTCTGGAGTTCCCGCGCCAAGTCAATGGCCTCGTCCAGGTTGAAGAACGCCCCGATTTGTGGCGTATACTTGCCCGCGACGGCCAACAGTTGGGACGGAAAGCCGTCCACGTTCAGCCGTCTGGAGAGGTCCTCCGCATCACGCTTCCCTGACGGCTCCCCTACCGTGACAATTTGCTTCGTCACGTACGCCTTTCCCTTGCGGACGACTGCCGGGAAGCCGCTCGCATCCAGCTTCCGCTTCAGGGCCGTGGCGTTCTCCTCCATTACCATGGCGCCTATTTGCAGACTATAGCGGGTCGGCGTGGGCTTCTCCACCGGCTTGGCCTCGGCCTTCGCAGGGGGCGCCGCCTTTCCTGCGGGAGCCGGTAGCGCGACGGCCGCCTTTCCGGGAGCCGCCTCTTTCGACGGAGCAGCTGGAGCCGCTACCGTGGCGGGCGCCGCCGCCGGTACCTGTTTCGCCTCTTCTTTGGTCGGCGACTTTGCCGGAGCAGCAGGAGCCGGTGCCGCCTCCTTTGTTGGGACGGCTGGAGCCGGCGCCTTTGCCCGAGGCGCCGGGGTTACTCGTCGGACAGGCACCTGAGGAGGCGCTGGTGGCGCGAAGAACAATGGCTGCGCCAGATACCAACCTCCGACCAGAATCACGCCGATTCCGAGGATGATCAGGATCCGGCGTACCCCCCCACTCTCACCACCGCTCTTCTCACGGGCACTGACCTCAGTTCCTTCCTCTTCCGGAAGCCCTTCCTCTTCAGCACTTCCCTTACGAAAGCTGAACCTGGCCATGAGCCCTCCGTTGTTTTCCGGCGGGTATCATAGGGAGGCCCGAACCGGATGTCAATGTATTTTTAGCTACTTACGCAGAAGCGATAAGGACCCCCTTCAAGTGATGCGATGTGGCATCAGTGATCTCAACCTTTAGAAGGCTCCCCTCCTCCACGCCCTCTCCGCGAAAGTGGACGATTTTGTTCTGCCGCGTTCGGCCAGCCCCGAGAGAGGAATCGCGCTTCTGCAACTCACGATCGCTCAACACTTCAACCACCTGCCCGACCAACACACGATTCCGCTGGAGCGAGAGCCGGTTCTGGAGATCCAGCACCAGGCCCAGCCGTTCTGTTTTGATAGCTTCCGGCACCTGGCCCGGAAGATCCGCGGCCGGGGTGCCTCCCCGGGGTGAGAACTTGAAGGCAAAGCAGCCATCGAATCCCACCTGCTCCATGAGGCTCAGGGTCTCGGCGAAATCGGCATCCGTCTCGCCCGGGAAGCCCACGATGATGTCGGTCGTGACGGCCAGACCCCGGACTGCCGAACGAAGCAATGCCACCTTGCCCAGGTATTCCTCGCGGCTGTAGTTCCTCTCCATGCGGGCCAAGGTGCGCGGTGAACCGGACTGGACCGGGAGATGGATGTGCTCACAGACGGTCTCAAGGCCGGCCATGGTCTCGGCCAACTCCCGCGTGACATCCCGGGGATAAGATGTCGTGAAGCGCACCCGGATCCCCGGCCCCACCGCGGCGTCGATCCGCCGGAGCAGCTCGGCGAACGACACCGGGGGGGCCAGCTTCTTGCCGTAGGAGTTGACCGTCTGGCCGAGCAGTGTGATCTCGCGGTAGCCCGCGTCGCGAAGGCGAACGACCTCGCGCAGGATGGCGTCCGGATGGCGGCTTCGCTCGCGCCCGCGGGTGAATGGCACCACGCAGAAGGTGCAGAAGTTGTCGCACCCCTCCATGATGCCCACCCAGGCGCGGGAGCGGCTGCCCCGATGGATCTCCGTATCTTCGGGAAAAAGGCCAACCGGCTCGCTCGTGGCCACGGCGGGCTGGCCCGGCGCCATAGCCAGGAGCCGGGGGATCTCGGCGAGATGCTCGCCGTTGCCGACCACGAGGTCGAGATGCGGGAATCTGCGGAGGAGCCCGACCCCCTCCCGCTGGGCCAGGCAGCCCGCCACCCCCAGGCGTAGCCTGGGATTCTCGGCCTTCAGCGCCTGGAGGGTCCCCAGGCGGCTGAACAGCTTCTGTTCGGCCTTCTCGCGGATGCTGCAGCCGTTGAGAATCACCAGGTCGGCCTCGCCCTCGTCCTCGGTGAAGGTATAGCCCTCCTTGGCGAGAATGCCAGCGATCCGGGCGGAATCCAGCTCGTTCGCCTGGCAGCCGAATGTTACGACCTTCGCCTTGGGCATGGCCGACTCGCCTGGAAACGGGAGGCCCTTCTCGGCGAACAGGATTATTCTGTGGCGTCTCTCACCGAAGACGGTCCCCGGATGGCCTCAGTAGAGGTGACAGGCGACCCAGTGACGGGGCGCGACCTCGCGCAGCACTGGCGCCTCCTTGTCGCAGCGGTCGAAGCGCTTGTGACAGCGCGTATGAAACCGGCACCCCTGCGGAGGGTGGATGGGACTAGGTGGATCACCCTCGAGGATGATGCGCTGGCGCTTGGTGGTGGGATCCGGAATGGGGATGGCCGACAGGAGGGCCTCAGTGTATGGATGGAGCGGCTTGGCGTACAACTCCTCGCTGTCCGACAGTTCCACGATCTCGCCCAGGTACATCACGGCGACGCGATCGCTGATGTGCTCGACCACGCGAAGGTCGTGGGCAATGAACAGGTAGGTGAGGTCGAACTGCTCCTGGAGGTCTTCCAGGAGGTTGATGACCTGCGCCTGAATGGAAACGTCGAGGGCCGAGATGGGCTCGTCGGCGATGATGAGCTTTGGGTTGACCGCCAGGGCGCGCGCGATGCCTATGCGCTGGCGCTGCCCGCCGCTGAACTCGTGGGGATAGCGGTTCATCTGCTCGGGGCTCAACCCAACCTTGTGCAGCAGGTCTGCCACGCGCTCCCGCCGCTCCGCCTTGGTCTGGCAAAGCTTGTGGATCACGATCCCCTCGCCCACGATCTGCTCCACCGTCATGCGCGGGTTCAGCGAGGAGTACGGATCCTGGAAGATGATCTGCATCCTCTGGCGAAGACGGCGCATCTCCGTCTTGTCGGCCTGGAAGATGGGGACCTTGTCGAAGATCACATCGCCGGAAGTCGGCTCAATGAGGCGGAGGATGAGGCGCCCGGTGGTGGATTTGCCGCAACCCGATTCGCCCACCAGGCCCAGCGTCTCGCCGTGCCTGAGGTCAAAGCTCACTCCGTCCACGGCGTGGACCTTGGCCGCCTCGCCCCAAAAGAATCCGCGCTTGATATCGAAGTGCTTCGTGAGGTCCCGGACCTGGAGCAGCGTTTCGTTGGCCATGCACAGCTTCCCTTCAGTGCAGGTAACAGCGCACACGGTGATTGGGGGCGATCTCTTTCAACTGGGGCTCCTCGCCGCTGCAGGGCTCGAAGAGCTTGGTACATCGCGCCTGGAACTTGCATCCCCTGGGGAGATCCAGCAGATCCGGCACCATCCCGGGGATGGCCTGCAGGCGGGCGCGGCGCTCCGTTTTTTCCAGGCGCGGAATGGAATTCAGCAACCCCTGCGTGTACGGGTGCTTGGGGTTGGTAAAGAGCTCCATGACCGGGGCCTCCTCCACCACGCGCCCTGCGTACATCACCGCCACGCGGGCGGCGGTGTCCGCCACCACCCCCAGATCGTGGGTGATGAGCACGACCGCCATTCCCAGTTCGGATTTGAGCTGGTTGAGCAGCTCCAGGATCTGTGCCTGGATCGTCACGTCCAGCGCAGTGGTGGGCTCGTCCGCGATCAAGAGCTGCGGGTTACACGACAGGGCCATGGCGATCATCACCCGCTGCCGCATGCCCCCCGACATCTGATGCGGGTACTCCTTCACCCGCCGCTCCGGATCCGGGATGCGCACCACGCGCAACATCTCGATCGCCTTGTTCCAGGATTCGCGCTTGGAGAGTCTTTGATGGAGGCGAATGCCCTCGGCGATCTGGTCGCCGACGGTGAAGACCGGGTTCAGGGACGTCATGGGCTCCTGGAAGATCATCGAGATGGACGCCCCCCGCACCTTCCGCATCTCGTCCTCGGGCAGCTTCAAGAGGTCCCGACCCTCCAGGTAGATGTTCCCGCTCACGATCTTCCCCGGAGGGTTCGGGATCAGCCGGAGCACCGAGAGCGCCGTCACGCTCTTCCCGCAACCCGACTCCCCCACGACCCCCAGGGTTTCACCCTTGCGAACCGTGAGGCTGACCCCGTCCACCGCCCGCACCGTCCCCGCCTCGGTGAAGAAATGGGTTTGCAGTCCTTCGATCCTCAGCAGGGCGCCGTTCTTGTGTTGCTGGCTGCCATTCATGGGTTGCCCTTTGTGTGAGGTCCAACTGATCAAAGCGCCCGTGAGTGTAACATCGGCGCCAGAGCAGTTCAAGCCCAAAAACAGGTAGGCCCCGGTGCTTCCCGCCACGCTGCCGATGGTCGGATTCGGACCTCCACAACCTCCCTCAGGGCGGGGTCCGGGTTAGCGGCCGGAGGTGACTCGCTGACCCAAGTCGCCTCGGAGGCGGTCGCCCCGTCAGCCTCGCGAGACCCATCGTCGGCCATCACGAAAGCGCATCCTGGTCAACGTGCAGATGCGACCTGTGGATCCAAGGCGTCTCGGAGGCCGTCGCCCAGGAAATTCAGCGAGAGCAACGTCACCGTCAACGCCAGGCCCGGGAACAGAATCAACCAGGGGTAGGTTTCCATGGCGGCCGCCCCCTCTGAGGCCAGGGATCCCCAGCTGGCCATGGGCGGCTGGACCCCGAGGCCCAGGAAGCTCAGGAACGCCTCTTCCAACATGACCGCCGGGACCGTGAGGGTGGCATACACAACGATCGGTCCCAGGGCGTTGGGCAGGACGTGCCGCGCGAGCAGACGTGCCGGCGAGGCGCCGATGGCCTGGGCGGAGAGGACGAACTCTCGCGTCTTCAGGACGAGGACTTGGCCGCGCACGATGCGGGCCATGGTCAGCCATTGCACTGCCCCCAGGGCTATGAACAGGTTCAGGATGTTGCGACCGAAGATCACCATCAGGATGATGACGAAAAACATGAAGGGGAGCCCGTAGAGAATGTCCACCGCCCGCATCATCAGGTGATCCACGCGGCCGCCCCTCGATCCCGAGACGGAGCCGTAAGTCACGCCGATGCTCAGGCTCACCAAGGTGGCCAGGATGCCCACCGCGAAGGAAATACGTGCGCCGTACAAGATGCGTGTGAAAAGATCGCGGCCCAGCTCGTCCGTCCCCAGAAGGTGGGTTCGGGTCGGCGGCTTGGCCCCGTATTGAAGGTCCGTCCTGTCGAACGGGAACGGCGCGATCCACGGGGCCAGCACGGCCGACAGGACGAAGCCCACCAAAACCAGGAAGCCCAGCATCGCGAGCCGGTTCCGGCGCAGTCGGCGTAGCGCGTTGTGCCACGGCGACGCCCCAGACTGCCTCCATTGCGGAACACCCAGAGGGTACCCGATTGCGGAATGCGGAATGCGCTGAGGATCCCCTGGGTGGGGCGCGCGGGATCCTGTGGTGGCCCGTTCTCGGCTCTCGTCTCTCGCCTCCCTGATCATGGTTCTCGGCTCATCAGCGCACCTGCACCCTCGGATCGAGATATGCGTACAACACATCCACGATCAGGTTAAAGACGAGCAGGAGGACGCTGTAGAACACCACCGTCCCCAGGACCATGGTGTAATCCCGGTTGAGGGCGCTGCCCACGAAGTAGCGGCCGATGCCCGGGATGCTGAAGATCGTCTCCACCACTACGGACCCGGTGAGGACCGCTGCCGAGGCCGGCCCCAGGTACGTCACGACCGGCAGGATCGCGCCCGGCAAGGCGTGACGCAGCACCACAGTCGCCTCGCGGAGGCCCTTGGCGCGGGCGCTGCGAATGAAGTCCTGGCCGATGACCTCCAGCATGCCGGCCCGCATAAGCCGGGCTACATAGGCGGCATAGAAAGTGCCGAGCGTGACCGATGGCAGGATGAGGTGGCGCCAGGTCCCCCACCCCGCCACGGGCAGCCATCTCAAGCCCAGAGCGAACACCAGCATCAGGATCGGCCCTAGCACGAAGTTGGGCAGTGAGACCCCGAAGAGCGCAAAGGACATGGTGAGGTAATCCACGAAAGCGTTTCGCCGCAGGCCGGCCAGAATGCCCGCCGTACCGCCCAGCGCCAGCGCAACGCCCAGGGCGCACAGGCCCAACGTCACCGAGACAGGGAACCCGAGGCTCAGGAGTTCGTTGACCGAACGGTCAGGGTACCGGAAGGAGGGGCCCAGATCGCCTCGTGCCACGTCGCCCAAATACCGGAGGTACTGACGCCAGAGGGGCTCGTCCAGGTGATAGTGGGCCTCGATGTTCGCCCGCACCTGATCCGGGAGGGCTCGCTCTTGATCGAACGGCCCGCCCGGCGCCAGGCGCATCATGAAGAACGACAGGGAGACCATGATGAACAGGATGGGCGCAAATCCTACTACACGGCGGAGGATGTAGCCGAGCACGGTCGCGTCACCGCTCCAGGCTGATGTACTTGAGCGGATGCATGTCGAGGATGTTGGGATACCAGCCCTTCACCTGACGGCTCAGCATGCCCTTGTTGACATAGGTGAACAGAGGCATGATGGGCAAGTCGTCCACCACCAGGATCTTCTCGGCCTCCTGCAGGGCGCGCATTCGGTCCTTGGGGTTCACGATCTTGCACGCGGCCCGGCCAATGAGGTCGTCGTACCGCTTGTTCGACCACCCGGTCTGATTGTTCCCGCCCCCGGTGACCCACAGGTCCAGGAAGGTGTTGGGGTCCACGTAATCCCCGATCCATCCCGCCCGGGAGATCTGGTAGTCGAGGCTGTTCTGCCGGGCCAGGTACACCTTCCACTCGACGTTGACCAGGTCCACCTGGATGCCCAGGTTCTCCTTCCACATCTGCTGAACCGCCTGGGTGACGACGCGGTGCAGCTCGTTGGTGTTGTACAAGAGTTCGACTTTGGGGAACCCCTTGCCATCCTGGTACCCCGCCTCCGCCAGCAGCGTCTTCGCCGCGACTACGTCGAAGCTGAGGCTCTTTACCCCCTCATAGCCGCGCATGCCGGCCGGGACGAAGGCGCTCGTCGGGATCTCACCGGCCTTTGTCACGAACTTCGTCAGGGATTCCCGATCCACCGCCATGCTCAGGGCCTTGCGGACGCGGACGTCGTTGACAGGAGGCTTCGTGACGTTGAAGCGAATGTAATAGGTCCCGAGGTACGGCGTCACATAGGATTCAGGCCGGCTCCGCGCCGCCTCGATCTGCGATGTGGGAACCTGGGGCACCCAGTCGCTTTCACCCGCCAGGAACTGCTTGTACGCGGTGTTGACGTCATCCGTCGGGAGAAAGACAACTCTCTGGAGCTTCACCCTTCCCGCGTCCCAGTGTTGTGGATTCTTCTCCAACACCAGTTCCCTCTGCGGCACCCAACTGACCAGCCGGAATGGGCCATTGCTCACGATCTTGCCGGGTTTCACCCAGTCTTTCCCCTGCGTCTCGATGGCCCAGCGGGGCACGGGATACAGCGTGTAGAAGCTGGTGAGGTCGAGGAAGTACGCTGTCGGGCAGCGCAGGGTGACTCGGAGGGTGCGGTCGTCCAGCGCTTTCACGCCCACCTGGGAGAAATCGGTGATCCGACCCTTGCTATACTCCTCCCCGTTCTTCACGTAGAAGAGCTGCTGCGCGTACTTTGCACCCATCTTGGGATTCAGGACACGCTCCCACGCGTAGACGAAATCGTGGGCGGTCACCGGCTTCCCATCGGTCCAGCGCGCATCACGCAACTTGAAAGTGTAGACGAGGTCGTCTTTGGAGGCGGTCCACGAGGCGGCCATTCCGGGGCGCGGCGACAAGTCCTTGGGATCGGTGGTGGTAAGGCCCTCGAACAGGCTGCTGAGGATCCGTTGCTCCGGCACGCCTGTGACCGCACCGGGGTCGAGGCTTTCCGGTTCGACCATGTTATTGATCCGGAAGACCTGCGCCTCCGCACCCGGCGTCAGCAACGGACCCCCGGTGGAGACAGTCACGAGCACCGTGAGAGTCACAATCCAGTCCTGCACGTGCCTGGCCATCTTCTTTCTTCTGCCTCAGGTTCGAAGCCGGGGGTCCAGGGCGTCGCGCAGCGCGTCTCCTACCAGGTTGAAGCCGAGGACCGAGAGCATGATGGCCGCCCCGGGGAAGAAGAAAGCCCACCAGGCCCCGCTGGTGAAAAACTTGTAGCTGTCCGCCAGCATGGCTCCCCACTCCGGCATCGGGGGCTGCGCCCCGAGACCGAGGAATCCAAGCGCTGCCGCCTCCAGTATGGCGAAGGCGATCGCGAGGGTCGTCTGCACCGAAATCGGTGGAAGGGTGTTCGGGAAGATATGCCACAGCACGATCCGACGGGCGCTGCCCCCAAGCCCTCTCGCCGCGGTGACGAACTCGCGCTCTTTCAGGGCCAGGACCTCGCCCCGGGTGATGCGCGCGTAGAATGGGATGGAGACGACACTGATGGCGATGAGGGAATTGCGGAGGCCGGGGCCGATCATTGCCACGATGGCAATGGCCAGGAGGGTTGCCGGAAAGGCAAGCAGGATGTCCATGCAGAACATGATGTACAGATCCACGCGACGGCCCGCATACCCGGCCATAAGGCCCAGGAGGGATCCGACCAGCGCCGCGACCACGACCGAGCCCACCCCCAGACCGAGGGAAACACGAGCCCCGTGGAAGATTCGTATCAGGATATCCCGACCCAGGGCGTCGGTCCCAAATGGATGCGTCCAGCTCGGAGGCTTGAGGCGAGCCAGGAGGTCCGCATCCACCTGGGGGTTGTATGGAAGCAAGACGGGGCTGAGGACGGCCATCAGGGTGAAAACGGTGATGATGACGAGTCCTCCCCGGGCCACACGGTTGGCCAGCAGCCGGTGCAGGGCTGCGTCCAGGGGGCTTCGCCCCCGCCCTGCTATGGCGGTAGCGGGAAGCTCAATCATACTTGATGCGGGGATCGACTGAGGCATAGAGCACATCCGTGAGGAGATTCACCATGACGAATATCGTCGCGATGAACAGTGTCGCACCCTGGACGATGGGATAGTCCCGCGCCTGGATGGACTCGTAGATCCAGAGGCCAATGCCAGGCCAGGAGAAGATGGTCTCGGTCAGGATGGCCCCGGCCAGCAGACGCCCCACCTGAAGTCCCGTGACGGTCATGACGGGGAGCA
>Ga0187770_10001033_pt1 | contig 14368 bp, 13 predicted proteins | sample 0116_SJ02_MP02_2_FD_133154 | JGI IMG/M metagenome (GOLD analysis project Ga0187770, IMG submission 133154) | Tropical peat soil microbial communities from peatlands in Department of Meta, Colombia - 0116_SJ02_MP02_20_MG | ecosystem: Environmental > Terrestrial > Soil > Wetlands > Peat | place...
ATTGGCGAGACCGTAGTGGCGGCAATGGGAGTGAAAGTGTAGTAGCTAGTAGCCAGGAGCTGGCAGCTAGGGTTTTTAGCGAACGACGAAGGACCAACGACATCATCATGAAGACTCTGGAACGCACTCTTACTATCGTTAAACCGGATGCGGTAAAGAAAAACGCAATCGGAGACATTATCGAACAATTTGAGAAAAACGCCTTTCGCATTCTAGCCATGAAGATGCTGGAGATTTCCAAGCATCAGGCCGAGCAGTTTTATGCTGTCCATGCGCACCGGCCTTTCTACAATTCGTTGACCAGTTTCATGTCGAGTGGCCCGATTGTCGTGCTGGCACTGGAGAAGGAAAATGCGATTGCTGATTTGCGCAAACTGATGGGCGCGACCAACCCGGCGAACGCTGAGGAAGGCACGATCCGGAAAAAGTGGGGCACCAGCATTGAACATAATGCTATTCACGGCTCTGACGCGGACGATACGGCGCGCTTCGAGCTGAGTTATTTTTTTGCGGGATACGAACTGGCGGATTAGCCTTTCTTAGTAGCTAGTAGCTAGTAGCTAGGAGCTATCTAATGCCTTTAGTCCAAATCACGATGTTGACCGGCCGGACGACTGAGCAGAAACGCAAACTGGCACAGCGCATCACGGACGCCATGGTGGAAGAGGCCGGTGCGCGCCGGGAAGCTATTGTGGTCGCATTTCACGAGGTGTCGAAGGAAAGTTACGCGTCGGGCGGCGTGCTGATGGCGGACAAGAGCAAGTGAAGCGTGGCTCGCGCCACACATTCATCCTAGCGGTTCGTAAAGCTGCCCTTCGATCCTGTCGCCCAGCTTGGGCAGTTCTTTCCTGGCGTACTGTAGAAAATGGGGCGAGGCGCGATGAGCTTCCAGGGCGGCATCATCCTTATATTGCTCATAGACGAAAAAACGGCGCGGTTCGGTCTTGTGGCGATGCACCACATACATCAGGCAGCCGGGTTCTTTGCGCGATTCCTCGGCCAGCTTCGCAAACACTGAGACAACTTCGCCCTCGCGTCCCTGCTTCGCCATCCACGTTACAGCCAGCACGATCATCGATTGCTCCATTTATTAGTGCTTTGCCTGGGCCTGGGTTCTCGATCCGGTTAACTCCTGCAACTTGGCGCTGAATTCATCGGTGAAAATCGTCTCTTCGCGACCTGGTCCCGTGGAGACTACGCCGATACGAGCGCCGCTCTCTTTCTCAATGAAGGCCAGATACTCGCGTGCAGCCTTGGGTAGTTTTTCCAATTTCGTGATTCCCTGAGTTGAGGTTCGCCATCCCTGCATCATTTGATAGACGCATTCAATTTTGCCGAAACCGCTGTCCTGGGCGGGCACCTCCTCGGTTTTCTTGCCGTCAACCTTGTAGCCGACGCACACCGGAATCTCGGCCAGCTCGTCCAGCACATCCAACTTGGTGACCACCAGCCAGGAGATTCCGTTAATCATGCCAGCGTAACGCAGTAGAGGCAAGTCGATCCAACCGCAGCGCCGCGGGCGCCCGGTTACGGCGCCAAATTCACTGCCCCGGGCGCGCAGCATGTCACCCCTGGCATCCAGCGCTTCCGTGGGGAACGGTCCGCCTCCCACGCGGGTGCAGTAAGCTTTTGTGACTCCAATCACCGCGTCAATGGCGGTGGGCGCGACGCCCGTTCCGGTGACCGCGCCACCGGAAGTTGCGCTCGAAGAGGTCACAAACGGGTAGGTTCCGTGATCGATGTCGAGCATGGTGCCTTGCGCACCTTCGAACACGATCGGCTCGCCTCTCGCCAGGGCCTTATTCAACAATGCGGCAGTATCACAGATAAACGGAGCGATCTTGTCCGACGCAGCGGCATATTCTGTATACATTTTGTCGGGATCGAGCGGCTCAGAGTTGAACAGCGCATGCGCGATCATATTCTTCTCGCGGCAGGCATTTTCGATATGCGTCTTAAGAAGTTGCAGATCCAGCAGGTCGGCAACACGCAGGCCGCGGCGTCCCATTTTGTCTTCGTAGGTCGGGCCGATTCCACGGGAGGTGGTCCCGATCTTTACGCGGCCCGGGGCGTTTTCGGATGCCAGTTCAATCATCCGGTGGTACGGCAGAATGACATGAGCGCGGTTGCTCACGAAGAGATTTCCATCTACTTTGATCCCGGCTTCGCGCAGCGCGGCAACTTCCTTCAGGAACGCCATGGGATCGAGCACAACGCCATTGCCGATCACACTGCGGCGGCCGGGGCGTAACACGCCGCACGGCACCAACTGCAGAATAAACTTCTTTCCATCGATGATGACGGTATGACCGGCGTTGTGCCCGCCGGCATAACGCGCCACGATGGCGAAGTTCTCCGAGAGCACATCAACAATCTTGCCCTTGCCTTCGTCACCCCATTGGGCGCCAACGATGACCGCAGTTTTGCCTTTCGTCAAATGCAAACTCCCAAGATCAGGATTGCGCGGCTCACCCCGAGCCAGGATTGCGGAGTCGCACACTTGCCCGCGATAAAACGGGTGATGAATACAAGGATGGGCGGAGCAGAGGTGTACTTGGAATGATACCCTGCCGGATCGTAGATGGGCAATGTGTCCGTTTGCGGCGAAATGAAACAGCGCCTGGACGTCGGTAGTGGTGCAGTTTAGTAACGATGCGAGCCAGACGCGCGGTTTATTCTGTCGCACGAAACGCGACAGGTCGCGCGGCTCGCCCGGATCCTTTGCTGCGCAAAAGAGGCTTGCTCATGCTACTTCAACCCCAGCGGGCGCTTGTCTTCGACATCTTCCTCCCGGATGGGCCGCAGCTTGTGCCATAGGAAAAGAATCAGAGCTACTCCAAGGCCGATTCCTACGCTGATGGCGAAGAACCACCGGTAGGCCGGGAAAGCGACCAACAGAATCCCAACCACAAACACCGCGATGATTAGTCCGGCTGTACCCTTGAGTGCGGTCCTGGCTTTGCCCGTTTGAGAGTTAGCTTCCACAAGCGCTCCGTACGCTGATTCTATCTTAGGTAAATCAGAGGATGCGCGTCATTTGCTCCTGAGTTACAGCGGGTGACTTGGGACAGGGCCGGGATTTGCCCGTTACTTATCGACGGGGATCGTGTCCAACTGGGCGGCGGTATCATAAGTTGATGCCGAAATCTCATGGCAATAAAGGCTTGTCCACGATACGCGATAGCTTGTTGCCGGTCAGGCGGCGGAAGACTGTTCCGCATGAATTTGTACTTGAGGCCATCGCTTCACTCTCACCCTACACCCGCCCGATGTTCGGCTGCCTCGCAGTGTACGTCCAGGACAGAATTGTCCTGATTCTGCGGGACAAACCCACAAACACGGCGGATAACGGGGTGTGGCTCGCTACTACCGAGGAGCATCACGAGAGTCTGCGGCGCGAGTTCCCAAACATGCGATCCATCCAGGTATTGGGGAAACCGGTGACGGGTTGGCAGGTCCTTCCAGCCGACGCTCCGGATTTCGAAGCTGCGGCACTCTGCGCCTGTGATCTCGTACTCGCCGGAGATCCTCGGATCGGGAAGGTGCCGGGAGCACGGCGAACTCCGGGATCGAAGACGAAAAGTCCGCTAAAATCTTTGAAAGGGTCTAAGGCCTCGAAGCGGCGCGCGAAGCCATGAGGAGTGTTTAACTGTCCCTACTGGTGCGCGGTCGGTCCCTCAGCCGGAGGCGCAGGCAGCGGTGCCATGGGTTGCGTGGTTTCGACTTCGGCCATAGGCTTCGGCAGAGGCTGCTCCAGAGCCAGCGCAAGCACCTGATCCATGGTATCGACGAAGTGGAGCTTCATTTCGTTGCGGAGATTTTCTGGCACTTCCGCCAGGTCTTTCTCGTTTTCCTGGGGAAGAATGGCTTCAAACAAGCCGGCGCGATGCGCTGCCAGTAATTTCTCCTTAAGGCCGCCGATCGGCAGCACTTTGCCGCGAAGTGTGATCTCGCCAGTCATGGCGAGATCGCGGCGCACGGGAATCTTGCTCAGGGCGCTGGCGATCGCGGTTGCGATGGTAATACCGGCCGAAGGTCCATCTTTCGGGATCGCGCCTTCCGGCACATGCACGTGAATATCAATATTGCGATAGAAATCGCGCGGCAGGCCGAGCCGTTGCGCGCGGGAGCGCACATAAGACATGGCAGCTTGTGCTGACTCCTGCATCACGTCGCCCAGCTTGCCGGTCAGGGTTAGCTTCCCCTTGCCATCCACGACCGTCGCTTCGGTGCTCAGGATGGAGCCGCCGACCTCGGTCCACGCCAGGCCCGTAACCAACCCGACCTCGCTCCTCTCGTGCGCCAGCGTGTCGCGGAACTTGATCACGCCACAAAAGTCGTTAACGTTCTCCGGCGTAATGACGATGTTATAGTCGCCGCCTTCTTTCACTACCTTGCGCGCAACTTTGCGGCAAACGTTGCCAATTTCACGCTCCAGGTTGCGGACACCCGCTTCCCGGGTATAAGAGCGGATCAAGGCCGTGATTGCCTCGTCTGTAAACTTCAGGTTTTTTTCCGTCAACCCGGCCTGCGCCATCTGCTTCTTAATCAGGAATTGCTTGGCGATTTCGATTTTTTCCTGCTCCGTGTAGCCGTGCAAGCGCAGCACTTCCATGCGATCCTGCAACGCAGGAGGAATCGTGTGGATGACGTTGGCGGTAGCAATAAAGAACACCTGGGAGAGGTCGTACTCGACGTCCAGGTAGTGATCCACGAACATGTAGTTCTGCTCAGGGTCAAGCACTTCCAGCAGTGCGGCCGAAGGGTCGCCGCGGAAATCCATCGACATCTTCTCGACTTCGTCCAGCATGAAGACCGGGTTCTTGGTGCCGGCTTTCTTCATCATTTGGATGATCTGCCCCGGCAGGGCGCCGATGTAGGTGCGGCGGTGCCCGCGAATTTCGGCTTCATCGCGCACGCCGCCCAGGGACATGCGCACAAACTTGCGTCCGGTAGCTTTGGCAATCGACATCCCCAGCGATGTTTTGCCGACTCCGGGGGGCCCGACAAAGCACAGAATCGATCCCTTGGGATTTTTTACCAGTTGGCGGACGGCCAGGAACTCCAGAATGCGCTCTTTGATCTTTTCCAGGCCGTAATGGTCTTCATTCAGGACTTTCTCGGCGCGGGTGAGGTTGCGAATCTCCTTGGAGCGCTTTTTCCAGGGCACGGCCAGCAGCCAGTCCAGATAATTGCGGGAAACCGTCGATTCGGCCGACATCGGCGGCATGGCTTCCAGCTTTTTCAGTTCCTGGATGGCCTTTTCACGAACCTCGTTGGGCATTCCGGAAGCTTCGATCTTCTTCTTCAGTTCGTCGAACTCGCTCTTCTCGCCGCGGCCGAGTTCTTTCTGGATGGCTTTGATTTTCTCGTTAAGGTAATACTCCTTTTGTGCGCGCTCCATCTGCCGCTTGACGCGCGACTGGATGGTGCGGTCCATATTCAGCTTTTCGATCTCGATGTCTAGAACATCCCCGATACGGGTCAAGCGCTCAGCCGAGTCGAAGATCTCGAGCAATTCCTGCTTTTCCTCGATGGAAAGCTGCAGATTGGCAGCAATGGTATCCGTCAGCTTGGCCGGATCCTCCATACGTACCGCAGCAATCATGGTTTCGTAGTTCAAGGATTGGCAAAGCTTGACGTATTGCTCAAAGAGCGACGTGACCCGCTGCATCCCCGCTTCGATCTGGGGGTTAGTTTCGGTTGTATAGCGTGCCAGCCGAACGCTGGCTTGCATAAACCCTTCGGTCTCGGTGATCTGCAGAATCTTGCCGCGCTCGATACCTTCCACCAGCACCTTGATGTTGCCATCGGGCAGTTTCAAACTCTGCACGATGTTGACGACCGTGCCCACCTGGTAGATCTCGTTAGGCTTGGGCTCGTCGACTCCGGCATCGTGCTGCGTGGCCAGGAAAATCCTCTTGTCGGCAGCCAGCGCTTCTTCCAGCGCACGCACGCTTGACTCCCGGCCTACGACGAATGGGGTCATCATGTGGGGGAAGATGACCACATCCCGAATGGGCATCATGGGCAACTTCTTCGTCTCAAACTTCTCTTTGGATGTGGTCACTGGGTCTCCGAAAAGCCAGCTTCTAGCTACTAGCTCTTAGCTTAAATCATCGCACATCGGAATTCAGCTTACCTGGAAAGCTGATGACTGACGGCCAAGGGCTAAAGCCTCACCCTGCTTTTTCCATCATAGCCAGAGAGACGCTCTTTTTCTCAACCATTTCTCGCGTCACTTCAAATTCTTTGACTTTCTTCTGACTGGGCAAGTTATACATCAATTCGAGCATTAATTCTTCTAAAATCATACGCAAGCCGCGCGCCCCGACCTTTCGGGCCATCGCCTGGCGCGCCACTGCCCGCAGGGCCTCGTCGCTGAATTTCAGACGAACATTCTCGAATTCGAACAAACGCTGGTACTGCTTGACGATAGCGTTCTTCGGCCGAGTTAAGATTTCAATCAGCGCAAACTCGTCAAGATCCTCTAGCACGCCCACCACGGGAAGCCTGCCGACGAACTCAGGGATTAATCCAAATTTAATGAGGTCCTCCGGCTGCACGTCACTGAGCAACTCGAAATTCCTCTTGGTCGGTGTCGCTGGCTCGGCTTCAGCGTCTTCTCCAGTCTTAAAGCCTACAGACTTTTTCCCCACACGCCGGCCGATAATCTTCTCCAGCCCGACAAAGGCGCCTCCGCAGATGAAAAGAATATTCGTGGTATCAACCGGCGTAAACTCCTGGTGCGGGTGTTTGCGTCCACCCTGGGGGGGAACGTTGGCAATCGTTCCTTCCAGAATCTTCAGCAGTGCCTGCTGCACGCCTTCTCCGGAAACATCGCGGGTGATGGACGGATTCTCGTCCTTGCGGCCGATCTTATCCACTTCATCGATGTAGATAATGCCCGTCTGGGTGCGGCCCACGTCTCCGTCGGCTGCCTGCAGGAGCTTGAGAATGATGTTCTCGACGTCCTCCCCAACGTAGCCAGCCTCAGTCAACGTCGTGGCGTCGACAATGGCGAAGGGCACATCCAGCATGCGGGCCAGAGTCTGCGCCAACAGAGTTTTTCCCGTTCCGGTGGGGCCGATCAGCATGATGTTTGACTTGGTCAGCTCAATGCCGTCGCTGGTGCGCTGGCGATTCATGTAGATGCGCTTGTAATGGTTGTAAACCGCTACCGCCAGCTTCTTCTTCGTGGTTTCCTGGCCGATCACGTACTCATCGAGGAAGGTTTTCACTTCTTGCGGCTTGGGAAGCGTGTTGGGGGCGCTGGCAGGAGGAGTAGCGGCACGGTCATCCTCGAGAATCGAGTTGCAGACCGCAACGCATTCGTCGCAGATGTAAGCCCGAGGGTAGTCGCTCGGAGAAGAAATCAGCTTAGCCACCGCGTCCTGCGACTTATGGCAGAACGAACAACGCAGAATCTCCTCAGTGCCAGTTCGGTTTTTCACTCGGCTTCACTCCTTTTCTTACTTAACCTCCCGGCTTGATAGCGTCCTTGGCCCGGGGGGAGCGGGATAGATCGTTGAGCCGAGACTTCCATACCTAATCGGCAATTGCCGATCATACCTTCTCTCTCGTCTTATAGATGATATCGTCGATGATTCCGTATTCCTTAGCCTGCTGGGCATTCATGATAAAGTCGCGCTCCACGTCCTTTTCTACCTTATCCAGCTTCTGTCCGCTATGTTTCGCAAGTAACTGGTTTGTAATTTCGCGCATGCGAAGGATTTCCCGGGCATGGATGTCAATATCGGTAGCTTGCCCAGAAAGCCCGCCCATCGAGGGTTGGTGGATCAGGATGCGCGAATTGGGCAGGGCCAAACGTTTCTTTGGTTCACCAGCCGAAAGTAACAAAGCCGCCATGCTGGCCGCTTGACCAATGCAGATGGTTGTGACGTCGTTCTTGACATACTGCATGGTGTCGTAAATCGCCATCCCGGCAGTGATTGAACCTCCGGGTGAGTTGATGTAGAGCTGGATGTCCTTCTCGGGATCCTCCTGGGCCAGGAAGAGCATTTGGGCGATGACCAGGTTGGCGATGTTATCGTCGATCGGCGTGCCGATAAAAATAATGTTGTCGCGCAGTAGCCGGGAATAGATATCGTAGGCCCGTTCCCCGCGCCCCGTCTGTTCGATGACCATGGGTACCAGCATGCTGTTGCTCCTTCCCGGCTTTCACACTCCGGCCCCGGCCAACTTGAGCTTCTGTGGGGATCGGAAGCGGCCAACTACGACTGATGATACAGAAAATCGAGGGTCTTATCGTTGCGGATTCTATTCCGGATTCTATCCAGCGCCCCATCGCGTGTCAATCGCGCCCGGATGGCTTCCGGCGTTTGTTTCGACTGCGTGGCCAGAGCCTCGATCTCGCGATCGATTTCCGCATCGCTGACCTGAATGTTTTCCTCCTGCGCGATCTTGTCCAGCAGCAAAGAAGCCTTCACTTCCTGCACCGCGGGCTCGCGCTGATCGGCGCGCACCCGGTTCAAATCCATTCTCTTCATGGCTTCCGGCTTCATACCCTGAGCGGCCAAGGCTCGCAAGCCTCGCTCTACGCGGACGTCAATCTGCCTCTCCACCAACGCGTCAGGTATTTCAAAGTCGTTGCGGCGGATCAGTTCCGCCACCAGCTTATCTTTCGCCTCGCGCTCGGCCTCGCGTTTGCGATCCGCTTCCATCCCTTCCAGGATTTTTTGCCGGAGTTCCGCCAGATCGCTATAGTTACCAAGTTCCTTTGCGAACTGCTCGTTCAGTTCCGGCAGATTCTTCTGCTTGATAGCTTGTACCTTGACGGTGTAAGTAAGAGTTTTGCCGGCCAGCCGCTGATCCGCAAAATCCTTTGGATAAAGCACGTCGAAGGTTCGCTCGTCCCCGGCGGAAGCGCCGCGTAGATTCTCGGTGAATTCGGGCATCGTGTTCTTGCCGGCGATCTCCACCAGAATGTCATCCATGTGGACGGGCTTGCCCTCGCCGTCCTTCGGTTTGCCATCGAGCGAGACCTGCGCGAAGTCGCCATTCGCCAAAGGGCTGCCCTCCACAGAGGCAAAAGTCGCATGTTGCTCTTGCAGACTCTTCAGTGCCTGTTCGACTTCGTCATCTGTCACGGCAATCGCGGGCTTATCTGCGCGGAGCTCCTTATAGCCCTCGACCTTGATCTCCGGCAGCACTTCAAAACTGGCCTTGAAGCGCAGCGGTTCGCCCTCGTGGATGTGCAGATCGGAAACTCGAGGTTGCGATACCGGGATCAGCCCCTGCTTATCGGTTTCTCGGCGAAAATAGCGCGGCACGAGGGCGTCTACGACCTCACTCTTGATGTCTTCGCCGAAGCGCTGACGAATGATGGACGCAGGAACGTGTCCGCGCCGGAAGCCGGGAAGCCGGGCCAGCTGTTGGTACTTTTGAATCAGGGTTTCGGTTTCGCGAGTGACTTCCTCAGCTGGAACCTCGACTTGGATTTCCCGCTTGGTGCTGCTGGTGGTTTCCGTGGGGCTCACAATTGCCTTTCAACGGTTGCAGTCTTGAGTTTAAAGAGAGAAGGAGAGAAGCGTCAAACGGAGAAAACCGTTGTTGGTCGTTCGTCGTTGACCGTTGGCCAAAACGGAACCGCGGAAGGGCTGAGAATCACATAATATAGTGACATTTCGAGAATTTCTGTGTGACTATCTGGGGGGTAGTGGGCTGTTTTGAAAAAACTCAAAACAGCCCACTACCATCTGGGGAGCAAGCAACTTTACTCCCGCCCATTCATGGACCGGAGCTTCCTCAGTAAGTCCAGGAGAGCTTGATCATCCGGGTTACTCGCCGACGCTTTCTTGACAGTCTCAATGGCAGACGGAAGCGAGTCGGGATAATCCTTCGCATTGATTTGAAAAACGACAAATGCGGCAGGGTAAGACTTTCTTGACACCAGGAGCGCTCCAACGCGCTGCATAGGCTGTTCGGTCGATTCTTCCGCCCACACAGCGTCGGTTTTGTGCTGGTAATACAAGCGCACGATAGTACCGATATCTGCGCCTTTGCGAACGATACTATCGAGAAGATCTCCAAAGGCAGTGAGGGTGGGGAATCCGAGGATGGCATCCGTTACCGGGTCGCGACCGCGAAAGTAATCAGCAGCGGAAACGGCAACCGGGAGGTCTGGAGCAAGCCAGGGGCGGGACTCATCGGACGTCCAGTCGCGCCAATACACGGTCGATATACGGGCAATGAGCCCGCTATTCGGCAGCGTGATTTTTCGTGGGTCGCCCCATGAGTTAGGAGCTCCGGCCGTCGCTTCCCCGACAAAAATGGCACTGGACAGGCGCTCAAGGTCGCTGCTGGCGTTTACCGCAGCGGAGAATGTGCCCCGATCGATAACTGCGAAGATCTTTCCCGGCTGATTGATTGTTGGGTTGCGGACGATCTCCAGCAGGAGTGAGCGAAATTTTTGATTGTCGCCTCCATGACAACCACGAAGATCGATCACAAAGCGGCCCACTGGATGCTGGGCCGCCAATGCATCGATTTCACGCGCAAATTTGGCGACAGATTCGTGGGGCAAATCCTGGATGACATTGATTCGGAGCCATAGAGTCTTCGAATCTTCGAGGTAAACGGTCCAGAGATTCTCGTCCGCGCGCCTAGTATAAAGGGGCCGCGGAACGCGCGAATTGTCGAAGGCGGTCACCCACTTCGGCTGCGTCCCGGCGGGAAGGACCGGTAGATCCATCACTTCTTCTTTTCCGGTGGCTACGCGAAAGGTGAGTTGGATTCGCGATGCCTGGGGAATAACGTGCAGAGCGCCGAGCACTTCCGGGATCACCGCGAAGTCAGGAGCTATCAGACGCTTCGCCATGTCATTGTCGCCATTGACGAAAGAGGTAACGCCATCGAGAACACTCTCGGCCGAAGCTCCGCCGACCTGCAGTACACGAGCCCCAATAAGCGACCGGTACTCAGGTGTCGCCTCGATTACGAATAGCCCCTCTGGAAAGCAATACAATCGCACCGGCAAACGATGAAATGCTAGACGCGGATCTTTGAAAGGCGTCAGTTCAGGCACGTCCGACATCGGGTCAACCAGTCCGGGCAGGCTGATACGCGAGTGGCCCTCTCCAAGCAGAGCGACCAAGCGGACCAGCTCCAGTTCGATTTCATGGTCCGGCAGTGTGGCGATCTTTGCGTCCACGCCCGCCACCGCTGCTTCGAATGCGTCGCGAGTTACCCGGTGGAACACGCGCGGATTGACCTTTGGGATCTGCTCTGCAAGATAGTGAAGATCCTCGCGCCACTGCTCAGAAGTCAGCATGTTCTGTGCAGATAATTTATGCGCGGGCAGAACTAGTGCGAACAAGATGGCAAATGTAATCCAGAAGCGCGCCTGTCGACGGGTGGCAAAGTTCATGGCCTGTTTTCCTTTCCCACGCTAAACTTACGAAAACGACAGTGGAACGGTTCCAAGGCTCAACCATGCTGGAACACATGGGGGCGAGGAGTTGCCCCGATCAAGTGTTGTCCGAAAAACAACTCTGCCTGTTCCCAGAAGGCGCAGATAAGAGTCGGGCTGCGGCGCAGAGCGCGGCGAGGGTGCCAACTCAACTGGCCGAAGGTCGCGAGGCAGAAAGTTGGGCAACTCGCCCTGCTTCCAGTGCGAGCACAGGTACTCGACCGGATTCAGCTCCGGTCGAGAAACTTGCTTTAATGACGAACGACCAATGACCAACACCCCGCCTCCCTGGCTGGCTCAACTCAACGCCGAACTCATCGCCTGCACCCGCTGCCCGCGCCTCGTCGAATATCGTCAGAGGGTCGCCCGTGAGAAACGCCGCGCGTACCTCGACTGCGAATACTGGGGGAAACCTGTGCCCGGCTTCGGGGATCCGAAAGCCCGGGTGATGATCCTTGGTCTGGCGCCCGGCGCACACGGATCGAATCGCACCGGCCGCCCGTTTACCGGGGACGCGTCGGGTAAGTTCATGTACCCGGTGCTGTACGAAACCGGCTTCGCCAATCAGCCGAACGCCACCGATCGCGGAGACGGTCTCGAACTGCACGACCTCTACATTACGGCCGCCGTGCGCTGCGCCCCACCTGGCAATAAGCCGCTTCCGCAGGAACTGGCCAACTGCGCTTCTTATCTGGATCGCGAATTGGAGGGCCTGAAGAACCTCAAGGTGATCGTTGCACTAGGGAAGATAGGCTTCGATGCCTATCTCAATTACCTGAAGCGCCATGGCCAGATTGCGAGGAAACAGTCTTATGTGTTCCGGCACGCGGCTCGGTACAAAATGCCCGATGGCAGGACGTTACTTGCGTCATACCACCCCTCTAACCAAAATACCCAAACCGGAAAGCTGACGCGCCCAATGTTTGTGCGCATCTTTAAAGAAGCGGCGCGGATTGCCGATAAGTAATCAGGCGGCTGCCGGGGCCGGATCGCCATGCCCTCCCTCATGCGCGAGGGGAAGACATAAAGCGGGTTGCGATCCGGGGCGACGCCGCCTGCATCTCATTTCAGCCTCGTCACTGTGACCTCAAGCTGAAATTGGCGCTTGGAATTAGGATCGTCCACGCTGCCCACTACCGTTGGCCTGCCAGGGATTGTCACAGTGCTGGCATTAATCTGCATCTGCCGCAGCAGAGGCATGCTGCTGCTCCGGCTCGCTTGGTCAGGAATCGCAAAGTTGCTGATCTCCGCTCGAACTTCCAGCGCCAATCCGTTGTCACGTTCTTTCACCCGTGACCAGATGCTGGTGCCCACATCAATGTACTGAAACTCTCCCTGCTTTGCCTCCACTGGGACCCGCGTGCCGATCTTGATACTATTGCCATCGTTTGCATTCAGGTTTATCGAGTATTGACGGGCGTTGATTTTCTTGCCGTCTTCCAGTTCGTTGATGGTGAAATCGAGACGATAGGCATTAGTCGACTTGTCGATCGATTCCGCCTGCGTTTTTGCCGGCGTTTGCTCTTGAGCACGGCTGACGGGTGTGCTCCAGCAGAGCGAGATGACCAACAGTTTTGCCAAAACGGCTGTAATCTTTCTATTCATACGGTTCTCCTTATGGATTCTGTTCCTGCGAATTTTCTCTGGCTGAGGGGTTCTGCTGCTCGATCATTTCCTGCTTCGAAAGCTGGGTCTGGGCCTGCGCCACCAGCACGGCTTCACGGGGGAATTGCTGGATATAACTGACCAGAATCTTCTCCTGCTCGCTTAACGGTTGCGGTGAAGGGAACTGTTCCAGGCGCGGAGTGGCGCTCACCCTTCGCACAGCTCCTGCGCGAGGTCCACGTGTGACTGCCGAGGAAGTATAGGTGCTGCGTTGCGGCGCTGGCGGAGCCGCCACATGACTCGCGAGAGACGTCGATCCGACCTTGTCCGTTGTCCTCCTGAGAGACGCGACCGCGCCAATCAATAAAATTGCAGCCAGAGTGATCCAGACCGGCCGCCAATTCCAGGTTTGCGCGGGTATTCGCTCTCGCTCCGCCCTAACCGCGGCCAGGATTCGATTTTCCAATCCCAGCCGGGGCTCAGCTGTGCCACGCTGCCTGAGCGCCGCATCCACCCACTCGTCAATGAAGCGTTCCTTATCCTTGGGTTCCATATTTTCCGTCCAGCAGTGCTGCCAGCTTCTCCCGCAATGCCTGGCGCGCCCGGAACAACCGGGAACGCACAGCAGCTTCGCGGATGCCCAGAACTTCAGCGATGTTTCCAGGTGTCATCTCCTCAAGCGCCGAGAGCGTTAACGGGTCGCGCAGCTTGGAAGGCAAAGCTGCGATGAGCCTTTCCAAGAGCGCACTCATTTCGGCTCCCAACAAAATCTGTTCTGCCGAGACCGACGATGACTTGACCTGTGCTACTTCGTCGATCTCATCTATCACCATCTCGGCAACCTTCCTTCGCCGCTCCACTGCCACTCGCCAGGCGATTCGTGCCAGCCAGGTCCGCGGTTCGCGCACGCCCGCCAGCTTTCGCTGGTAACGCAAGACCCGCAAAAACGTCTCTTGGGTCACGTCTTCGGCATCGTGATGGTTGCGCAGAACCGAGTAGGCGATTCGGTAGACCAGCCGCGCGTGCTCCCGGACCGCAATTTCCAGTTCGTCTTCCTGCGCCTGTGCCACCGGTATGGCTGGTCTCACGATCACCTGTTCCGCTACCACTCGCATGTCCTCAGACATGAAGACCGCCCCTTGGCATCATTTGTTCAGAAATCTTTTTGAAGAACGATTAGGAGGGATGTAAGTTGCGTAAATTGTGGAGGACGGGCGTCCACGCCCGTCATTAGATTTTCAGAAGCCCACGAAAACCGGCTCCGGTTCCAGCCGGATGCCCCAGATGTCTTCCACGCGCTGCTGGATTTCTTCCTTGAATGCCACGATGTCG
>Ga0187770_10001034_pt1 | contig 14368 bp, 15 predicted proteins | sample 0116_SJ02_MP02_2_FD_133154 | JGI IMG/M metagenome (GOLD analysis project Ga0187770, IMG submission 133154) | Tropical peat soil microbial communities from peatlands in Department of Meta, Colombia - 0116_SJ02_MP02_20_MG | ecosystem: Environmental > Terrestrial > Soil > Wetlands > Peat | place...
CTGAATCTCACCAATCAAACCAATTACTGCTACCTACTAGAATCCGCCGAAGGCCCACGCAAACTCGCACAATACTCCTTCATTGGATTCTCCCCCCCAAGAATAATCCTGTCAAAAAACCGAAGATACAATGAACTGTCGGCGGATAATCGATCAACATTCCACACTGAAGACCCGTTCCTTGCCCTCCGAAGGACCTTAGCTCAGAATTTCACACCTTATCGCGGATTCCGCTTCGTCGGCGGCTTAGTGGGCTACTTCTCGTATGACTCAGCCCGTTACCTGGAAACACTGCCAGCTCATTCGAGGGATGATTTACTATTACCGGACTTCGAATTCGGCGTGTATGACGACGGCATCGTCTTCGACCACATAACTGGGCAAGCCTACTACTATTGGTACAACGAGAACAGAATTCGAGAGGTAGAACGCCTCCTTCGCAAGAAAACAGAGGGCAGCGACTTTATCGCCAACGAACTTCACACAAACCTGACACGAAGCAGGTTCGAGGACAACGTCAGAAAGGCGAAGAATTACATCAGAGCCGGAGACATCTTCCAAGTCGTATTATCCAAACGCATGGAGTTTTCATTCAAAGGAGACCTCACCCTCTTCTACAAGACACTGCGGGAGATCAACCCCTCACCCTACATGTACTTTCTCAAAATGAAAGACAGGGCAATCATTGGCTCCAGTCCCGAAATGCTGGGAAGAGTAGAGGGCGAACGCGCGGAAACATTTCCGATCGCGGGAACGCGCCCTGTCGGCAGAACTCCAGCCCGAGACAAACACCTAGCCGACGAACTCCTGAACGACCCCAAAGAACGTGCTGAACATGTGATGCTCATTGACTTGGCGCGCAATGACCTAGGAAAAGTCTGCCGGTTCGGCACAGTTACGGTCCCGGAGTTCATGACCGTTCAGAAATACAGCCACGTGCAACACATCGTCTCTAGAGTCACAGGCCGGTTAAGACGCGATTGTGATGCGTTGGACGCCTTCAAAGCCATATTTCCCGCTGGGACCGTTTCTGGCGCACCTAAGAAAAGAGCTATGGAAATCATCGATGAGTTAGAACCTTGTCGGAGAGGACCATATGCCGGTGCTGTAGGTTATTTCTCCTACAACGGGAACGCCGACTTCGCGATAACAATACGAACCCTAGTGACCGATCGAAATCGAGGATACATACAAGCAGGAGCCGGCATCGTAGCAGATTCCGATCCCACACGCGAATGGTTTGAGACAGAAGACAAGGCCAAAGCACTCCTTCGTGCTCTGAAGATTAGAAGGGCTTGAAATGAAAGTCCTGATCATCGACAACTTTGACTCATTCGTCTACAACCTCGCCCAATACGTTGGGGAACTCGGTGCTGAACCAGTCGTCCGGCGCAATAATGCGATAACAGTAAGCGAAGTTTCCAAAATGAACCCTGACCGAATCATAATCTCACCCGGACCAGGCCGGCCGGATGAGAAGAAATACTTTGGTGTCAGCCTGAACATTCTCAGGATGATAAGCCCCCATACACCAACCTTAGGAGTTTGCCTCGGCCATCAAGGAATCGCCTACGCCTTCGGCGGGTCAATCGCTCCCGCTAAGCGGTTAATGCACGGAAAAACCAGTTCAATCAAGCATACCGGCAACGGCCTATTCAAGGACGTACAGAACCCTCTCCGCGCGACGAGATACCACTCCCTGATCTGCCAAAGAGAAGGATTCCCCGACTGTTTGGAGGAGACAGCTACGTCAATTGAGGATAAAGAAATTATGGGACTTCGCCATCGCAGATACCCTATCTACGGGGTCCAGTTCCACCCTGAATCAATCCTCACCCGCGAAGGCATCAAGATTCTTAGGAATTTCATGGAGGGCCCTTGAAGAATGATCAAAGAAGCCATCCAGCTCCTGGTCGACCGTGAAGAGCTCCCATTCGAAATTGCTCAGCAATCAATGAGGGAGATAATGGCAGGTGAGGCGACTCCCACCCAAGTAGGCGCCTTTCTGACAGCGCTCAGGATGAAAGGAGAAACCGTTGAAGAGGTGACAGCCTTCGCGATGGTTATGCGCGAGAATTCCGTTCGAATAAACCCGAAGGTCAATGGCAGAATGGTGGACACATGCGGCACTGGCGGTGACAGACTCAAAACCTTCAATGTCAGCACAGCGTCGGCGTTAGTGGCAGCCGGCTCCGGCATCACGATAGCCAAACATGGCAATCGGTCCGTGACGAGCAAGTGCGGCAGTGCCGACGTGCTCGAGGCGGTCGGAGTCAACCTTAACGCCCCGCCTAGCACAGTGCAACGTTCTATCGAAAACATTGGGATCGGATTCATGTTCGCTCCAACGTTTCACCCAGCAATGAAAAACGCCGTCATTCCACGAAGGGAGATTGGAATTAGGACCGTGTTCAATATACTAGGACCGCTGACGAACCCAGCCAACGCGAACGCCCAAGTGCTGGGCGTGTACGACCCCGACATAGTCATTCCTCTCGCAGAAGTCTTGAAGAAGCTTGGGATAGAAGAAGCCCTAGTCGTCCACGGACTAGACGGAGTTGACGAAATCTCGACGGTCGGTAAAACAAAACTTGCCTGGGTCAAAGACGGAGAACTCGTCAACAGAGAGATTACGCCTCAGGAAATGCATCTGAGACAAGCCAAGCCTACAGAGATCTCCGGATTCGACATAAACCAAAGCGCCAGGCTCATGGTAAACATCTTGAGGGACAACGAAGATGAAAAGTCGGCACGCCTAGAGATGGTGCTTGCGAACGCAGCGGCAGCCATCGTGGTCGGCGGAAAGGCCAATGACCTAGCAGAGGGAGTTGAAGAAGCCCGGCACGCAATCAACACCGGCCGTGCATATGAAAAGTTGAAAGCGCTAATCGAAATCACAAACGGCGACGAATCAAAACTAGAAAGAATGGAAACTGCAAATGCCTGACTTTTTGGACAAGCTAATTGACGATGCACGCAAGCGAGTGCATGATGGGTACTACGACGTGAAATATCATCTCTCCCATCAACCCGTCAGCCTCAAGCGTGCGATCAAATCAGCCGAAAGGAACGCAATAATAGCCGAGATAAAACCGACTTCCCCAAGCCGCGGCCGATTGCGTCTCGAAGTTGATCCTATCAAGGCAGCGAAACGGTTGGTTAATGGTGGCGCAATAGCTCTCTCAATACTAACGGAACCGAATAACTTCGGCGGCAGCTTGGAGAACCTTCGAAAGGTGAGAGAAAACGTAGCCTTGCCGCTGCTGATGAAGGATATAATTATCCATGAGCAGCAGATTGAAGCTGCCAGAAGAACAGGTGCCGACTGCATCTTGCTTATCGAACCTATCTTCTCCAAGCACCCCATATCTTCCCTCGCCAGAATGATCCGCTACGCTCACGACTCTAACCTAGAAGTGCTTTTAGAGGTCCACCGCGACGACGAATTCGATCGTGCGCTCAACAGTGAAGCCGACCTTGTAGGATTGAATAACAGGAACCTTTCGACGCTCAAGACGAACTTGGAAACAACTATTCACTTAATGGCAAAAGCAAACGAGCACACTGACAAAGTCGTGATCAGTGAAAGCGGTTTCGAGTCAGCCGAGGACATACGCAGAGTAAAGCCGACTAGAGTTGACGGCTTCCTGATCGGCTCCTCCATAATGCTAGCGGATGACTGGGAACGCAAAGTGCGTGAGTTCGTGCTCGCTTAAGTGATAGGAAATGCGCGTAAAAATCTGTGGCCTCACTCGATTAGAGGATGTGGATGCAGCACTTAACGAAGGCGCCGACGCTTTGGGCTTCGTTGTTGACAGCCCAGCATCGCTGCGGAATCTTACGTTCTCGAAGGCTAAGAGATTGATGAAAGCAACCCGCGTTTTCTCCACAGGAGTAGCTGTCACCTCCACTCGTGACCCAAAGCACATTCTCAAGATATGCACCCAACTCGCACCGGCCGCACTTCAGCTTCACTATCACACACCGAAACTCATTCATTTGATTAGAAAGCGAGAACCTTCGACTAAACTCATTCTAGCAACCCCGGTACGAGACAAATCTTCCTTGAGAAGTGCGAAGACGTCCTCACATTACTCAGACGCAATTCTCGCGGACTCTCCGAGCCTAACAGGGATGGGCGGGACGGGCCTGGTCAATGACTGGCGTCTAACAGCCAGAATTCGAAGCTCGATCTCTCCTCACCCGCTCATCTTGGCGGGTGGATTGACTGCGAAGAACGTTAAATCTGCGATCGAGAAAGTGAAGCCTTTCGCCGTCGATGTCTCAAGTGGAGTAGAACGGTCCGTTGGGATAAAGGACCATGAAAAGATCAGGGAATTTATCATGAACGCAAAGGAGACGACAATTTGACAGAACAGTATTCCCGGCCCGTCGACGGGAAATTCGGAAAGTATGGCGGCCGATATGTACCGGAAACGTTGATGAGCGCCCTATTAGAGTTAGAGCGAGAATACTCTCGAATAAAGAATGACCCCGACTTCAAAACTCAGTTGGCTTACTACCTCCGGGAGTTTGTTGGTCGTCCGACGCCACTCTACTACGCGGCCAACCTTACGCGGAAGGCAAAGGGAGCGAAAATCTACATCAAACGTGAGGACCTAGCGCACGGCGGAGCCCACAAGATCAACAACACGATAGGCCAAGCCCTACTTGCTAAGCGTATGGGCAAGAAGAGAATTATCGCTGAGACAGGGGCAGGCCAACACGGCGTAGCTAGCGCAATTGCATGCGCGGCACTGGGATTGAGATGCGAAGTGTACATGGGTTCCGAGGATGTGGAACGCCAGAAGTTGAATGTTTTCCGAATGAACCTTCTAGGAACGGAGGTGCACCCGGTCCGCTCAGGCTCAAGGACGCTAAAAGACGCGATCAACGAGTCCTTCCGCGATTGGGTAACGAATGTAACCAACACATACTACCTTCTTGGTTCTGTGGTGGGCCCTCACCCGTATCCAACGATAGTGAGAGACTTTCAGAGCATTATCGGCCGAGAAATACGGGAGCAAATCCTGCGAATTGAGAGTCGACTGCCTGACGCCATCGTGGCTTGCGTAGGAGGAGGAAGCAATTCTATGGGTGCATTCTACCCGTTCGTAGAGGACACGCAGGTTGGATTATACGGAGTTGAAGCTGGAGGATTGGGCCTCGCGACCGGCAAACATGCCGCGACACTCTGTGCCGGCCAAGAGGGAGTGTTCCATGGAATGCTAACTTACGTTCTTCAAGATGACGACGGCCAAATTCAGCCAACACATAGTGTCTCAGCAGGCCTCGACTATCCCGGCGTTGGTCCGGAACACGCATACCTCAAAGCGACCAAAAGAGCCCTTTACACTTCGGTAACCGATAAACAGGCCCTGGACGCGTTTATGGAACTGAGCAGGACTGAGGGGATTATCCCCGCCCTAGAACCCGCCCACGCGGTTCACTACGCCATTAAGCTAGCAGCGAAGATGAAGCCCGATCAGATCCTCGTTATCAACCTTTCAGGACGCGGCGATAAGGACGTGAACGTTGTAGCAGAAAAACTAGGCGTAAGGATATGAGTGTAATCTCGAAGACCTTCGCGGACTTGAAAGAACAGAACGAAGCCGCTCTAATCGCCTATATTACGGTAGGAGACCCCAACCCGAAAGACACGCCACGCTTAGTGTCGGCTTTGATCAAAGGTGGCGCCGACTTGGTGGAACTAGGTATCCCCTTCTCTGATCCAATCGCTGACGGCCCAACGATTCAAGCTGCGGTTAAACGATCCCTCATGAAGGGAACCAGGCCTATTGACGCCCTCAAGATTGCACGAGTAATCGACGAGACAAACCATACCCCACTCGTCTTGATGACTTACTACAACCCTATCTTCCGACTTGGATTGCGTAAGTTCCTAACGTCGGCAAGAAAATCAGGAATCTCGGGTATCATCGTTCCAGACCTACCGGTTGAGGAGTCCGCGGATTACAAGAAAGAGTGTGTCGCAGCATCACTTGACACTATATTCCTTGCCTCACCTTCCACTGAACCGCAAAGACTGAAAGAAATTATCTCCCAAACAACGGGTTACCTATACCTAATCTCTCTTTATGGTGTAACCGGCGTGAGACGTTCCCTCCCAAACTCGGCTTTGAAGCTCGTAAGGAACTATGCCATTGCACTTCGGGACACTGTTCCCGTCGCGGTTGGGTTCGGCATATCTCAACCGAAGCATGTGCGGGACCTGGTGCATGCCGGAGCCGACGGCGTCATAGTTGGCAGCGCGTTCGTCAAAATAGTTGGAGAGAATTCACGAAATGTCGCTCGAGCATCAGCCAAGCTATCGCATTTAGCACGAAGCTTGAAGAAAGCAACCATCAGAGCCTAATCCACCTCTGTCAGCCTAGCGCTGCTGGACGTAGTGCAGAACAAGGCCGGCTATGATCGATAGATACCCAACAGTCCTGAGTGGAATTAGAATTAAGGAGCTTCCCCAACCGAGAATCGTTAGCACGTATGAGGCAGCGAAGAAACAAAAGGTCACCGTGATCCAAAGCACGAGAGTGCCTCTCTTTTTGCCATAGGCATAGGCACCCAACAATACTATGACCACATCGAAAAGAAGATTCATTGCAACTACAGGATCCAAAACACGACCCCCTCAGAAGGGACCTGCACCGTCGTGAACTCTTAAAGCCTCTCAATGCCCCATACCAAATAGCTAAGGGGCTTACGCGTTCGGTTCGATTATACGTTGGATTTCTCTGAGAACCGAGGCGAACATCGATTTTGTCAGCTTGCCCGTTTGTGTATTCTGTCGACTAGGATGGTATGAGGCGGCCAGAACAGGGTGATCCGGAGACGCGTAGAATGCACCGTGGCGAAAATCGTACCCTTTAGTTTCAAGGCCACGTTCCTTCAGGAACCTAACGTACGTCTCGAATGCGACTCTGCCAAGTGCGAGAACAACCTGTACGTTTGGCAGCAGTCGAAGCTCCTCAGTCCAGTAACGCTTGCAGGTCTCAATTTCCTTTGGAGTCGGTTTGTTTTTTGGCGGAGCACAGCGAACAACCGCCGTCATGTAAGCGTCGCGGAGGCGTAATCCATCGTTAACTTTTAGAGAGGTGGGCTGGTTCGCAAACCCAAAATTGTACAGCTCGGCCATCAGAAATTGGGCGGAGCCATCTCCAGTGAACATTCGACCGGTCCTGTTACCGCCGTGCGCAGCCGGCGCGAGGCCGAGAATTAGCAGCCTCCCGGTGGGATCACCGAAGCCTGGGAGCGGTTTCCCCCAGTAGGCCCATTCCATGAATTGCAGGCGCTTTGCCTTGGCAACCATGCGGCGATAACGAACCAGCCTAGGGCAGAGCTCGCAGCGAACTACAATTCTATTGATCTCTTCAACGGAGCGGAATGCGTGCTTCTGCTCTGGCAACCCACCTAACCGCTGCCTGGAGGTTAGAGATTTTCGCCAGGCAAGCTGACTAGCTGTTGAACGCCTTGGTGCTGCGTGTCGCCGAAATAGACAATCGTTAACGGTAGCCAACCAGTCCAGTTTATCGGGAAATGTACCTGAAAGAACCCGTTCGAGTCTGTGATTCCAACCTGGGTTCTGAAAGACCCTTCCAAATAGTACTGAACGTAGACGGACGCCCCCACTACCGGCTGGCCCAACGCAGTCGTTAAGTAACCCTGAACCCCAACCGCGAGATTGTTCTCAACTATCGGCGACACAGAAGTAAGCAATACCACCGTTCCGGTCTTCGAAACGGGCGTCGCGGGCATTGTCACGAAGTCCGATGGACGGATTTCGAATGTTCTGGTGACCGTCACTAGAGCGAACGCAGACAAAACTACCAGTACGACGACAACGAGCCCGACCAGAATGGTCTGTCTGTTCACCCGTCCCTTTCCTGCTTCGAGCATGTTAACCAGCACAACTCACCCGGGCAAATTCAAAAATCACTTGCCTAACGACTCCATAATAGTCTTTCCGGCTGAGAAAGGCGGCTAGGCAACGCGTTTGTCGTAGGAGAGCAGCTCAGCCTGAAAAAACTGACTTGAGATTTCAGGGCAATAGCCCTTAAGACTCTATGGTCAAGGCAGGCTGCACTGCAGTTAATAGAACCGCTTATGTATGACGATTTGTAACAGCTCGCCGGAGTTTCAAGCAATGTCTGAAGGTACCGTGCCAATCGTAATCCTAAAGGAAGGCTCAACTAGAACGCGTGGGCGGGATGCGCAGCGTAACAACATCCTGGCCGCCAAAGTTGTTACGGAAACCATCCGTACCACTCTAGGCCCCGAGGGCATGGATAAGATGCTTGTCGCGGGTATGGGCGATGTTGTAATAACTAATGATGGCGCCACCATTATGAAAGAACTGGACGTCCAGCACCCTGCCGCAAAAATGCTGGTTGAAGTCGCGAAAAGCCAAGACAACGAAGTGGGGGACGGCACGACGACTGCGGTCGTGCTGACGGGGGAATTATTGTCTAAGGCTGAAAAACTACTGGACCAGGAAGTCCATCCCACGGTTATTGTGGAAGGGTACAAGAAAGCCTCTGAGAAGGCACTGGAAATTCTGGACAGCCTATCCGTACCGATTCAAGGCAACGACGAGAAAATGCTCAGGCTAATCGCAGTCACCTCCATGGCGACGAAGGCAACTGTGGGTACGAGTGAGCACCTTGCAAAGCTAGCGACTGAGGCTATAAGCCAGATCGCCGAGCAAAGGAGCGGGAAGACCGTTGCGGACATAGACAGGGTCAAGGTTGTGAAGAAGAAAGGAGAGAGCATGGACCAGAGTGAACTGGTCAAGGGCATAGTAATCGAAAAGGAGGTCGCCCATCCCCAAATGCCAAAGCAAGTGAAGAATGCCAAGATAGCATTGCTTAACGCCAAGCTTGAGATTGAAAAGACCGAATTCGATGCGAAGATAAACATCAACTCACCAGACCAAATGAAACTATTCCTTGACGAAGAAGAATCCATGCTAAGAGAGATGACTGAGAAGGTACTGAAGAGCGGAGCAAACGTAGTCCTCTGCGAGAAAGGAATAGATGACATGGCGCTTCACTTCCTCTCGAAGAAGAATATCCTCGCCGTCAAAAACGTGAGCAGCGGCGACATGGAGAAACTCGCGAAAGCTACAGGTGCCTCGATCCTCGCAAGCACGAAAGATATCGCCTCAGAAGCACTCGGCGAAGCGAGACTTGTTGAGGAGGTAAAGATAGGAGACGACAAACTAGTCTACGTCCGCGATTGCAAGGACCCACACGCAGTAACCGTCGTCATCCGAGGAGGTTCCGAACACGTGGTAGACGAAGCGGAAAGATCTTTCCACGACGCACTCTGCGTAGTCAGAAACGCCGTTGAGGACCAGAAGATCGTGGCGGGAGGAGGCGCGCCCGAAGCTGAAACGGCGAAGCAGCTTAGAGATTTCGCTGTTAAGGTCGGCGGCCGAGAACAACTCGCCATCGAAGCCTACGCCGAAGCGCTGGAAGCCATTCCCATCACAATAGCCGAGAACGCAGGCCTTGACCCCATCGATATCATGGTTGAACTCCGGTCCAAACACGCTGACCCGGCGAACAAATGGTACGGCGTTCAAGTCAAAACGGGAAAAGTCGCGGATATGTTCGCGGATAACGTGGTGGAACCACTCCGAGTGAAACAGCAGGTCATTAAGTCGGCGACCGAAGCGGCAAGCATGCTACTACGAATCGACGACGTAGTCTCCTCCAAAGGAATGAAGGAAGGTGGCCCACCCGGCGGAATGCCTGGTGGAGGAATGCCGGGAGGTATGCCAGGCGGCATGCCACCGGGCATGATGTAACTCAACTAGGCCAATACGGCTCGGCGGCTTCCTCTCTGTCACCGTTCAAGGTCGAGTAGACGGGCAGACGGGAGAGGGCGGACGCCCACATAGGTAAACTGGCCAAAGTACACCGGCGCTTGTAAATAAGAACGGTCGTCCCCGACGGACCTACGAGTTATCATCAAGATAGAACCGTTACGAGTAATTTAACGGAAAGAGATTGAACGTAAACGAAGCTTTAAACCGCGGACACGGCCTTCGCTGATCAATCTGTGAAAACTTTTTGAAAAGCTGCACACGCTGCGGTACCGAGCTCAGCGACCAGGCGGCGTACTGCCATGCATGTGGCGCGTCTCAACTGACCGGTGGCGAACGACCGAGTTCGAATCAACAACTCACAATTCCGAAGACCATTTTCTACGTCCTAATGGTAGCGCTTGCGTTAATGGGATTGGGCGTGGTAGGACTTACCGTCCGCGGCCCAACCGTAGTGATGCAAACTCAGACCAATTATGTAACGCAGATGCAGTTTACCACTTACACAGCCAACCTCGTGGCCACATCGACGGAGACCCAAGCCTATACAGTTACTATGGGGTCATATACGACACTGCCGGCTGGCCCACCACCATCATGGTTCAACGGCCAGTATTGCGGCTTCCCATTCAATCCCTACACGTGCAACGAAGGACCACCCGTAACCGTCGACGGCTACTTGACTAATGACACGACATGCGTTAACCTGTACGTAGGTTCCGGGCAAACTTACATAGTCTGGAACCTACCCCACACTGTGCCCGACGGTGCATACCAAGTGTACGGATTCGTTTACCCTAACTGGCCCCAAACACAACCATTCCCCCCGTACCCATTCCAGAAAACGCTCTGTATCGGAATCCCGATGTGGGCCGTACCACCCTACATTCAAACCTTTTCATAACATCAAGCCTTAGGACCCTTGGATTGGGGAGCCTGCAACCACCGCCCTCGGCAACATCTTCTTGACTTCAGGATACGCCCGCTGAACTGATGGCTCGTCGCCTACTACGCTTGAGTTTCTGTTACGATTTTCGCCTAGAAAATATCTTTCCTTTAAATGGTTACATTTTAATGCCCAGGACCGGTTCGTGACATGGGCACGATCATGCAAGACGAAACTGACGAAGTAATGCTGGCCCAGGAACAAGGCGTTATCATGCGCCAAGCCGGAAAGGAGAAGGAGTTTGAGGGCGGACTGGGCGGTGAGTTGGAAGGTACACTTGTGTTGACTAGCCGCCGACTAATTTTCGTCTGCACTAACGAGCAAAAGGATGACCTGAAGTCGGCAGGACGCCCACCACTTTCGGTAATGCGGCTAGTGTACTCGGATGTGGAGAACCTATCCTCTATTCCCAACTCCGGCGGTAACCTCTTCATCCCATTATCGTCAATCACCGCCGTGAAAGGCCACATCGGACATTTGGAAAGGCCTAGCTTGGAAGTAAGATGGCAAGACGGTGTTGTACAAGGAAGGGTGTTTGTTGAACGATTGAGTGGACGGAGTAGGCGACGGAACCTAAACGACTGGGCGACGGTAATAGAACGACTGAAAGCGGGCGACCAGAAACTCCTTCAACTTCCCGCAGTGCCCGAAACTGACACACTTGACGGAAAAATAATGGCCATTCTCGCAGATATGCAGAAAAAAGGGGTCTTCGGGATAGAACAAGAGGTAGAGAATCAATTCAAGCTCAAGCTAGACCCGGACGAGGTCCAAGCCGCGTGCGAGAGACTTGCTCAAAGCGGACTGCTAGAGAGATTGCCCGACCCGACTGGAGATACATATTACCGGAAACGTTCACCGCTAGGTGACGATTCCCTATAGCCGCACCGTGCACCACCCAACCCCCAGTAACGTAGCCAGGCCCGTAAGGTGAATTAGAAGAACTAGATATGGATACGACAGATTTTCGTTCCGTCGTCGGTTATTCAAGAAGGATTGAGTTGCTGAGTAGGACCGACCTCCAATCAAGGGAAGGAGGGATAGCAAACTCTTCCAATCAACCTAAGCCTTGCTCCCTTTCTAGAGGCTTCCTAGATAACACCGCACTCACAGGAAAACTGTTGCGAGACGGGAACATCCAAGATTAGGATGATGGTCCATTCACACACTAGAAAGTCAACTTCAGCCCGTATATGATGAACCAAGATACCGGCGACGGGACCTAGACAGAGGGACCGAGGAATAATGAGCAGAAGAATCAGCTGGCTTAAGCTTCTTGTACTTGTCGCCATGTCCATCTTCGGGCTCTGGGCATCTTCCATGGTACTAATCGTCTATTACACGTTGAAACAGGCCCTTCCTTTCTGCCCCTTGCAGCGAAGCGCCGGCATCGCGCTAGACTGTTACGCGGTACTGAGTAGTCGGTACAGCGAAGTCTTCGGAATCCCTCTTGAGCTACTCGCCGTAGGGTATTTCATCGTGAACCTCTTGCTTGTCTATTTCATCGCTTTTGGGAGCGATAGCCTGTCCAGAATCTCGCTGAAAACTTTGTTCGGGTGGAGATTCATCGGCATCATAATCGTTCCGTACCTCGTTTTCGTCGAGTTATTCTTGGTTAAGGCGATTTGCATTTACTGCACGGTCATGCACGTGGCTATCATCGCAGATTTCATAATTATCAGCTACCTGCTGTTCTACAAGAGAATTAGCGAATCAGGTGCAACTGAAGCCGCGACGAGCGCCTAGGTCGCATGAGCTTGATCTGACCGATTAGCTGGCATATTTGAGAGATAGAGGATACCAAACGGAGTTACCTACATCCTATTAGGCACAGGATCTGGCGCAGTCTACCGACAAAATTGAATAGGAAAACTGTCTAGCATACTCGGTCTAATGCACTAAGATAGGCGGTGCTTGAGCATGAGTCAGATTGACGAGGAAATCATAGGATTTCTGAATCAGAACGGTGTCAAGTATGAGCTTCGTGAGCATGAACCCGTTTACACAGCGCCCCAGATGGCTGAGTATCTCGGAACGTCCGAGCAACGCATAGCAAAATCTATGATCGTGAAGAAAAGCGATGGAGGATACGCGCTCGCAGTCTTGCCTGGAAGACTGAAGATTGATTTTAGTCGCCTCGCAGCCATCCTTGGCGTCGAGAAAGTCTCCTTGGCACCAATTCCCGAGGCGGAGCGCCTCGCAAGATGCTCCGTAGGTTCCGTGCATCCGTTCGGAAACTTACTCAATTTGAGAACGTACTTTGATAGCCATATGCTAAGTCTTGATTTCGTCTACTTCAATCCGGGGTCTCACACCAAGAGTATCAAGATCAACACAGACGATCTCATTCGCCTGGTAAAGCCGACGGTGGCTGCATTCACACGTTCGGGTTAGAGGAAGACCCACATTCACCCAAGCCCGACCTCGCCTCTGGAATCTGCGATACAGTCACAGCCTTCGATTCATCGATTGTTAGCGCATGGATCACCGCCTTCCTCGTCGGACGTAAGTTCGGAAGCGTAGTCGCTGATCGGTTCGAAGTTAGTTGCGAATTCTTCGCTCGTAGGCGTGTCATTCTACGCGTATGTTGGTTTAGGTGGCCTTGCCGCCGCCTGAACTTGACGTAGGAATTCTTCCTCCGGCTGTAGCCCAACGAATTCAATCGTCTCGTTAATCACAGTCTTCGGGACGCCCATCACCTTGTACTTAACGGCGAGTTGCGGAAATTCGCTCACCTCCACCATGTCAGATTGGATGTGTGAGTTTTCCATAGCGAACTGGTGAGCTAGGCTCACTGCTCCAGGGCAGTATGGGCATGTTGGGGTCACGAAAACTTGGACATGAACCGGCTCTTTGACCCGGGCGAGCGCCTTTCTCGTCTCAGGTGAGAGTGCGGTTTCTCCCCTTGAAACCTGAATTATGTCCGTAAGAAAAGTGCTGAACTCATACCCGGCCGGCATCCCGTAGAATTTCACCTGCGTTCCTTTATCATTTCGAATTACCGTTGCTGGGACCTTATCCACGCCCATCTGGGCTGCTTTCTCCTTATCCTTCATAAGATCTAGGACCTCAAGCCTTATCTTGTCAGTTGTCCCAGCAAGCTCCTCCGCTAACTCACGAGTCCCCTTACAAAAATCACATTCGAATTCTTGCGTGAACACCGTCAGCGTCACGGGGTTCAGAAGATTTTTCACAAGCCGCTCTTGTACCTGTTTCATCTGCGCTTCGGATAGAAGACTCATCTAATGCGACACCTCCACGATCGCTGAAACCGTTCGACGATCGCGCTCTAACAGATCCTTGAGTATCTCCTGGATGAGAGAGCAGGCATCAGCAATCCTCGGGTGGGAAGCACTATAGTACACATTCATTCCATCGCGCCTAGCGATAACAAGCCTGCGGTGCCGAAGAGCCGCCAAATGCATTGACAGATTCGGCTGGCCTATTCCGACCAGCCCCGTTAGCTCATCCACACTCCGCTCTCGCTTTGAGACCAAGTCTAGCACCTGTAACCGCACAGGGTGCGCGAGCGCTTTGCAAAGTTCCGCTTGAAGCTTGTAATCTTTCATTGGCAGTCA
>Ga0187770_10001035_pt1 | contig 14363 bp, 8 predicted proteins | sample 0116_SJ02_MP02_2_FD_133154 | JGI IMG/M metagenome (GOLD analysis project Ga0187770, IMG submission 133154) | Tropical peat soil microbial communities from peatlands in Department of Meta, Colombia - 0116_SJ02_MP02_20_MG | ecosystem: Environmental > Terrestrial > Soil > Wetlands > Peat | place...
CGCGTGGCCGCGCAGAGCTTCGCGCGGCGAAACGGTGGAGCGTGAGTCGCAGGGGCGCAAGCCGGCGCTCGGGGATCGCCGTGAGAGCGGTCTCGCGGTCGGCTCTGCCTCCTCCCGTCCGCTCAAGGTGGTGAACTGGGCTCGTCCACGGTGAAAAGCAAGTCATGCGTCGGGAAGGGCGCGAATTGCACTCCCGGGTGTTCTTGTTTGATGCGCGAGACGGTCTTTAGCTCCTCGATAGATTTCTCCTTCTCGCCGAGGGCTCGGTAGGTTGCGCTGAGGGTCTCGTGTGCCTCGACCATATCCGGCCAGAGCTCGAGGGCGCGCCGAAGATGCTCGAGCGCCGCAGGATAGTCCTTCCCACGATAAGCGATCTTGCCCGCCAGGGACTGCACATAGGGATCCTTGGGACTGAGCGCAAGCGCCTCGCGGACGGCCGCTTGTGCTTCTCGAACATCCTCGGGGTCGGAAGTGATGATGACGTAAGCCAGGTTATAGTAGGCGGTGGCCTGATGGGCGCCAAGCGCAATGGCAGTTTCCAGCAGGGGCTTCGCGTCCAACGGCAGGACGCGGTAAGCAAGGATGATTCCATGGATGAGGTAGGGTAGATACCATTCCGGCCACAGCGATTCCATCTTGGTCAACAACTCCACCGCGGGATCGTTCTCGTGGAGCATGGCGAGTCCGATGGCCCGGGTAAGCCAAAGCTGGGGATGCTCCGGCACCACGCGGTCCGCTTTCGCCAGAAAATCAACCATCTGCTGAACCTGACCGTGGTTGGCCATGAACAACGCCGCCTGAAGATAGAGGTCCGGGCGGGTGGGTGTGGATTGAATGCCGCGATTGAGAGCCTCCGCGGCCGCCCGGGGCCGCCGCAGAGCGTCCAGCAACTGAGCGCGCAGCAGGTAGTAATCCCCGTTGCGGGCTTCCGGCGGGGCGGTTTCAAGTATGGTCAGGGCAGGTTCCGGGCCCGCGTCGTGGAACACCGCGAGAACCAGATCCAGGCGGTTTTGAGGGTTCGAGGCATCCGCTTGGGCGGCCTTTGCGAGAAACTCCCGCGCCGCCTTGTATTGGCCGGCGAGCAACAAGGCCCTGCCACACTCGCCGAAGGCCACGCTGTCGGACGTCGAAGTCTTAATCTCCCGGAGCACCTCCAGAGCTTCGGGCTCCTTGTGTTCCGCGAGCAATTCCTCACCCAGACGGAGCTTCAATCGCCAGTCGGAGGGGTTGGCGGCTACAAGCTGTCGCAAGGCCGAAATGCTGGCCGGCGCATTTCCAGCAGATCCCAAATCGAGGCTGGCAGAGGAAGCGCGCGGCGGTGCTTCGGGTGACTTCCCTAAACCCTTGGCCTGGGCCAGAACCTTCTCGGCGGACTCCTTTTGACCGGCGCGCATCAGCGCCCGCGTGTAGCGCCAGAGGACTTGCGCATCGCGCGGGGCCAGCCCGGCCGCTTTCTCGAACGCCGAGACCGCTTCGGAGGTTCGGCCTGTGGCGAGCGAGGCTTCGCCCAGCTCTTCCCAGGCGCGCAGATTATCCGGTTCGCGTTTCAGGACCAGCTTCAGATCGGCGAGCGCTTGTGAGTACTCGCCTTTCTGACCCAGCAGAATGGCGCGGGCGAGGCGCGCTGAGGCCATCTGCGGGTCAAGTTCCAGGGCCCGCTCGAAATGGGCCAAGGCGCGTTCCCTCTGCTGAACTGAATCGGCCGCGGCAAGCTCAAACCACCCGACCGGATCGAGCGGGTGCTTCTCCACGTACCAGTTCAAATCCTGGAATGCTTCGGTCAACATGGAGGCCCGTGCCAAGGCAAAGCCCCGCTCGCGCCGGGCCCCGTCATCCTCCGGGTGCGCTTTCAAACAGTGGTCGTACGCCAAGGCCGCGTCGGCATACAGGCCAAGTTTTCCCAGGACTTTCCCGAGGAGTTCCAGGAGATCCAGGCGATCGGGCGCCACACGCTGAGCCTGGAAGAGGAACTCCACAGCCTTATCGTCCTGGTGCAACGCATCCTTCACACGGGCCAGACCCATCAGGCAGTCCACATCGCCGGCATGTCGATCGAGCGCGGTCTGGAACGCTTGCCCAGCCTGGGAGTAATCATCGGCTCCCAGCGCCGCCAGCCCGAGATTGAAGAGGACATCGAAGTCGCCCGGAGCTGATTTCAGGGCAGTCGTAAACGCCGCCTCTGCGTGCGCATAGTCTTTCCAGCCGGCGAAGAGCATTCCCACGGAATAGGCGACGTGCGGGTCGTGACCTGACTCTTTCAGAAGCCTCTCGAGAAGCGCCCCCGCGCTGGAGGTCTGCCCGGTCAGCTCGAGGGCCTGCGCCCGCACTAACTGAAATGCGGGAAGGGCCTGGTCCTTTTTGGGCAAGCGTCCCAAGAACTGGAGAGCCTTGGCGCCTTCCTTCCGGTCGACCGAGATTTGCGCTAACTGCGAGTTGGCATTCCGGTCTGCGGGGTCCAGTTCGACCGAGTGAAGGTAAGCAGCGCGAGCTTCTTCCGCCTGCCCTTGCTCAAGGTGGTGGTTCCCGAGATTGCTGTACAAAGTGGCGTCGCGAGGTGCGAGTTCGACGGCGCGGCGATAGAACGTCTCTGCTTCGGCAAAACGTTTCTGCCCGTCGAGAATCAAGCCCATTAAGCCCAGGGCGCGGGCATCGTGAGGGTGCTCAGCCAAAGCGGCACGCAAAGTCCGCTCGGCCTCGGCGTACTTCTGCTGGTCAAAATCAGCTACTGCCTGGTCGTACACTGCAGGGGGAATTTGCGCTGAGGCGGGAGACAGAGCAAAGAACAGGCTGGCGAGTAGCACGAAGTATCGTGTACCAGCGATGATTTCGGCAGGCCTGATTCCCATTCTCGATTGGAGCCTCATGCAGCCCCCTGTGCACCACTCGTTGGCGGGCTGGTTCCGATCGGCAAAATCGAGTTCATTTCCCACCAGAGGCGCGTTCTTAGCCCGGCTCCTGGGTTCGTTTCAGGTTCGTATGCATCAAAGAACCGGTTCGTTTTGTCCGCTCCTCTCCCTGGAGAAAGGGTATCACGGTCCCGTGTTTTCATCAGCCGGAACCTTACGGGTGAGGGGCTTTCCGCGCCATTTGGCTTCGCGTTGGAATTTGATTTGGTTGCACCGATGAGGCGGACCGGAGGAGTGGAGAATGAGCGGACACAAACGCAGCGTCCTGCGCAGCTAAGTCGGGTGGCGAACGGAAGTAACCCCTCCCCCGTCCGTCGACGGCTGGAGAAAACGTCGTCGACGGACAGCTTCTCCCCAAACGGGAGGGTCATATATCTGACTGCGCGTCGTCCTCCGTTACCAATACACTTTCAACACCGCCTGTGCCTCGCGCGGCTGATTTGCCTGCCCGGTGATGACTCCGAAACTCCCGGAATTGAGCGTGGTGTTCGGTCCGAGGAATTGCGGGTGATTGAACGCGTTGTAGGTTTCCAAGCGGAACTCGATGCGCGTGCCCTCGCGCAACGACGACAGGGAGAACTGTTTATAAACGGAGAGGTTTGCGTTCGACTGTCCGGGCTGCCGGCAGCTCGCATCGGTGCGTGGTGCGTTGCCAATGGTAAAAGGAGCAGGAGTCGTGACGACTTCGGGATTGGCGAAGTAATCGTTCAACTTCGTCGACCAGGATCCGGCGGTGCAAGTCAAAGTGCCGGTCAAGTTGGGACGTTGCCCTCCGTAAGTCGGAAGACTCTGACCACCCTGGAGACCTAGGACGATGGGCCGGCCGTCGTTAATGCGCCAGATCCCCGCAGTATGCCAGCCGCCAATGAAAGCATTGAGTACTGAATTGGACTTGCCGGCTAAAGCCTTCCCCCTGCCGATCGGTAATTCATAAACATAAGTGAACTGCAACACGTGCGGCAGGTCGAAACTCGATATACTCCGTTCGAGATTGTATCGGTTCGGGTCCTGAAGGCTTGAAATACCGCCCAGGAAGGTATTGCCCGCCGACCCGGAAGAGTCGTCGATAGACTTCGACCATGTATAAGTCGCCAAGAACTGGAGCCCGTGGGAGAAGCGTTTTTCCAGTTTCACTTGCAGGGCATTGTAAATGGAGTTGGCCCACGGCGCGGCGTCGCCCGCGAAGCCCGTGAACTGCGGGTACGGCATTTGGAGTTGGTAGGCCAGCACCGTCGGACTGGAAAGTGCGCTGGTCACATCGGTGATAATCCCGTAGAACGGATTGGGTACAGGCGTCAGGAGGTTGCCGATCTGGGTCGAGTTGTATTGTTCGATCTGTGGGCCAAGGATGTCATAGTTAATGTCAACGCTGGAGAGAAGATGCGTACCCTTCTTCCCGAGGTAAGAGATATCCAGGAGAATGCTGGACGGCAACTGTTTCTGAATGCCCACGGTCCAAGTCTGCTCATAGGGCGCCGTGGAATCGATGCGCGGGATTGGCGCGTTGACTCCGAAACCGACGTCATTCAATAGCCCCAAGCTGTTGCCGACTGGGAGTTTTGGACCCACAATCGGATACGGATCGCTAAATCTTCCCCAAGGTGTGGCGTGATCGTTCTGATAGCTGGTGAGCCAGGGAGTGACCTGGTCGTAGCCCTGGAACCCAGGAAAATTCGAAGGCGTCGCGCCGGTATTGCCGATCAAGTAATAGATCCCGTATCCTCCTCGAACGACGAGGTCGTTGAGGGGACGATAGGCAAAGCCGATGCGGGGCCCCATGTTCTTGTAGTTGGGCAGGTAGTTGCTACGGTCTCCGGGACCCATGTAGATCTCGCCCCCGTATAGCGGTCCCAAGCCCGGAACCTGGAGCGGGGACGCCACGTGGAGATCGAGCTTGTTCATGCGGTCGTGGCGCTCGGTCTGGGGCCTGTTGATTTCGTTCCGGAAACCGATGTTCAAGGTGAGCTTCGGACTGACCTTCCAGTTGTCCTGGATGAACTGCGCGAATTGAAAGCTCTGTGTGGAACTATGGTTCGGGATGTCATATTGGCCCATGCCGCCAGACTCTTGCGGACTGCCCACACCGGTGAGGAAACTCGCGATGCCATCGCCGCCGCCCGAGAATGGGTACTGGGATGTGCTGGTGAAATCATATACGAACCATCCGGCGGGAGTGCTGGGGAGGCTGTAGTTGAAACGATGCATGATGCCGTTGAAGCCAAACTTCAGGCTGTGTTTACCCTTGACCCAACTGAGCGCGGCCACCAGGTCGTGAGTCTCGCTGCCGTCGCGCGCGCAGCACCAGGGAAAAGTGCCGACTTGGCCCACCACGCTGCCGTACTCAGTGGTAGGCGCGGAGTATCCCGCGAAAGTGACCAGGGGCATGTCGGGAATGCCGGACCGGTCCATATACTGGGGCATGCCGAGAGTCGCCGAGGGGGAAATGCCCTTGAACTGGGGCTCGTTGTAAACCTCATATTGCTCGAAGAAGCCGCGCGTGACGCCGTACGACAGCGTCAACAGGAGCGCTGGTGTAAATGTGTGGGTATGATTAATGGCCACGAGGTGAGCGCTCGCGACGTAGGTCCCCGCTGTACAGGGGTCCGCGGGGTCGCTTGTGCTGTAACAGGGGAATGGGGGCTGGGAATTCTTATCCCTGGAGTACTTCACGCTCAACAAATCCCGTTCGCTGAAGCGGTGATCGATTTTGATGTCGTATTGATCGTTGCGGATAGTCTCGACCGGGGATCCCACCCAGTTCGTGTAGGGATTGTAGGCGCTGGTTCCGACATTGTAATTGGGCAGCGGTATGTACTGCGGCTGGATATATTTGTAAGCAATGGGATCGATCAGATTGCCAGGGCTTGCGGCAAGCTGATAGCCGGTGCCTGCGAGGTTCGGATTTCCGGGACTCTGATAAGTCGCGATGTTGTTGAAGGGGATAAACGCGGAACGAACCGGCCCACCCAAGTTAGCGTTATATACGCCCGTATAAGGATCCCACAGTTGTCCACCGGGCGCCGAGCACATGCCGCTGGTATCAAACGTCCCACCTGCTCGGCTACAGAGTTCGCTGAAGTCCCCGGTGCGCTCGGCCGCGGAGGGCACGCCGGAGTTGGTGGAAAACAGGGTCGTCTCCCGAGTGCCGTCGTAGTCGAAGAAGAAGAACGTCTTGTCGCGCCTGATGGGCCCGCCGACCGTACCTCCAAAGTTGTTCAAACGCAGTCCGGGAAGGGGAATGCCGGCCGCATTGTTGAAGAAGTTGTTGGCATCCAGCGCGCGGTTACGCAAGAAATCGTAGGCGCTGCCGTGGAATTGATTGGTGCCCGTGCGCGTCACAATGTTGGTAACCGTGGAGCCGGTGAAGCCGTACTCGGCGCTGAAGTTCGACCCTTGTATGGCAAATTCTTCCACCGAATCCACCGAGGGGACATAGGTGGTCCAGAGAACGTTGTGAAAAAGAAAGGCCGTCGCTACGCCGTCGATCATGAAATCAGAGGTGGCGTTGCGGCTACCGTCGGAAACGTAGTTATTTCCAGGGCAATTGCCACCCGGCGCGCCGGCGCCCGTAATGTCGGCCGGACAAGATGTATCCGGTTCGGAGACGCCGGGAGTGAGGAACGCCAAGTTCGAGATCGAGCGGCCGATGAGAGGCAGGTCGTTCATGTATTTGCGGTCCACGACTTGGCCAGTGACGGCGTCCTGAGCGTCGAGCACCGGTGCTTGTCCCTTGACCTCGACCGACTGATTCGTTGCCCCAACCTGCAATTGAAGGTTTACCGTCACGTTGTGGTTGACTTCCAGTACAATACCACCCCGCGTCTCGGTCTTGAAGCCTGTAGCTTGGACTTCAACCCTGTAGTTTCCAGGAGGGACACTGCGGAATAGGTAGCTCCCCGTGGCGTCGGTGGTGGCCGTGTATACGAAGCCCTTTAGTTCATCCACCAAATGAACCTGAGCGCCTGGAACCACGGCGCCGGAAGGGTCGGTTACCAACCCTGTTACCGTGCCCGTGTAAAGCTGCGCCCAGAGAGCTGGAGACAGCAGAAAGAATAGACAGGGGATGGCAAGCGTCAGTCCGCTCCGCCTGATTCTAGGTCCGATCATGAGTCACCTCCTCAGAATAGTTCCCGTGTATAGCCAGTTGTTGGGGAGCGTAGCGGCAGAAGGATAGGGCCGTCTATCCATCTCTCACAAATCTTTGTTGTAAAACTACTGCCTGGAGATTACTCCCGTCGGCCATTGCAGGGGCACGCCGCGGCGTGCCCCTGCGTCGGGGGACGAAGGGAGTTCCATTCGAAAAAGTGGGCCACAGCCCCATCACAACTCTCTCGAAAACCAGGACATTCGCGCGCAGCGCGAGACCGTTGACTTGCGGACTCCCCGTGGACCCCCGTTTTCGCGGGAGTGACGAGGTCCACCATTTTCGTTCCTTTGGGCGGTTCGAAGACCCATGATCACTCGGGATGACGGCGGGGTGAGGTCGGCAGTAAATGAGGTAAGGATCGCGGCGCTCGAAGAATCCTTGCTAGCCGCGATTTCCCCGCAGATAGAGCGCCGAAGGACCCGGAAAGGGCACCATGAATTCCGTTTTGCCCCCGCCTTTCACCCTGCCTCCGGGAGTCACGTTCCCTTCCACCGGTTGCATCCACTCGACCTCGAATGCCCCCGTCGCACCCGTGAGGTCCACCGTCACCTGATAGCCTTCCGGCAGATAAACAAGGTATTCACGGCCGGGGTTCGCGAGGCAGTATTTCGAGTCGGCCAGTTCATCGTGTGGCGTCATTTCCACCAGTTTCATCTTATTGGCGTAGGTGCGCGTGTTGCCGAGGGCTTTGCGCACGGGCTCCCAAACCCAGGCATCAGCACGGTTCAAGTCGCGCGTGGGATAGCCGGGACGCGATGCCCAGTTCACTTCACCGCAAGGATGACCGGGAATGGGCGCCCACGAGTCCATCAACAGCGTATTATAACCGCGGCAAAAACTCTTCCACGCCCAGGAGGGAGTCCCACCATGACCCCAGAGGTGGTCCGTATCGAGCACTCCCACTTTCCCGCCGTCCCAAGCGGGCGGGTCCGTCTTGAAGTATTCGCCGTCGTCACTTCCCGGTGAAAACCAATCGCAGGGGCTTTCAAGCATCGACTTCAGCCCTTCGGTGTGCCAGCCGGTCAAGCCGACGGGATGCCGCTTTCCCTTCTGGCCTTCGTAGTCGTGCACAGAACTCACCACCCACCAGTCCCAGTCTTTGTTACCGCCCTCGTTATCGACTTCGTACAGGATATTGTCGAGGTCATTCACGGTGTCGATCACCTTGTGCAGGTAGGCACCCTGCATCGCCCGCACTTCTGGCCGGTACAGGCTGACCGTCCCTGAGTTGCCTTCTTCACCGTTGAAGTTGTTAACGTTGTTGTGTGGGTTGTAGGGGTGGGCGGGCCAGGGGTCACACGGGACATTCTCCTTCCTTTCGCTGAAGCTCTGAAACAGTTGAACCGCAGCGTAGATGCCGTGGTCGCGCGCGTAAATCAGGCGCGAGCGCTTCCGCTCGAAGTATTCCTGATTGAATCTCGTCAAATCAAACTTGGGCTGCCCATCCAGCGCCACACCGGGGCCCGTGCGCAGATACGGAAGCGGCTCGAAGAGTATCTTTTCGTCCGTCCAAGGCGCGTAGGCCGCCGCCAGCCAGTGCCAGAAGCGCATGAAGTTGTGGTTGTGCTTCACCATCATGTCGATGTAAGCAGGGAAATCAAACCGCGCCACCGGCGGCAGACCAATGTCCTGGAAATTCGCCCAAGTGTGCGAGCCTGTCAAGAAAATGGCGCGACCGCTACCGTCAGTAAAGTACCGAGGGTTAGCGGGGTTGACCCGCAGCGGCCCCGTGGCAGGCCAGCGCGACGAAGCCCATCCTGGCACCTGGTCTTCCTGCGGCGCCAGCGTCGTACGGCCCCCTGCCCCGCAGGTGCGGGAGCCTCCCGCTTCTGCGAATGGGCGAAGGCTGGGTGGCCCCGCCAGGGCAGTTGAGGCGCCCGCACCACAGAAAGCCAAGGCGGACCTGAGAAAGCTCCTACGTTGCATGCCTCCTCCATTTGGCCGACTCGTACCGCAATTCGTCAGGAACTTTAACCGCGAGGTGTACGTTAGTTCGAGAGTCCAAAAGCATCTATCAGGTTCACACAAATATTTATCAGAAACCTACGGTGTGAGGCGAGCCCTTGCTAGACACAGAGTCCGCTTTTTGCCCCCTCCCGGCAGCCCCCTGGACCCCGCACAAATACTGCGCACAGACTACTTGGCTGATTCACGATACCGCCAATGGCCCAACATGTGGCTTTCGACGGCTCCGCTCCGACGGTCAGGCAACAGGGTGGGAGCTGGTTGACCCCGGGGTAAGGATGTCATTATACTCTTGTGGATTCTTGGCACTCATCTGAGAGGTGACGGTCATGCCCACGATTAGCATATCGTGTGACAATGAGTTTCAGGTCGTCGAACCGCAGATTAACGCCGAGGGTACGCATGTCTACCCCTTCGATCCGTTTTTCCCGATTGACGTGCGCTTCTTCACCCTAGGTGGGAGAAGTAGCGTCCGCATGAATCGTCATCACTACTTCGAGCTCTGTTTCGTTTCGTCAGGCAGGACAGTGGTACAGATTCAGGATCGAGTGTTCCCAGTCCGCAAAGGCGACCTGGTGGTCATCGGCAGCAATCTCTATCACAACCGGATCGATCCGCCCAACTCGGAGTCTCGGCTCACTGTATTGTTCTTCGAGCCGGAACTGATCTGCGCGACCGAAGGGACCGGAGAGGAGATGGAATATCTGATGCCCTTCCTCGCGCAGAAATCCGATTTTCCGCATGTTATACCCGCCTGTACGAGCCTTGCGACCGAGGTCGACTCATTGATACACCGCATCCACACGGAACTGCCCGCCACCACCGTGCGGGCGCGGCTGACCGTCAAAACCTACCTCAAGATGATTCTGGCCCTGCTGGCGAACCATTATGCTGCGTATTTAGGCACCCGCGAGGACTTGAATCGAAAGCGCGCGGATCTGGAGAGGTTGCGGCCGCTGTTTGATTACGTGGAGAAACATTACGACTCGCCAATTCAGGTCGGCGACGCGGCGCGCCTTTGCGCCATGAGCAATTCACATTTCATGTACTTCTTCAAGCGGACGACGGGGCAATCCTTCCTTTCCTATGTGAACCACTTTCGCATTGCCAAGGCGCAAGTCTTGCTGACCTCCACCGATAAACCGCTGGCGAGCATCACGCAGGAGGTGGCCTTTTGCAACCAGAGCTACTTTGGCATGGTGTTTCGGAAGCTGGTGGGCGTTACGCCGTTGACTTACCGGCGCCGGTTGGGAAAGGGCACTGAAATCGGGCACATGCCCAGCTTGAGTAGTAGTCAGATTGCCATCAAGCCGCCGTCCACCGCGTAGAAGCCGCCTACGCAGTACTCGGCGTCGTCTGAGGCGAGGAAAACCGCTAATCCCGCCACGTCATCGGCTATGCCCAGACGGCCGCAAGGAGCCATGGCAATCAGCTTCTCGCGCATCTTTTCGTCTGACAATTCCACGGCATTCATGGGCGTGTCAATGGTCCCAGGGACGATAGCGTTCACCCGAATATGATATCGGGAATAATCGGCAGTCATGGCGCGGGTGAGGGCAGCAATCCCTCCCTTGCTGGTGCTGTAGGCAGTCAGGCCCTCGTACCCTCGCAGGCCTGTGGGCGAGGCGAGGTTGATAATGCACCCACGGCCTTGCTTAAGCATGTGCGGGATTACATATTTGGCGCAAAGCCAGTGGCCACGGAGATTGACCGCCATGGTGCGGTCCCACACCTCGGTGCTTAGCTCATGCAGGCGAGTATCCTGGCCGTACATCAGCACTGCGGCGTTATTGAAAAGAATGTCGATGCGCCCATAGCGCTTTACCGTCATTTGCACCAGAGCTTTCACTTGCTCTTCTTCCGCCACATCGGTGTGAACAAAGAGAGCTTCACCCTGAGAGGCGTGAATCTCCTCTGCAGTTGTGCACCCAGTCCCGGTATCGATCTCGGCCACTACGACTAGTGCTCCTTCTTTTGCATAGCGCAGGGCTACCGCTTTACCAATCCCGGCCCCTGCACCCGTGATGATGGCAACCTGGTTTTTCAAACGCATACAATCTCCTCAACCGTGGGGTCGAACAACCCTGAGCAACCTCTGGGCAGTCCTTCTGGTTGCCCCGTAACTGACGGCCACAACGGCCGCCGCGACCGTCCTGTCGAGCCGTACCGCCACAGTATCCCCGGCAGGTGCTGAACGTCTATCAAGTATTCACAGTTTTTCGTTAGAGAACTACTGCCCTCCCCGCGGCCCTCTGGGCCGGCTCTCGATCATGAATGTCTGCTCCACGATGCCATCTCGCACGCCGACCATGCGGTCATGCAGGTTGATGGTGCCGTCATGATAATGCACCCGGAGTTCCAGCGTATCTCCGACCTCGACGGGCACATCACCTTCCAGAATCTCGAGGATGGCATGCTCCGCATGCAAGGCTTTAACCACCAGCCTCGGCTGGCCCTTGACAGAGGGCAGGCCGCGCTCTCCGCTAATTGCTTTAACTCCGGCATCGAGGACCAGCCTCTTCCCCGGCGATTTGCTGAGGACGGTCGCGAGGACGGTCAGCGTGACCTCGAACTGCGGAGCGGCGGGAGCGTACCAGGTGTCCATTAAGAGGTAAGAGCCGGCTTGGACCTCGGTGATCCCGGGAAAGTCGCCGGCCACGGTAAAGTCGCCTGTCCCGCCGCAGGAAACAATTTCCACCGGAATACCCGAGCCTTCCAGGCGCTTTCGGGCGTCGACAAGCATTTCGAGCGCGGCGGCGACGGAGCGCTGCTTGGCGGGGCCGGGTGGCAGGGGTTGCAAGTGACCTTCGTATCCCATCAGACCACGAAGTTTCAAGCCTCGGCTCAGAACATGGCGAGCGAGTTCGAGGGGAGCCTCCCCTGGTGGGACCCCGCAACGGTTCAACCCCAGGTCGATGTCGACAACCACATTCAACATTCCACGAGCCTGCCCTGCGACACGAGCCAATTCATCCACCATACGCGCACTGTCCACGGCCACGATGACCGGCGCGGCGTGGGATAACTCAACAAACTCGCGCATCATCGACTCGCCCGCGATCTCATTCGCTACCAACACACTCTTGATGCCGTGGCGCACCAGCCTCTCCGCTTGCCACAGCCGGGCGCAAGTCAGGCCGATGGCTCCCACCTCCATCTGCCGGTCCGCCAGCGCCAGCACGCGGTGATTCTTGAAGTGCGGGCGCAGTTTCGCCGTCCGGGTGCGAAAGAACCCTGCCATGGCCGCGAGGTTTCTTTCCATCGCCGCCATGTCCACCAGCAGAGCGGGCGTCTCAAGCTGGGCGAGCTTTGCTCCGATCAGGGAAGCTTCCGGGGTCGATGGAGTCTCTGCCTTGCTCGCTGCGCCCATTACGGAAGCACCTCTCTGTACAGGGTCACCACGAAGCTCTCCACAAATTTCGGGGGATCAGTGGCGAAGAACTCCTTGATGTAAGGTGTATTGCAGTGGTAATCAAAAGCCTCTTGACTGGCGAACTTCTCGATGAACGTAATGCTGCGCGGGTCGTCGATCGCCTGGTTGAGCTCGTAGCGGATATTACCCGTTTCGGCCCGCGTGGCGGGAATCAGGGCGTGCAGCGTTTCAAGCAACTGCTCCTCCTTGCCCTCCTGGGCCTTGAATTGCGCAACGCATACAATCTCTTTTTCAGCTTTTTTCAACATGTAATTGCCTCCTTTGTACCTCGAGGTTCTCGAGACCCTCGTGAAACCCCTTGAAAAGAAGCGAGACCGTAGTTGCTCCAGGGTCTTGTGCTCCGAGGGTTTTCTCCCCCAGATACTTTGCGCGGCCGACCTTCGCCACAAGCTTCTTGGTGCTCTCGGCGCCTTTCTCAGCGGCGACGGCGGCGGCTCGCAGTGCGTCTTCGATTGACTGTCCTGCTTCTGCCGTTTGGCGCACGGCCTCGACCGCAGGCACTAACGAGTCGAGCATGGTCTTGTCGCCCACATGCGCGCGGCTCTGCTGCGTCAAGGCTGCCACTCCCGCTTCGAAGGCCTCAGCCAGGGAGCGCGCATCCAACTCGTTCCCTGAGCCGATGCTTTCTGAAACTCCCAAAAAGAAGCTGCCCAGCAACGGCCCCGTGGCGCCGCCATCCAAGCCCATTAAAGTCCAGGCGACATCGCCCAGGAACCCCTCGAGACTTTTGCCGGAGCTTCGCTCGACGCACCTTGCGACCAGGTTTGCCGCCCGTAACATCGTCGTACCGTGGTCTCCGTCGCCGCAAGTAGAGTCGAGTTCCGAAAGCAACGCGTGTGCGGCCCTGACCTCAGCAATGGCGCCGCACAGCATGGCTTTCCATTCTTGTAAACCCACCGCAGATATCATGGCTGAATCGTAGCGCCGACCTTCAGGTCGGCAAGTGCCTGTCTAACCAGGCTGCCGAAAAATGGCATCTGCAACATGTTGCGGCGCGTGTACCCCGCCAAATGCCTTAGCGCACGACGTAGTAAGGCGTGTCGCAAGGCGCATCCCACAGGCGCAGGAGTTCCGAGTCCATCCGGGCAATGAACATCTGGAATCCCGCTTGCTCTTGGGTAGTGATGAACTCGCCCACTAGACCTCGAGCCAGCCGAACCCCCCGCGCCTCGAGCAGCTTGCTCACCCTCCGGAAGACGATAAAGAGCTCCATCAGAGTGGTCGCTCCCGCCCCATTCAGGATCACCAGGAGGTCTTCCCCTTCCTTCACCTCGAGATCCGCCAGCAATGCGGAGAGCATAATCTCAGCCGTCTCGTCGGCGCTTTTCAGTTTCATGCGGCCGGTCCCCGCCTCCCCATGCTGACCCATGCCGATTTCCATCTCGTCGTCGCCCAGGGTGAAAATGGCTTGGCCGGTGGAAGGGTGCGTAGCCGTCTTGACAGCCACGGCCAACGTACGCATGTTGCGCTCCAGACGATCAGCAATCGCGTGCACTTCCGTCAGGGAACGGCCTTCCTCCGCAGCCGCCCCGGCGATCTTGTAAACAGGTAAGAATCCCACCAGCCCACGGCGTTCTTCCGGTTTCTCCCGCGGGCCCGAAGAGATGTCTTCGTGTGTCAGGATCTCCTTGACGTTCAAACCCTGTTTGCGAGCCATTTGCAGGGTGAGATTGGCCGCCAGAACGTCTCCTGCATGGTTGAGCACGACGAAGAGAACGCCCGCACCCCGATCGGCGAGCTTGAGCGCTTCCAGGCAGCGGGGTGCACCCGGGGCGGCGAAGATTTCACCGGGCACGCTCACGTCCAACATCCCCATTCCCACAAATCCGCTTAGCCCCGGTTCGTGCCCGCTTCCACCCAGCGTCACGATTCCCACTTTGCCTGCCTCCTTGGGCACGGCACGTACCACGAG
>Ga0187770_10001036_pt1 | contig 14363 bp, 7 predicted proteins | sample 0116_SJ02_MP02_2_FD_133154 | JGI IMG/M metagenome (GOLD analysis project Ga0187770, IMG submission 133154) | Tropical peat soil microbial communities from peatlands in Department of Meta, Colombia - 0116_SJ02_MP02_20_MG | ecosystem: Environmental > Terrestrial > Soil > Wetlands > Peat | place...
CCGGCGCTTCATTGACTGACTGATGGGGCCGTCCGTAAGATGGACCGACCCGAAAGGCGTGCTGTTTCGAATGATCGGTCAGACGATTTCGCACTACCGGATCGTGGAGAGACTCGGCGGTGGTGGCATGGGAGTGGTATACAAAGCCGAGGACGTCACTCTGCACCGCTTTGTAGCTCTCAAGTTTCTTCCTGACGACGTAGCACGGGACCCCCAAGCCCTTGCGCGTTTTCTGCGGGAAGCACAAGCAGCGTCCGCACTGAACCACCCCAACATCTGTACTATCCACGAGATCGGACAGGAAGGCCAGCCTTTCATCGTCATGGAGTTTCTGGATGGCGTGACGCTGAAGCATCGCATCGCGGGCAGGCCGCTCCCGATGGACGAGTTACTCAGTCTGGCGATCGAAATTGCCGATGCCCTCGATGCGGCCCACGCTCAGGGAATTGTTCACCGTGACATCAAGCCCGCCAATGTTTTTGTGACCAAGCGCGGGCACGCCAAGATTCTCGACTTCGGACTTGCCAAGGTGAAGTCCGCCTCTGTTTCCGGAAGCGGAATCACCGCTGCCACGGTGGAAGGCTTTGCGATAGCAGAATCGCACTTGACAAGCCCGGGCTCGACGATGGGCACCGTGGCGTACATGTCTCCCGAGCAAGCGCGAGCGAAGGATCTGGACGCGCGCAGCGACCTGTTCTCGTTCGGCGCCGTGCTCTATGAGATGGCGACAGGCACGCTGCCGTTCCGCGGGGAAAGTTCCGCCGTCATCTTCAAAGCGATTCTTGATGCCACGCCGGTGGCGCCGGTGAGGTTGAATCCGGACGTGCCGACGGATCTGGAAAGGATCATCAAAAAAGCGCTGGAAAAAGAGCGCAATCTTCGTTATCAGAGTGCGGCCGAGATGCGCGCAGATTTGCAGCGCCTCAAGCGCGACACCGAGTCGCACGTCACAGCCGCGGTGGCGGCGGCCGACGAGCGGACCCAGGGCCACCGTAGGATCGGGAAGCTCTACTATGCCGCCGCTGCAGTGTTGCTGGCGGTCGTGGGCGCTGGACTGATCTACTTTCGCTCGCATCGAAAGCAATCGCTGACCAGCCGGGATACGGTTGTACTCGCTGATTTTTCCAATAGCACGAATGACCCCGTTTTCGACGACACACTTAAGACAGGACTCAGCGTTGCTCTGAATCAATCCCCGTTCTTGAATGTGCTCTCGGAAAACACAGTGGCGGAGACGCTGCAGCGGATGACGCGTGGCTCCGGAACCAGGCTGACTCCAGAGCTGGCGCGAGAAGTCTGCCTGCGCGCGGGAAGCAAAGCCTATATCGCCGGCTCGATCGGAAGTTTGGGGAGTGAATACGTTTTGGGATTGAAGGCGGTCAATTGTCAGAATGGCGACGTGCTGGCGCAGGAGCAAGTCACGTCTCCGTCAAAAGAGCGAGTTCTGGATGTTCTCGGCAATGCCGTTTCCAAACTGCGCGCCGAGATGGGTGAGTCGCTGGCCACTGTGCAGAGGTTCGACGTTCCACTGGAACAAGCGACGACCTCGTCGCTGGAAGCTTTGAAGGCTTATAGCCTGGGGCAGAAAACCGATCGCGAGCAAGGGCCGGTCGCGGCTTTGCCCTATCATCAACGGGCGATTCAGCTCGATCCCAGTTTTGCCATGGGTTACATGGCAGTGGGCGGCGAATACTTCACTCTCGCCCAAACAGGACGCGCCAGCGAATACCTGACCAAGGCTTTCGAATTGCGCGATCACGCCAGCGAGCGAGAAAAGCTGGCCATAACCGCTACGTATTACCTGAACGTCACGGGAGAGTTGGGCAAGGCGGCGCAGGCTTATGAGGAGGAGATTGCAAGTTACCCACGAAGCCAAGGAGCACATCTGAATCTGGGCGTCGTGTATGCCGAGCAGGGACAGTACGAGAAGTCGACAGAAATGTCACTGGAGGAACTGAAGCTGAATTCCGACAACGTGGCTCCCTACGACAATCTCGCTGACTCGTACATCGGGCTGCAAAGATTTGATGACGCTCGCAAAACAATCAGCGAGGCACAAGCAAGAAAGTTGGAAGACTACCAGACGCGCCTGGCAGTGTATATTCTCGCGTTCCATGCCTCGGACTCTGCAGCGATGGCGGAACAATTGCATTGGTTCGACGGCAAGCCCGAGGAAAACTATGGGCTGGCCTTCGGCGCCGACAGTGAAGCCTACCACGGGCGACTGCATAACGCGCGAGATCTGGTAAAGCGGGCGGTTGAGTCTGCCATTCGCGCTGACAGCAAAGAAAATGCGGGCGTCTGGCTGGAGAATTTGGCGCTCTACGAAGCGGCTGTCGGGAATCGCGACGAAGCGCGGCAGGAAGCCGCGGAAGGATTAAAGCTGGCGCCCAGCAGCCAGGGGGTGAACAGCGAAGCCGCGCTTGCCTTCGCCATGGCTGGCGATACGCCACGGGCAGAGCAATTGGCGAAGGACTTGAATTCGCGTTATCCCCTGGACACGCAAATGCAATCGCTGTGGTTGCCCGCAATCCATGCCGAATTGGCGCGGGGATCAGCGCAACCGCAGGCCTCGGTCAGTGCGCTGCAAGCGGCCTCGAACATTGAGTTGGGGCAGATCACGTTCGTGAACAATCTATCGTGCCTCTACGACATTTACGTTCGCGGCGAAGCTTACCTCGCCGCAGGCCAGGCCAGCGCATCGGCCAACGAATTTCAGAAGATCATCGACCACAACGGCATCGTCTGGAATTGCTGGACCGGAGCTCTAGCGCATCTGGGAGTGGCTCGCGCCAATGCTCTTGAAGCCGGAACATCGCAGGGCGCTGACGCCGATGCCGCCCGCGTCCGCGCTCTCGCCGCTTACAAAGAATTTTTCTCTCTCTGGAAAGACGCCGATTCTGATATTCCCATCCTGAAGCAAGCCCGGGCGGAATTTGCCAAGCTGAACTGATAGCTTGCGCAATGGCTGAAGATGCCCTGCTGGCGCTCCATTACTAGCTGGCATCGTGCACTACTTCGCGTAACGAATGTGGAGGGTAACCGGTTTGTTAGCGTGAAGGTCTGTGAGCACGATCCTGTGGTGGTTGCTCAATAGCGATGCGCCAGCGTCGACACGGTCGATTTGCCGACCGAAGTCGAGGGTCAAACCGTGAACGTCTTCGGCGGACTTGACGCTGAGAACAACCGTCGCAGGCGATATGGCACTGACTGACCATTGCAAGCGATCGCGGGCACGCCAAAACTCTGCGAACGTTAGCATGTCACCGGCAGAGACGTCAGGCGGCAGCCGATTGAGTAATTCCTCCTCTGCCTTGAGCTTTTCTCCGCCCACGTTCGGATGAATCAGGAGCAAGTTCACTGCGCCGTTCTCGGCGTTGGCGCGAATCACGTCGAGAGTCTGATTGATCCGGCCAGCCAAAGCGGATTCCTCATCTTCAAACGTAACGGGAAATTCATACAGTCCGCTGTCCTCGGTGAATCCCAGGTCCAACGGCAAGCTATAGGGAAAATTCGTCAGCACATCGCCCGCTGTGAATGAAGAATCAAATTCGTAGCCGCAACGCTGCAGGGCTTCGGGCAACGACGGTGGAACGCGCAGATGGCCCGCTCGAAAGAATACCGTCGCCTGGCCGGACAGGTTCCCGTCCAGCAATTCCTTGCTGACGCGGACTTCGCCGAACACAGTGGCGCCAGCGGCAGACTCGAAACCCGTGCCGCGAGGCTGATACGCAGGGAATGTTTCCTGGCTGGTTCCGAGATCGAACTTGTTAAATCCCCGCGAATGGATTATGGAGTGACTGCCCACAGAAAAACCGTCCGCATACAGTTGACGAAGATCTTCGAGATTCCCGCCGAAAAAGAATGCCTTGCTGTTGGCGTCGCTGACATACTTGGTCTGGATGAAGAACGTGCTGAGCGCGTTGTGCTTTTTCTCCATGCGCGCAAAATCCAGCGCCGGGGCGAAAGAATTTTCCCAGTCCACGTCGTGCGACAACAGCAGGACGGAACTAAGACCGGAAGGCATGGTGTCGAGACGCACGGAGTCGGGTTGGCACGATTCATACCAGGCACGGAGCAGCAGCATCCAAACGTCGGCGCCAGGCTCAAAGTGGTTCACGTAATGCCGCTCTGCGTTGAAGTCGCGGTTGACCTGATTGCGCAGGACCACGTCGTGATAGCTGACGCCGGCGAGGTAAGTGCGCCCTCTGCCCGCACGGTTGGCCAGCAAGGCGGCGCTGCCGTCTTCGAACCGGCCGAGCACCCTGGCGTGCGCGTCGGGAGTGTAGCCATTGGTCCAGAAGATGGCTCCAGCCTGCGGACTGCCGAGGGGGACCTGCAATTCCTGCGGACGATTGAGATAGCGCAGAATGTCATCCGCGCCCGGCACAAAGTTCACACGATAACGTCGCTTCGACGGCGCTATTTGCTGGAAGCCGAACAGCGGCCGCAGCGATCCGGCTGTAACGTTGACGGCGAACACGCAGCCGCCGCGATCGACGTGGTCGCGCAATTCGGCGACCTGCCGATCGTCAAAGGTCCGCGCATCGATCTCCGGATAGAGCAAGATGAGCCGATGGTGCAAGGCCTGGGCGAAATTTTCCGTGATGAAAAACGGAATACCCATGGCGCGCAGGCTGTGCGCGATCTCAAGCACGCTCCCGTTGGGATTGGTCCAATAGACGGCCACCTGCATTGGGAACGCTTCTGGAAACTCGGCCGTGAAAGAGTCGAGCGAGTGTGCCAAGGGTTGAACTGGAACATCGGCCTTATGGAGAGCAGTGGCAGGGTCGCGCCCGCAATTGGCCAGGCCAAAAGCGACGACCAGCGGAGCGAAGAAAAACGTGCGCAGTAGAGCGGAGATCAGAGATAAAGCCGGCGCCTGCCGATGCCATGAGAGGTTCGCGTCACGCATCCTGTTCCCCTGCATTCGAGACTCCAGTCCGTTTCATTTCTCGCCAGCGGAGGTCGCCGCGCAAGTACTGCCAAATCCCCTGCAGCCGCCAGATCAAAGTCATTTGGCGATAGGGGAAGTGCTCGAAGAGACAAAAGAGAAGCAAGCGGCCGACTTCGCGCCAGTCGCTGTAGCGCCGATACGTCAGCTCCTCCAGCAGCACGGAGCCAATGGAAATCAGCGTGGCGAAGGCATATCCAAAGATCAGAAATAAGAGAAAAAACTGGCGGCCGAGCATTCCGAGAGCGAAAGCGAGAACGATGCTGGTGTATCCGATGAGTTCAACAATGGGAGCGAAAAATTCAAAGATCCACATATAGGGCAAAATAAGAAAACCGACGCGGCCGTAGCGCGGGCGAAAGAGCATGTCGCGGTTGGGCCAGAGAGTGTCGATGAGCCCTTTGTGCCACCGGGCGCGCTGACGGGCCAGCGAGCGCAGGTCGCCGGGAACCTCCGTCCAGCAGGTAGGATCGGGAACGAATGTTATGTGGTAATCCCGTTTTTGTTCCTGCAGCAGGCGATGCATGCGCACAACCAGATCAAAATCTTCGCCAATCGCATGCGGGCGAAATCCTTTGACCTCGCGCACCAGATCAGCGCGAAAAATGCCGAAAGCGCCGGAGATGATCGGCAGCGCCTTAAAGTACGCCCAGGCTTCGCGTCCGATCAAGAAAGCGCGCAGATACTCGATCACTTGCAGAATTTCGATGCTGTGTCGAGGGAGACTCACCTGCTTGAGTTCTCCGGCAGAGACGCGGCAACCGTTCAGAACACGCACAATTCCGCCAGCGGCGACGATTCGTTGGGAATCGGAAGATACGCCGGCCATAATTCGCAGCAGCGAATCCTTTTCCAGAATGGAGTCCGCGTCGACCACGCAGACGTAGGGGCTGGTTGCGGCGTTGAGCCCGGCGTTGATGGCGTCGGCTTTGCTCCCAGCCGACTCCTTGTCAAGGACAAGCAGCCGTGATTCGACATCGCTCTTGTAAATCTGTCGTACGGGCGCAGCCGGGATGTCTGGAATGTAAAGAAGTCGGGCGGCACGAAGGCGGAACGCGGCCTTCAGCTGTGCCAGCGTGTTGTCGCGCGAACCGTCATTCACGACGATCACCTCGAGGCTGGGGTAATCGAGGGTCAACAGGGCGCGTATGCTGTCGGTAATGAACGCTTCCTCATTGTGCGCCGGAACGATGAGCGTAATAGGCGGAGTGAAAGGAGATATCTTGAATCGCTCGAGGCGCAGGCTAGCCAGACGGTGGCGATGCCATGTGTTGCGCGAGATGGCGGTGATGAGCAGCAGCAGATAAATAAGGTTGGAGGCGAGGTAGTAGACGAACAGCGTGTTGTTCGCAAGATCGAGCCAGGCACGCATCACTTCGCTCCGCCGGCTGCGGCAAAGGCTTTGTTTGCCTGTTCGATGTCCTGGCGACACACGTTGAGCGTGCGCAACAAAATGTTGCGCGCCGCGTTTTGTCCAGGATGATTTTCGAGAGCTTCAACGAGATTCTCGATCGCGCCGGAACGCTCAAGTTCCGAAATGAAGGCCTGCAGCGCGTAGTTGTCCTTCGTCTCGACGACCTGGGTGAGGATGTCGTCGAGGTTTGATCCGATGTGAGCCAAAGCCCACGCCGACCTCTGGCGCACGTAGCGGTTGGGGTCGCAGAGTGCATGCAGCAACGGGCGGATGCGGAGCGCGTGCTTGATGGACGCCAGCGCGACCACAGCGCGCAGCCGCACGAACCATTCCTTGTCCCCGACCATGACGGACAACACGGGCAGGGCAAACGATGGTTGCAAGTTGCCGAGGGCGCGCGCTGCCGAGGCACGAACTTCGGCATCGGAATCGGTCGCCAGCAGAATCAAATCTTCGCCAAGGTCTGAGCTGGCCAGCTCGCCCAGAACGCGCGCCAGCAACTCTCGCGGCCGGCCGCTGGACTGTTTCAAATAGCGCAGCAGAACGCCGGGCGAGTGTCTGCAGCAGCTGGCCAGTGCGTTCTTGAGCGTGTGCTCAGGAATGGAGCGTTTGCCGAGAAGCAGGCAATCAAGGATTGGAATCGCAGCCTCTGGAAGTTCAGTGTTGGCCAGCCCGCGGACGGCGGCGATGCGCGTTTCCTCCTCCGGCGCGTCCAGTGCCTCGGCCAGAGCCGGAATCGCTTCGGGAGCGCGAGTACGACCGAGCGCAACCAGCGCAGTACGCCGCTTCCATCCCGTCGTAACACGGGCTTGATGAATGCGCATGTCGAGCAGCCCGCTGCGGCGCAAACAGTTCAACAGAGTTGACAGCTCGTCTGAATCGGCGAGTTCAATGCTGGCCAGCAGGATCGATTCAACGATCTCGCAATCCAGGTTGTTGAGCCGCCACGATTCCGCCGGAACTGCCCCGCTCAGGATGCCATCCCATTGTGACCGGAGTGCGAAGGTGCGTTCGCTGAGTCGCTGGAAGTAGCGCCCGCGATACCAGCGCCGGAGCGCGATGAAGGCAATGAGCAGAAATATGCCGGCGAGTGAGAACAGGATCGCCTTCAGGATGAGGCCGGCAAACCCGAGATCGGGCATGAGCCTAGAAGTGAAATCCATAGCTCACTCCAAAGCTGTTTTGCGTATCTCCATCCGATCGGCGCTGAATCGCGATGTAGCCGTTGATGTCCTGTCCCGGGGCGAAGCGATATCTCAGGCCGCCGGCAAAAGTGCGCGCAGAAAAGTGCCCGATCTGATCCACTTGCGCGAAGTTTTCCGTTCCGTTGGCGAACAGCAGGCTTGCGCTGATATTGTGATGGATCGGGAACGTCAGCCTGGTCATTCCCGATGGAACCCACTCGATCGTGGTCCCGGTGAAACCGCTGCGGGCTCCAGTCACGGTGATCGACCAGGTCCACTCTCTCGGCAAGTAGTAGAGCTGCGTGCTGCTTAGCGTGAGAACGTGCGCGCCCTGGTACCAGAACCAGTGCTGCAGATAGGAAACTTCAAGGCCTTTGACCCAGCGATCAGAAAACCGGAATCCGTGTCCGTACTCGAAGAACGTCTCATCCTTGGGGATAATTGCCTGGTTGCTGGCGACTGCCGTACCAACGCTCACCGAGTCACTTTTCGTGGCGCGGTAAGAAATGCTGGCGACAACATCGGCCGCGTGCTGGCCAAAGCGTTGATAGAAGCCGGTCGCGAAGTTTGTTACGAAGCGCGGATCCCAGTGCGAGGTGAGCTGCAGAACTTGGTCCTCGGCGGGTCCGGTGTAATTAAATGTCGAGGCGTCGGCGGTCAAGCGAAATTCGTGCTTGTCTTCGGTCGCGAGACCGACAAGACCGTTCTTCGCCTCCTGATTGGCCGGGTCAAGCCTAAGCAGTTCGCGGTACTGGGTGCGCGCCTCCGCACTATCGGCAAGAAGAGTCAGAATGCGAGCGCGCCGTAGAAGAATTTCAGGTTGAGTCGGATCCAGTTCCCGCGCGCGGTCAATGACGGCGAGAGCCTCTTTCGTTTTTCCTTGCCAAAGAAGAACGTCTGCCAGCCCGCAGAGAATCTCGGTATCGCGCGGAGCGTAAGCGAGCACCAGACGATATTCGGACTCCGCACTGGTCCATTGCCCCTGCCAGGCCAGCAGGCGGGCGAGCCAGCCGTGAGCCTCGAGATCGGAAGGCGCCTGCTCGAGCCGTTGCTGAACCAGTGTGAGAGCGGCGTCCAGATGATGAAGGCGCACATCATTGCGAACCTGTTGTTGCCAATCCGCGGAATCCTGCTGTGACCATGCTGCGCCCGCCAGCAACACCACGGTGACCACCGTTCGCGAGAGCCCACCCGGACGCGAGAATACGCACACCATCGGTGTTCACTTCATCGGCAATCGAGCGCCGTAACTTCGGATTACTCACGTAATCGACAGAAAATGGGAGGCCCGGCGCAGCTCAATCCGCCAAGGCTTTCCCAGGGACCACTCTGAACATCGAAAAAGGCGGCTGTGGAAGCAAACGTGCTAGCAAATCGCTTGGAGCCATTCACGAGCCTATGAGTGTCGAATTTTTTCAGGAGGAAGCAGAGCAAACGGCAAGCTTCATCGCCCCCCTGCTACCGTCACCGATGCCTGCAAAATGGAAGTCTGCGCGAATCGCCATCAAGGCGAAGGGAAGGATCTTGCTGATCGACGCAGCCGATGTAATCGCGATCGAAGCACAAGGAAACTACGTCTTGTTGCACCACGTCTCCAGCTCGCACCTGTTGCGAGAATCCATCGCAACCATGGAAGAGAGGCTGCAACCACACGGTTTTGCGCGAATTCACCGATCTGTGCTGGTGAATGCGGCGCTGGTCGAGGAGATTCAACCCCGGCGCGCCGGCGAGTACGTTGTACGCGTTAAGGGAGGCCGCGAGTACACAGTTACGCGTACGTACAAAAAGAACCTGCAACTGCTGGCGCAGTTGTGGATCGGGACGGACGGATTCGATGCAGAATAATTCGTGAAGGTTGTACCAAGAACAATTCGCGCACAAAACAGTCAACACTCTCAAGCCCTCACATTTCCGAACTTTTGGAGTGCCACTCCCGTTTGCTGTATTTCCACCGATTCTCGTGACAGTCTCAACAGCACATGTTCTGAGCTGTAGGCCGCGCGCTGTGACGACCGTCTAGTTCACCTCCCACATTTCACAACTACACATGTTTTGCATCGCTAACAAGTTGAAAAATCGACGGGCGTCTTATGGTCTGCGATTTGCATTTACTGCTTCGACTAGGAGGAAGCAATGCACATTCGTGGAACAAAGCTGGCTCTGGTTCTGCTGTTTGCAGGGTTTTTACAAAACACTCTGTTGGTGTGTGCGCAATCCACATCGACTGGCACGGTGAGTGGATCGATCACGGATTCCACCGGTGCGGTGGTGTCCGGCGCCACAATCACGCTGACGGATACCGCAACCAACGCGGTGCGCAGCACAGCGAGCAACGCGGAGGGCCGCTACATTTATGTCGACGTAGCTCCGGGCATGTACAGTATTGCCGCCGCCAAGTCAGGCTTTGCCACAGTCAAGGCGCAGAACGAAGAAGTAAAGGTGGGAGCGAACCTAACCGTCAATCTGCAGCTGCAGGTCGGAGGCTCAAACGTGGTCGTTGAAGTCCAAGCCACCGGCAACGAGCTGCAGATGATGAATGCAACGGTGGGCAACACGATTACAAGTCTCACGCTCGACAATCTGCCAAGCCTGGGCCGCGACGTAAGCTCGTTCGTCGAGCTGCAACCTGGGGTATCGCCGGATGGCAGCGTTGCCGGCGCGGTGATGGACCAGAGTTACTTCTCGCTGGACGGCGGCAACAACAGCAGCGACATGGACGGCAGCCAGAACGTGTATTTCAGCAGCATGGCGGGCGATCCGACCGGAGGCGTGGCCAGTCAGAATTTCCTGGGAGCAGGCGCAGGCGGCCCGACCGGCGTTCTGCCCACTCCGCAGGACAGCGTCGAAGAATTCAAAGTGAACACCGCGAATCAGACGGCGGACTTCAACAGCTCGGCCGGATCCGAAGTAAAAGTAGTGACCAAGCGCGGAACCAACGCCTGGCACGGCACCGCGTATGAATACTACAAGGACAACAACTGGTCGTCGCAGAGCTACGAAAACGACTACAACAACGTTTTGTTTCCTCAGGACCACATTGGCCTTCCCAGCTTCCACTACAGCCGATTCGGCGGTGCGATTGGCGGGCCGTTCATTCCGAAGGAGCTGCTCGGCGGGAAGACTTACTTCTTTGGCAATTATGAGGGGTTCCGCTTTCCTAATGCCCTCACCATCTTCCGGAACGTCCCGTCCCCGGCGTTGCGCTCAGGGATACTGACAGACCCGACGACCGGTGCAACATATAACCTGCAAGCGCTCGATCCGCGGGGAATCGGGATTGATCCGCTGGTGCAGCAGATCTGGAACAAGTACGAACCGCAGTCGAACAGTTCCTGCATCAATACTCTCTGCGACAATGCCAACATTCTGGGATTCACCGGCAATCTCGCGGAGCCCACAAGCAGCAATTTCATGGTCGCCCGGCTGGACCACGACTTCTCGTCGAAGCAGCATTTCATGTCGAGCTACCGCTGGTTTCGGTTCACCACGAACAATGCTGACCAGGTGGACATCGGCGGATTCTTCCCCGGCGACACACTGGGAACGCCGGCTTCGCAGTCTAAAGGGCCTCTGCAATCGTTCATCTATGTGGCGGGTCTGACGACCAATCTGACTCCCAATACGACCAACGATATTCACTACAGCTTCCTGCGCAACTGGTGGGCGTATGCCCGCACAGGAGACACGCCGCAGACCTTGACGCTGGGGGGAGCACTCGAGATCTTCAGCGGACAGGCCAACGGCGCCGTGCAGGATCTGGGGCCTTACAACGTGAACACGCAACAGACGCGCAACCGCTTCTGGGATGGTCACGACCAGATGTTCCGTGACGATCTGTCTATGTTGAAGGGCAACCATCTGCTCCAGTTCGGCGGTACCTATCAGCACAACTGGGATTACCACGAGCGCACCGACAACGGCGGCGGCATCAATTATCAGCCGGTGTACATGCTGGGTAACGGGACATCGGGATCTGGACTGGCCTCAGATTTATCCATTTGCTCCACGACTTCCATCGCCAACTGCCCCGCTCTGACCGCGGCTGCGTTGGGCATCGTCTCTATCTCACAGATCGCATACACGCGGTCGGGCGCGAACCTAACGCTGAATCCGCCCCTGACACCGGCGTTCGACAAGAGCACCATTCCTTTCTACAACGTGTATTTCAGCGACACATGGCACATGAAGCCGACGTTCACCCTGACGTATGGACTGGGATGGACGCTGGAAATGCCGCCGGTGGAAGCTACCGGCAAGCAGGTGGACCTGGTGGATGCATCCGGCGAACAGATTTCGGGCGCCGCCTACATGGCGGAGCGCAAGCGCGCGGCGCTGCAAGGGCAGGTCTACAATCCCGAAATCGGTTACGCGCTGGTGGGCAACGTCGGCAGCGGGCAGAAATATCCCTATAACCCGTTCTACGGCGAATTCAGCCCTCGCATCGCTGCTGCGTGGAGCCCACACTTTGACAGCGATTCATTGGCTGCCAAACTCTTCGGTCGGGAAGACACGGTAATTCGCGGCGGCTATGGACGCGTGTTTGGTCGCTTGAATGGGGTAAATCTGGTGCTGGTGCCACTCTTGGGCCCGGGTCTGATTCAGCCCGTGGTTTGCAACAACAATCTCAGCAATAGCACGTGCGGCGCATCCGCCGGAACTCCGGCTACGGCGTTCCGTATTGGTGTGGATGGCCTGACGGCTCCTATTCCGGCGGCGAGCCCAACGTTGCCACAGCCTGCGTTTCCGGGGTTCAACACAATTCCGGCGGCGACGGCGTCGGTGCTCGATCCAAACTACCGGCCGAATCAGGTGAATTCGTTCGACCTGACCATTCAGCGCCAGCTATCGCGCAAGGTTACTCTGGAATTCGGTTACATTGGCCGCAGGATTAACCACGAGTACTATCCCATCAACTTGAATGCAGTGCCGTACATGATGACGCTGGGCGGACAAACCTTCGCCAGCGCCTACATGAATACGGTGATGCAGTATTGTGGCGGCGTCACGGGGCTGGCCGCCGGCGGCTGCTCCGGAGCGAGCACGACTGCCGCTACACCGGTGACGGCGCAGCCCTTCTTCGAGGCCGCGTTGGCGGGAACCGGCTATTGCAACGGATTCACAAGCTGCACTCAGGCTGTAGTTTTCAACGAAGGCAACCCGTACGGCCCTGGCTGCCCCGGATCGAGTTGCGCCCCGGTGAATCCGAATGCGACCCATAACCTCACCAACGCACTGGTCTGGAGCCTTTGGAGCGACCTGGACAGCGGCGGGTTCAACTTCCCCCACAGCATGATGAACACCGTTGCTGGGCCGTTGGGACCGCAGATGACCTCAGGTGTCGCAAGCAACACCAGCGAGGGCTTCGGCAACTACAACGGCGGGTTCGCCTCGCTGAAAATGGCAGACTGGCGCGGTTTGACGATGCAGTCGAACTTCACCTACTCCAAGGCTCTGGGCACAGCGTCGGTGGCGCAGGCCAGCAGCGAACTTACCCCGGACGATGCGTTCAATCCGTGGACGTGGTACGGAACGCAGTCGTTCAACCGGAAGTTCGTCTACAACGCATTCTTCGTCTACCAGCCGCCGTTTTACAAGGGCCAACAAGGGATGCTGGGACGGTTGCTCGGCGGATGGTCGTTCTCGTCGGTGTTCACGGCGGGCAGCGGCGCTCCGATCGAAGTGCTGACCACGACCGGAGGCGGTCAGGAGTACGGCGCCGGCGACGACTCCAATTACTTCGGCGACGAGAACGCAGTGCCGATCGGACCGGTGAAGAGCGGACATGCTTATTACAACCAGCCGTCGAACGCGCTGCCGGTCAACATCTTCAAGAACGGCGTGAGCGCGGCGAACACCTTCCGCAATCCAATTCTGGGGCTGGATAACCGGGATGGCGGCTTCGGCAACCTCACCGGCCTTCCCTACTGGAATATGGACTTCAGCATCAAGAAGAACGTACGGGTGGCGGAGAGCATCAGCCTGGAACTCCAGGGTGTATTCGCCGACGTGCTGAACCACAACCAGTGGCTGGATCCGGTCGGCTTGGGACTGTTCAATACGGGCGGGTTCGGCGCACTGCCGGGCTCGGCGCAGGAGCAGCCCGGCGGCAACCGGCAGATCGAACTGGGTGCGCGCATTCGCTTCTGAATTCTGCGGTTTTCGAAAGGCACGCAGGCATTCGCCGTGAAATGCCTGCGCAGCCTTTTGGATAGCTAAGCACTCGAACACGATCGCTGCCGCTCACGGCTCTGAATTACGAGCCGTCGCGCTATTGTCGTTCGCAATTTCGTGTTCGACTTGTGCCTTTCGAGCCTGCGTGCGCCGCGTCTGCCAATCGGCGGACGCAGGCTGATTTTTGCCCCTCGCGCGGGCCAATCCCTTGTATATTTCCCTGTTGGCCTCGGCCGATCCGTGTGCTCTCTCCGCCAATGGCTGACAGGAATGTCATGCCCAAAGTAGCCCTCTTCGTCCCTTGCTACATCGATCAGTTTTATCCGCAGGTCGGAGTGGCGACCTGGCGGTTGCTGCGGCGGCTTGGCATCGACGTTGAATTTCCCGCGGAGCAGACCTGCTGCGGCCAGCCGATGGCCAACTCGGGCTGCGCGGAATACACGCGCCCGCTGGCGGAAAAATTTCTTCGTATCTTCGGCCGCTATGATCACGTGGTCGCGCCCTCCGGCAGTTGCGTATCGATGGTGCGCAACCATTACGCGCAGTGGCTGAGCGGTCGCGAAGGCTTCGACCACCTGCGCGCGAACACGTTCGAACTCTGCGAGTATCTGATCGATGTCGCGCGGGTCAGCAAAATTGA
>Ga0187770_10001037_pt1 | contig 14358 bp, 10 predicted proteins | sample 0116_SJ02_MP02_2_FD_133154 | JGI IMG/M metagenome (GOLD analysis project Ga0187770, IMG submission 133154) | Tropical peat soil microbial communities from peatlands in Department of Meta, Colombia - 0116_SJ02_MP02_20_MG | ecosystem: Environmental > Terrestrial > Soil > Wetlands > Peat | place...
ACGTAAACGTCCAAGACTAAGCCCTTCTCTGTCTCCTTAATTTTCATGGAAACTTCGCCGACGCTATGCTTAGAATCTGATTGGATAAAAGCATGTTTAAACTGAACACACGGACGGAAAGAGCTAAGCGGCAAACACGTTCTACATTGTCTTGGCGTCCGAGATGAAACACCCGTCAATGTACCTGGACTGGTACGTTCACGTGCCCAAGGTAAAATACGATCTTAGGTCGAGTGGCACGGCCCACTTCAAACACGACCTCAAACTGAACTCTCTGGATTTGAGCGTTAACTACGATCACGGAAACCCTGAAACAACGTTTCAACTGGCTAAATGGTACGGCGTCAAGCCTGAGAACGTTTTCATTTCAAGCGAGGGAGCTTCAGGCCAGAACGCCCGCATCATCAGATGTTTGGCCGAAAGAAACCCAAAGAAAGACGAGGCAGTGGTGGAGTATCCGACTTACGAGCCCCTGCTCAGGCAGGTTCAGGAGCATTTCAGCCAAGTGAAGAGATTGGTGAGAAGGGAAGAAGACTCGTACCGACTCGACGCTGATGAGCTTCTGAAGCTTGTTTCAGACAGAACAGGCCTGCTCGTGGTGACCAATCCTCACGCTCCAAGCGGGGCAACATCGGACGCGAAAGAGTTGAAGGAAGTGATGACAGTTGCCCAAGAGAACGGCTTCTACATGTTGTGCGACGAGATATACGCGGAATTTGACCGAGAAAAGGTGCCAACACTCTTCTCCGCGGATCCAGAGTGGAGCATCGTCACAACGAGTTTCACGAAAGCCTACGGCCTCGGGGGACTAAAACTGGGAATCGCGCTGGCCGAGAAGAAACTCGTTGATGAACTGTACACGGACGTGCTGAACACCGTTGGCAACAGTCCCAACGTAGTGCAACTTATCGCGGCGGAGTTGCTGTCCAAGAACAAGAAGAAGCTCGAAGAGCATAAGCAGGAATGGACACGCCTCAAGAAACAAACGCAAGCATGGCTGACTGAGAACGGCCTGGAGTTCTTCCCCAGCAAGGCCGGCGTCACCTATTGGGTGAAAACGCCCATAGAAGACACGCACAAGTGGACAAATGAGCACACAATCCCGCGCCATAGCTTGGCCGCAGTGCCCGGAACGTTCTTCCTTTTCAAGAACGACTACGCATTAACAAGAACGAACATGCTAAGGCTCAGCCTCGGCAACGTAGACCCTGAAAAGCAAACCCTGACAGAAGCCCTAAACACACTGAAAACAGCGCTGACACATCAACAAAAAAACGAATGAAAACAGCAACAGTGCCTGCCCACTCTCGCAAAGCTCAAGCCCTATTGCATGAGTACCCAAACTATGATTCTTTCGAGAGTCGGCCGATTGGTTGTGCAACCGGTGATGTTGGCACGTGCTAATGATGCGTCTTTCACGTTGTTTACAACCAGAAGGGACGTGATTAGGCCTTTTTTGAGGGTACAGAATGGAAAATGTTTTATGCTCATCCCATGTAAATGATGAATCGGGATCATTATGGCTAAATGTCCTTCATGTGGAAAAGAAGTTGCTACACCAAAGAAGACTTGGAAGATGGCAGGCAAACCAGACAAGAGCGGCAAGAGAACAGAACTGACAATCGGACTCTTCGAACACTGCGGAAAAACCTTCAGATCCACGCTAGGCAAAAGAAAAATCTAGACTAACAAAAAAACACTCAACCCATTCTTTTTTTTATCTCAACCAGAAACTAGTGGACTCCAGAATCGACCATCCAGAGCCGACAATGCACGCCTCTACTTCCTCAAGCGCGCGCTTTTTTTTGTTTTCCGCGCGCATTAGGTGAGGATTATGGGTAGTGTTGTCCGTAGTGCTGAGCCAGAAGGACGAGATCCGAGAGGCCTACTACGCCATTACTTTCTATGTCTGCATTTGCGTTCCAGTTTGCACTGTTAGGTTTGGAACCATAGGCTTTTGCTAGTATGACTAGATCTGCTAGGCCGACTTTGAAGTCGCCGTTTAAGTCTCCTGGGATCGTTACTTTCACCGTTCCCAAGGTGAAGCTGTTGCCTGACATGTCATTTTGGCCTGTAACGGGCTGCGCGTAAGCGCTTATTGTGTAGCTTCCATAGGCGAGGCCAGCCGTGTTCCACGCGCACACTAGACTCACCGCACATGACGCGTTCAAAGTGCTGACCTGTTCAGTCTCAATCACTGTCATATTTGCAAACACTGTAACGATGAACGACTCATCGTATTCGCCCAAGTCCGCCGCGCAAACCGTTAGGTCGCAGTTGAAGCCCTGCCCAATAACGGTCTTGGCTGTTACAACGCTGGTTATCGCCACGCAGTGGCCAGTTGACAGGGGCCAGGGGGTCACGAGTGGGCTATGATCCGTGTTGTTGCTGCCGATAATGTTGGGCGCGATGCTCCAGTAGTTTCCGCTTGGCGGAGAGCCGTTATCCCACGTGTTGTTTCCAGTCGCTACAACGGTTATCTGAGAGGTTGTCAGGAAGTTGTTATTGTAGATGACGTTGTCTTGTGAGTCCGTCATGTTCAAGAGGATCTCGTTTCCGGATATGATGTTTCCGTAAATGCTGTTTCCGTTGGCTTCAACGTTAAATGTCACAGTGGTTTGGGAGCTGATTATGTTTCCATAAATGGTGTTGTTGCCTGCGGAAGACGTCAAGTTGATGGGAGTCGGGACGTCTTGGAAAATGTTGCCGTAAATGACGTTGTTCGTGGCCTCGTTTCCCTCGAGCACGATTCCGCTGCCGCCCATGTAAGCCATCATGTTCCCCAAGATTGCGCAGTTGCTTGCGTTTTCGACAAGTATGCCCTCAGGCCAATTTGTCATCTCTATTCCAGTGATATTCGAGCCCGACGCTCCAGACAGCAACGTAAGATAGATGCTCGAGGCTCCGCCGCTGAACACTGGCGGGTCCTTTTAACCGATAATCGTCAACGCCTTGTTAAAGACCAACGATTCGCTGTAGAATCCTGGAGCGATTATAACCGTTGCTCCAGGAGGCGCAGCGTCAATCGCGGCTTGAACGCTCGAGTAGTTGCTGCTGTAATAAACTGCCCCGCTTGAAGTCACTGTCAAAATGAAACTGCCGCTGCTTGGTGCGTTGTTTGAATCTCCACCGTAGTACGCAGCGATGGTTACGGAACCTGTGAAGTTGTCGACGTATGTGGTGGAACAGCTGCCATTCGACAGGGTGCAAACGGACTGGGCGAAGCTACCTCCGATGCTGCTCGTGCTCCAAGTTACCGTGCCGGCTGGGTTAGAACCTGACACAGTGACGGTACAAGTAGTCGGCTGACCGATGGACACAGGATTAGGTGAACAGAAAACCAGCATTTGAGGCGGAGAGAGATTTACGACAAGAGTAATCGTGTTTTGATCGTAAATGGCGGTATAATTCGGTGGATTAGCCGCCGCAACCGCAGACCATGTGCCAGTGAACGAGTAGGCCCCAGGCGCTAGGTCGCCAGGGCGAAACTGAAACCAAAAAAAGCTGGACATGGTATCTGCCGCGCTGTCATAGTATGTGAACTGAGTCAGAGGTGGATTTTGAAAGTTTGAGGCATTCGTCTCTAAAGTGAAGTTGGCTTGCTGCGGATCTAGAAACGCACTTTGGACGCTCGAGGTCAGATTGCTCCAATTGTCCGTGCTCACAAACCCGTGAGCCACATAGAAGTAGTCCGAGGAATTGACATATTGAACTGAACTTGCACCAGGGAAAACATTAACCTTGACGCCTATCCATGGAAACGCTGGGTCAGAGGCGCTCGAGTCCGGCACCATCCCTGTTGAGGCCGCTGCAACATCCGTTCTGCGATATGACAGCGGCATTATCGCCGCGACCCCACCGTCCAAGGCGAATATTGAGGCCAGCAGCAGAAAAGCCAAAGCCAGGAAGATAGCAGTCTCGAACCGCAAACTCCTTACTCCATATTAGTGATACCTGCGCGGCTAATTAAAATTTGTGCACCCCTCCCGAATTACCCTTCTTCCATTGTACATGAAAATTGAACAATCATAATTGAAATAGGTTGCTTCAACCTCAGAGGCGGTGAAAGTCTCGATTCCAACAGCAGCTTAGAGATTAATCTAGCGACCATCACTTTCAAGCACATGTCAAAAGTAACGTGAACAGGACGCTTGTGCAAGAATTATAAGACTGGCCGCTGGACTAATGCCATGATGCTGGATGTTGGTAGTCGGCTTGGATTTGGCAGGTGTCGAGAACAGACCCTCGGGTTTCTGCGTGTTGAGGGACATGAAAGCGGAGACTTGTCTAGTCTACTCGGATGACGAAGTGTTGAAGAGAATTGAAGAAAGTGAGCCCGAGATAGTTGCTATCGACGCACCCCTGAGTCTACCAGCTGGGCGAGAGTCAATAGAACAAAAGACGAATGTTCATTTGAGAGAGTGTGACAAGGAACTCTTGCGAAGAAGGATAAAATTCTTTCCAGTCACTCTCGGTCCGATGAGAAAACTGACGAATAGGGGCATGTGTCTGAGAAAAACTCTCGAGAACAAACGCTTTAGAGTAATAGAGGTCTATCCCGGTGGCGCCCAAGACATCCTTGGAATTCCAAGAAAGCAGCAGGGACTGGACAAACTGAGAGAGGGGCTGGAAAAGAGGGGAGTGAGAGGACTGAACAACCGAATGAGCGATCATGAACTGGACGCCGTAACCTGTGCCCTAGTTGGAAAGCTCCATCTTGAAGGAAAAAGCGTCACGTATGGAACATCCGATCAGGTGATGATAATGCCACAGGGGGAAAACCCATGCTAGCACGCATGCTTCTCTCGAATCGCCAAAGAGTGGTTTTATATCGGCCTTGGGCCTCCATTTCGGTTTGTCCGCGCGCTACCAACTTGTATTCTCGGACTTAGAAAAGGTAGTTCCGCAGTAGTTACATTTGGCTGAATGATGGGTCAGCATGCTCTTTCTTCCACAATGGCAGCGTCATAGTTCAGCTAAGTTGCTATTCTTCTTTTCATGATATATGTCTATTATTTTTCTAGTCGTATCAGAGACTTTGACGTTAGAGCCGTCGAAATAGGCCAGATTTTTAATTTCTTTTCTTGGTTTGGCAACTCCTGTGGCTTCTATCAGGAATACTTTATGAAAATTATAATAGGAAGTATACTCAAAAAGGTAAGAGCACTTTGTTGCACTTAGACCTGTTTCTTCCAATAGTTCCCTTATTGCAGCATTTCTTCTACTCTCACCCCTTCTTGTACCGCCACCTGGCAAATAGTATGTTCTTTCACCTTCATTTACTACCAGAATGCCGTTAGGTGTCTCAACGATAGCTGTTCCTCTCCTTCTTCTGCGGACCATCTGTTCCTCTCCTTCTTTCTGGACTCGGGCACGCTGGAAGGTTTTAATCGTTCGTCCTCTTGCTCTGCAGACTTAAGATTTCTGTTTTGATATTGCCCTTCGTTAAAGCGCGCTCTAAGCAGGGAGTCCTGACTACCCATTTCAGAGGCTATTAAATTTGCTATAAATTGTTTGCTCATCTGCAATGAAAGATGCATACAACAACGAGTTAGAAGTCTTCAGTCAGGTCGCTATTGGTTGTAACTAAAAGATTGATTTAATAGGTGGAAAAAGATATTCTTGGTTGGGGTAGATAAATTGCCTTTAGTTCAAGTCTCTGTTTGGGCGGGTATAACTAAAGAGAACAAGAAGAAAATCGTTGAAGGGATGACGAGAGTGCTTGAGGAGTTGGGTATACCCCGTGAGGCAGTCGAAGTCATTATTTACGAAGTTCCGAAGACAAACTGGGCAACCGGCGGCCAGTTACATTCGGAGAATCCGAAGCTGTCTTCATGGCCCGTTCCATGAGATCGGTGAACCCCACCGTGTTCGGTTGACGATCGGGTACTTGCAGTCAATGGCAGCATGAAGTGCTTTCAAAAAGTGTGTGTCCTTCCGTCATCAACTTAAAGTCAATTCATCACTGTGGAGTCTAAAACCGTGGCGCGAGAAAAGTATATTCTAGCCTTGGATGAAGGAACGACATGCGCCAAGGCGATAATTTATGATCATGAAGGTGCGGCGAAGGGGCGTGGTGCACATGAAATCACGCAGATTTTCCCAAGATCAGGCTGGGTTGAACAGAATCCGGACGAGATTTGGCGCGCTCAAGTGCTAGCGATAAAGGATGCGATGCGTGAAGCAAGAATCCAACCAAGCCAACTTGAGGCTGCTGGTATCACAAGTCAACGGGAGACTACGATTTTATGGGACAAGAGGACAGGAAGACCTGTGTACAACGCCATAGTTTGGCAATGTCGCAGAACTGCCGGGATTGCAGAGGAACTTCGGAAACATTACTCGGACTTGATAATGGAGAGAACGGGGCTTATCGCCGACTCGTATTTTTCTGGGCCCAAAATAAAGTGGTTAATGGACAGCATTCCTGGACTGCGCGGAAAATGTGAGAAAGGCGAGATACTCTTCGGCAATGTTGATAGTTTCCTGATATGGCGTCTTACGGGGGGAAAGAGCCACGCAACAGATTACACAAACGCTTCGAGAACTATGCTTTTCGATATTCATAAATTGAAATGGGATGATGAACTGCTGGAAATAATGAAAGTGCCAGAAGAAATTCTGCCGGTTCCCAAGCCGTCGAGCGACAAGGATTCATACGGACACACAAGGACAGGTATTCTCGGGACGCAGCTGGAAATCTGTGGTGACGCAGGAGATCAGCAGGCAGCTCTGTTTGGACAGACGTGTTTCGCTCCTTGGATGGCAAAGTGCACCTATGGCACTGGCAACTTCGTGTTGGTGAACATCGGAGCCGAGGCAAGAAAGTCAAAACATGGACTTCTAACGACAGTGGCCTACAGCTTGGAACAGAATAAGGCGAATTATGCCTTCGAAGGTAGCGTTTTCATAACGGGTGCCGCGATTCAGTGGCTGAGAGACGAAATGAAGATCATTTCCTCTCCACAAGAGACAGAGGCCATGGCAAAAAAGGTACCCAACACAGGGGGCGTTTATTTTGTTCCGGCATTCACAGGGCTTGGCGCTCCCTACTGGGATCAGTACTCTCGAGGACTGATAATTGGGATCACACGTGGAACGTCTAGAGAGCACATAGCACGCGCTGCCCTTGAGGCAATAGCCTATCAGACGAGAGATGTCATAGAGTGCGTGGAGGCTGATGTCGGCCGGAAAATAGAAAATTTGAGAGTTGATGGAGGCGCGTCAGCAAACAATTTTCTAATGCAATTCCAAGCCGACCTTCTGAATACCGAGATCGTGAGACCCTCTCTCCTTGAGACTACATCTCTAGGAGTAAGTTATCTTGCAGGAATCGCAACGGGATACTGGAAGAACACGATCGAGATTGCTAGGCTTTTGAAAGTCGACAGAATTTTCAAACCACAAATGGAGTCTGAATTGCGCCAGAAACTGTATGAAAACTGGACTGAAGCTGTCAAGAGAGCTTCAAAATGGGCTCTGACACTGAACAAAACGGGGGCGGATTTTTGACTTTTTCTCTTCACCCCTGAGCCGCTCGCTGTAGAAGTCTTCAACCAACAGTCATGAATCGACTCCCTTCAGGTTTAGTGGCCCTTGAGTTTTTATACCTGAACGAGCAACTTGCAGTCTCGGTGGATCTTTTGGGCGACACTGACGAGTTTGCATACTTGAACCTGGAAACACTAGAGAATTTCATCTACGACGTGATGGTTGGCGTCGGAGTTCCGAAAAATGATTCTAAAATAGTTGCTGACGTCTTGATTGCATCAGACAAGCGCGGGATCGATTCGCATGGAATTGCACGATTGAAGATGTACTACGACCGTATCAAGAAAGGACAACAACTTCCGACGACCAAACTGACTATTGAACGTGAAGCTCCAGCCATCGCTCTCATCAACGCCAACAACGGGATGGGCCATGTTGCAGCGAAAAAAGCTATGGAACTTGCGATAGAGAAAGCGAAGAACGTTGGAATCGGCCTAGTTGCCGTCGGACACTCTAATCATTTCGGCATTGCGGGTTATTATGCATTGATGGCAGTTGAAAAAGGCATGATTGGCATGTGCGGAACCAACGCTCGACCCGCGATTGCTCCAACATGGGGAGTGGAGCCTATACTCGGAACCAATCCGTTTACAGTTGCGGTACCCACCGATTGGGAGTTTCCTTGGTGCGCAGACCAAGCAACCTCAACAATTCAACGCGGAAAAATCGAGACCTATGCACGTTTAAACAAGAAGCTGATTCCGGGCTGGGTCATCGACGTCAACGGAGAACCGGAAATTGAACCAAAGAAAATCTTGTCCGGACTTGATGAAGATGAGGCAGCCCTTACGCCATTGGGCGGAGTCGGGGAGGATATGGCGGGATACAAAGGTTACAACTATGCGACTTTCGTTGAAATAATGTCTTCGGCTTTGCAGCAGTCTTCCTTCCTGAATGCATGTCGAGGAGTCAAGAATGGAAAAGACGTGCCTTTCGACATCGGCCATTTCTTCATTGCAGTGAACATTGAAGCTTTCGTAGATTTGGATACATTCAAGAAGTCTATTGGCGATATACTTCGAGAATTGGCGAATTCTAAGAAAATGCCCGGAGCGAGACACATCTACGTTGCTGGAGAAAAAGAGTATACAGCATTCAAGAAACGTTCTAGGGAGGGAGTCCCAATCCCCAGAGAAACACAGAAAGAAATGCTGGTCATGCAATCCGAGTTGGAGTTAACCAAGTACAAATTCAATTTTCACGTGTAATATGCGCGCGCGATTAACAAATCGACAGAAATGAGCGCAGTTTGTAACTAACTCTCAAGTGAAGTTGCGTTTGAGGAAGCTGCGCATTTTTCAGTAGACAGGGTCCATGTATCCAACGTTTTTTTTGAACGTTCATTGCGCTTTTGTCCTCAGCGACCACGTAGGTTTTGGCACATCCACCCACAGTTCTTCACCACTTTCTGTTTTGGGTTTAACAGGAATGGCTATCGTGATTGTGGTTCCTTTTCCAATCTCGCTTTCCACCGATATTTTTCCCCCATGCGCTTCTACGATGCGCTTACAGATGGACAGGCCTAATCCGATTCCTTTGGCTTTCGTCGTAAAGAGTGGTGTCCAGAGTTTTTCCATGGTTTCCTTTGACATGCCTACTCCAGAATCGGCGAAGGAAATTTCCAAGTTGCCATTTGTTTCACCACTTTTAATTTTAAGTCTCCCGCCTTCGGACATGGCATCAATCGCGTTCCTTATGATGTTAACGAAAACTCTTTTCATTTTGTCATTATCAATTTTTATTTCCGGCTCGTTCTCGGTTAGCTCTAAAATCTGTACACTTTCTGGCACCTTAATTAAACTTAATGCGTCCTTTAGTATTGATTTCGTGGTGGTTTCTGTCAATTCTAACCTTATCTCTCTTGAGTATTCTAGGAGGTCGCCTATGATTTTATCCGAGTATTCTACGTCCTTCTCGATAACCTCCAACATTTCTCTTGCGGTTACGTCTATTTTTGAACCTAGCTTCGTTTTCAAATAATACGCAGCGCCTTTAATGCCTGTTAATGGGTTGCGCAAGTCATGACCCACCATAGCGGCCAAATGTCCAATGGCAGCCAGCCTCTCGGACTTGACAAGTCTCTCTTGGGACTCATTCAACTCCTTGGTTCTTTCTTCCACCATCTCCTCCAGGTGATCCGCGTATTCCCGCAGTTTGCTTTCCATAGCCTTCCTTTCGGTGATATCTCTGTGCACTACGTTAACACCGATGATCCTACCTTTCTTCTTATACGGACCCACACTGATTTCGATTGGGAAGATTTCTCCTTTTTTGTCAATTGCTCTTGTTTCAAACTTGAAAGGAAGTTTCTCTTCCGGATAGTCTGTTCTATATTCTTTGAGAAGCACGGCATGATCTTCAGGGGCGATAAAATCCAGAAAACCTTTGTCCTTCAGTTCTTCATCCGTGTATCCATAATGTTTCTTGAACGCTTTGTTGCATTCTAAGAGACGCCCCTCTTTCCCAACGTAAACCGCCACTCCATCCGGTATGCTTTCATACAAATCCCTGAGCTTTTGTTCAGATTCCCTGAGCTCCTCCTCCATCCTCTTCCTTTCTGTGATATCTCTGTTTATCACTTCTACACCGATAACCTTGCCTTTTCTTTTATACGGGCTCACGCTAGCTTCGAGGTAGTCAGTCCCTCCGTTTTTGTTAATTCCTCTCACTTCGAATATGATGGGAAACTTGTCTTCCGAATAGTCTGTTCTGTACTTTTCTAGGACCTTAGCTCGATCATCAGGGTGAGTCAACTCTAGGAACGTTTTGTACTTGAGTTCTTCGTCTGTGAACCCAGACAACTTCTTGTAGGCTGAGTTGTAGTCAACAAGACGCCCCTCTTTCCCAACGTAAATGGCGACGGGATCGTGTATACCTTCATATAAATCTCTAAACCTTTCCTCAGATTCCCTGAGCTCCTCCTCCATCCTCTTCCTTTGTGTGATATCTCTCAGTATGACTTCTATACCAATGACTCTGCCTTTCTTCTTATACGTGCTCACCGTGGTCTCAAGCGAAATAGCTTCTCCTTTTTTGTTCACACCTCTGATTTCGTATATGAGTGGAAGTTGCTCTTCTGGGTATGTCGTTCGGTATTTTTCCATAACTAGGGCGCGATCGTCAGGGTAGGTGAGATCCAGAAGCGTTTTGTCCTTCAGTTCTTCATCTGTGTATCCGAATAATCTCTTGAATGCCTTGTTGTAGTCTATGAGATGGCCTTCTCTTCCGACGAAGATGCTTATTGGATCCCGTATACCTTCATACAAGTCCCTGAACTTTTCTTCAGATTCGCTCAGTTCTTCTTCAATCTTTTTTCTTTCTGTGATGTCTCTAACAATGCCTGCGACTGCTGTGACTCTTCCTCTACTATCTCTGACAGGATTTAGGCTGGTACTGTTATACAATTCACGACCGTTGACAACCATTTTTTCTTCTAGAAACATGCTCTTGCCAGTATCAAATACATTCTTGACGTTTTCCGAGAACTGGGTTGCGGCTGTTTCTGGGAACCTCTCAAATGCTGATTTGCCAATCAACTCTTGAGGAGATTTCCCCCGAATCTCTGCTCCGGCCTTATTTATTGACAACAATTTGCTGTTCCTATCTAACAAGAATATGAAGTCGCTTGAGCTATCGATAATACCCCTTAGTTTCTCTTCCGACTCTTCTAACGCCTCCTCTTTTTTCTTGTGTTCAGTGACGTCGCGGATAGCGCATACTCTTGCTGTGTGTCCTTTGTGATGAATTGATCTAGCGCGTATTTCAACCGGGAAAACGGAGCCATCCTTCCTGATCGCCAAATATTCGAAGGGACCTTCGTATCCTTTTCGCATGTTTTTCATAACAAGGTCTCGTGACTGGGGAGCCACGAAATTGAGCACGGCCTTGCCAATCAGTTCGCCTTGTTCATATCCCAGCATTTTCGCCAATTGATCGTTGACGTCCGTTATTTTTCCTTGGTCGCTGACTCCGATTCCCTCAAAGGCAGCAGCAGATAATCTGGAACAGCGTTCCTCACTTTCCCTCAACGCTTCCTCTGCTTTCTTGCCTTCAGTCACGTCCCTGATGATACCCAAGAACCCAACCGGATGATCTTCGGCATCTCTTACGAGAGTGGTCGAAAAATCCACCGTCAATCTGGCGCCTTTTCTCGTGATAAGGCTGAATTCTTTGCCGCTGGATTTTCCATTCGCCATGACTTCTCTCATATTCGCCTCTACTTTCTCTCTTTCTTCTGGACCCACCAGGTCAAAGCAGCTCTTGCCGATTATATCGCTCGCTGCTTCGGCTCCATAAATTTTCAGAACTGCATTGTTCGCGTTGAGAATTCTTCCTTCCATATCAATCATGACAAAACCGTCGATAGAGGCTCTTGCAGCAGCCAAATAGAGCCGCAACTTTTCGTGGGAGCTTTTGAGTTCTTCTTCTGCTTTCTGGCGACTGGTGATATCTTGGACCATGGATAGTACGCCCATAACGGAGCCGTCCTCTCGTTTTAGAGGAGTGTTAGTCCATGAGCAGGTTATTGTCTTACCGTCTTTCGTGACGTTATCGTTGACGCTGTGGGCAGTTTCATCTCCTTCGAGCAGGCGCTGCCAGATTTTGTCTACGGCAGGTTGAGCCTCTTTGGGCACAATTATATCGTAGGGATGTTTGCCTATGGCTTCTTTTGCGGAATACTGGAAAATGGTTTCTGCAGCAGGATTCCATGAGACCGCCTTAAAGTCTCTGTCCCAGACGACACAGCCAATGGGCATCACCTTGATCTGCAACTCTAACCGATCTTTGATTTCCTTCAACATTTCTTCTGCTTTCTTGCGTTCAGTGATATTGGCGGAAATAACCATCACTTCGTCGACTGTACCTGCTAACTGCATAGGCACGACGCGCGCATGCATAATTTCTCCGTTTCGCAAAGTGTGCTCAAACTCTTGAATATTGCCTGTTGCAAAGCATTGGTCAACGCTAGTTCTGGCGAGGTCACGCTGATCAGGCGGCAATGGTTCTATGGCATCTTCACCGAGCAGTTTTCCAACGTCATATGACAAGAAATGAGTGCGGTTTATCCGCACGTACCTGTGCTTTCGATCCAAAATCATTATGAGGTCGGGCGATCCATAGAATTGTGCCCTGAGCTCAGCCTCACTTTCCCAGAGCGCTTCTTCTGCTTTCTTGCGTTCTGTGATATCTTCAAGCATTTCTAGAGCACCAATCAGGCTTCCTTGGGAGTCCCTGATTGCCACTGCAGTGAAATGCAGCCATGCGCCGTTCTTGCCCTTTGACGGCGAAAAGTCTGTGGCTTCGTATCCTCCTTCTACGAATTCCGACTTCTTGCACTTTCCAGGATACAATAGGGGAATCTGTTCGATTTTTTCATCTAATAATAGGTCAGCCATACAGGGCCTTTTCTCTTGGTAGAAGGCTGCCCAGTGTCGGTCTGTGCCTATTACATCTTCTGCCTTGAGCCCACTGTATTTCTCAAGCGCCACATTCCAATAAAGGACCTTGTGGTCTTTGTCGATGAAGAACGCGGGAATTGGAGAACCATACACGACGCTTCGCAGTTTCTGCTCGCTTTGCTTCAGTTCTTCTTCCATACGCTTGCGTTCTGTGATGTCTCTCACGATCGCCAGGAAACCTGTAAGCATGTTGTTTTTTTGGATTGGTGTCGAGTTTACTTCGATGAGCCTTTTCTCGCCGTTCTCTCTTTCGATTTCAAACTCGAATCTTTCTGTTGGTTTGCCAATGGCTTGCTGTCTGAGCTTCTCAGCCAGAACAGGCAGGTCCCTTGTACTGATGAAGTTTAGGTCAAGGAAAGATTTTCCGATGATGTCTTCCTTTTTCTTTTCAGCTATCTCTGTTGCCTTCTGGTTCAATTCTACGACTCTTCCTGACACGTCAGTGAAGACGAGTCCGTCATTGGCTTTCTCGAACAGGGTTCGAAATTTCTCTTCTGATTCGCATTGTCTTCGTTCAGCTTTTCTGGTTTTGGCCAGTTCTGTGATGCTGTGGGCCAGCTCGGTGTATACTGTCTCGGTCGCCCCGACTTTGTTGAGGTATTGGTTGGCTCCCAGGTTGAGGGCCTTTATAGCTACTTCTTCCCTGCCTTTGCCCGTGAACATGATGAACGGGATCGTGTTGCCCTTCTCTCTCAGTTCCTTGAGAAGGTCCAGGCCGTCTTTTATGGGCATTTGATAGTCTGAAACGACGACATCGTACTGCTCCTTCTCCAGCTTCGTCATGGCTTCGTCAACAGAAACGGCCGTGTCAACCTCGACAGGCCCCTCCAACTCCAAACACTGCTTGGTAATCTTCAGGATTCCTGAGTCGTCATCCACGTGCAAGACGCGGATTTTCTCGCTCAAGTCAATTACTGCCTTCGCCAAAGACTCCACAACGCTTTCTTTCATTTTGACCCCCGTCTATGCCTGTCGCTACCTTAAACACTGAATAGTTACATGAAAAGTTACATCCTCCATAAAGAAGTTATGAAACCACAATCAATACACGGAATCACAGGAACCGCGCGCTTTTGGAATGGTTTTGCCTTATCTCAAAGATAGGCTTCAGAGCGCGCGCTTCAAGAATTGGACAAAACTGTTTTTTCTTTGTTTTGGAATGAAAATTCTTTTGACAATGTTTAGCGCGCGCGCAGGCTGGGGAAACCAGACGAGATTGCACGTATGGCTCTGGTTCTTGTAAGTGGACTTGTCGAGTTACGTGAACGGAACACTATAGTCGTTGACGGAGGCTTTCTCTCAGCATGAAATTTCCACCCACGGGCGTTTCGGAACCTTAAAGATTACC
>Ga0187770_10001038_pt1 | contig 14357 bp, 11 predicted proteins | sample 0116_SJ02_MP02_2_FD_133154 | JGI IMG/M metagenome (GOLD analysis project Ga0187770, IMG submission 133154) | Tropical peat soil microbial communities from peatlands in Department of Meta, Colombia - 0116_SJ02_MP02_20_MG | ecosystem: Environmental > Terrestrial > Soil > Wetlands > Peat | place...
CGGCGGCCAGGCGCACGTCGTGGAGCTGTACATCAGCTATCTGCGCAAGAAGATCGACGCCGGCCGCCCCCCGCTCATCCACACCGTCCGCGGCGTCGGCTACGTGCTGAAGCCGGCGAGCTGATGTCCGCCGGGCGCGAGGCTGGCCGACAGCGCCCGCGAGCAAGCTGGCTAGCGGGCAGGACGCTCAGCGCGCGGCTGATAACCGGTGTCCTGCTGCTGCTGGTCGGGGCCTGCGCCATCATCGGGGTGGTCACCTACCTGGCCGTCCGCGGCTCGATGGTCTCCTCGCTCGACGGGCAGCTGCGCAGCGCCAGCAGCACCTATGCCTCCTGCATCGAGAACACCGGCCAGGACACCACCGGCCAGGACACCAGCGCCCAGGGCGGACCCCCAGGTCAGCCGGGAGGCGGTCCGGACAACTACCAGCCGCCGCCCACCAGCTGCAGCCAAGGACAGCCGCAGGGGATGCTGGGCGTGCGGATCAAGAACGGCGTGATCACCAACTGCGGAGTCGTCAACGGCATGAACAATCTTCAGTGCCCGCCCTTGTCCGCGGCCGACAAGAAGGCTCTCATGACACTGCCGGTGTACCAGCCCGCGTACCAGCCGGGGACGAACCAGTCGGCACCCTGGTCGAATACCGCTTACACCGTGAGGCTCACGTCGCTCGACGCGGACTACCGGGTGACCGCCGTGGCGGGACACGACGGCGACATCCTGATCACCGGGCTTCCGATGAGCACCGTGGAGAGCACGCTGAGCCACGTGGCGCTGGCCGAGCTGATCGTCTTCCTCAGCGTGCTGCTGCTGGCCGGGGTGCTCGGCACGACGCTGGTGCGGCTGTCGCTGCGGCCGCTGCGGCGGGTCGCCGCGACCGCGGCCCAGGTGGCTGAGCTGCCCCTGGACTCCGGCGAGGTGTCGCTGCCCGCTGGCGTGCCCGACAGCGATCCGCGGACCGAGGTAGGCCGGGTCGGCGCCGCGTTCAACCGGATGCTGTACCACGTCGAGAAGGCGCTCAGCCGACGCGCGGCCAGTGAGGCCCGGCTGCGCCGGTTCGCCGCGGACGCCTCGCACGAGCTGCGCACCCCGCTGTCGGCGATCCGCGGCTATGCCGAGCTGGCCCTGCGGAATCCGGGCCCGGTGCCCGAGGACGTGACACACGCGCTGCGGCGGGTCCAGTCGGAGTCGGCCCGGATGGGCGTCCTGGTGGACGACCTGCTGCTGCTGGCCCGGCTTGACGCCGGGCGCCCGCTCGAGCGTGGGCCGGTCGACCTGTCCCGGCTCGTCATCGACGTGACCAGCGACGCGCGCGTGGCCCGTGGCGATCACCGCTGGCGCCTGGACCTGCCCGACGAGCCGGTGCTGGTGGAGGGCGACGAGCACCGCCTGCACCAGGTGATGGCCAACCTGCTGAGCAACGCGGGCAAGCACACCCCGCCCGGCTCCACGGTGACCGTCGCGCTGGCCGTGCCAGGTGACCCGCGGGCGCCGCGTCAGGCCCGCGATGCGCAGGACACCACGGTGCAGCGCGGCGTGACGCCTGCCGGACCACGGGTGGAGCTGAGCATCACCGACGACGGCCCCGGCATCCCGCCCGAGCTGCTGCCGGACCTGTTCGAACGGTTCACCCGCGCCGACACGTCGCGGGCACGGGATCTCGACGCCGCCGGGAAGAGCACCGGGCTCGGCCTGGCCATTGTCGACGCCGTGGTCGCCGCGCACGGCGGGAGCATCACCGTGACCAGCTGCCCGGGCCGGACCAGGTTCGCCCTCTTCCTCCCCCTGCTGCCCGAGCCCGCTGAGGAGCCGCAGGCCTCCAAGGCGTGACCAGGCCGACGTGACCGGCATGACGGGCCGACGGTGTGCTACTTGTAGGTCATGGACAGCGACCGGCAGCGGCTGCTGGCCGCGATGCCGCTGCACGCGATCACCTCGACCTACGGCGAGGCGGGGCTGCGGGACCGGTTCGCGGTCGAGATCGTGTCCTGGCCGCAGGCGGACCGGCTGCGGCTGGAGCAGGCGCTGGACCTGGCCGCCCGGCTGCATGCCGCCGACCGCAGAGACCGCGAGCCGTACCTCAACCACCTGCTCCGCGTGGCGATCAGGATCATCTCGTATTACCGCGTGCGCGATACCGACGTGATCTGCGCCGCGCTGCTGCACGACGCCGTGGAAGACCATGCCGGGGAGCTGACCGGCTCGGCCGAAGACGCCGACCCGCGGGCCCGCCAGCAGGCCGCGCTGGAGGTGCTGGCGGAGCAGTTCGGCCCCCGGGTGACCGAACTGGTCGGCGCCGTCACGAACCCGCCGTTCGCACCGGACCGCGACGCGGACGAGCAGTACCGGGAGCACGTGGCCGAGAGCCTGCGGGACTGCCCGTGGGCCCGGGTCATCAAGGCGTCGGATTTCACCGACAACGGGGTCGGCCTGATCCACACCACCGGTCCCAGGCTGCGCAGGCTCGCGGACAAGTACGCTCCGCTGGTCCCGGTGCTGAGGGACATGATCGCCCGGCCCGACACGCCGCTGGACGCCGCGGTCAAGGAGCACATCCTGGCCCAGATCGACCGGGCCGACGCCAGGTTCACGGCCGTGCGCGGGAGCGATTAGGTGCCGGAGCTTCCCGAGGTCGAGAACGCCCGCCGCCTGATCGCCGACCGGGCCCTGGGCCGGCGCATCGTCGCCGTCGACGACGCCGACACGTTCGTGTGCCGACCGCACTCCCCCGGCGAGCTCCGCGCCGCGCTGACCGGGCGCATGCTCACCGCGGCCCATCGGCGCGGCAAGACCATGTGGTGCGAGACCTCGGAGGTGCCGGATGCACGGTCAGGTCCGGGACCGGATCTCGGCATCCACCTGGGCATGAGCGGCCGGATCGTGGTCACGTCGCCGGACAGCCAGCCGGCCGAGGGCGGTGACCCGCCGGGCCGGGACGCGCAGCCGCGCAAGGCCGAGTGGAACCGCTTCGCGCTCGGGTTCGCCGACGGCGGCCGCCTGGTGCTGTTCGACAAGCGCAGGCTCGGTCGCATCCGGCTGAACCCGGACATCGACGCGCTCGGACCCGACGCCGGGCAGGTCAGGCCGGCCGAATTCCGTACCTTGATCACCAAGGGCACGATCGCAGTCAAGGCCCGCCTGCTGGACCAGTCCAAGATCGCCGGGGTGGGAAACCTGCTGGCCGACGAGGTGCTCTGGCAGGCCAAGGTACCGCCCGCCATGCCGGTCAGCCGGCTGCGGCGCGCGGACGCCGATCGCCTGTATCGCGCGCTGGGTTCCGTCCTTTCCGCCGCGCTAGCTAACGGCGGCGCCCACACCGGCGACGTCATCGCGGCCCGGCGCCCAGGCGGCACCTGCCCGCGCTGCGGTGCCGAGATGAGGCACGGAACCGTCGGCGGCCGCTCCACCTGGTGGTGCGCCCGCGAACAGGCCTGGCCACCGGCCGCCGACGAGCTCTTGCCGGATGCCGCTGACCAGCGGTAAGAAGTGCTAGTGGGGAGGGATGTTCCCGTAGGGCCTGGCGTTTCCTCGCGTATCGAACTGCGTCTCGCCGGCGCCTTTGGCGTCATCCGCGATGGCACCGAGCTGTCCGAGGGCGAGCTGGGCAGCCGCAAGTCGCGCACGTTGCTCAAGCTGCTCGCGGTGGATCGGCCGGGGCTGGTTCCCGTGGACCGGATCGTCGAGGTGCTGTGGGCCGACGAGCCCCCGGCCGCGGCCGAGCAGAACGTCGCCACGCTGGTCAGCAGGCTCCGGGGCGTGCTCGGCCCGGGCGCCATCGTGGGCGGCCGGAACGGTTACCGGCTGGCCGGCTCCCCCGGGGTCAGTGTCGATCTCGATACCGCCGCCCGGTACTGCGAACAGGCGGAGCGGAAGCTGGCTGCCTCGCCTGCGATCGCCCGGGCCGGAGCCGAACAGGCCATCGGCGTGCTGGCGGCGGGTACCGCACTGGCCGACGAGCCGTACGCGTCCTGGGTGGACCCGGCCCGCGGCGAGGTGCGCGACCTGCTCCGCCGGGCCCGGCTCGCCGCCGCGGAAGCGGCGCTGGCGACGGGCGATCCCCGCACGGCGGCCCGCCACGCCGAAGCGGCCATGACGGCTGACCCGCTCGACGAGACGGCGCACCGCTGGTACATGTCGTCCTGTGCTGCCGCCGGCGAGCCGGCCAAGGCGCTGGTGGCCTACGAGGCGCTACGCGAGAGGCTCGCCACCGAACTGGGCGCCGACCCCGCGCCGCAGACCCGGGAACTCCACCTGGCTATCCTCCGCGAGCAGGACGGGGACCGGCCGGATCAGCACCCGGCCCCGGCTCGTTCCGCCCGTACGGATCGACATCGGCGGCCCCTGGCCGGCCGGGACGCGGAGACCGAGGCGCTGGGTGAAGCCTGGGGCCGCGCCGTCGCCGGCGACCCGGGCCTGGTCATGATCATCGGAGAGGCCGGGATCGGCAAGACCGCCCTGGCCGAGGACCTCGCGGCGGAGTGCGCCGAGGACGGCGCGACCGTGCTGCGCACGCGCTGCTATGAGGCCGAACGATCGCTGTTCCTGCAGCCGATCGTCGAGGCGGTGGCGCCGGTCGCGGCCAGGATGTCAGCCAGCTCACTGGGACAGCTGCTCGGCGAGCACGCGCCCGCGGCCGCCGCCTTGCTGCCCGCGGCCGCGGCGCTGCTCGGGCCTCCACCGTCCTGGCGGGGCAGCCCGGAGATGGAACGGCGGCGGTCCTTCGAGGCGCTGACCGCGTTCCTGTCCGGGCTGGCGGAACGCAACCCCGTCCTGCTCGTGGTGGACGACCTGCAGTATGCGGGGCAGTCCACCGCCGAGTTCCTCCACTACCTCGGCCGTCACATGCGGGGATCCCGGCTGCTGGTGGTGGCGACCATCCGGGCCGAGCACGACCAGCAGGTCGGCACCGCGCTCGCCTCGGTGGCCACCAGGGTAGAGGTAGGCCCGCTCGGGCCGGCGGCGGTCGAGCGGCTCGCCCATGAGGCCGGGCAAGGTGCGCTCGCCGGGGCGATCCTGCAGCGGACGCGGGGCCATACGTTGTTCGTGGTCGAGGTGCTACGAGCCCTGGCCGGCGGGGATACCGGGGTGCCCGAATCGTTGCGCAGCGCGGTCCAGGCGCGGGTCAGGCAGGCAGGCCCGGCGACGGAAACGTTGCTGCGGGCGGCCTCGGTGCTCGGCTCCGCGCTCGACCCGCTGACCCTCGGCGGGTTGCTTCAGCTCACGCCGGCCGCCGCGGTCGAGCGCTGCGAGCAGGCGCTGCAGGCCAGGCTGCTGGTGGTCAGCGGCCGTGACTACGAGTTCGCCAACGATCTCATCCGCGAGGTCCTGTACGCCACCACACCGGAGCCAACCCGGCTGGCCTACCACCGGCGGGCGGCCGACCTGCTGACCGGCCAGCCCGAGGCCCTGGCCCGGCACGCGGCCGCCGCGGAGGACTGGCCCCGGGCGGCGCGGGCCTGGCTGCTCGCGGCCGAGGACGCCATGCGACGGTACGCGGCCAGCGACGCGATCACGCTGAGCACTCAGGCCCTCGATGCAGCCGGGCGCGCCAGCGATGCCGAGGTACGCGCCCGAGCCCTGGTCGTTCGCGCCCGCGCGCGTGCGGCGGCCGGCGCCGACGATGCCGCCCTGGCTGACCTGACGGAGGGGCTGGCCAGCGCGCGCGCCGCCGGTGACCGCCGGCTGGAGATGCTGGTCCTGCGCTACCTCGGCGGCGACTTCTCCGCCTCGCGCGGCCTGCCGGTGGCGACGTCCAACCTCGAGACCGGGCTGCGGATCGCCATGTCGCTCGGCGACCGGGCCAGCGAGGCCGACCTGCTGGCCCGGCTGGCCGTCATCGCCGTGGTTCGGCTGCGCCTGGACGCCGCCCTGGAGTACGGCCGGCGCGCGGTGGCCGCAGGCCGGGCCTCCGCCGACGAGAAGGCCCTGGCGGCTGGGCTCGACGGCCTTAAGGGCGCCTGCCTGCATGTCGGGGACGTCGTGGGCCTAGCGGCCGTCCTGGCCGAGCTCACGCCGCTGCTGCGCCGCTTGGGCGATCTGACCCGGCTGCAGTGGACCGAGTTCGAATCCGCGTTCGTGTTCATCGCCGCCGCCGACTGGGACCAGGCGGTCGCTACGGTGCAGACCGCCATCGAGGTCAACCGCCGCGGCGGCCATCCCTCCTGGGCCGCGGTGTACACGATGTACCTCGGCTGGCTGGCCAGGCTCCGCGGTCGCGACGACGAGGCACTGATGCTGGGCCGGCAGGCTCTGGACCTGACCGAACAGCACAAGCACCTGTGGTTGGAGGCCGCCGGGTGCGCCATGCTCGGCACCACGCTGCTGGCGACGGGTGACCGCTCCGGAGCCATCGAGCTGCTCGAACGCGGTCTGGTTGTGGGCAAGGCGGGAGGCGCAGAGTCCCACCTGCTGCGCTGCGCCGCGCCGCTGGCGGAGGCTACCGGTTCCCCGGCCATCCTGGCCGACGCCGACCGGCTGCTGGTACAGGCCAGCATCCCGGCCGACGGGGCGTGGGTGCTCGGCGAAGACGCATATCTGTCGCTGGCCCGGGCCTGGCTCGAGCACGGCAATCCGGAGCGGGCCCGGGTGGTCTTGGCGCCGCTGCTCGCCGTGGCCGAGCGGGTCCCGTGGACGCCGACACTGGCCGCCACGCTGGCAGTAGACGGACGCGCCCTCCTCCTGATGGGCGAAGACGACCAGGCTCGGTCCCATTTGCTGCGCGCCGAGCAGCTAGCCCGCGAGCACGGGCTCCCCCACGTCCTCCACGAGGCGCGCTCGGCCCAGCGGACCCTCAGATAGCTGGCCGGGCCTGATTTCCCCGGGCCTATTCGCGGCCCATCGCAGCGGTTGCAACGGCAGTGCAACGCCGTGGCGCAGCCTGGCATAGGCAAGCGAAATCACTCAGGGAGGCTCATCATGGCCATCAACGAGGACAAGCTGAACGAGTTCCTGGGCCGGTTCGTCACGGACCTCGGCGCTACGGTCGCGGCCGGGAACGTGGTAATCGGCCACCAGCTCGGTCTCTACCAGGCGCTGGCGACCGGGCCGGCCAGCGCCGGGGAGCTCGCGGAGCGAACCGATACCAACCCGCGCTACGCCGCCGAGTGGCTGCGCGGGCAGGCCGCGGGCGGCTACGTCGAGTACGACGCGGCCTCGGACACCTACTCGATGACCGAGGAGCAGGCTTTCGCCCTGACCAACCCGGACGGCCCCCTCTACGCCCCTGGCGCGTTCGTGCTCGCGCTCGGGGCACTGCGGGCCGTGCCGCGGATCACCGAGGCCTTCCACGCCGGCACCGGCATGGGCTGGCACGAGCACGACCAGGACGTCTTCGTCGGCTGCGAGCAGTTCTTCCGTAACAGCTACATCGCCAGCCTCATCCCGTCCTGGATCCCGGCGCTGGATGGCGTGGAGGACAAGCTACGGACCGGCGCCAGGGTCGCGGACATCGGCTGCGGGCTCGGCGCGTCGACCATCCTCCTCGCGCAGGAGTATCCCAACTCGGTCTTCACCGCGTCGGACTATCACGATCAGTCGATCGAGCTGGCCCGCAAGCGCGCCGGGGATGCGGGGGTCGCCGACCGGGTGAGCTTCGAAGTCTCCTCGGCCTCGTCGTTCTCGGGCTCGGATTACGATCTCGCCGCCACGTTCGACTGCCTGCACGACATGGGCAACCCGCTCGCGGCCGCCCGGCACATCCGGCAAGCTCTCAAGCCGAACGGCACCTGGCTCGTCGTCGAGCCGTTCGCAGGCGATGACGCGGCCAGCAACATGAACCCGGTCGGGCGCGCCTTCTACAGCTTCTCCACGCTGCTGTGCGTGCCGAACGCTATGTCCCAGCCGGGCGGGTATTCCCTCGGGGCCCAGGCCGGAGAGGCCGCCATCAGGCACGTGGCCACCGAAGCCGGCTTCACCAGGTTCAGGCGCGCCGCCGAGACGCCGTTCAACCTGGTCTACGAGGTGCGCCCCTAGTCAGGAGACGGCGACCGCTGTTTCGAGCCGTGACGGCCTGGCCCCGGGCGAGGCCGTCACGGCATGCTCGGCCGAGCAGCCGCCCGACGTCGGCAACAGGCCGTGCGCTCGGCCATAATCCAGCTATGAGCCGTCTCGCCGAGCAATCAGTCCGGCTCGACGTCGGTCACTACCCCGCGCGATTCGGTTACCGCATCGTGTACAGCGACATGGACGCGAACCGCCATGTCAACAACGGGACCTTCGGCCGCCTCTTCGAGGAGGGCCGCGTCGACCTCCATCAGCGCGTGTTCGGAGGATCGGCCGCGCCCGGAGCCTCCGGCAGACCGACGCTGCTGCTGGCCACCATCACCATGGAGTTCCTGCGCGAAGGGCGGTATCCGGGGTCGATGGAGGTGGCCACCGCCGCGACGCGGGCCGGTCATTCGTCCTTCGGGCTGGCGCAGGCCGTCTTCCAGGACGGAATGTGCGTCGCGCTGGCCGACTGCGTGATGGTGAAGGCCGCCCGGGGTCCCGGGGTCGGCCCGGTCGCGCTCACCGAGAACGAGCGCAGCGCATTGGCCAGACTGGTCTTCACCGCCGAGCATCAGCCCGGATGAAGGGGGTACCCAGATGAGCGTGCCAGGCTCGGGAGTCGTTCCCGCGAATGGCATCCAGATCGCGTACGAGACGTTCGGTGACCGCGGCGCCCGCCCGCTGCTGATGGTGATGGGTCTCGGCGCGCCGATGCTGACCTGGCACCCGGATTTGTGCAAGCTGCTGGCCGGACGCGGTTTCCTTGTGATCCGGTACGACAACCGCGACGTCGGGCGGTCCACGCACCTGCATGACGCTCCGGAGCCCGACGTGCGGGGCGCTCTCATGCGCGGCGACGTCTCGTCCGCCGCCTACACCCTCGACGACATGGCCGAGGACGGGTTCGGCCTGCTCGACGCCATGGGCCTGACCGTCGCGCACGTCCTGGGCGCATCGCTGGGCGGGATGATCGCGCAGACCATGGCCGTGCGTCATCCCGAGCGGGTGCTCAGCCTCACCTCGGTCATGTCGACTCCGTCGCCGGCCCTGGCCAAGACCACGCCGGAAGCCGGGGCGGCGCTGATGCGGCCGCCCGCGACCAGCCGGGAGGGGTCGATCGCGCGGGCGATCGACATAGCTCGCATCATCGGCTCGCCCGGCTATCCGCCGGACGACGAATGGCGCGCCGAGCTCGCGGGCCGGATATGGGATCAGGGTCTGGACCCGGCGGGCGTGATGCGGCAGTGGATGGCCATCCTCGCCTCGGGCGACCGCACCGAGGGGGTGCGCGGCATCCGGATCCCGACGCTGGTCGTCCACGGCGACAGCGACCCGCTCGTCAACGTCGCCGCGGGTCGGCGCACCGCCGAGCTCATCACGGGCGCCGAGCTGATGGTGGTGCCCGGCATGGGGCACGACCTGCCCCGGCCCGTGTGGCCCGCCCTGGCCGACGCCATAAGTGCCCTGGCCGACCGGGCCGAGCACCCGAGGTCGCCGACGTGAGACGCTGTGACGATGCTGGATGACGACGCGGTTACCGACGCGGCTCGGCGCCTGCTCGCCGCGGAACGTACCCGCGAGCCGATCCGCCAGCTGTCCCTCCAGTACCCGGACATGACGGTGGAGGACGCATACCGGGTGCAGCGCGCGCTGGTCGTGCTCAAGGTCGCCGAGGGCCGCACGGTCAGGGCGCGGAAGATCGGCCTCACCTCGCGCGCCATGCAGCAGGCCACCTCGATCGGCGAGCCGGACTACGGCGTGATCTTCGACGACATGTTCTTCGACGACGGCGGGACCGTGCCGGCCGGGAGGTTCATCCGGCCGCGCGTCGAGGTCGAACTCGCCTTCATCCTCGGCCAGCCGCTGAAGGGACCCGGGGTGACCGCGCTCGACGTGCTTGACGCGACCCGGTGGGTCACCCCGGCGCTGGAGATCCTGGACGCGCGGGTGCAGGTGACCGATCCGGAGACCGGTCACCTGCGTACCATCGTCGACACGATCTCCGACAACGCGGCCGACGCAGGGATCGTGACCGGCGGGCACGCCATCCGCCCCGACGCCTGCGACCTGCGCAGGATCGCCGCCCTGCTCTACGTCAACGAGGCGATCGAGGAGACCGGCGTGGCGGCGGGCGTGCTGGGCCATCCCGCCAACGGCGTCGCGTGGCTTGCGAACCGGCTCGCAGCGTACGACGAGTTCCTGACCGCCGGTCAGGTGATCCTCTCCGGGTCATTCACGCGTGCGGTCTTCGTCCGGGCCGGAGACGTGATTCACGCGGACTTCGGCGACCTCGGAGCCGTGACGTGCCGGTTCCGCTGAACGGGGCGCAGGCCGGAGCCGGGGCTCCGGGGGGCGCGCCGGAGCTCCCGCTGGCCGGCGTCACGGTGGTCTCGGCCGAGCAGGCGGTGGCCGCGCCGTTCGCCACCCGCCAGCTCGCCGACCTGGGCGCCCGGGTGATCAAGGTCGAGCGGCCCGGCGCGGGCGACTTCGCCAGGAGCTACGACACCACCGTCAAGGGTCAGTCCAGCTACTTCGTCTGGCTCAACCGCGGCAAGCAGTCGCTGACCCTGGATCTCAAGAGCCCTGCGGGCCTGGCCGTGCTGGCCCGCCTCATCGATCGCGCGGACGTGTTCGTGCAGAACCTGGCCCCCGGCTCGGCCGCTCGCATGGGCCTGTCCGCCGCGACCCTGCGGGCTCGCGACCAGCGGCTTATCGTATGCGACATCTCCGGGTACGCGCCAGACGGGCCGATGGGCCACCGGAGGGCCTACGACCTGCTCATCCAGTGTGAGACCGGGCTGCTGTCGGTCACCGGCAGCCCGGATGCCCCGGCCAAGGCGGGCATCTCGGTCGCCGACATCGCCGGCGGCATGTACGCGTTCAGCTCGGTGCTGGCGGCCCTGTACGCGCGGGAGCGCACCGGTACCGGCGCCGCGCTGCAGGTGTCGCTGTTCGAGTCGCTGACGGAGTGGATGGCGCAGCCGATGTACTACGCCATGTACACCGGTACTCCCCCGGAGCGGACCGGCACCAGCCACGCGACGATCGCGCCGTACGGGGCGTTCCGGACCGGCGCGGGCGGCACGGTCCAGCTGGCCGTGCAGAACGACCGTGAGTGGCACCGGCTCTGCGAGCAGGTGCTGGGCCGCCCCGAGCTGGCCGACGATCCCCGGTTCGCGACCAACCCGGCCCGGGTCGCCGCGCGAGCCGAGCTGCACCGCGAGATCGAGGCGGCGCTCAGCCGGTACCCGCCGGATGAGGTGATCGCGCGGCTGGATGCCGCACATATCGCGAACGCCCGGTTCAATACGGTCGGCGACCTGCTGTCGCACCCGCAGCTGGAGCACCGCTGGGCCGAGGTGGACTCGCCCGCGGGCCCGGTCCGCTCCCTGCCCTCGCCGGTCAGTGCCGGCGGCACGGCACCGGCCCTGGGCCCGGTCCCGGCCATCGGCCAGCACACCGGCGTCATCCTGGCCGAGCTCGGGCTCACCGACGCCGAGGCCGCCGCACTGCGCGAGGCTGGGACGGTGTGACCGCGGCCCGTTACCGGGTCGGCTCGGTGCGCGGGCCAAGCATCGCCTGTGTCGCCCGGACCGCGACCTCGGTGATGCCGCCGATGTCGCCGCCGTCCTCTACCGTCGCGGCGATCAGCTCGCGCAGGCCGCCGATCAGCACGATCGCGAGCTGGCGTGACGGCGGGGCGACGCCCGCGGCACGCAGTTCCGGGGTGTCGCTGAGATTCTGGATCAGCACGATGAAGGCCTCGAGCCACTCGCGCTGCAGATGGCGGGCGTCGGCGCCGAGCGAGGGAAGGTCCCGGATCCAGCTCAGCGTGAGGGCCAGATCAGACTGGGCCGCCGCGATCCACGCTCCGATGGCCTGCCGCACCTGGGCGTCCCAGGGCGCGCGCGGATCGACCGCGGCCGCGATCTGGCGCACCATCGCCGCGTTGGCCTCCTGGAGCAGGGCGATGAAACAGGCTTGCTTACTCGGGAAGTGCTCGTAAAACGTACGGCGCGAAGTGCGGGCGTGGCGTACCACGTCGGCGACCGTCGAGTCGCGGAAACCGCACTCGCGGACGGCCGCGGCCATTCCCTCCAGCAGCCGCCGACGGAACTCGACGGCCGCTGTCACGGTCTCGGAGCTCAGCACCTCGTCGTGCGCGGCAGTCACGGTGGCCAGGCTATTCCTCCCCATCTCGCAGGTTTGCACATCATGGTACGCTGACGTACCGTCGATCTGGTACGCGTGCGTACCGTAGATCGGAGGGCGCACATGCCCAGGAACCGCAGGGTCGTCGCTGGCCGGCCGGCGATGATCACCGGCGCTGCCTCAGGCATCGGCCGGAGTCTGGCCAGGCGGCTGTCGCGGTCGGGCTCGCCGGTCGCCATCGCTGACGTCGACGACGGCGGCCTGAAAGACACCGCGAGGTCTCTGCCGGGCCCCGTGCTGACCAGGGTCCTTGACGTACGGAACGCCGCGGATGTACACCGCTTCGCCGCGGAGGTACGCGACTGGCTGACTGCTCCGCTGGCCGCGGTATTCAACAATGCGGGCGTCGCGGTCGCCTCTTCGGTCCTGGAGGCCGACCCGGGCGATGACGAGTGGCTGCGGCAGACCAACTTCGACGGGGTGGTCAACGGCACGCGCGCCTTCCTGCCGATCCTCGTGGATCAGGACGACGGGGTCGTCGTCAACACCTCCAGCGTCTTCGGCCTGCTGGGCATGCCCTACCAGAGCGCCTACTGCGCATCGAAGTTCGCGGTACGCGGCTTCACCGACGCGCTGCGCCAGGAATTGCGCGGCACCGGCGTCTCCGCGGTGACCGTCCACCCAGGCGGCATCAGGACCAACATCGCCCGCAACGCCCGCGTCAGGAAGGATCCGGAGGGCCGCGGTCGCAGCCACGAGCAGATGGCGGCCGATTTCGAGGCCATCACCATGACCACGCCGGATAAGGCGGCCGAGATCATCTGCCGCGGGGTCGAGCGCGGCAAGGCCCGCATCCTGGTCGGTCCCGACGCCTACGTCTTCGACGCCCTGGCCCGGGTCACGCCGACGCACTACTACAACGTCATCGCCCGGGTCGAGAAGCGGTTCCGGTCACGGCAGGCGGCGCCCGGGGCGGCCGGGTGAGCGAGCACGTCGACGTCCTGATCGTCGGGGCAGGGCTGTCCGGGATCGGCGCCGCGCACCACCTGCAGACCTCGCTGACGGGCAAGACCTACGTCATCCTGGAGGCCAGGGACGTCATCGGCGGCACCTGGGACCTGTTCCGCTATCCCGGTGTGCGGTCCGACTCGGACATGTACACGCTCGGCTACCGGTTCCGGCCGTGGACGCAGGGCAAGGCCATCGCGGACGGCCCGTCGATCCTGCGCTACGTGCGCGACACCGCGGCCGAGGCCGGCATCGGCGAGCACATCCGCTTCGGCCACCGGGTGATCCGGGCTTCGTGGTCCAGCGCGGCGGCGCGATGGACGGTCCAGGCTCTTCACGGCACCGAGATGGTCACGATGACCTGCGGCTTCCTGCTCATGTGCAGTGGCTACTACCGCTACGACGAGGGGTACCTGCCGTCGTTCACGGGCATCGGCGACTTCCGCGGCCAGGTCGTGCACCCGCAGCACTGGCCGGCAGACCTGGACTACGCGGGCAAGCGCGTCGTCGTGATCGGCAGCGGCGCGACCGCGGTGACCCTGGTCCCGGCCCTGGCCGAGACCGCGCAACACGTGACGATGCTGCAGCGCTCGCCCACCTACATCGTTCCCATGCCTGCCGAGGACGCCATCGCTACCAGGCTGAGCGCTCTGCTGGGCACGCGGCGCGGTTACACCGTCACGCGCTGGAAGAACGTGCTGATAGCTACGGTGTTCTACAAGCTCAGCCGACGCCGGCCCGTCATGATTCGCGACTGGATCCGCAAGCTGACCATCAAGCAACTGCCCGCGGGATACGACGTCGGCACCCACTTCAACCCGGCGTACAACCCGTGGGATCAGCGCCTGTGCCTGATCCCCGACGGGGACCTGTTCAAGGCCATCCGCGACGGGCGGGCCTCGGTGGTCACGGACCTCATCGCAACATTCACCGAACGCGGCCTGCTGCTGGAGTCCGGCGCCCGGCTCGAGGCCGATATCGTGGTGACCGCGACCGGCCTGCAACTGCTGCCGCTGGGCGGCGCCGAGCTGACCGTGGACGGCGGGCCGGTCCGGTTGCCCGAGACGATGGCCTACAAGGGCATGATGCTCAGCGGCGTGCCGAACTTCGCATTCACGATCGGCTACACCAACGCGTCGTGGACCTTGAAGGCCGACCTGGTGAGCGAGTTCACCTGCCGGCTGCTGGCGTACATGGACTCCCGCGGCTAC
>Ga0187770_10001039_pt1 | contig 14349 bp, 12 predicted proteins | sample 0116_SJ02_MP02_2_FD_133154 | JGI IMG/M metagenome (GOLD analysis project Ga0187770, IMG submission 133154) | Tropical peat soil microbial communities from peatlands in Department of Meta, Colombia - 0116_SJ02_MP02_20_MG | ecosystem: Environmental > Terrestrial > Soil > Wetlands > Peat | place...
GATTTTAAGGAACCTTGCAACTTCTCTGTTTAAATACGAAAACATTCAAACTACCGTAGAAAAGGCAAAAGCGTTAAGACCATATGCCGAAAAAATCATAACAAAGGCAAAAAATAATACATTGCCGGCAAAAAGGGCTGTTAATCAGGATATTAGAGACAAGTTGATATTAAATAAACTTTTTGAAGATCTGGCATTGAGATATAAAAACCGAAACGGCGGCTATACCAGGATATATAAACTTGGTAAACGTATTTCGGACGGTTCGGAAATGGCTATGATCGAACTTGTAGAGGAATCTCTTGTAAAGGAGCCTGTTGCCGATAAAAAATTTGCAGGAACAGCTCCTATTGAGGAAAGCGGCCCGGAGAAGGAAGAGACAGTAAAAAGCGCTCAACAGAAAAAATCTTCTTCTGTGAAGAAAAAATCTAAAAGTAATATTAAGAAAAGCAGTAGTAAGAAAAGAGATATTAAGAAAAGCAATAGTAAGAAAAGTGATTAAGACTATTCCATTATCCTGATCTTTACGCCCCGCTGTTTTGAAAAATATAGTTTTTCTATTTCGTCAAAGGCTCTTATCATATCCTTTTCAAAAGCCATGTGTGTGGTCATTATCACGGGGACATAATCAGTCTTGCTTCTTTCTTTCTGAATGACGGAGGCTATGCTGATGTTATTAACACCGAAAATTCCCGATATCCTGCTTAAAACGCCAGGTTTGTCTGGAACATTAAACCTCACATAATATCTTGTCTCAATATCGCCTATGCTTTTTAGCGGATAATTATTGAAACAGCTGTATTTAAGAGTTGAGGCTGGTTCGCGGATAGACTTTGCTATATCGACCAGGTCAGCTGTAACAGCGCTGGCTGTCGGCATTGAGCCGGCACCCCTCCCGTAATACATGGAAATTCCGAGATATGAGCTTTCTATCAGTACTGCGTTGAATTCATTCCTTACAGACGAAAGCTGATTACCCTTCTGAACAAGGGTCGGATTTACTCTCACCTCTACTGTTTTATCTGGATCCAGCTTCGCAATCGCCAGGAGTTTAAGCACATAACCCAGCTCCGAAGCGACTTTAATGTCTTCGAGCTGAATATTTGTAATCCCTTCGACATAAACATCCTCAAAATTAATACAGGTATTAAACGCAAGTTCCGACAGGATCTTTATCTTGTGTGCAGCGTCAAAGCCGTTTAAGTCCAGTTCGGGGTCGGCCTCGGCAAAACCGAGTTTCTGAGCCTGCTTGAGAGCCGCTGCAAAACTCATATTTTCTTCGAACATTCTTGTCAGTATATAATTTGTGGTCCCGTTTACAATGCCGTACAGGGAAAGAACTCTGTCTCCAACCAGTGCATCACCCACTGTTCTGATTATTGGTACACCGCCGCATACACTGGCTTCGAACCCTATTGAAAGATTTCGCTCCCTGGCAAGCTTGAAAAGCGGGAGTCCCCTTTCAGCAAGGAGAGCTTTATTAGCAGTAACCACGTTTTTACCTGCTTTTAGTGCTTCTTCTATAAGAGTATACGCGAAACTGGTACCCCCTGCAAGTTCGATAATAACATCTATATCCCTGTCATTTAATGCCTCTCTGTAATCGGAGATCTTCCTGGCACGTTTTATCTCAACACTTCTCGGTGTCTGCCAGTCCTTATCAATGACATACTTTAAGTTAATCTCTACGCCTGCTTTTTTCATAATCAGTTCGGAATCATCCTCAAGAATCTTTACGACACCACTGCCGATGGTGCCGAATCCGACTAAAGCGACACCGATTCTGTGCATAAAAATCTTCCTCTCTCCAGTGAACATTAACAAATATTATAAAATTATTATTGAAATATAGCAATTTGCCAGTTTAAACTATTACTGGAATTGGCCGCTTTCTACATTGGCCGCTTTCTGCAATTGACATATTATGACTCTTGTTTTAAGATCAAGAAAATTAGAATTTATCTTATTAAAAAGAAAAATGATATTGCCAGTTTCATCCGGTAAGGTTTTCATGACGTTAAAACAGAAACTCACCTTATTTGTCCTGCTCGCAATTATTCTCCCGATCGTAGTGATTACGATTTTTTCAAGCATGCAGATTTATAAAAGCAGTGTCAATTCACAGCGTGAATATCTGAACCATATAGCTGCAAAAATTAACGATAATATAAACAATATCCGGGATAACTATACTATATCCCTGCGCGACTTTGCGGAAAATAACTATCTGAAGGATAAGATCAATTTTTACAGCAAATACTGGGAAAAGATAGATCCGGCCATACTGGAAGCTGATATTCTTCCGCTTAAGGATGAAATTGAGAAGTTTGCCCTTTCAAGGGATATTGAAAGCATTGCTGTTTACCGTAAGAGCTATGATAAATACAAAAAGGTAACGGTTGTAGGAAAGTCGACTTATATACCGGACGAGGTTTATATTGATTCATTGAAAAAATATTTTGCGAATTCATTTTATATGTTCACCTATGTAGTGTATTTGAATACATTCATACCGATCGAGAAAAACGGACAGGAGATCGGATTAATCCTTATGCAGAAGAATTTCGACAGGCAGTATTTTACCAATACTGTTATTCAATATGGAGTGGATATAGCCGTCCAGGCCAGGGGAAGGTTTGTATTTTCTACCTTTCCAAATATTGAAAGCGTTGCTGAAAAATTCTCTCAGATTATCCCGGAAGTTCGATTCGGTTCCTATCAATACAGCAATGTCAGTTATAATTTTTTCGTTTATCCTCTTGATTTTGAGAATTCCATGGAGGGGAAGCTGTATATAGGAATGGAGCAGGGCAGCTACCTGAAGAACGGCAATCCTATAAATTTTCAACTTTTTTTACTTACGATCATTTGCGTGATGATACCTGTTGTTACTTTTTATATATGGGGAAGCCGCCTCATCTCATCGATCCGCAGTCTGGAGGAAGCGACTAATGCCGTTACCCAGGGAAATTATGATCATCAGATTCTTTCTTCCAGGAATGATGAGCTGGGCTATCTTTCTTATGTTTTTGATAAAATGGTATATGTTCTCAAGACCAATCATGAGATGCTGAATCAGAACAACAGAGAATTGGCGCTGCTCAATCATTATATTGACGCAGTTTTCCAGAGCCTGATGGTAAATACTGTTGTTTTCGACCGTGAATACCGGATTATACTTGCAAATCAGAGCGCGAAAAGCGAGTTAAAATTTCCGGGTAATAATCCCTCTCTGCACCTGTTCGAAATACCCTTCTTTGCCGGACACAAGGAGGAATTGTCAGTCCTGGTTGAAAAAATATTCTGTGAGGCAACCCATGCTGTTCTCGATAAATTGAAATCCTCGAATAAGATTTATTCTGTTAACTTATACCCTGTAATAGAAAATGAGAATTCGGTGAACGGTATTATCATGGTTTTAATCGATATCACAGAGCATCTTTCACTGGAGAATGCAGTGATGAAGTCTGAAAAATTGGCCGCGGTCGGTCAGTTCGCTGCAGGGATTGCTCATGAAATAGGAAACCCGATGGGAATCATCTTAAATCATGTCCAGCTTATCGCAACAGGGAAACTATCCAAAGAGGAGGAGAGGGTATATATAACCAGGGTTGAATCTGAGGTTAAAAGGATCAATGTGTTGATCCAGCGTCTTTTAAGTTTCTCTCGAGATGAAACTCAAAGTATGGGCCCCATCAATCTTACCCAGCTTGTCCGCCAGATACTGGACCTTTTCGAGCCGAAATTCAAAGAGAAAAAGGTAAAATTGTCTCTTAATTTCCATTCGGATAGAATTATGATAAGGGGTAACACGGATTCGCTCAAGCAGGTATTTTTTAATATTATTAACAACGCTATTCAGTCCATTCATCATCAGCATGGGAGGGTGGATGTAAATATTGAACGGGAAAAGGAGAAAACCCTTGTAAGCGTCCTGGACAACGGTACCGGAATAGAGGAAGAATACCTTGATAAAATATTCGATCCTTTCTTTACCAATAAGGGCAAAAATAATACAGGGCTTGGCCTGCCGCTAAGCTATAACATCATGAAAAGACATTACGGAGATATCAACGTAAAAAGCAATGCAGGAAAGGGTACGGAAGTCGATATCATATTTCCTAATGGAGCGGGGCATGCAAAATAAAAGTAATTTTAGAATACTTATAGTCGATGATGAGATAGGTATGAGCGAGGGTATGAAAAAAGTATTGAATTTGGAGGGTTTTACAGTAAATACAACTGAAAGCGGCCTTGAAGCGGTCAAACTGATTCAAAGCGGCCTCTATAAACTCGTTTTTGTGGATTTAAAGCTTCCTGACATTGACGGTGTTGAGGTTGTAAGAAGGATAAACACTGAAAATGTGATAGTGGTGATAATTACAGCCTTTGCAACAGTTGAAACAGCCGTTACAGCTATGAAATGCGGAGCAGCAGATTACATTAAAAAACCATTTGATATTTCAGATATAATCGGGATTTCCGAGCGGTTCTACTTAAAAACGATGCTCAAAAGACCAGAGGGAATTGAAAAAGAGGATGAGTATAAGATTGTTTATAAAAGCGGGGTAATGGAAGAAATTATAGAGAAAGTCAGGAAAATAAAGGATTGGGACATGCCTGTACTCATTCTCGGAGAAAGCGGAACCGGCAAAGAAATAATAGCCCGAATGATCCATTCTTCCGGGAAAAGGAGTTTAGAACCATTTGTAGCAGTAAACTGCGCAGCAATTCCGCATGATTTACTGGAAAGTGAATTGTTCGGTCATGAAAAGGGGGCTTTCACCGGTGCTTTACAGAGAAAACCCGGACGGTTTGAACTGGCCCGGGGAGGTGTGCTTTTTCTGGATGAAATAGGCGATATGAATATATCTCTTCAGTCGAAACTGCTTCGGGCGATTGAATCCAGGGTTTTTGAACCGGTTGGCAGTGTAAAACCTGTTGAATTTCATGCCAGGATAATCGCCTCTACCAACCAGAACCTGTCTGAATTGATCCGTAAGAAGAGGTTTCGGGAGGATCTGTATCACCGCTTAAACGGCGTGAAGATCATAATTCCACCTCTGCGAGAGAGGCAGGACGATATTGCTCCATTAATTGATTATTTCAAGGCCAAATTTGAAACGATGTACAGGAAGGAAAAAATAAATATTTCGACGGAAGCGATGCGCAACCTCAAGAATTACAGCTGGTCGGGTAATGTGAGGGAATTGAAGAATTTGATAGAATCAGCGATTCTTCTTTCTGGTTCGAAGAGTATTCTTTTCCCTGAGGATTTTTCCATAGATTTTCCATTAGGTGACGATTTTTCTTCAGAGCTTGACGACAGGGAGAAAAAAAATATTCTGGAAGCATTATCCAGCAACCAGTTTAACCGATCCCTTGCGGCAAAGGCTTTAAAGATAAGCCGGAAAACCTTATATAACAAGATGAAAAAATATTCTTTATGAATAATTTCGGTCTTATATATTTCATCTATTGACCTGCTTTGAGCAAAATGGCATATGTTTTGCGAATACTTTATAGAAATATAAAGGGGTTTTTCATGAAATCATCAAGTAAGCTTTATGTGATAAATTTATTGTGCTCAGCGATTTTACTGGTGGTTCTTCTTCCCGGATTGGCGCTGCAAAAAGAATCAAAGAAAAAACTCGCATTTGTAATGATCCCTAAGGGAGTGAACCCGTATTTTGATCCCTGCTTTGAGGGATTTCATGATGCCGGGTTAAAATATAATGTAAACGTGGAAATGATCAGCCCGCCGAAGTTTGATCTGGCCCTTCAGGTCGAAGTTATTGAAGACCAGATAGCGCAGAAGGTTGACGGCATAGCGATATCAGCCGTTCAGGATTCCGGTCTGTCAGCTTCGATTGATAAGGCTATAAAATCCGGCATAAAAGTGATAACATTCGATGCGCCTGCGCCTTCTACAAGGGCAATGAGCTATGTGGGTACAGACAATTATCAGGCCGGCTACCAGGCCGGGAAAAAGCTGATTTCACTTTTCAGGCAGAAATCCGGAGAGATTGCGGTACTGCAGGGAGGTATTGAGGCAGCGAACTTAAACCTGAGGGTAAAAGGCCTGAAACAAGCGTTATCTGACATGGCCCCGAACATCCGAATTATGGCGGTAGAAGATACAACCAGCGATTATGCAATTGCGGTAAGTAAAACGGAGGAGCTGATCAAAAACTATCAGAAGCTGAAAGCTATCATTGCGGTTTCAGCTTATGAAGGCCCGGCAGCGGCTCTGGCTGTAAAGGAATGCGGCAGGAAAGATATTATAATCGGCGGTTTTGATGATTTAAAGGACACGCTGAAGGGAATCAGGAATGGGGATATCAGCTTTACCATCGTACAGAGTACGTATAAAATGGGGTGGCTTTCCTTCATTCTTCTCCTGGATCTGGTTAATAATAAAAGTGTTCCTCAGGTTGTCGACACGGGTATTGTTATAGTCGATAAAAACAATATTGACAGCTATGCCTTGGAAATGAGGAAAATTATTGATAAGTATTAATTTCACTTCACTTGAATATGACTCAGGATAATTACTCAATATTGCTCACAATTACTCATTATGGGTAAATTATGAAAATCAATTTACGAGGCTGCATTTTATGATTATGTTACATTTTCTATTTATATGAGAAATAATAATTTGTGATATTAATTGGTTATGGGGCAATCTTGGCACTTTAGTTGCATGATAATAAAATAATTCTGTTTATACTTCAAAGATAATCATAAGGTCGATAAATTTGCTTGACATTTAAAAATCTGAAAAGTAATATTAAATAATTTTGAAGAGGAGGTATGTTTCCGGGTAATAACCGGCAACCGAGAAATATAATAAAATTCTGATAAGGAGGATGGTTATGTTAAAATACCTGATTTCTGTGTTTGTGCTTTTTAGTGCTGTTTTATTATCACCCTGTGCCTACTCGGCGGATGCGAAGAAGCAGTTTGAAGGGATCACAATCACATTTTTCTGCGGTGGTACCGAAGGCGGAGCTTTTGAATCCGTCGTTTACAGGGGAGCTAAGGCCGCCGAAAACGACCTCGGCTGCAAGATCGAATATATCTGGTCTGACTGGCTGCCTGACAAGATGATAGCCCAGTTCAAGGACGCTGTGGCAAGAAGGCCTGACGGCATAGCCATTATGGGACATCCAGGTGTTGCTGCATTTATGCCGCTTGTCGAAGAAGCTGAAAAGAAAGGGATCATAGTCACGAGTATGAACACCACCCTTCCGGAAATCGAGGCCAAATATAAGAACAACGGCTTCGGTTATGTAGGCCAGGAACTCTATGCTTCGGGCCTGCTCCTGGGCAAGGGCGCAGCGGAACGAGCCGGCCTTAAAAAAGGCGACCGGGCCATGGTTTGGGGGCTTCTGAGCCAGCCGACAAGAGGTTTGAGGACAAAGGGTTGCGTAGATGCCCTCAAAGAACTTGGAATAACTGTCGACTACTATGAAATATCGGACGCCATCAATGCTGACGCTTCGCAGGGTACTCCGGTTGTCACAAGTTATATCTCAGCGCATCCTGATGTCAAACTGATAATAACTGATCATGGCAACCTGACTTCTACACTACCCACCTATTTGAAAGCTGCGAAGAAAAAACCCGGCGAGATCTTTGGTGCAGGGTTCGATCTGGGTGCCGCTACTGTAGACGGAATCAAGGGTGGCTGGATCGGAGCTGTGCTGGATCAGCAGGAATGGCTGCAGGGTTATCTGCCCGTTCTGCAGATCTGCCTCAATAAAAAATACGGGTTTTCGGGACTGCACATAGATACCGGCGCGGCTATTATTGATAAGAACAATATCGAACTTGTCGCTCCTTTGGCAAAAGCTGGTATAAGATGAATCACCGGCAGGATGAGGTGGAACTGCTCAGGCTAAAGAATATCTATAAATCGTTCGGTGAAGTAAAAGTTCTGAGAGATATTGACTTCCATGTAGGAAAGAATGAGATTGTCGGTCTTGTAGGTGACAACGGTGCGGGGAAATCAACCCTGATAAAAATCATAACCGGGGTCCACCTTCCGACAGCGGGTGATATCTACTACAAGGGAGAAAGGATCACTATACATTCTGTCAAAAGATCCAGGGAGCTGGGGATTGAGACGGTTTATCAGGAAAGAGCGCTGGCGGACCAGCAGTCTATGTGGAGGAACTTATTTGCCGGAAGAGAGGTGGTTGATGCCCTGGGTTTTTTAAAAGTTAAAGAAGAAAGGGCTCAGACGGAAAGGCTTCTCAGGGAGCAGATGGGGTATACTTCAGAGGCTGTGACTGTTGAATCCGATGTGAAATATCTTTCCGGTGGTGAAAAGCAGGGTATAGCTATCAGCAGGGCTCTATTCTTCAACGCTGATCTGATTATTCTAGACGAACCCACGACAGGGCTTTCCCTCTCCGAAACACAAAAGGTGCTCGATATGGTGACCACCATAAAGAGAATGGGGAAGTCGGCTATTTTCATCTCTCATAATATTTACTATGTATACCCTGTTGTGGACAGGTTCGTTATACTTGACAGGGGAAAGATTGCGGGAGATATCTTAAAAAAGGATATTACCCAGGAAGACCTGGTGAGCAGAATGCTTCATCTTGCCAAAACCGGAACTCTAACATGAAAAAAATGGCCTGTCCGCATCGCGGACAGGCCATTTATACAGCCAAAATATAATATTATCAGGGGTTCCCTATGAAAAAACGTGACTACAGGCTCATGCTAAAGGGTTTGAAATTAGAAATAAGCATATTTATCGTTTTTATTATAGTCTATGGGGTATTCCTCATAGGTAACCCCAGGGTTTTTACAAATTACGATATTTATTATTCCTTCATGTCCACCATCCCCTTTACCGGGATCCTGGCCCTTGCGATGACATTTGTAGTGATTCTGGGGGAGATTGACCTTTCATTCCCTTCCGTCCTGGCATTTTGTGGCTGGATATTCGGGACTGTATTTGTTATTTCAAAAAATATCTGGCTTGCCGCATTATGCTGTTTCTCAACAGGCATCGCTGCAGGATTTCTTAACTCCCTGCTTATTGTGAAGATAGGGATACCATCGATTGTGGCGACAATCGGGACTCAGTTTTTTTTCCGGGGGCTTGTAAATGTTGTGGCACAGGGAAACGGCATAGCCCTGGTGGATGCTAAAACCACTATTTTCTACAACCTCTGTGTAGGGAGGATAGGTGATGAAGTTCCGGCACAGGCCGTATGGTTCCTTGTATTGGGAATAGGATTCTGGCTTCTCCTTAAAAGACATAAGTTCGGATCCCATGTTCTTTTTGTCGGCGATAACAAGGACAGTGCACGGATGATGGGTATTAACAACGATATGATAAAGACAGTAGTTTTCGTTCTGATGGGAGTAATAACCGCTTTTGTTTCGATATTGTCGAACCTGGAAGTAACCTATTTTTATCCCAACCAGGGACAGGGCTATCTACTGACCACACTGGCTGCTGTTTTTATTGGAGGCACGTCAGTTTTCGGGGGCATGGGTTCAATGTTCGGAACCTTCATAGGTGCGCTTATTATCGGTTCTCTTGAGGCAGGAATTATCGCTCTGGGTATGTCAGGGTTCTGGATCCAGCTTATCTACGGTGCCATCATTATGGTATCGGTGACTATATATGCAGTTATGCAGCCAAAAAAGGGTTAAAAGAAGCTAATTGAACGCTGAAGGGTTACCGGATAAAATCCTATATCGCAGCGGGGGGCAGTAGTAAGAGTGGGGTCAGATCTTATCTGCTGCCCCTATTTTTTTTAAGAGCCAGGATATTTTCTTTCCAAGATCATGCATGGTCTCCATACCTTCTTTATCCCCTTCGACATCTCCGATATTTCTTCCATAGCCGATATTCCAGTACTTTGAACCGGGTATAATCATTCCCCCAATTAAAAAGAAATGATTTATCGTGTCGAAAGTATGAATTGCTCCAGCACGCCTGACAGCGACTACTGCCGCTCCGACCTTGTATGAGAACATGCAGTCATTTGCTCTGGAAACGTAGCCGGTCCTGTCAATAAAGGCCTTTATTTCGGAAGTAACGTCTGCGAAATAAGTGGGAGAACCTATGATAATACCGTCTGCCCTGCTCATTTTATCTATGCATTCGTTTACTATATCGTCATCAAAGGCGCATTTTCTGTTTTTATTTTTAAAGCACTTCAGGCAGGCGATACAGCCATGGATTTTTTTCCCGGCAAACTGGTAAAGTTCAGTTTCAATACCCTCATTTTCAATTTCCTTCAGGACCGTTTTCAGCAATATTGCGGTATTGCCGTCTTTCCTGGGGCTTCCATTAAATGCTACTACTTTCATGATATCTCCTTATTTGACTTCCCGCTTACAAAATAATAGTATAAAGACTCTTTATTTTCTTCGCCATTTTAATGTCATTGGGAGGATCATACCATTATGAATGAAAATGATGATGATATACTGACAAGGGATGAGGTCAGGCGAATCATTGAAGCGGATCAAAACCCTAAACACCGCCTGATGCTGATATTGACATATTCAGCAGGCCTGAGGGCTGCAGAGATAGAAAATTTGAGGCCCGGTGATATAGATTTTGCTGAAGATATTATTCATATAAGGGATGATGAACATAAACTCGAAAGGTCGGTCTCATTAAGTAAAATAATAATGAAGGAGATTAAACCGTACATTGAAATTTACCGGCCGTCGACATGGCTTTTCCCAGGGCCGGATTCGGTGTCTAAAATCACAGAGATGGGCATAGAAAATATTTTTAGAGACGCCATGCTGAAAGCCGGAATTTTTAAAGAATCCGGGATAGGTATACTCCGGCGGAGCATCGCCGCACACCTTATGGAAAACGGCCTCGATAAGAAGGAAATCAACAGGATGCTCGGGAAGGAATAGGGCTGAATCCCCTCAGGTAATTTTACTTATAGCCGATGAAAAAGAGCCTTTTGAATGGAAAGAGAACCCTGCCGTCTTTTCTCATCGGATAATCTTTTTTTAATTCCTTAATTACTGAATCTTCAAAACTCTTCCTTTCCGAATCGCTGCCAAGCTTTTCAAGGTATGGTCTCATGCCTGTTGATTGTATCATTTCGAAGACAGACATGTGCGAGTCGAATATATGGATATAATCTGTTTTCCACATATCGATCGATCTGAAATAGCCTGAAAGAATATCATAGTAAAAGCCGGGATCATGCATGGTAAAAAGGCCCGAGCAGCCGCCGGCAAGCGCTTTCCACTTTCCGCTGAGGGAAAGCCTTTCCAGGGATCTGCCGGCAGGCATATTGTAAAATTGGGGTAATTGGACGGCCAGTATTCCGTCTTCATTCAGCAGAGAACTGAATTTTTTTATCAAAGCTGCATGACCGGGAATCCACTGGAATGCTGCATTTGAGAAAGCCAGATCGAACTTTTTATCTGTTTTATAATCATGAGCGTCTGCAAGTACCCATTCATGCTCAGGATAATCTCTAAGGGCTTTATCGATCATGCTTTGAGAATTGTCAAGGCCTGTCAGCCGGCTAGAGGGCCATCTCTGAAGCAGGACCATGCTGCTGTTGCCTGGCCCGCAGCCTATGTCGAGTATGTTTTCCGGGTCATGCTCTGACCTTATGCGTTTAACTAAATCGATTGAAGGCAGATTTCTCTCATTTTCAAATTTAAGATATTTTTCAGGGTTCCAGTCCATTTTTTTATTCATACACCCCCTCAAATTTAATATATACTATATTTACTTTAGTATATATTAAGTTCATATAGGGATTTTGTCAAGAGCTTTAAAAAATATAAATTTAAACCTGTGATAATCTCGAATAAAAATAAAAAATTATTTATAATGAATCCTAATTTTATTTGTTTTGATCTTAAAGGCATAATAAATAAAGTATTTTATGGAGGAATCGATGAAAAAATTTTTACTGGCATCAGTTATTATCTCTATATCCTCATTTGTTTTCGCGGATGAATTACCGATTATGATCGGCGTAGATTTAGGCGTTATACCCCAGTGGACGAGTTTGTCGGTAAGTAATACTCCTTCAGCCCCCCTTATTACCACGAGTACCAGCATTGATTACCTTCAGATCGGCTGCTTTTTTGATTTTGAGTATCTGCGTGTTGATTTAGGATATCAGATCAACGATACCGAGCCGAACATCAGCAAATATTCAAATAGTTCGCAGGTTACAAATTACAATGATACCAATAACTTTTCCCAGCAGAACATAATGCTGCAGATCCTGGGTAAATTTCCTATTGAGATTACCGAATCATTCCATATCTGGCCCGCAATGGGTTTCGAGTACAATACCGCTATCTTCAGCGGACATGACAATACAAACGAAATTACCAACACCTACGGCGACATGAATACTTTTTATATAAAAGTAGGTGTAGGCGCTGATATTGAGCTTTCAAGCAACTTTTACCTGGAACCAATGATCCTTTTCGGCTGGAGTTTAGACAACAGTGTTTTGCATTCACTTGGTATAACAAGCGCAAATTACATTATCAATGTAAATGTTGGAGCTGCTTACAAGTTCTGAAGGGGCTATTAATGAACAAACCGATTGTTCTTGACGGATCTCTTTATGCAAAGGAGATAAACGAAACGCTGAAGGAGCGTGTAAACAGGATCAGGGAGATTTCCGGGGCCGTACCTATCCTTGCCACCATCCTGGTCGGGGAGGATCCGGCTTCCGTCACATATGTCAGGATGAAGGCCAGCGATTGCATCAAAGCGGGACTTGAATCACTTAAAATCGAACTGCCCGGTGACACAACGACAGATCAATTGATAAAGGAAATAGAAAAACTCAACAAAAACGAGAATGTGCATGGCATTCTTCTCCAGCATCCGGTCCCGAAACAAATTAATGAAACGAAGTGTTTCAACGCAATCGATTATCGTAAGGATGTGGACGGCGTCACATTTACATCGTTTGCGATGATGGCAATGAATCAGATGCTTTTCGGCAGCGCTACGCCGCTCGGTATAATCCGGCTTCTTGACAGGTATAAAATCCAGATTCAGGGGAAGGAGGCCGTTGTTGTCGGGAGAAGCCCGATTCTCGGAAAACCGATGGCGATGATGCTTTTAAACAGGAATGCGACTGTAACGATATGCCATTCTAAGACTTTAGGTATTAAAGAAGTAGTCAAACGGGCTGATATTGTAGTGGCAGCTGTCGGCATACCGAAATTCATAAAGGCTGACTGGATTAAGGATAATTCAATTGTAGTTGACGCCGGTTATAATAAGGGGAATATCGGCGATACTGATATGGAAAATATTAAAGATAAGGTATATGCCTACTCTCCCGTACCGGGAGGGGTTGGCCCTATGACCAGGATCACTCTTATAGAACAAACTGTTATGGCAGCTGAAATTAAGTTCGGTATAAATTAGAATTATATTTTTTTACCGGACTAAGTTAAAATATCCCCTGAACGTTTATTAATAGAGCCGGAGGCTATGTGATGGAATATGAGGCTGTAATAGGACTCGAGGTCCATGTCCAGTTAAATACACTCTCCAAAATATTCTGTTCATGCTCCACACAATTCGGAACACCGCCGAATAGCCAGGTATGTCCTGTATGCATGGGTCAGCCGGGCGTACTGCCGGTTTTAAACAGCGGGGCCCTCGAAAAGGCGGTAAAAGCGGGACTCTCCCTTGATTGTGAAATACCCTCATTTTCGAAATTCGACAGGAAAAATTATTTTTATCCGGATCTTCCGAAAGGCTACCAGATTTCACAGTTCGATTTTCCAATAGCTAAAAATGGATTCATAGATATTGATCTTCCAGGCGGCAGCGTAAAAAGGATCGGAATAACAAGGGCACATATGGAGGAAGACGCAGGGAAACTGATACATTCCGATAAGAAGCCTTACAGCCTTGTAGATTTTAACAGGGCTGGAGTTCCGCTCCTGGAGATAGTTTCAGAACCGGATCTCCGTTCAAGTGAAGAGGCATATTATTATCTTAAAGAACTCAAAAACACTATGAAATATATCGGTGTAAGCGATGTTAATATGGAAGAGGGGAGCCTCCGCTGTGATGCTAATATATCGATCCGTCGTAAGGGTGAAAAGAAATTGGGTACGAAAGTGGAAATAAAGAATATGAACTCAATTAACGGGGTCAGGCATGCGATAGATTACGAAATAGACAGGCAAGAAACCCTCTTTTCAGATGGAAAGTTGGTAGAACAGGAAACCAGGTTATTTGATGCCGCCTCAGGCAGGACACTGCCGATGAGAAGCAAGGAGGAGGCCAACGATTACAGGTATTTCCCGGAACCGGACCTTCCTCCCATAAGGATTAAA
>Ga0187770_10001040_pt1 | contig 14348 bp, 19 predicted proteins | sample 0116_SJ02_MP02_2_FD_133154 | JGI IMG/M metagenome (GOLD analysis project Ga0187770, IMG submission 133154) | Tropical peat soil microbial communities from peatlands in Department of Meta, Colombia - 0116_SJ02_MP02_20_MG | ecosystem: Environmental > Terrestrial > Soil > Wetlands > Peat | place...
AATGGCTAAGCGAGTATTACTATCACTTGGCAACAGCCCATGGTATCCATCAAGGCGACCAGGCGGTTGCTCATACGATTCAGGAGCAGCTAGGGGAGTTCTGGAGGACATTCAGTCTTCCTGAGAAATCCCAGACAGCGGAACACTAGCTGGAACCCGACATTGCCCTTCATAAAACACGCGTGGCTAGCCCCACTTGCTCTGTGAGAGGTATAACGGATTTCCATCAGGATCAGCGAAGAAAGCCAGTCTCACCTGCTTGTCGTCCGCTGTCCTCGAGAACTGAACTCCTTTGCCCTTCAGCTCGACCATTGTCTCGTCAAGGTTGTCCACAGAGAAGCCAATCGAGATGCCTTCTGATCCCCCCGGTTGCGGCCCTCCTTTGGTGGCAGGGTGCAGCGCGACTATTATCCCCGGCGCCTCAACCTGGGCGAACTGGCCGCCGTAGCGAGCCTTCAGCTTGAGCCCTAGAATGTCTGTATAGAACCTGACGGCCCTTTCCATGTCGCTGACCATGAGAGTCGTGTTCGCTTCTATGATCATCCGTCCATCCCTTGGCAAGTCCCGTAAGCGATTACAAAAATGTGAGCCTCGTAGAGAAATGAGGCAGCTCTCCGTCGCCGTCGTACATTATTAGCACACCGTAAAGGCGGCTGCCGGGAGCTCGCTCGCTAGCTCTCCCCGTATGAGGGAAGGCATAGACAACTTCCGCGAAGTCTTGTTTATCTAGCGCAACTATAGCAGTTTGAGCTTCCCCGTGATTTCGTTTATGGCCGCGTCCGGACCCGGCCCAATTCCGAGGCACGTGACAGTCCCGGGCTCGACCTGGGTCAGGCCCTTGTCTTGGACGAGAGACGCAGGCAGCCCTGCGCTCTTCGCCTTTCGGAACAGTTCGCCCAGTTCCACCTCCGATTCTACCTTTAGCACGATCTTCGCTTGTCCCTCCTCCTTCCACATCTCGTACCAGGGGGTCTTCCTCTCCCTGGCCGCTTCGGCCGACGCTAAGGAAGCGTGCGCGACCTGAGCGGCAACCTTCCCCTTCCCCATCTTCAGGTCTGATCTCACCACAATGGCCTGTTTCATGTCGGCGTTCGCCAACCGTTAATACGGGTCGATTAAGGGTTTGCAGCCAGTTCCAGACGTTGACCGATACCTACGACATCGTAATAGCGGGGGGGAGCATTGCCGGGCTCACGTTCGCAGCGGATGCCTCGAGGCGCGGCTGTAAGGTAATGGTTGCAGAAGAGCACACGGAATTGGGGGAGCCAGAGAAGTGCGACGGGCTAGTAAGCCTCAGAGGACTGCGCAGGTACGGTTACCCTCCAGATGCAGAGGTCATCCAGGACAGTATCGGTTCCGCCGTCGTCCACTCACCAGCGGGGAAGGATCTCGCGGTCAGCTCCTCCTCTCTTGAGGTGGTGGTCCTCGACAGGAGCGAATTCGACAGGCAGGTTGCGAAGACAGCCGCGGGGCAGGGTGCCGAAGTCCGAACTGGCACCCGCGTGTCGTCAGCAGTTGAGAAGGATGCCGCCGTGGAAGTGAAGGTTGGTGATTCGCTTGTCCGCTCAAAGTACTTCGTCGATGCGACAGGCCCGTCGTCGAGCCCGAGAGAAGGCATCCTCCCAGCTGCGAAGTACGAACTCGAGGGGGACTGGTTTAGGGAGCACGTGGTGGAGGTGTACATGGACGCGGACAAGTATCCAGGGTTCTTCGCGTGGGTGATTCCCTACGGAAAGCACGTAGCAAAGGTGGGGGCGGCAGGCCAAGGTATCAACCCGTTCCGGGCCCTGGACGACTTCCTAGCCCCGAGGCCGAGCACGATACTGCGTAAGGTCTCTGCGCCAATTTACGTGGGGGGCCCCTCCCGAAGGTTCGTGGAGGGGAGACGGATTCGCGTAGGAGAGTCCGCAGGGCAGGTCAAGCCGACAACCGCAGGCGGGATAATGACGTCTGTGGCGGGGGCCACGATTGCTGCGAAGTGGGCCACCGCAAGCCTTGAGAAGAATCAACCTGAGCTCCTTGCCAACTATCAAACGGAATGGGAGAGCGCCTTCCTTGGAGAGATGAGGACGATGCTCAGGCTAAGGGGAGTGCTGGAGAAATTATCGAACGCTGATCTGGAGGCTATGCTGGGCACCCTGGCGGCACCGAAACTGTTGCAGAAGCTCTCGAGCTCAGATTTTGACTTCCACGGGACTGCAATCTTGGGTGCGCTCGGAGTCCCAGGCGTCCTCAGAATAGCGAAGGTCGTCGCCTCAGCTGAGGTCAGATCGCTCTTGGTCGAGGGTTAACCTGCATCTGTCTCAGCAACCTATATCTGCCGGCGCAAAAGGGCCTCCAGAGAAATGTCCCAGGGAACCGTCACACTCCCCCTCTGCAATTCGTGCAATCGGCCCATCAAGCCTGCCGAGAGGGCTGTTCACTTCAACTGCCCCAACTGCCACGAGACTGTCATCTGGCGCTCCGAGAAGTGCAGGAAGTTCTCCAGACGATACAAGTGTGTGAACTGTGGGTTCGAGGGACCGTAGGCGGTAGCACCTTTGGGATCCTATGTGATCAGGCTTAAGCTCCTCCCGGAGGACACAACCACCGATCTTCAGAAAATAGTCGAGACCGTCGCTGGGTTGCTCCCCAGTCCTTCCCAGATCAGGAGCCATAAGATTGAGCCGATAGCATTCGGACTCTCTGCCATTATCGTGGACGTAGTGGCCCCCGAGGAGGAAGGGGTAGTCGATAAGATCGAGGAGGTCGTCTCGAAGGCGCCTCTGGTCAGCCAGTACGAGCTTATCGCAGTAAGCCGCATGTCAAGCAAGCTCCCATCCCGGTAAGAGCCTAGCAGTATCGGCAATCGGGATTCCTTTTATACCTCTACGGCGCGCCGCATTCTTGCCGTTTCTCATACGATGTGGACCTAATGAGATATCCCCTCACATACGCTGCATTCGAATGGATCAAGGAGAAGAGGAGCGCTACAGACGACGACCTGTTGGAGGCCCTGAACAAGAACGGGGGTAAGTGCTCTCCAGCCGAGCTGGACAAGGTCCTCATGCAGCTGGAGATACTGGGGTTAGTCACCATAAGGTGGGTGGCCAAGGACAAGCGAAGGATAGAGTTCCAGGAGAAGCCCACCGAGGAGCCGCGGATGCCTCGCATCAGCGAATAGACCGAAGCGATAAATCGAGCGAACTCAGGGTGGCACAACGATGGGCATAGACTTCGGCGACTCTATCCCGAGAGAGAAGATCCAACTTGAAGACATCGCAGGCTGGAAGCTTGCGGTCGACGCCTACAACACCCTCTACCAGTTTCTTGCCATCATCAGAGGGATGGATGGGGGCCACCTGAAGGATTCTCAGGGGAGGGTAACGTCTCATATCTCTGGCCTCTTCTACAGGAACATCAACCTCCTCGAGCTCGGGATGAAGCTGGTCTACGTTTTCGACGGGAAACCCCCGGAGCTGAAGATGGAGGAAATCAGGAGACGATCAGAGCAGCGTCGAGAGGCCAAAGACCAGTACCTCCGTGCTCTCCAAAGCGGGGACATGGTCCAGGCGAGGAAGTACGCAGAAGCGTCGACCATCCTCAGGAGAGACATGGTGGCGGACGCCAAACAGCTCCTCGATGCCATGGGAATCCCCTGGGTGGACGCGCCATCCGAGGGAGAGGCCCAGGCCTCGACCATGGCAATCGAAGGGACGGTCAATGCAGTGGCGTCTCAGGACCACGACTCCCTAGTGTTCGGAGCGCCCGTCTTAATACGGAACGTCACCATATCGGGGAAGCGCAGGCTCCCAGGAAAAGGAATCATGATCAGCGTCGTCCCTGAACGAATTCAGCTCTCCTCGGTCCTCGCTATGACGGGATTGACCCGCGAGCAACTTGTCGATTTCTCGATTCTGCTTGGAACCGATTTCAACCCGGACGGCTTCGAAGGCGTCGGCCCCGCAACCGCCCTCAAATATCTGAAGAGGTACGGCAGGTTGGAAGAAATCAAAGAGCTCAGAGGGCCTCTCCAGTCAGTGAACTACCGTGAGATTAGGAGCCTGTACCTGAACCCGCCCGTAGAGAAGGGAGTCCAGCCGGAGTGGAAGCCCATGGACAGGGAGAAGATAATGTCGTTCCTCGTCGGGGAGCACTCCTTCTCCCGAGAGAGGGTCGAAGCGGCAGTAGCCAGGGTGCAGTCGAGCAAACCCGCCCAGTCGGAGACACTTGAGAAGTGGTTCGGCTGAGCCACCCACATCTCCCCTCTCTCCGAGACATCGAGTCTGCAGAGGGGCGGATCAGAGAATACTTCCCCCCCACGCCCCTAGAATACTCGAGGGGGATTTCGGAACTTCTCGGGCGTGAGGTGTACCTGAAGCTGGAGACTGTCCTCCCGATCCGCGTATTCAAGTTGAGGGGGGCATTGAACCGACTCAAGACGCTCCCAGAGTCCGCACTGAAAAGAGGCGTGATCACGGCTTCGTCTGGAAACCACGGATTCGCCATAGCCTACGTCTCGAGACTGCTCGGGGTCGATGCCGTCGTCTGCGTCCCCGAGAAGGTGAACCCCCAGAAGCTGAAGGCAATAGAGGAGCAGGGAGCCGAGATCATCAGGTATGGAAAAGGGTATGATGAGGCCTACGAGTACGCACTGGTGACCTCCCGGACGAGGGGCCTAACCTTCATTCATGCGTTCAACGACCCGCAGATAATCGCTGGCCAGGGGACCTGTGGGCTCGAAATAACAAGGCAGCTACCAGACCTAGACGCGGCGGCCATAGCAATCGGGGGCGGCGGGCTGATATCAGGAGTTGCCATCGCCCTGAAGGGGGCTTCCCCTCGCGTTCGTGTCTATGGCGCGGAGACGGTAGCAATACCCTCTATGCTCGAGTCTCTAGAGAGAGGTTCGCTCTTCAGGGTCGACCCGAAACCCACCATCGCAGACGGCATGCAGGCCGCAATCCCAGGGGAGTTGACGTTCGAGTCTGTTAGGAAGAACGTCGACAAGGTCGGGCTCGTCAACGACGACGAGCTCGAAGATGCGATCTACGAGCTCTTGACCCTGGCACGGGTACTGGCCGAGCCTGCTGGCGCGTCACCCCTCGCGGTGATGAAGGGATCGCTGAGAGGTGAACCGGGGCAGAAACTAGTCCTTGTTATTAGCGGAGGCAACATCTCGGTCGACCTCCTGCGAAGAATCCTTACGAGAAGAGAGAAAGGAAGCTCCTGAAGTCCCTCATAGTGAGGAATGGGTTGGCTTCTTTCTCCTCCCCCAGCGTCCTCCACGGCACCTCTCCGTAGTCGTGACCAGGGTACATTATCGTGGAAGGTGGAAGCTTCAATATCACCTCGTGCAGGCTCGTATACATTGCCTCTGCCCTTTCCCTATCGAACCTCCCTATTGTTCCCACGAAGAGCGTGTCCCCCGTAAACACATTCTTACCGTCGTAGAGGCAGATGCTGTCCTCAGTGTGCCCTGGCGTGAAGAGTACCCTGATCCCTTTTGTGCCCAGCTTCAACTCATCCCCTTCCCTGACCCGCAGGTCGCACTCTAATGGAGAATTCTCGTGGGCCACAATCTTCGCTCCCAGTTTCGAAGCCAATTCGGAGATTGTAGAAACATGGTCGAAATGCTCGTGGGTCGCCACCACGAACTTCACCTTGGCTCCCGAGTTCCTGACTGCTGTCTCGATGGGGCCAATCTCCCACCCCGAGTCAACTACCATGGCCTCCCTGCTCGCTTCGTCGACCAAAACGTAGACGAAGTTCGCCATTGTCCCGACGGGTATCTGCTCCACTATCATCAAGGGTCGCTGCTGGCACCCGGGGGCCACGAGTTCACACTTATCAAGTTCAGAATGCCAGTGCACGTGCGTTGGCGAACCTCAGAGGGAAGAAGCCCTCGGAGTCGGCGATGATGACCGCCAGGCTCATGATGCCAACCGACGCCAACGTGCTGGGGAACGTTTTCGGAGGGGCGATCATGAGGTACATGGACGAAGCAGCCGCTATCGTGGCCTGGCGACATGCGGGGAGAAACGTTGTCACTGCGTCAATCGACAGGATGAACTTCTTCTCTCCTGTCTATGTCGGTGACCTGCTTATCCTCAAGGCCTCGGTGAACTACGTCGGGACGACGTCCATGGAGATAGGCGTGAGAATCGAGGCCCAGGACCCCTCGACCCGTAAGGGAGTCCACGCCGGTTCCTGTTACCTAACCTACGTTGCCCTGGATGAGAAGGGGAGGCCGATCCCCATACCCCCTCTCATAGTTACCAGCGCCACGGAGAGGAGACGCTTCAAGGAAGCAGCTGCGCGCAGGAAACTCAGAGAAGCCGAGAACGCGGTCCTCGAGGAAGACTGACCGGCTGGCCGCTGGTTGATTCCTGGCTCAACAAAACTAGAGCACCCTCCTCTTAGGCCGGATGCGAGCCCAATTGGCGAATGCGGGACTTCGCTGAGGGCTTCAGCGTGGACAGGATGCGAAGCGGGAACGCCGCAGTCTACATGCTCAAAGAGCAGTTCGAGAAGTTCTCTTCTTCGCCCCAGAAGGTTGACGCTTGTGAATCCATCGCGACCTGCTTCTATCAGCTCGAGCAGTACGACGATGCGGCTGGCTGGTACGAGACCGCGGGAAGGCTGATCCTCTCAGAGCCTACCGTCACCCCCGCCCTTAAAGCGCTTAGCGCTCTCGGGGACTACGAGAGGGCGCTTGACTGTTACCGAAAAGGAGAAGATGAGGAGAAGTTTACCGAGGTGTCCTCCCTGATCAGGGAGCTGAAGCGCGCCTGCGCGTCAGCCTGAGCCCCTATCCCTATCTTCCTCTGCCTTCGCCTTCTGTCTGTTCACGGTCTTAAGATAACACTCTTCACAGACAGGCTCGTCCCTCGGGCCAACCCTGAAGGTGTGCTGTACGACTTCCAGCTCGGCGTCACAAAAGTAGCACTTGGGCTTCAAGCACTGCCTCGCTTTGCGGCGTAGACCCTCCTCTTCACGACCTTACCTCGACCTTTGTAGTACCAGACCTCCGCGTCTCCACTAGAGCTCTTCCCCCATCTTACGAGCTCATCAAGCTCTTCCTTGGTTGCCCGCGCCCTTCCGCTTTTCACTTGGACCAGCAGAACCTTCCCGTCTTTCGCAGCGAAGACGTCTACTGCTCCATGGGAAGCTGCGCTTCTGGAGACCATCCAGCCTTCGCTTTTCAGACTTTCCATCGTGCTGTACTCACGCGCCCTGCCTCTGTTGTAGTTCTTATTCAATTGGAACGAGCTCTGAAATGTTTGTCGCCACTGTCCTTGACGGCCGGCATTGTTTAAGCTGGTATTTGGAGAAATCGGGTTTCATGGGGGTAGACTTATCACCCCGGGGAAACGGAGAAGTGCCTGATTTGGAAGAAGTCAGAAAGTCCCTGGGATCAATGGAGGCCCGTTTCTCCAGCCAGCTTGAACGCCGCGATAAGGTACTGAAGGAGAGCCGGGACGTCATCTCAGCGTGCTCAAGGGCGATTATCAACGTCCACACCAGGAAAATGAAAGAGGCGGAGAAAGAGCACGCGGCTGCGAAGTCTCTCTTGGCTTCCCTTAAGAGATCTTCCGGCTCCTCCGCTTCTCGGTATCTCGTATCCCCCGAAGCCGAATTTGTGGAGGCGTCTGCCGTGATCGCGCTAGCAAAGGGGGAGGAGGTCCCATCCTTAGACAGCCTTGATGCTTCACCCGAGGCATACCTGCTGGGCCTCCTTGACACGGTTGGGGAGCTGAAGAGGCTCGTGCTCGACTCGATTCTACAGAGGAAGCTCAGTCAAGCAAGAAGATACTTCGGGGTGATGGAGGAACTCTATTCCCTCTGCTCTCCCCTGGCTGTCTATGACCACGTGGCGAACGGCGCAAGGCGAAAGATTGACGTCGCCCGGATGCTCGTGGAAGACACGCGCGGTCTTCTCGCAGAGGAGATGGGGCGGGAATCTGTGAGCTCCTCCATGGCCCGTCTCGAGAAGAAGCTAAGGAGCCGAGCGGGCTCCTAGAGTTCCCTCAGTATTTTTGTCGTCTTGATGTGCGGGTAGGGGGAGTCGAGCCTTACGACTTTGAGCTTCATTCCTCGTTTCTCGGCCTCCAGCTTGACCTCGTCTTCCATGTGGTATTGGTCGTAGCCAAGCGCCACGACGTCGGGGTTCACCTTCTGCAAGGTAACGTAGATGTCACCTTCAACGCCGAGTATGGCGGCGTCCACGTCCCTCAGCGACGAAAGGAGCCTGACCCTGTCCCTCTCGTTGATGAGCGGCTCCCTCTTCTTCCTCTTTCGAATTGTGCTGTCCCTGGCTACTGAAACCACCAGGACGTCCCCCATGCTCTTCGCCTTCGAAATCGTGTAGACGTGGCCGTAGTGAATGAGCTCGAACCCGCCCCCCATGAACACCACTGTTATCGACCTCCTCCCCTTCGAAGTAAGCCTGGCCGACTTCCCGACGAACTCCACCATCCCTGCCTTCTCCAGTCCATCGATCTCCATAGTCGCCTCCTCGACCTTCAGGCGAAGCCTCTTCGCAAGGTCCTTGGCGTCTGCGGTTTCTCCTTTGATCCCCATCGAGAAAATCGCGGCTAGAAGATGTTTGTTGTCCATGGGCTACCAGTCGATCTTAATGACGCCCGCGAAAGAGAGGGAGTCCAAAAGCCCTTCGGCATAGCCAATGCTAAGCATCGCCATCTCATCCTCCCCATTGGCGAGGAAATTCTCTGCGTCTTTCATGTAGAGCTCAGCATTTTCGACAACGTGCTCGTACTTGGGCCCAAGCTTCGTCCTGACCGAATCGAGCGCCCGACGGGTCTTTGCAACATACTTCGGCACGAGCGTCTGTGCGGTCCTAAGGACCTTGTATGAATTGCTCCTGACTTTTGCAGGGTCGACGGAGAAGATTGCTGAGATTGCCTCGGCTTCTGTGAAGTGAAGCTTTCCGGGAATGATGATGCAATGGGGGGGCATCCCGGCATCTCTGCCAGTGAGTTCAGAGAAGCTCCCCGCCGCGAGATCGGAATCCTCCCGCCCCAGTCTCGACAGGATTATGGCGAAAGTGTTCTCACTCACCACTCCGCGCTTGAAGTTCGCTTCGGCGAGGAGGAGCCCGGCAACGGCATCAGCAGGGGTCACTCCCTGTCCGCTCTGAACGTCGTACTCAAGAAGGAGGAGCGTGTGGGCACCTTCCAGCAGGTTCTGATGTAGGATGTGGTAAGCCTGCGTCAGCTTCCCAACGGTTTCTCGGGTCACGGTTACCGTCTGCGAGAATTTGTAGGAATGGAGCCCCGATGCACTCGCCGCGGCCGAGGCGATAGTTGCAGAGTGGACAACCCCTGTCTCGATTCCTCGTCTTATCGCCCTGACTCTGAGTTCGTTGTGAGTCGTGGCTATCATAGGGTCCCCCAGCACGGCGAGCACCACCCTTCCGCTCTCGGCATCAGAGAGGATTTTGCCTCCGTCCTCGACGAACTGCCTGTCGACTATCGTGAAGCTCTTGCCCGTCGCGACCTGAACCTGCCTAAGGAGCTGAGGCTCGTGAGGGGTGGTGTAGTACTCGAGAAAGATGACGTCCGCCGCGATCATCTCCTCGACTCCTTCAAGGGTGATACCCTTGGCTCCCAAACCCAGCCCGACGAAACTGAGGCGGCCCATCAATCAAACGCCCGTGCCGGCGGTATTTGAATCAAGAATCAGTTTCAAGCAACTCCCCTAAAATGAGATTCGAATTGGGCTAGCTGCTTATTACGATGGTACGAATTCCGAGGGATACGCAGGGAGTCCGAGAATGCTTTTAATTCCGACGAATTCCGCGGTGGCTTCGTGGGCCTGTGGCTCAGCCAGGTTAGTGCGAAAGCGACCTGCGAGCGGCTGGCTCTTAGCTAGCGTGTGGGAGTCACCAGCATGCCGTGGGAGGCGCAAAATCGCCCGCGAATTCGAATCCCACCAGGCCCGCCTTCAATTAGCTCAGAATGAACTCTGTTTGATAAGAAGGGCTGGAATCAGGCTATTTGGAATCAAGTGCCGCGCTAGTCTGTTTCATGATGGAGATTCTGTCGTGTCATCTGATAATGTCCTTGGGATTCGCTTAAGAAATCAAGCGGGCCCAAGCCATTGTCGAGTAGAGCAGCTGGCTCCTCTCAGACTGGACAAATCCTCAATCTATTGGTCGATTACCGGGAGACTTCTGTCCATTGCCTGAACGTCGCTGCATCACTGATGATTGAAACTAGGTAGATGGCAAGGTCTGCACGAGAAATGGTGGAGGGATGATGTAGTGGAGTGCCTACCGAGTTCCTATAGCGACCAGTAGCCTTGCCGTTCGTAAGTCTCGGGAGACCCACGAGTGTCCAATCCAAATCCTCAACCCGCGATAGCTTCTCCTTCATCTTCGCTGCGTCACGGTACTGATACCCGAGAATCGGTATCAAAACGAGCCTTGCAAAAGCCACGGTCGGCATAGAAGCGTCGGGGTGCGGGTCTAATGCGATCAGGGAGGCACACGCTATTAGTCGCCGCTTGCCGAGCTCTCTCATCGTCTCTGCGATATTCAGAACCCCTTCGGAGTAGATGGTCGTCTCTCTCGCTCGCCCCACAGGACCAAGCGTGGAGATTACCGCGTCACTGTCCGCAACCGCCACCCTGATTGACCCTTGTTTGAAAACGTCCCCAGAAACTACTTGGATGCCGGGAAACTGGCTCTCGAGTATTTCAGGACGCCGGGCGAGGGCGATGACATCGTAGCCCCGGGATATCGCGACACGGATCACATTGCCACCGGTCGCGCCGGTCCCCCCGAACACGCAAACCTTCATCTTGTCTTTTGTCGAATCCGGCGCTATATGGCCTTTCGAGAGCAATGGCTCAATCCCAAGCACGCCTACGATCAGGAGACGACTTTTCTGAACCGGTACAGTGTCACTGCGAATGTTACTAGTGCGATGGCGCCCGTGAGCAGATAGGCTTCGGCGATGGTGGTAATGTTGAGTCCGCCGCTGACCAGCTCTCTGACACCGTTCGCAACGTAGGTGACCGGGTTGTAGTCAGATGCGGTCTGGGCCCATCCCGGGAGGAACGCGGCCGGGAACATGGCAGTGCTGAGGAATAGCAGCGGCAGGTATAGGAACCCAGAAACGGCCGAAAGGGTCTCGGTCTTGCGCGTGATTATGCCTACCGCGAGGAAGAGCCCGGAGAAGGCCACCTCGAAAGCTGCGACAGTGAGCAGTATCAGGAGCAGCCCCGGAAACCCGTAGTAGATTGTGACTCCCATCACCATGGCCACAGCGATGGCAATTATCGATTCGGCGATGGCCAAGGCCATATCTGTAAGCAACCTTCCGAGCAGTATGGCTGACCTTGAGGATTGGGTCAGGAGAATCTTGGAAAGGAACCCGGAGTTCATGTCGTTGACTATCGAGACCCCGCTCTGTGTCGACGTTATGAGAGCGCAGAAGACGACGATGCCGGGCGTCAAATACGCGACGTATCCTCCGGTCTCTGGAGGAAGGAAGTTGCCGAGCTTCGTGAACATTTGAGAGAAGAGCACCAGGAACGCGACGGGCTCGAACAGGTAAGTCACGGCCAGTGCGGGGTTCCTGTAGAGCTTGGTCATACCCCTCCTGAAGAGAGACATCGTGTCAGAGAGAAGCGACAATCAAAACCCCTCACATGATGAACGGCTCGTTCTCTTTCCGCTGAAGGTCTCCGGACCTTATCCGGCGGCCGGTCCGGCTGAGAAACACGTCATCCAGAGTGGGCGAGGAGATGCTCAGGAACGAGGGGCGTATCCCGTTGCTCTCCAGTGCCGCGGCGACATCCGCGACGACCTGACCCGCCACCTTCGAGTGCACCACTACACCGTCGCCCGAGTCATCCACGTTCAGGACGCCGGGGACCGCACTCACGATTTCCTTCGCCTTTGCTCTCTGTAAGGGATCCAGCGTCAGGGCGATTGTGTCGCCGCCGAGTGCCTCCTTGAGCTCGGCAGGGCTACCGTTCGCTATGAGCTTCCCACGGTCGATTATCGAAAGCCTGCGGCAAAGATGGTCGGCCTCCTCAAGATACTGTGTTGTGAGGAATATTGTGAGACCCTCCTTGTGGTTGAGGTTCTGTAGGTACTCCCATATCGCGGTGCGTGACTGGGTGTCGAGCCCGGTGGTCGGCTCGTCGAGGAAAAGCAGCTTCGGCTGATGAATCAGGGCCGACGCAAGGTCGAGCCTCTTCCGCATCCCCCCTGAATAGCGCCCCGCAGGCTTTTTCGCGACGTCTTCGAGCTGGACGAGCTTCAGCAGCTCTTCTATCCTCTCGTCAAGAACGCGCCCTTGTACCTGCTGCAAACTGCCCTGGAGGCGCAGGTTCTCCCAGCCGGTCAGGTCGATGTCGAGACTCGTCTCCTGGCTGAGCACGCCGATGATTTTGCGAATCTCCCTCGGAGATTTGTCCAAGTCATAGCCTCCCACCGAGACCTTTCCCTTGGTCTTTCTCAGGAGGGTCGTGAGCACCTTGATGGTAGTGCTCTTGCCGGCGCCGTTTGGCCCCAAGAACCCGAAGAACTCCCCCTCTTTCACTTCGAATGTGATGTCGTCGACAGCTTTTGTGCCGTCCGAGTATGTTTCGACCAGGCCTTCGACATCGATCATGCGAGCACCCTCGGTGGGACCCTGCACAGAACGCCGGGATTAGCATTCGCACTATCAGGATAGGCACGACCGAAAAGCGTCTATAGTGTCCGCCCCGATGTTCGCTATGAGAAGGGTCGTCATCGAGCTCTCCGCATCCGAGCTGGCGGATTACATGCACGAGCCACGCCTCAACGAAGTGGAACTGTTCGAGGCGCTAAGTTTGCTCAAGATGACGCAGACCGAAGCGACCCTCGTCGCCCGGATAAAGTTCAGAGATCCGATGATCGACGTCAAACGATACTTCGACGACCCAACTGACGTCGTCCAAATCCTGGAGACGGAAAACGATGGCTCATACATCTGTTTCATGAAGGGGAAGATGCAGAGGGAGTTCTCCCGAGTCATGGGGGTCATCAACAGCGGCTACCTCTCGTACCCATACGAAATCAGGAACGGACGCCTTAGGATAGGGTTCCTCGGGAACGCGAGTGTAGTCAAAGGCTTCCTTGGCATGATTGCCAAGGCTGGGTTGCAATGCAAAGTGCTCTCTCTAACCGACGCGAGGTTCTCATCAACCTCTCCCTTGAGCAAGCTGACCGTAATGCAGCAGAAAGTAATTCTGTCAGCCTTCGAACTGGGCTACTACGACCTGCCGCGCAGGATAGATTCGAGGGAGTTGGCGAGGAAGTTGAACATGTCGGAACCGACCTTGATTGTACACAGAAGGAAAGCCGAGCGGAAGCTCCTCACGGAGATTCTGGAAGAGCGGACCGCGAAGACATCGCGAGGACAGATGAGCCCTGCTGTTTGACGGAATACGCATTGTGTCTAACGGGACTCGAGTAGGATTCGCTTAATTTCTTAAGCGCATACCACCAGATTTGAATTCGGTTCCGATCATGCCACCTTTAAGTTCCGATTCCCGTCGGGAGCTTGATTTATTCTCTGTTTGACAGGACGAGCCCAATTCAGCTCTCCAGGGCTATCGGAGAAGTTGAGAATCGAGCCTTCAGGGTTGCCAACTTAGGATTTCAGCAAGCAGATACTTCTCGGCCCTTCGCAATTCGAGCCCCGTCAGGCCCGCAGGCAAATAAGCTCGGAATGAACTCCGATTGAATGATAGCGCCCAAATCCAAGGCATTTTGAAGCCCCCTGCGCCGACTCGTTGCCTAGCCTGAGGAAAATGGCAAGCGGTACCGAACACACGAACACAGGCTGGCTTTCCTTTCGCATCCATTCGCGTCTTGGATTTTTGTGGCCTTGGACAGGGATCTCCAAGGTGGCCATCCTGATACTGGCAGCCTATCTCATTCCTTTGAAGGGAACACTGCGCCGTTTGCGTTGAGGTGGGAATAGGCCATCCCCTTGGTGTTGTATACCACACCCGCTTCTCCCTTGGGGTTGACGGCGATGATTCCTAGTGGGACGTCGATTTGGCGAGTAACGAGGCGCAGGGTTTTCTCGACCGCCCTCTGTGGCCTCAATCCTTCCTGCATGTAAAAGCAGACCTGCCTCGCGACACCGAATCGGATGCTTATCTCGCCGGAACCTGTCACGGCTGCGGCCCCAGATTCATTCTGGGCGTACAACCCACTTCCGATTACTCCTGTGTCTCCGACACGCCCTGGCATTTGGAGCAGCATCCCCCCCGTAGAGGTGGCGCCAGCCACGTTCCCATCCCTGTCAGTCGCAACAGCCCCCACAGTGTCTCCGCCGAATATCTCTGGGTGCTTTTTCCTC
>Ga0187770_10001041_pt1 | contig 14348 bp, 12 predicted proteins | sample 0116_SJ02_MP02_2_FD_133154 | JGI IMG/M metagenome (GOLD analysis project Ga0187770, IMG submission 133154) | Tropical peat soil microbial communities from peatlands in Department of Meta, Colombia - 0116_SJ02_MP02_20_MG | ecosystem: Environmental > Terrestrial > Soil > Wetlands > Peat | place...
CGAAAAGGATGGCGAGATCGTTGGCTCCGCGTTCCTGGTCAAGAAGTCAAAGACAGTTGCCAAGCTGCGCTTGCTTCTGGTCGAGCCGAAAGCTCGCGGGCTGGGACTCGGAACCCGCCTGGTGGGGGAGTGCGTGCGCTTCGCCCGGCAAGCGGGCTACCGGAAAGTGATGTTGTGGACGAACAGCGTGCTGTACGCCGCCCGACATATCTACGAAAAAGCAGGCTTTCGTCTGATGGAGCGGAATCCGCACCATAGCTTCGGCCATGACCTGGTTGGAGAAACCTGGGAATTGAAGCTGTGATCATCTTCCAGATAAACTTTGCATCATAATCTCTATCTGGCGAATCTTTCTTCCCCTGGCCACGCCGCCTTCTAAGCTATCCGCGTTTTACCTCAGGATTCCGAGAAGGATGAGAGGCTCCAGAAGAAGAATCCGGTTCTCTCATCCGGATCACTTGTGGGGGCGAGTGGTGAAAAGGTATTTAGATGATATCCTGGCAGGTGGGGACAGAATGGCGCCGCGCCATCGAACTTGACGGAATAGGATCCATTGCATATAATCCCTTCTATCTGAAGCGAACTCTCGGAATGCTCCTTTTCTGGGCACCTCAGGGGAATATCGGAGAAGATAAAATTGAAGGAAGAAGGAGGATCATTCATGCCCGAAGCTGTAATCGTGGAAGCCGTTCGTACCCCCATTGGGCGTCACGGGGGTATTTTGAAAATGATCCGGCCCGACGACCTTGCCGCGCTGGTTCTCGCCGAGGTCGTGAAGCGGGCGAAAGTGGACCCGGCACTGGTGGAAGAAGTCTACTTGGGCTGCGCGAACCAGGCGGGAGAAGACAACCGGGATGTTGCCCGCATGGCTCTGCTGTTGGCTGGCTACCCCATCGCGGTCGGGGGAGTGACCTTCAACCGGCTGTGCGCCTCCGGCCTTTCCGCGATCAATGCCGCGGCCCGCGCGATTAAAGTCGGGGAGGGAGATGTGTACGTCGCGGGAGGCGTCGAATGCATGACCCGGGCCCCTTACGTCATGGCCAAAACGTACCCGGAATGGGCCTTCGGCAACGCCACCGTGTGGGACACTACCATCGGCTGGCGATTTCCCAACCCCAAGATGAAAGAGAAATACGGGACCGATGCCATGGGAGAAACGGCAGAGAACGTCTATGAACTCACCCGCACCATCTCCCGGGAAGAGCAAGACCGCTTCTCGCTGGAGAGCCACCGGCGGGCGGTAGCGGCCATCGAGTCTGGAAAATTCGCCGAAGAAATTATTCCCGTGCCCGTTCCTCAGCGGGGCCGCGATCCGGTGTTGGTCAGCCGGGACGAACACCCTCGGGCCGACACCACCATGGAAGCTCTCGCCAAGCTCCGGCCAGCCTTCCGCGCCGGGGGTACGGTCACCGCCGGCAATTCCTCGGGCATTAATGACGGCGCGGCAGCAGTTCTCCTGATGAGCGACCAAAAGGCCCGCCAACTGGGCCTCCCGCCGCTGGCCCGGGTCGTCTGCGCGGCGGCCGCTGGAGTGGAGCCTCGAGTCATGGGTTTAGGCCCGATCTATGCCACCCGCAAGGCGCTCGGCCGGGCCGGGTTGACGCTCGAACAGATCGGCCTGATCGAGCTGAATGAGGCCTTCGCCGTCCAGGCGCTGGCGGTCATGAAGGAACTGGGCCTGCGCCATGAGATCACCAACGTCAACGGCGGAGCCGTTGCCCTCGGGCATCCTTTGGGATGTAGCGGAGCCCGGCTGGTAACCACACTGGTTCATGAGATGCGCCGCCGCGCGCCCAAGGAGAAAAGGCCTTACTACGGACTGGCAACGCTTTGCGTCGGCGTAGGGCAGGGGGAAGCGACGATTTTTGAGTGGATGGAAAACTGAGAGCGGAAAAGCCGACCCGGAAGGGGGTCAATCGACGCTGCGATGGGGATTACCGGCCCAGGCCTGTAACCCCGAGAATGATTGGCCGATGCCTGAAAATGGAGTCATTGATCTTCGGTGGAGGAGTTTTCTTTAGGGCTAATTCAACCCATCCTTTGATGCTCCGAAATCATCCCTAAGCTCTGCTCGTCGCTGAATTTCGTAAAACCGGTCAGGTCGGGTGGAGTCAGACGCGGAGGAGGTTAGCATGAAATTTATAAAAGGATTGGGCCTAGGAATCGCCTTAGCTGCCATGCTTTTCATTGTTCCTGCAAATTCGTCCGCTCAACTTGTGGATGGCAGAAAATTGGCTGCGGATATGCAGGAATTTGAAAAAGCTGAAAGGAAAGATCCCGACGTCAATTATCAACAGGCATTCTTTTACATGGGTTATGTGACCGGTGTATATGATCTATCCGATGATTTCTATTATTATCCAGGAAAGCCCTCCATCAAGGAGATATGTTCTCTTGTCGCCAAGTACCTCAAAGATAACCCGGATAAATGGGGTATGCCCGCGGATTTACTTGTCACCGAAGCTCTAAAAAAGGCCTTTCCCAAGTAATGGAGGGGAATATTGTTGGGCGGGGGGGTCGAAAGGCGAGCGAAGCGGTGAATGGAGAGATACGGAATGAACCCGGCTAAATGGCCACTATTTTTCCTCTGCTTTTTCTGTCTCTCAAACTTTATCGTGAATCATTCATCGGCCCAGCCCGCGGAAAAGATTGTTTCTGTGGTAGCTACGGGAGTTGGTGCCGATTCTGAGAATGCGACCAAGAACGGAATTCGCGCGGCCGTAGAACAAGTTGTTGGAACTTACATTGGTTCGGAAACCATCATCAGAAATAATATTTTGCTGGAAGACAAAATATACAGTTATAGCGATGGCTATGTGAAGGAAATGAAGGTTATTTCTTTAAAAACCGAAGGAGGGCTGGTATACGTAAAAATTGAGGCGAAGGTAGTGGCCAGCGAATTGCAGAGAAAACTGGAAAGTCTGGGGATTACTACGGCGAAAGTCGAGGGCGAAAGCTTGTACGGAGAAGCGATGAGCAAGGCCGACCAGGAAAAGAACGTTGCAGAACTTTTGTTCCATAAACTGGATAAGCTGAAAAAGTCGGGCCTCGTCCTGGAATTTGGGAAGATCCAGATCCGTGATGCGAACCGGGATAAAACTAAGATTCAGGTCCCGATTACGGTAAAATGGAATCAGGATATCGTGAATGATCTTTATGCGACGGTCCTGAGAATTGCGAAGAAAAAGAGGGAGAATGTGCACAAAAGCCGCTGCGACACTGTTTGCTTTACGAATATGAACTTGCTGGGGAGAGACCTGATAAGCCTCACTGGGGTCTTTGATTCATTGGATCAGAGGGGAATCTGCGATAGTCATTCGATGGGTTACAAAGCGGCAAGCCTGTTCCATGTATTGTTTAATTCACCCGTTAGAGTTCAAATTTCCCTCCGAGATAAAGATGACAAGACCGTATTTGCAATAAACCAAAGAGAAAACCTGAGCCCCGAGCAACTCCCCCACGGTTACTTATGCGGGATCTGCATTGGGGTAGATGGGGTCACGAATCTTTCTTTAGTGGATGAAATCAATACCGAAACCCTGAAAGATATCGTGAAAATGGAAGGACGAATATTTTTCCCGGATCGGGAGCAAAAGTGAAGAGGAATCGAATGGGTATCGGTCCAGCTTTTCCGGAGGGTGAAAACGAACTTGCGGCTTCAATGAAAGGGGGAGGATTCTGGAAAATGGGGGCAAGAAAAAAGTATAGGAAAGTCTGTATCGCCGCCGTTCTATTGCTGGAGTTGCCAGTTTCGGGTTCCTTCGTCTGGGCGCAGAACTATCCGGATAAACCGATCACTATCCTCTGCGGATATGGCCCGGGGGCCAGCACGGACGTGTCCGCCCGAACCCTGGCCAGCGGTTTGGAGAAGATGTTCGGGGTTCCCGTGGTCGTAGAGAACAAGCCCGGCGGTGGAACCACGGTATGCGCCGGCCTGGTGGCGAGCAAGAAGCCCGACGGGTACACCCTCGGAGTGGTCAGCGAAGGCGCCCTGGCCACCAGTCCTCTTATCCAGAAACTCTCCTACGATCCGCTCCAGGACTTTACCTTCCTGGCCCAGTACGCCACCTACTTTGGGGCTTTCGTCGTGCGCCACGACTCTCCCTGGAAGAACCTGGACGAATTTATCGCTTATGCTAAAACCCATCCGGGGATGTCCTATACTTCGACGGGCCTGTACACCCGGCAGCAGATCAGCGCTGAGCTCCTGGCCCAGTGCAAGGGTCTTACTTTTAGACACGTTCCCACCAAAGGGGGCACGGATGCCAGTACCCTCCTCATGGGCGGGCACGCGGACTTTTCCACCGGCTCCAGCCAGATCGTCTACGTACGGCAGGGAATCTTCCGCCTCCTGCTCCTGGTGAATTCCGAAAAGCGCAATCCCCTCTTCCCGGACGCCCCGGTTCTGAAAGAGTACGGCTGTCCCGATGTTCCCGCTTCGGGAATCGATGTGATCGCTCCCCGGGGACTTCCCCCGGCCATCACCCAAAAGCTGGGCGAGGCGATCAAGAAGATCACCCTGGAGCCTTCCTTCCAGAAAATCCTGGCCAGCTTCGACGTTCCCTATGACTACCTGGACAGGGAAGGGCTGGAAAAGAAAGTTCGGAAGGAATATGACTGGTTTAAGGCCTACGTAAAGAAAATGGGGGTCAAATCCCCCACCTGAAATTTTTATCCGTACAGAAAAGGTGAGGCCGAATCTCCGCCCTCTTTCCCCGGGTGATTCCTGTGGTTATGATGAGCTAGCTGGGTTCTCTCCAGAGGTAGGTAGATGAAGGCCTGCGGAGAACACCTCCTCGCGGTGTAACCCCGGTTGTTTATCCATGGTAGCCGAATCCCCTCAAAAACAGGTCATAATCCGGATATCCTTCGAAAAAATAAGATCCCGCTCGCCAATCCATTTAATAAATCCTCCCCGGAAAACGCTCCCATGCGGGATATTTCCCCGGCCCAGAAACGAATCTCCCGTCCGTCCCCGGCCTGGAGAACCGAATACAAAAACCCTTTCACCGGCTCAGACACTTCTCCCTGGAGAGCATCCGCAAGCATGGCCGCACTCACCGAAGTGGGCTTTCCGGCAGCCTCTTCCCTGACCGTTGCTGCAACTATGGAAGCGGCCTCTGGCATCTCTTCCGCCCCTCCGGAGCGTGCTCCCAAGACAGCCCCCGCCGAAAAGAACCCGGCAAGAAAATCATCTCCTGAAGGGGTTAGGCCGGGACCCAAGCCGATGAGTCCTTGAGCCGACCCCAGAGCCTCTTTCCCATCCTGCCGACTCATAGCGCTCAGGAAGCCATCCGTCTTTTGCCATAGAGCATTTTTCATGCGCACCGCCAGATCGGTCTCCCCCTTCAGCCGACTAGGCCCTGCCAGCCGTCCAAATCCGGGCTTGCCGATCGTGGAAATCCGCGAAAGAAAATAGCTTCGGAATGGGGAAAAATATGATTCCCCCATTTTTCCCCTTGCCGATTCGATCCTGTGAAGCGCCCTGGCCAGATGACTGGAAACCTCGTGAGGGGCTAAAAGTCTTCCCGTCAGATTCAATTGGGGGTCATAATGGCGGGACCGAGGATGAAATAGGTCTACCTTTTTCTGCCCTAAAGAAATGCTCCCGTCTTCTATAAACACCGGTTGCCCTGGAAAACACACCGGCAAAAGCTGTTTATAGAAATCTTCTTCCCGAAGCAAGATCGATCGGGGGGTCAGCGGGAGAGCGTCGCTTCCTATATGGATAAGGAAGTTCCCTTTCATTTCCACATTCAGGGAGCGTTCAAAGAGGGCTCCGGCCGTTCCCGGCCATATGCCCGGAATGAGCTTATCGAGGACCTTCTGGCTTATCTTCGAGGCGACGATTCCCCGGAAGTTCATTTTCAATTTTTCGCTTATCCGGGCCGCAGCCCGCGCCGGCGGCAGGCGACGAAATAGCCATTGCCGTAAGCGGTGGGGGTCTTTCGACCCATCCATCCCCGGAGAAGATCTGCCGACATATCGGGGGTTACGGATTGTTCAACTGGCCTACGTCGAGCCACTCCGCGAGCATGGAAGCATACTCGGGCTCCAGGTGACGGGTAGAATAAAGGAACACGCTGGACGCTGACGTTGTGGTAGACACGATATCCCGATACTCCTCTTCCGCGGCAATTCGTTCCAGATCGTTCAGGACCTCCTGACGGGTAAGGTCGAACGGTGGGCGGGTAAAGATATCCAGAGGTACGGGTCGCGGGTAGACCTCGGAGTTTTGCCGAACGATCTCCGCGATGAGTCGCACCTGGTCGCCCTGTTTTTGGAGTAAGATCCGGGCATATGTCGGAGTCATAAAGTTTGAGGAATAATAGCGCCGGGAACCATCCTGGGCGGAAAGCTCATGTAAGTCCTGACTCTCTTCTACTGCTTGCTGGAGGAGGTCTCCGCTTTCTTCGGCCGCATATGCCGCGGGTGAGGTGATCAGATGTCGATCGGCGACCTGCCGAAGAATATCGGATTTCGCAATGAGCTGACCGGCCTCACTGCTTTTCCGGATCATCGCGGCTATGGCCTGCGCGGCAGCCCCTCTTTGATTCGCGAGGTTCATCTCCACCACCTTTTCCGCATTCATTTCTCGACCCCTTATCCTCTTCATCTCCATTCCCCATTCCGAAATCCGCCCCCCATTTTTTTGGTCAGGGCAGCAGTTTTCGCTTTCCCAGTTCGTCAGCGACCTTATCAAGACCGAATGTGCGGTATACTTGGGGCGTCGGGGCCCCTGTGACTCTGTCCCAACCCATCTCCTCGTAAAACATGTCCATGGCGACATTGACGTCGTTCCGATCCAGGCGCGTGGTTCCCTTCGTGAAGGGAGCTTTCCCCGACTTATCGCTAAACACCCATTCGGGGATTGTGTCATGGCGGGCCCGCATCTCCTTGGTTCCCATATCCCGGATCGTAAGGGCCCGATGCAGAAGAAAGATGCGCTCGGCCACCCGGTCCAGTTCCTGCCGGTCTTTCTTGTCCCCGGTCGCCAGGCTATAAAGCATCGACTCGATAGAGTTATCGCCCCGATAACCGCGCTCTTTGAGCGGGGAAGCCACCCAGGGCCCCATCCAGTTGCAGAGGGACAGCGAATCGTGGAGCTCCTTCCGAAGGAGAGCCCACTTGGCCATCTTGGCCTTCGACGGGTGCATCGGTGTATAGGCTCCTACCGCATCGACGGCGTTGGGGGAGCCCCAAATCTCGGCCGCCAGACTTTTCTGTACCGCCAAAGGCAGGCCATTCCGTATGAAATTGATGTGAGAGTGACACTGGGCGTCGCGGTTGTACGGCAAATTGATGAGCAACCCGCATTGGCCCGCCTCTTCCGTTGAGTGGTGCTTGGGATGGCCCATTTTCCAGTACGCGAGCTCTTTATCTTTCCCCCAGGTCTCTTCCGCTATGGACCAGCGGTCCAGGAGATAGCCCGTCCCGAGGCCGAGAACGGTTCCCAGTTCGTCCTCTTTAGAGGCAATCTTCGGGAACAGCTCGAAGAGAAAAGAGGGGTCCCCTTTCTCGTATTTGTTCCAGGAGTAACTTTTGAATTCCTTCTCTCCCAGCTTTTTCTTGATAATGCCAGCATAGTAAAGTTTCTGAAAGTCACGCTGTAACTGGCCATAGTTGCACCAAACGCCCAGGTCATCCGCCAGGTGCATCCCGACCATGCAGGCTTCCATGTTCGTCATGCCCCTTTCGCCATCAGGAAATTTTGTAAAGAAGGAGCGGCCGAAATTGAGTCCGGTGCAGGTGTTTTGCCCCACCTCAGGGATGCCATATTTCGAAGATATGGAGGGGACCTTGATCATCGTATGGCACCTGATCGGGCAGCCGGTACAGCCATTTCCCCGGACCGTGTATGGCCACGCAATGTCACCCATATAGAAGGCGGCATTGTTCGTCCGATACGCAATCCGGTTGAGGTTGTGGGGCTCGCACGTTCCCGTTTCGACGGGACGCGGCGCGGCTCCCCAGGCAAGCCCCTTGGAGCCTTTCCACCGACTGTTGGGTTCGTAAAACTCTGCCCACGGTTGCGGTGAGCTGGGCACAACGTGCTGGTTGTTGGCACCGAGAAGGGAAAGGTGGTACTTGATCAGCTTCTCCCATTCACCTTTGTCCCCTGCAATCCGAACACTGCCGCTGCCGCACACTCCGATGGCTTTCAGATTTTTGGACCCCATCACCGAACCGATTCCACCGGCAGAGTGGGAAACGGAGTTCATAACCACGGACATGGGCACCAGGTTTTCACCCGCCTGGCCGATGGCGGCCACGACCGCCTCGGGTCCCATGATTTGAGAAATCGCCAATGTGGTCCGGCGAATGCCTTCTCCCCAGAACCGGCGGGAATCCTGAATTTCCACCTGTTGATCGACAATCGAGAGCCAGACAGGGCGCTCAGCCCTCCCCTGGATGATGACCGCATCGTACCCCGCATATTTCAGTTTGGCGGCAAACTGCCCGCCCATGTGTCCGGTCGCAACCAGGGGCGTCGGCCAGCAGGTCGGCCACAGGGTGGTGATGGCCGTTCGGCCATTACAGGGGGCGCCGGTCCCCGCCAGGGGTCCCACCCCAAAGATAATCCTGTTGTCAGGATCGTAGGGCTTTGTCCCCGCCGGGACCTCGTCCCACATGACCTTGTACCCGATCCCGGTGCCGCCCAAATAATCCTTATACTTCTCTACGGTATCTTCGGTCCAGGTACGCCCGGTCGATAGATCCACTCGAAGCACTTTTCCAGCCCATCCTCCGTATTTGGCCATGGTCTTTCCTTCCTATTCATTTCTGAGGCACTCCTCGAAGGCCGCGGCGATCTTCTGTAGAGTAACCGCCGGGATTACCATTTACGGAGTACCTTGCTGATCAAGTCCCGCCGGAGCACACGGTTGGGCTTCTCGGCAGGTCAGCCTCTAGGCATTTCGGTTTCCCGTTTCAGAGGAGGCGCCGGGTAGAAGAACCTCTGGGGTGCCCTCCCTTTCTGCTTCCATGGGCTCTTCCTCATAGCCCACAATCATTGCCTTTATGTGGGAAAAAGCGGTTGTACCAAGAGTGGCCATGTAAAGATGGACCACGAGGTAGAGGACCATCACGTACGCGCCCATCACGTGGAGCGCATTCACCACCCCCGCGAGGTTCCAGAGCAGGATATATTTGCGAAGGAAGAGTATGTCGCTGAAGAGAATCCCCGTGACCACCAGGAGGGGAGCAAAAATACGCATGATGGACCCATAGGCGAGCTTCTGAAGGGGATTAAATTTCTCGTCCGGTGTCGGCCGGAAAGGATTCTCTTCTCCCTGGAAAATAGAGAATAGATAAAACTTGGCCTGCCGGAAGATCCCCTGGAGGTCCCGCTTCCGCATCACGTATTGCCGGCTCAAGTTTTCGCTTGCTAGGCTATATACGAGCCAGAAGACCCAGGAAGCCACCATGCCCCAGCCGGCGTATCTGTGTATCAGGAGAGCAGGATCCTGGGGCCGCAGCGATGCCATTCCCGGGACCCGGATCTGGATACCGGTGACGATGAGGATTATAATCATGAGGGCATTTGCCCAATGCCATATCCTTAAAGCCAGGGGGTGGAGATAGATTTTCTTCATCGATTCCTCACCTTTCGTACCACGGCATGGGCCCCTACAAAAACCAGCGCCACGGGAAGCAAAATCGTTCCGATCATATCAATCCACCTGAAGCCGAACTCTCGGGCTGAAACCGGTCTGCCTCCCTTCGCCGTGCCCAGGAACATCCCGATTCCTTGACTCACATTCTTCTTTTGACCGGGAAGGTGGCATTCCTGGCAGGCAATGGACCGATCCGGCGGAATTCCAGCCGCGGTCGCGATGCGAAAGGGTATCTTGTTGGTCAGGTCACGCCAGGGGACATAGCTGAGAGACTCGGCGGGGCAGGCCTCTACGCATTTCGGCTTCCCGTTGCAGAGGTGACATTTGGTTGCTTTGCGGGAATCCGGGTCGAAGGAAATCATCTCCCAGGGGCACGCTTTCAGACAGATCTTGCAGCCGGTGCACTTTTCCAGGTCAACGACTCGGGCGTTGTTTGAAGGGGCCGCGATAATGGCATTCTCCGGACAGATGTTGGCGCAGGGAACAGGATGGGGGCACTGTTTGCAAAGGTCCTGCACCACCAGCCCGTCCCCCCAGTTGCCCTCTCCCTCCCGCAAGGCCATAATACCCTCATGCCCGAAAGTAAGATTCCGGTCAACTTTGATCCGGGATATTTTCGGTGAAGCCTTGCCATCATTAAATTCGGTGCAGGCCAGCTCGCAGCGCCCGCATCCGACACACCTCATCGGATCTGAGACCACGATTCCCTGGGCCTGCTCCATAATGATCAGCGGCTTTATGGCTCCTTCGGCGAGAGCCGGCCTAAGCGTGGAGAGTCCGATGATCGTGACCCCGCCCAGTTTCAAGACCTGCCGGCGGGAACATAGAGGATTCACGCCGAGCGAACTGCCGGCGGGTTCCAGAATTTCCCTATCGTGCTTATCCATCGTCCGGTACCTCCTTGAGGCGGGCGAGACACCTGGCTTATTCTATTTCGCTTCCCCAGGTATTGCGCTCCATTGCCGGTCTGTCCCAAATGGCCTTGGATGGGGAGCCCTGAGGCCACCCTTTCGATCTCGGTTGCCTTTCCATTGGCTTCCCCAGCCTGCCGAGCTGCATATCCCGTAACTGGGCATAGAAAAAAACAAAGCGCGACTCCCCTTCCCTGTTTCTTCCTTCCCCTGAATGTTCTCTTAAGATCCTGGAATATAAAGCCTAATATAATTGACGCGGCGAAAAGACCAAATGACCTATATCATCCCCCATCCTTATTCCTGCCGTCGCTAAGACCCTCTTAACAACTTTCGAGATACCCTTCGGCAGATAGATAGAGGGGGAATTGAGGGATCCACCCGGGCGCGGCTTCCGGTCAATGCTGCGCCCGCGGACAGGCGGCCTTCCATGATCAGCCTCAATTCCCGCTTTCTGGAAATGAAAAGCTGTTTTCCTGCGTTGCTTATAAAACCTTTAGATATATTGGGGGAGGATTTTGACTTTGTAACTGTACTTTATGGATCTTTTTAGTACCGGATCTTCCAATTCCAGGTCGTAGGAATCACCGTAGACCAGCCCCCCTTTGGTGGCTATCGTTCCGGAGAAGAGAACCAGCCCCCCGTTTTTCGTTAGGCCTTCCTGGGGCATATTTTCTAATAGTTCTTGCGGTCCCAGAATGGAAGACAACGAGTCTTGCTGATATAGCCTTTTTTCATCGCCTTTGTTGACCCGGCAACGAAGAATCAGGCGATCCCAATGATCCCTGACTTCAGGGTAAGGCCAGCACTCCGGGGCGAAGCACTTGGCGTACATTTGTTTGGAGGCGGGTATAGATTTGGTTTCTACCTCCCGGTCCGTCTGGTCGCTCCCTACGGTTACCCAAATTTCTTCTCCCTGGCGAAGAAGAACGTACTCCACTTCACCCGATGACTTGTCGCTTATGACTGTGACTTCATCATCCGTCGTCAGCAGGTAGTTTGAAAAATTCATATAAATGGGGACCCGATTCGGCCCGGGAACTCCCAAATGGGCAAGTTCGTCGATGTGGGCCTGCAATGCTTTTGGGTCCTTTCCCACCCAACCGCTGCATACTAGATGGTCGGCAGAGAAGACCAGGTCCCAGGAGCCTCGCAAGGAACTGGTTTTCAAGGAAACGATTTTGGGGGAAACCATTTTTACCCCTTTCGAGGACATGGCAACAGCATGGAAATTCTGGATTCAAGGATACCCCAGAAGGCCATCCGAAATCAACGGTCAATATAGTCCAAATATCCTAGGGACGACCAGCGTGATCCAGGGTAGGTACATGATCACCAGAAGACTCACAAACATACCGAGGACGAAGGGCAGCAACGGTTTGGTCACCGCAGCAAGAGAAACCTTGCTAATGCCGCAAATCACAATGAGGTAGAACCCTACAGGAGGCAGAATGATGCCGATCCCTTCGGCTGCCACCATAACGAGGGTAAAATGCAAGGGGTCAAGCCCGAGCTTGGCGGCGATGGGGAGCAGGATCGGGTACAGGATGATGATGGCGGGAAGCCCATCGAGGAGTGCGCTTCCGACCAGGATTACGATGCTGGCCAGGAGGAGGAATAACCAGGCTGGCCGATGTTCAACATGAATCGGGTGATCGCTTGCGGGACCTGCTGGCTGGCCATGATCCCGGAGAATATGGAGGCGGTGGAAGTCCCGGCGCCCAAGAAAGGCCGGCGTTCCAATCCCCATGAAACGCACCAGCCATTTAAAAGGTTCTTAATAGCTCCCTGCCTCACCTCGAAAACGAAGAAGGTATAGTTGGCCCCGACGGGAATCACAAGGAATTTCTGAGGAAATTTCTGCGGCCTGGCAAATTTTTGAGACTGATTCTATTGGTAAATAAGAGACCGGTAAGAGATTTCTAGTTTCCCCTGTCCCCTCTTACGGGGGTTCATGGACACAATTGGGGAGCAGAATATTTCATCGGGCCAAAAGAATAGTTCCGTCAATTCAGGCCATCATTAAGTTAATAGGCATAAAATTTGCGGGCAGAATCCGGGGTGGACCCCTTGATATGGAGGGGGTTATAAGAAATTACGTCGGAGGAATGACCCGGGTTATGATTCTGTTCCCCCATATGATTGTCGGCGCAACTATCGGCTGCCGGATTAAGAACTTTGGGGCAATTTTTATCGTGGCTATTTTCCTGCATTTTCTATTCGACCGTATTCCTCATTGGGAATATAGCGCGAAGCTCAAAATCAAAAATGCTTCCCTGAGAGAACTATCCTTTCTCTTTCTGAAAGCATTAATCGATTTAAGTATTGGCACGTCAATCATATGGTTGTTATTGAGAGATTCAGTTTACTGGCCCTATATTCTGTTTGGGGCTTTCATCAGTATCCTGCCCGATGGAGTAGTCTTTATGCATTTTTTGATCCGCAGCATATTCAATTGGGAGATTCCGATATTCGATAAATTCTGCCGTTTCCATGAAAATATTCATATCCCGGTCGACAAAAATTACCCTGTTTGGGGCTTCGCCACCCAAAGCCTGATCATATTTTTATCTATTTACCTTATCTCCTGAAATCCTCATTCGGCCATTGCCTATTGACCGTTTCGGAAGAACGGATTGGCGAAACCGGGACTTCATAACGTAACCCTCTCTTGGCTGGAAAGGTGCTGCCCTATGAAATACCGTTCCCTGGATGTCACCCCGATGTAGAATTTTGGTCCTCCGTCAGGATTCAATTCCGTAACCTGATTTATTCCGCTAGAGAAGCTGATTTCCTTTTGATTGGGCATCTTCAGAAGGATGGCCTCCCCGATGCCCTTTGGCTAACGTTCCGATCAACCCAAGAGGGTATTGTCTCCAGGCTAATTTCCCCTTTTTTAAAGAAACGGTCGTCCCGGGTCAATAGGGTAGTTTTTGATGTTGGATAGAATGAGCCTTAGAGGGAGTCTTGAAGGCATCCATGGTTATTGGAAAAGGGAAAATGGAATTAAGAGGATAAAAAGGGGAAATACGTCAAAAAAATATATCTTTGGACTAACCCGGGACTTTATTCTTCCCTTCATTCCTTTATCCACTTCCCGAATACAGTATTTCCAATCAGGAAATACTGTATCTGCCCTATTTTCCCTGGCTGGATTTTCTTTATAATAAAATAGTCTCCTACCAATGCCGATTGGCCTGGTGATCGCCATTTTCCGAAGGAAACTCCCGGTGAATGAAGGCGCACGATGCCAAGCAATTCTTCTTGCAGGAGGTAGCCATGGACCTTGATCGACTGATCGGTATGGAACCAGGAGTTTTATACCGAAAGTATCTTTTCCGCACTGGAAATTTCCAGGAATGGATAAGTATCTGGGCTGGCCGCTTCAATCGGTTTGTCTTGGGCCGTATGAAGAGGTACTGCGTTGTGCTGGCCGCTTTGGTGAACTTCTTCGCCTACACCGTAGCCGCAGACGGAACCGGCCATGAGCTCCTGGTCGGGAAATTTATCCATTTCATTAGCCAAGATCTTGGTGTTTATGAAAGAGCCTACCAGGATATTGAAAAGCTGGCGATGTCCATAGGGACGACTGCGGGAGTGGCGAATGCCGACGAGCGGTTTATCCTTGCTTTCTTAATCACCAAGTGGAGCCGGGAATTTGGTTTTGATCCCTTAGAAGTGGCCGCGGTGGCGTTAACTGAATCCCAATTTAATCCCCGGGCAGTGAGTCCCAAAGACGCCCGGGGCCTGATGCAGATTCATCGCCCCACCTGGGCCATGGATGATTATTTCAACACTGAAAAAAATATAAAAAAGGCCA
>Ga0187770_10001042_pt1 | contig 14345 bp, 19 predicted proteins | sample 0116_SJ02_MP02_2_FD_133154 | JGI IMG/M metagenome (GOLD analysis project Ga0187770, IMG submission 133154) | Tropical peat soil microbial communities from peatlands in Department of Meta, Colombia - 0116_SJ02_MP02_20_MG | ecosystem: Environmental > Terrestrial > Soil > Wetlands > Peat | place...
CTTTCCTGAATAACTGGAGTTTCCTGGCCGTCAGCGGCTCATCCCCGATCGCCGGAGTTGGCAATTTCGTCCCCTTCTTCATCCTTGTGGCCGACAAATCGCCCTGGATCTACGCTGCCGCTTTTCTGGCACTATGGATACCGACCGTCTTTGAGTTCCCCGCGGTGATCATCTCTCAAACGAGGTACCTGTTCGCCTGGGCATTCGACAGAATCCTCCCCGATAGGTTCGCCTCCGTAAGCGACAGATTCCATACCCCCATGTTCGCTACCGTGTTGGTGCTCATAGGCGGTATAATTGGAGCTGCCCTCATGGCCGCCCTAGGCGCCAATAGTTCGAACTTCGCCGAACTCACTTTCGATATATTCTCGTTTGGCTTCATAATACCAGCCATAGCGGCCGTAGTGTTCCCGTACGTGAGGAAGGATATGTTCGAATCGAACTTCAGCACCAAGAAGTTCGGACTGCCCCTGCTGAGCTGGCTCGGACTGGGGATGGCGATCTACCTGCTCTATTCGACCTATCTCGCTTACACGGCCGGCGACTTTACACCTTACAACTACGCAGCTGTGCTCTTTGCGACGATATACGGCCTTGGCCTCGTGGTTTACGTTGTGAGCTATTTCTGGAACAAGAGAAGGGGGCTCCCCCTCAGCCTAGTCTTCAAGGAAGTACCCCCAGAGTAGGCAGCGGCTTCGGAAAGATCTACCCCGAAGTCAGAACGTATGACTTTACTCTGTCTCCGTCCAGCTCGCACAGGAGCCCTCTTAGAATCCCTGAGTTGTACTCGCTGCCGGGGTTGAAACAGAGGGTCCTGCCGATCTTCACCACCCCTCTCGCCTCGTGAATGTGGCCGTGGATTCCCGCCAGGGGTTGGTACTTCTCGATGCTGCTTCTTACGGCAGTACTGCCCGCTGAGGTCATGAGAACCTGCCCTCCGGAGACCACTGGTTTGAAGGTCGCGTCGAGCATGGGAGCCTGGTCGATGATTGTGTCGATGGGGGGCACGTGGAGATTGAAGACAGCACCTTTCATGTTCCTCACGTGACCCGTCATTTTCTCTATTTTCTCTGTGAGGACCACCTCATCCACCTCTCTCGGGCTCTTCCATGGAGTGTGGTTTGTGGTCCCCAAGGTGATCATCTCGTGCTCGTTGTCTAGCTCCACGACTTTCTCCTCCGGATTGATTACGTAGTCGCCCGAGTCAAGGGCCTCGTCTATGGCGTACGTGTCGTCATTCCCGGGAGAGATGTAGCATTTTATGCCTGTTCCCCTAAGCCTCTCATCTGCGAGTTCCATCCAACTCTTCACGCTCTCCTTCATCAGTTGCTCGAAGAGCCCGTCAACCTTGGACCTGTCGGCCTGCAGCTCCTCCATCTCTTTCGGATCAGTCATGTGCGGGTAAAAACCAGAGTCTCGCACCTTCTTCAGCATCTTCTCGATTTCCTCCTGGGATTTCAGTGTAATCTCTTCTCCTCCATAGCTGCAAACGGCGGTCCCGTCAGCCTGCCTGACAAATGGGACTATCATTTTCCCCGTGATGTCCCCGCCAAGCACAAGAACGTTCACGCCGTAGAACTTCCCTGCGTTTACGAACTTACGGAAGCATCTCTCCGAGCCGTGCACATCGGTGACGAAGTACACTCTTGTGCTCGTCATGGCGCTAACTGGTGCCTCGTTGCTGATTAAACGTTTCAGGACTTGGCCTGGACCTCGTCGTTCACCATACGTGAGTCGACGACCTCCTTGTCTGCTTCGGGGAGCTCGTACCATTTCATCCTCTCTCCGACTCTTGCCCTCATTCTCCACCTGAGATCCTTGGGCTTATCTTCGATCGTGGTTCTGAGCTTGTTCACCCGGCTCCTGACCGTAGCCTTGACGTCGTCCCCCAGACTGAGGTCGCTCAACTTTGCCAGGAGCCTGTCGAGGTTCGTTGTGAACGTCTTGTAGACACCCCAGTCGCTGGCGCACAGACTCGCGATGTAGGCGCCGTTGATCATTTCCTTGTCGCTGGCTCCGACGTCGTAGTCGGCGAAGAGGCAGACTGCGTCCTTCAGGTCCTTTTCGTTCACGTCGATTATCTGTATCTTTGTGACGAGCATGTCTGCGAGTGGTATTGTCTTGGCGTCTACCTCCAGCCTGTCCCTGAAGTTAAAGCTGTGACACATCTCGAAGACGTCGAGGAACACGTCCACGCGCCTTTGGTTGGCCATATCGTTGAAGATAAGTCTCCTATATCCCTGTATGGCATTGAATTTGTCTCTGGGAACGTAGCCGAGTGAGACAAAGAGTTGCTTGATCTCCCGCGATTGTTTCGAGTGCCCCATGAAGTCCACGTCCACATACTTTCTCTGGAGGGTTGGATGTCTCGCCGAAGGACATCGGAACCAAAAGGAGACGCCTCCGAATAGGCGAAGCACAACTCCGTTAGCAGAGGCTGCGTCTAGAACGCGCGCCGCTTCCTCTACGGGGCTCTCAAAAGTAGGCATTTATTATAGCAAACCTGCTCCCCTTTTATCCTTGATGGGTGCGGGCAAAGGCCGGCAGCGGACAGGTGAGATAACCCACTGCCCTTTGCCTCCCGAAGGCCCATAGCACTGCCCGTTTCAGAATCTCCTGCATAGTCCAAAACATTCTGAACAGCTCTGGAGCCGCCAATGTTTTACTAGCTGCACCTTCGGACAACGCTCGATGTCGGAGCCACAGCAGAAGACCGAACGCGACACTCTCCGGATTTACGGAATATCTTTCGATTTCCCTGTGACCCAGAAGCTGGAGTTTGACCCAAGATTCACGCGGGAGGAGGGAAGCGTGGCCGTGAAGTCCCCCACGAAATCCGTCGTCTTCGTCACGTGGGGAGAACTCCGAAAGATCGCCAAAAGACTACCCACGCCGGCGGAGCATTCGAAGTACAGCATGGAGAGAGCCGCGAAGGCTTCTAGAGGGAGATTGAACCCGCTGGAGCATGGAGATGTGAAGATGAACGGGCATTCCGCCGCCTACAGCCGAGCAGAAATCGAGGTGCCGCGTGGGATGTTCGGCCCACGCAGACCCAACCAGGAGATAGAGTCGGTGCATCTCCACTGTGAGAGGACATCCCGATATTTTGTGATCTACACCAGCTCGTACAGGGGAGCCGCTGGCGCGCCGGAGCGGGAGGATGTGTTCCGCATCGTGACAGAGACCTTCAGGTGCCACTGACGAGAAGCCGGGCGCCCTTATGCGGTCAGGCAAACTGAAGGCGCGAAACTGGTGTGTTGATTTGGATGAGAATGGTTAATACCATGCCCCGTGATTTTCGGGCAAGGACATTTACCGTGCAGACCGCAGAAGGCGCAGTCATGGAGGAGAATCCTCACCGTGTTCAACGGCAAAGGACAAGAGGATGGAAGATGCCTGAGAACACCGTCTATGTGGGGAGGCCAAGTGTATGGGCAAATCCCTTCCTCTCCGACCGGACACGGATACACTCGCCAAAGGTGCTGCAGGGCGTCATGGAAGTCTACAGGCTGCACATCCAGCATCTTCTGGAGCAGGACCCTGACTTCTTGGAGCCTCTGAGAGGGAAGAACCTTGCGTGCTGGTGTCCCCTAACCAACCCGAAGTGGGAGAAGGTTTACTGCCATGCCGATGTCCTTCTCGAGATGGCGAACAAGTCGTAGCCTTGCCCGGCACTGTGGCCTTTCTTGCCCAACCTTGAAGTAATGGGAGTCTCTCTGGAACCCTTGGCATGGAAAGAGGGTCAGATTCCGACAGCTTTCGGGAGGAGGTTCTCTCTTCGAAGGTTGTCTACAATGGCAGGGCTGTCAGGCTCCGGGTCGACAGGGTGAAGCTTCCCAGCGGCAGGGAGACCTCAAGAGACGTAGTGGAACACCCAGGCTCCGTTGCCGTCCTGCCTATGCTGATGAACAATTGCGTTCTACTCATCAGGCAGTACAGGCATGCGGTCGGGAAGGTAATTTGGGAAATCCCGGCGGGCACCATGGAGTCGGGAGAGACGCCAGAAAGGTGCGCCCGTAGAGAGCTGGAGGAGGAGACGGGCTATCGAGCGGGAAGTTGCGAGTTACTGTTCGACCTCTACCCGACCCCTGGATACAGTGCGGAGCAGATGCACGTGTTTCTGGCGAGAGGGTTGAAGGCAACGGAGGGAGAGCTGGACGAAGACGAGATAATCTCGGTGAAGCCTGTCATGATTGGAAGGGCTCTCCAGATGATCAGGAGAGGGCAAATAGATGACGGGAAGACCATTGCCGCCCTCTCGTATCTTCGGACATTAAGAGGCTAGACCGAGCTGAGTGAGTTAAGAGGGATGGTGGGGTTGAGGAATCCACGGCCCAGATTCAGCAGTACATCAACGATTTCCTTGGAGTCAGAGACCAGCGGATTACGCGGCTTGTGCGCTTCTGATTGGTGGTGACGGAGGGGCCGGGAGAGTCACCTGACTGCCTGCAGACCCTTTTCAGTGATCTTCCCGTCGGGTCCCAGATACCCGTCAATCTGGAGTCTTGCTATCTCTCTTCCGAGAGTCACCGGAGGCACCTTCAGGATTTTGGCCAATTCGTCTATGCTTTTCGTGCGCCGTATCGCATTCAGAATCTGGACCTCGAGTGTAGAAAGCCCTTCGCCACTGGCCATCTTGTCCCTCCGAACCACCAGGGACCGGGCTATTGAATCCTTCAGGGTGCTAATGCAGATGAGCACCACGTCTGCATGGGTTCGAGTTCCATTTGGGCTTGCTTACCGGCGAATCCTAGGGCGTGAGGGCCGGCAAAGATGGGCGGGCCTAGTGGGCCACAAGGTAGCACACCTCAATCGGCATTTCGTTCGAGCACATTTCCTTCAATAACCCTGCCTCTGACCCAAGATATGAGCAACGCTGCGACCCACAGTAACTCCCTGACCGAGAGCCCTGATACAGGGAGCGACCCGATAGATATCCTCCCGAAAAGTGGGATTGCGGAGACTAGGAAAACGGCCGCCGAAGTCAGCCAGATTTCAGCCTCCGACCTGAGCCGGCCCAGCATGGCAGCGGGGACCAGCCGTTTCTCCTCATCGGCCAAAGCCAGGGTGAAGACGCCCATAATGACCATCATGGCTCCAACGTCGATTCCGAAGAAAGAGGAGGCGGCTTCATACAGGGATGGGGAGGGATGCAGTACAGAGTTGCCCGACCTTAGTATGTTGAAGATGAACGGTTCCAAAGACACGGTGAAGAGTAGCACGGAGTTCAGCAGCATCGTCCTCCTTGTTTCAATGGGAAGGACGGACATGATTCTCGTGTAGCGTATCCAGATGGAGATCAGAACAACAAAGTTGAATCCGAACGTCAGTACATCTTTGTAGAAACCAGAGTCGTCTGTTGGCGGTGAGCTCACCAGGGCAAATGCTCCAATCGATAGGGCAAGTCCAAAGACAAGGTCGGACAGAGTTTCGATTCTAGGCCTAGGTCTTGCGGGCGTCGCCTCTTCCAAACTTCAGCATCGACTCCGAATCCTGGGAGATTTAATGTTGCCAATAGGACCTCGGTGGATGCTCCACTTACAGGGCGTCGGGATGACTGGTCTTTCAACGGGTTAGGGGAGAGCCTCTACGTATCTTGCGAACGAGCTCAACTCCTCCATGGCCGAGGATTCTGCCTCTGCCTTCCCCCGTGTTTTCATGATCCAGGACCAGTGGCCTTTGATCTGTACCTCCAACGATGCCGTCACCCGTGTCCCGTCTGGAACCTCATCGAACCTCACGACGCTCTTTGTCCGAGTGAACCTCGTCTCGCCTTCTGATTCGACCCTTTCAGGAGGAAATAGCTTCATCTCCCTTATTGCAGGGCGACCGCCAGAAGTTCTCTCTAGGTATACCTTGTTTTCCTCTCCTCTTGAAACCCTCACCTCGCCCTTTTCCCTCGACCACTTCGGCATGGCCCCGAAATCTGTGTAGGCGGCGTAGGCTTTGGCCCTTGGAACCCTTGCGACGACAGACGCCTCGAAGTGCATGCTCAAGGCTGGTTGTTCTGACCCCATTAAGGGGTTCTCGTGGGTACGGGTCAGATGTTATATCTTGAGCCGGATTGTAGTCGGGCCATGTCTGAGGAAGACGAGGAACTGGAAGAAGACGAAGAGGACGACGGAGACGAAGGTCGGGGCGACGAAGAGGAAACCGAGGAGTAGTCTCTTGGCTCTCCGATGGGGAGCGGTCGAGATCAAGTGGGCTTTGCGTCTGCCCTAGGCTTGATTTCTACTGGAGGATACGGTCCGTTTGGGTGCGAATCTTTGTATTCCTTCTCGAAGGCCTCGGGCCTGGTATCTTTCTCCTCTGTGACCGGCTTGGGCAATGTCAAATTCGGGGTAGGACCGGATTTGAAGTTCGGTAGAATTGCGATATTAAAGCGGTTTGAGGGGCCCCGCCTGCGACCCCGCATAGATGATGATGCGGAGGGTGCCTGGGTGCATGAAAGCTGGATTGATTTCGTTGGCAGAAATCGCGCCGGTGTTTCATATGCCTCGGATCATTGACTTGAGCTGAGAACTTACATCCTGAATCGTGAATGTCTCCTTGCAGTATTGGCAGGTGGTGAATCGCCCGGTGGGAAGAGGGAGTGCCGCCCCGCACGATGGGCACTTAAGTTCCACCAGTTCGAGTGCGCCCTTGTATTCCGGAGGAGGAGTCCCTGACATCCGAGCGTTGTCTTCAGCGATGACCTGATTCGACAGGTCAGAGACCTTGCTGTCGATTTCTTCCTGAAGTTTGCTGATTTCGCTTGCGAGAGCCGCCCGTTCAGACTTCTCCGAGTCCCGCCCGACCTTCGAGGCAAATCTCAGGACTGTACTGCGCTCTATCCGACTCTCCTCCCCTCTGAGGATTTCGGTGACCACGAAAAGATGCCTCTGGATGGTTGCTAGGTTAGTGATTGCCTGCCTTGTCGATGGAGTAAGCCGCTCTTCATTAACGGAATAACCAACCTTGGCGTTAATCTTTCTGAGGATCTCCTGCCTAGAAGACTGCGAAAGCATGGTAGCCTACATGAACTGCATCATCTGTTGGTAGATCGTCTTTATTTCAGATGCGGGACCCCAAAGGTCCATCCTTGTCCTTCCTTCAATGTGGATTATTCCCCTCTTTCCGATTACTCCTTGCTCGCTGTATTTGATTCCCTGCAGCTCGTCGGTCCTTTGGGTCACCACCTCGTCGTTCTTGAACATCAAGCCCCTTCGGGCGTAGAGCAGGATGCGGCGATCTGTGATTACGACGTGGTAGGGGCTGTTTCCGTAGCGGACAGCCCGGCTGCTTAGGAACTTGATTTGCTCCCCAGGTGACAGGTAGTCCTCAAGTGGCATATTGACGATTGCTCCACTAACGCCGGGCGCTCTTGAGGGCTAGGCCGACGTCAATTCGACGACAAGAAGCTCCAGACAAGGACCGCCAACACCATTACGATGGATCCAAAAAGGCCTGCGATGAGCGCCTGGCCCGTGTCTGCGCTGAGTCCAAGATTCTCGATAGCCTGTAGCATCGGCGTCTTTAGGAGCCAGGCTATCTCTCCCAGCACGAATCCGACAATCCAGAACCCTACAAGGACTGCCTTTCGACCCAAGTTGTTTCCAGTGATGATATCGCTACTAATGTCGGTAAATCAGGATGTGATAGAATTGCTTCACATTGAAGTCGAAAATTCTAGACGATTGCTCCGGCGAATACGCGAAATATTGGGTGAGATTAGCGACTCGGCGCCTCCCCTGCATTGAGAAAGGAACGAGTAGATCAGGGAACATCACCCTTTCGGCTTCACCGTCCAGATAACGGCATTCACTGTCGCATAAAGGCGAGCTTCCGAAGCGGTCGAAAATTCCCCAACTGGTGCGGATGGAAGTCCATTATTGAATTCGCTCTCTTAATGCTGCCATAACTCATTCGGCGGTTGTGGGCCATGGTCGTTTGCCAGTCATTCCTACATCGCTCCAAGTAGCAGGGGCTGAATGTCAGCTTGCATACGAGCACGCACGACAGTAGCCTTGCCGGTTCGACTATTGGGAGCGCCCTAGCCGTAAGCCTTCTCTGAACGCCCTGACATTGGTCTCGGCATTCTTCCCGGGTGTGCTGTCCCTGATCGCCTCCTCAACCGACTCCACGCCGACGAGACTAAACCTTTGGAGAAGTGCCCCCAACATGAGCATGTTCGCGTAGAGGCCGTCTCCGAACATCCTCTTCGCCGTTTCTGTAGTGGGAAGCCGGAAGATGGTGGCATTGGTTGAAGGAACGGTCCTGACCGTGGTGCTGTCGACAAGCAGTGTGCCTCCCTCCCTTAGATCCTTGATCAGCTCGTTCGTTGCCTCCTGGCTCATAGTCACCAGGATGTCGCTCTTCCGCACAGCTGGGAAGCTGATGCTGTCTTCCGAGATTATCACCTCACTCTTGGTTAGGCTCCCCCTCGCTTCTGCGCCGTAGGCCTGGGTCTGCAGGGCGTTCTTCCCATCCAGCACTGCCGCCTTCCCCAGAATGCGGGCCGCGAGGACCACCCCCTGTCCGCCACTGCCGCCAAACCGAATCTCAGCTTTCTTTGTCAGCTTCCATCCCCCTTTTCGAGACGGCCGAAATGGCTTCGTTAAGTGTCGGGCGGCGCCTGCCGAAGAACTCTCCTACCACTATCCTCGAGTCCAACTCCTCAGGGCTCAGTCTCTCACTCTCTTCCACCGACACCGCACTCTCCTTCATGTGTCTCAGTATCGCCGCTGCATCCCCGTATCCTGACCTTCGCCCGAATCCCACCGGGCACTGCGTCACTACTTCGATGAATCTGAACCCCGTTAGCCGGAGTGCCTTCTTGATTGAGTCCTTGAGCTCCCGAGGGTGGGCCGTCGTCCACCTGGCGGAGTACGTCGCTCCCGCGGCCATGGTGAGCTTCACTACGTCGATAGGGTGCTCGAAGCTTCCGTAGGGGGTGGTGGTTGTGGTGGTGCCAAAGGGGGTCGTAGGCGCAACCTGCCCTCCGGTCATTCCGTACACCATGTTGTTCCCCATAACAACAAGGATGTCTGTGTTCCTCCTCGCCGCATGGATGAAATGGCTCATCCCGATTCCGACGATGTCTCCGTCCCCGCCAAACACCACCACCTTCAGTTCGGGGCGCACCAGCTTGATGCTCGTCGCCACGGGGATGCTCCTGCCGTGCAGGGTGTGGACCGAGTCCGCCATGTAGTATGGTGAGGGAATCCAAGATGCGCAGCCAATTCCACTGGTGAAGCAGAACCCATCCAAGCTTCGGTAGCCGAGCTCATGGACGGCCCTGAGGAAAGTGTCGCTCAGTAGGTACAGGCCGCACCCAGGGCAGAACGGGAGCTTCAGGTTCCTCATGTAGGTCCGGGGGGAAAACCCCGTTGCACCTTCAGCCTGCATGCATAATCAGCTCCAGGATGTCTTCGGGAGTGATGAGCTCACCCCCTCCTATCTTGTTCAGCTTGACGACCTTGCGACCTGAGACCCTTTCGACTTCGCCCGATATCTGCCCTAAGTTCATCTCGGGGACGATTATTCTCCTCGCACTCTCCGCGAGCCTCGACACGTCGTTCTCGGGGAAGGGCCAGATGGTCTTGAGACGGACATAGCCCACCTTGACCCCCGAGGCCCTAGCGCGCTCAACTGCTTCGTACACGGACCTCGAAGTACACCCGAAGGAGATAACGCCTATTTCGCAATTCTCGATGTTGTCGCACTCTGTCTCCACTATGTCCGAAACGTGTTTGTAGATCTTGGCGTTCAGCGCCTCAATCATCCTCCTGTGCACAGGAGCCCCCTGGGTGAACCTCATCCCGGTCTCGTCGTGGGTAGAAGCGGTCACGGCGACGTTGTATCCATCCCCCACTGCAGGCATGGGCGCTACTTCTTCCGACCCAAAGAAACGAGTGTCCCCCGGTCTGGGGTGTTTCCGGTTCGCCATCTCGAGGCTTGCCATTTGGGAAATGTTGACACGCTCCCTGACATGTGCGATGGTTTCATCTGCCAAGAGGACGACCGGAGTCCGATACCTTTCGGAGAGGTTGAACGCCCTTATGGTAAGCTCGAACATCTCTTGTGCGGAGTTGGGTGAGAGAACTACAGCGGCATAGTCGCCGTGGGTCCCCCAGCGCGCCTGCATCACGTCCCCCTGGGCAGACTTCGTCGCCTGGCCAGTCCCCGGTCCTGCCCTCTGCACGTCCACGACCACGCAGGGAGTTTCAGTCATGAAACCCCAGCCTATAGTCTCCTGCATGAGCGAGAAGCCGGGCCCCGAAGTCGCCGTCATCGCCTTCCGTCCGGCCCAGCTGGCGCCCATGACCGCTCCGATGCTTGCGAGTTCGTCTTCCATCTGCATGAACGTCCCTCCGACCCCTGGCAGGCGCTCTGACAGAATCTCGCTGATTTCGTTCGCAGGGGTGATGGGGTAACCAGCGAAGAACCGGCAGCCGGCAGCCAGTGCTCCCTCGACGCATGCCTCATTTCCAGACCAGAACCGGGCTTCGCTCATCCCCACTGCTGTTCTCAATGCCTTGTTGGGGCGATACTCCTGAGCCCCTCATAAGGGAGGGAGTCGATTCTCGGAGGTAGAAACGATGGCCCATTCGTTTCTAGTGAGAGGCTTGGCCAAGCAGAACCAATTTCCTCGGTTGGCTCAAGACCTTCCATGCCTGAGAATTGTGTCTATTTCTTATAATCTCCAGTAGACGCAATCTCTTCATGCCCACCTCGGCAGAAAAGCGGTTGCCAGTCAAGATTCCACCACCAATTACCACAGGGAAGGTGTCAGTGGAGGAAGCGATAGCCCGGAGGAGATCGGTTAGACACTTCAGTCGGAAGCCTCTGTCGCTCGGCGCGATTTCACAGATTCTCTGGGCTGCCCAAGGGATAACCGACGAGGACTCAGGATTCAGGGCAGCTCCGTCGGCTGGAGCTCTCTTTCCTCTGGAGCTGTACTTGGTTGTAAGGAAGAATGGAGTGGAGGGGCTTCCTGAAGGCGTGTATCACTACGAGCCCAAGGGCCACAGGCTGGTCCTCGTAAAGGGTGGTGATTTGACGTCTGAACTGGAGACCGCCACATGGGGCCAGGAGATTGTGAAAGAAGCCGCGGCGACGGTTGTAATGACGGGTGTGCTAAGCAGAACCGCGGAGAAATACGGCAGGAGGAGCAGCCAGTACGTGTCTCAAGAGTCGGGCCATGCTGCCCAGAACGCATTCCTCCAGGCGGCTGCACTGGGAGTCTGTACGGTTGTGATAGGGGCCTTCGGCGAAGGTGCGGTGAGGCGAGCGGTCGGCGCCGAAACCGGTGAGAGACCCTTGTATGTTCAGCCGCTTGGGCTGCCGGCGTGAAACCCGGATCTTCATGTGGTAGACTGAGACGCCGGAATGCACAGTCTGCTGAGAGAGCGAGAACGAAGCCTCCCTCTCGCCTTCGCTAGGGCAGTTCGGCTCACGTGCTTGCCAAATCCCCTAGCTACCAGAAGCTGGAAGTGTCGGCCTCGCGTTCGCGTGCGCCGTGCAGGACCTCGCGTTCCAGGAAATCGTACTCCTCCTGCTCCGCTGTCGGCCTTGAGACATACCTGCTCTCCCTGTACCTCTTCCACATCTCTGTGGGGGCGACCCTCTTTGACCTGCTTATGTGACCAATGCCAATGCTGACCACCCCTTTTTGAGACTCCAGGTTCGCACCGAGGAACCGTCCAAGACGTTCTCTGCTCGTGGTGAGCATCGATAGGAGGATGTCGTCCTCGCCGAAGGAATAAGCTGCGTAGGTTGGGAAGGTGTCTGCTGGATAGTCAAGGTGAAGCAGGTAGTTGAAGATGCTCTCCAGCTCTCCGCACTTCGCCCTGATTGCGACCTGGTACCTCTCGAGGTTCTGTGGTCTGTCCTTGGGGGCAGGGAAGAAGACCGGCCTCAGTAGTGTGACGGTTCTCATCATCTCAGGACGCAATAGCTCTGGGATTTTCTTTACGACGATGTCGGTGAAGTGGTCAGGGTCCTTTATGTCGTAGATGAGCGTCATGAATTTCTCCTCTTCCCGCTGGGACAGGTAGAGGGGAGTGCAGTACATGTTCGACAAATCCTCTAGCTTGTCGAGAACCCGGTTCCAGCTCTCCTCCAGTTTGCCGCTCGGGAATATTCGGACCATGACCATCATGGCAGTCCGAATAGATTGAAGATGAGTCTCGGGCTATTAACCGTTTCAGGGCAACTGGGCCCACCCTAACAGGTTAGCCCGAAACGTGAATCCTTGGTGGAACCTCAACACATTCGGCTTGTCACGCATTGTTGTTCGAAAGGGCCTGCCGGGTTGACGCCCTCTCTCTGGGGAAGTTCTCCTAGTCCTCACACTTATCCCGATTGTTTAGCCAGGTGTTGGCACTTCGTTCAGGCCGACCACCGCTCTTGTCACTTTGCATCGCCCATTATCACGTTCGCTTAAGATGGGCTCGCCAAGAGCGGTACTCGCAAGCTTCCCGAGCAATGGATTTTAGCTTGGTTGGAACATTCCGCTGACATGAGCCGAAGCAAAGGACATCATGTCATCGCCGAGTTCTCCATCCATCCCATCGGCGCAGGCACGAGCGTGGGTGTGTACGTCAGAACTGCGCTAGAAGAGCTGAAGAGGGCAAGGGGTTTGAGACTGCAGGTTACCCCTATGGCGACGGTGATTGAGGCCGAGAAGCTTTCCGACATACTCGATGCGGTGGGAGCCGCCCATGAGTCTCTGTTCCGTCAGGGGGCGAAGAGGGTCGACTTCACCCTGAGGGTAGACGACAGGCGTGACAAGGAAAGGCGTATGGAAGACAAAGTCAAGGCAGTCCTGTAGATTGAAATCGATCGCGAAGTTCGGCGTCGCTGCCGCACTGGCTGCATATCCGTTCATCCTCGTTTCAGTCGCCCTCTCGCCCTGGTTCAACATATACAACAACGCCCTGAGCGACCTCGGGAACACAGTATCGAATGGCCCGGTTGGTTATGTGTACGATGCTGGGCTCGTCGTCGCTGGCACCATGATCTTCCTGTTTGCTCTATTCCTCTCCCGAGGAGCAAGGGACCGCAGGGTGCTAGTCTGGACCATTCCCTTGATGCTTTCCTCAGCAGACCTCGTGATGGTGGGCGTTTTTTCCGAGAACACGGGGCACATTCACGGAGTCGTGTCTGAGGTGTTCTTCCTCATGATTGTTGTCACTATGCTTGGTTACAGCTATGTCTCCTGGCCAGTTGGTTCGCCCCGCATAGGGGCTGTGGCTTTGGTCTTTGGTATCCTCTCCGCCGTGATTTGGTTCATCACATGGCCCTGGGCTGGGGTCGCGATTCAGGAGTCCATTACATCGGGAATGACTGCCGTCTGGTTGATTCTAGTGGCATCAAGGGTCAAGTGAAATCTCGTTGTGTGGTTTCCAACTCACTCCTCGGAACGAGGAGGTTGATCTTCAGATAGTGCATGAGCCTCCTCGCCAGAATTATGTCCGGCTTCATCCTTGCTGACTCGACGTGGCTTATGACCGAAGGCTTGATGTTCATTGCCCGCCCGAGGTCCTCTTGAGTCAGTCCCATGTTTTCACGGGCCCGTTTCACGATGGAGCCATAGTCAGGGTCAATCTCAAGTTCAGGTTCCTCGAATGTGTTGTGAGTCCTAGGGCGAACTCCGAATGGGACAGGCACAGCTGCCGGCTGGGATTTAGGGCTTCGGCGCCCGGCACAGCGTTGGCACACCAAAAGCGCCGCCCCGTCTATCTTGATTCGGTTGGGCGTGGTCCTTATCGGGCTGCCACAGATCTCGCAAGTTAGCGCCATCAGTCCTCCTTCCTGACCCCCGCGCCCAAGCGAGTCATTCTCCTCTTCATCAACCCTCCCCCTCAGTGGATAGGCATCGGCAGAAAGGCCTTATGGCTTGAAGAGGCTCTTCGGACACAGAGTGTTGTATTCGCATGCGCGGCACTTGCCGACGCTCGTACTCGAGCCAGGCTCTCTCCTCCCAAGCCAGTACCCAGCTTTCATGGCCACAGCCTCTTCGGCCTTCCCAAGGTCGTGTTCGAGCAAATGCACCTTCACCTTCCCTGCATACTCCAGTTCCAATGTCCGGGTCTTGCCCTTCAGCAGCGCTGTTGAGACTCTCTGAGTCCATTCCTCCTTCTCCTCGGTTGCGAGCTCGCCAGACCTCAGCCTGACCACGGCCAGCCGCATCCTAGAACAGTCGAACCCCATCCTGTTGATGAGCAACCCATAGATCCTCACCTGATATTCTTGGTCCTCCCAAAGCAGGGACGGGTCACCCCTTGTTGTCTTCAGTTCAACGACCCATAGGGGCCTCCCGGAGGCCCAGATGATATGGTCCGGTATTCCGACGACCTTCA
>Ga0187770_10001043_pt1 | contig 14342 bp, 14 predicted proteins | sample 0116_SJ02_MP02_2_FD_133154 | JGI IMG/M metagenome (GOLD analysis project Ga0187770, IMG submission 133154) | Tropical peat soil microbial communities from peatlands in Department of Meta, Colombia - 0116_SJ02_MP02_20_MG | ecosystem: Environmental > Terrestrial > Soil > Wetlands > Peat | place...
AGCCGCCGCGTGCGCGGAGCGCTCGTCGGAAAGCGAGGCGCGGCGCCGATCCGCCGACCGCGCGAGCGCGGGCAGTGGCGAGGAGCCCTCGTGCGCCAACTCGAGCGCCGCCGCCGCGGCGGGTTCGTCCAACTCCAGCTGCTCGAGTGCCGATCGCCAGCTTTCGAACGCGGTGCCGAGCGCGGCGCGAGCCTCGTCCAGCTGCTGCTCGCAGGCGGCCCGCCTCGCCGCCGCCTCCTCCAGGCGCGCGCTCGCCTCGCGCTCGCCGGCGCGAGCCCGCTCGGCTTCGCCGGCGGCCTGTCGCAGCTCGCGTATGAGCTCGCGGTGGCGGTGGAGCACGTCGCGCCAGTCGGTGGCCAGCTCGCGCAGCAACGGGCTCCAGGTGTCCGCGGCGAGGGCGCCGGTGCGCAACTGGTCGGCGAGCGTCGCCGCCCGACGTTCGAGCCCGGCCTCGGCGGCCAGCGCGAGCAGCGAATCAAGTTCCTCGCTCGCCCGGTTTTGGCGCTCGGCGGTTGCCGCCCGCGCGGTGATCAGTTCGGCCTCGAGCACGCCGGCCGCCGCGGCGACATCGTCGGCGTGCCGGCGGGCCGCGGTCGCCGCCCGGGCCTGAGTCTGGGCCAGCTCGCGCAGCGTCTCGACCTCGGCCACCGAGGACCAGGCAGCCGAGGTGACCAGCGCGTGCTCTTCGGCGGTCAGGGAATCCAACCGTATTTGGGCAGCGTCTCGCTGTTCGGTCGCCCGCTCAGCCCGCTCGCGCTCCGTCGCGAGGTCGGCCGCGGCCGCGCGCAGCCGGTCGGCCGCGCCCTCGACTGCGGTGTTCGCCTGGCGGAGCGCCTCGGCGCGCTCGCGCACGGCAGCGCGCGCGTAGGCGCTGTAGGTCCTTTGGTGGAAGCGGCGCACGCGCTCGCGCACGTCGCGGAGCCGAGCCAGCCCGCGCTCGAGCGTCTCAAGCTGCTCCAGTCCGCCGGCCAGTTTTCGCATCAGCGCCTCGTCGACCTCGGGCAAACCGATCGTGAGCTGGGCGGCGACGCGCTCGGGGTCGAGCGTCTTGGAGAGGTGGGGCCGGCGAAGATCGCGCATCAGGCGCAGCATCGTCTGGTACTGCTCCTCGCCGCCGAAGCCGAACATGAGGTCGTTGAGCCGGCTGCGGTAGTCGCGGGCGGCGTCTAGGACCTCGCCGTCGTCGCCGAGCGCGGCGGCGAGCTCAGCCCTGCTGATCGGGTCGCGTCCTTGCAGCAGCGACAGATCGGATCCGACGCCGCGGTTCCGGGCGACGAAGTACCAACGGGTGACGTCCGCCTGGTCTTTGGCGTAGCGCATGCCGACTCCGACGGTGAGCCGCTGCGCGGTCCCGGGCGCGCCGACCTGTTCGAACTCGAGCCAGGCGTAACCCACGCGCTTGAGGTCGCCGGTGCAGCCGATGAGGTTCCACCTCATGTCCTTGTAGCCGGCGCCGAACGGGTCGAGCTTCTTCGGGCTGATGTCGCCGTCGAGGCAGAACGGCAGGAGGAGCTCGAGCGCCTTGGTCTTGCCCGAGGTGTTATGACCGCGCAGCAGAAGCCGGCCTCCGGCGAAGTCGAACGCCTGGTTGGCGTACTCGTACAGGTTGATGATGCCGGCACGCCGCGGCCGCCAGCGCGTCGAGCCGGGGCTCATTCCCGGCCCCCCGTGGCGTGGAGCGTCGGCGAGCGAAAACGCGCGGCGAGCGGCGTTGCCCGCAGCCCTCCGGTTCGTCCGGAGCGGCGAGCGAGGTCGCAGGCGAGCAGGGTGTCGGTGGCGGCTGCGGTCAACGCCGCCACCTCGTCGGGATCGTGGGGATTGCGATCCCAGTGGTGACGATGCTTGGCGACCAGGTCAGCGACGGCGTCGCGCAGCGCCTCGAAGCTCAGCTCGCCGTCCGGGCCGGCCTCGGCGAGCGCGTCACACAGCAGGAGCGCCAGCTGCTTGAGGGTCGAGTTCGTCGGGAACGGTAGATCGGTGAACGCCCGGTCGTCGACGATCAGCGCGCTGCCCTCGGCCCGACGCTCGACCTCGTAGCCTGTCGCGGCAGCCACCGCAGCTTCGATCCGCGCGCGCTGGTTGAGGAAGTAGGTGCGGTCGTCGGCGTCGAGGTCGGCGAGCAGAAGCGCTGGATCGTCGGTTAGCCGCCGGGCGAGGCGCTCGGCACGGGCGCGGTTTTCGCCCTCCGGAGTGGGCGAGTACCGTCCGCTCTCGTCGACGAGTTCGTCCAGCGTGGTTGCCTCGAGCGCCGCGTTCGGGTCTCGCAGCAGCAGCGCGAGGCGCCGCCGGTCGACCGTGAACAGCGCCTCGTCGTCGCCCTGCTCGCGCCGCGAGTAGCTCTCGTGGGATCCCGAGGTGTGCTCGATGACGGTCCACGCGCACAGCAGGTCCAGGCCGTCGGCGAACGCCATCCGTTCGCTCCGCTGCCGGAAGTCGACGGTGATCGGCGGCTCGACGTCGGCGCCCGCGCGCTCGACCTCCTGGGCGAGCTCGGCGATGGCAGTCTGGGCGGCGCCGCGCTCTAGCGCGACCAGGGTCAGCAGCACGAGCACGCAGGCGCGGTCGCTGAGCGCGGCCCATTCGTCCGGCGCGCGCTTGCGGCCGCTGACCGACGCCGGCGTGATCCGGAGCGGACGGCGCAGCCCGTCCGGCGTGGGGAGGCCGGAGGCCCGGGCGGCCGTGCTGCCGATCTCGAGCTGGTAGCCGTAGGTCACCTGGAGGGTGCTGGCGAGCTCGCGTTCATGTCGGCGGACCAGGGCGTAAGCCGGCTCGTCCGCTCCGACGAACGGGGCGGCGAGAAGGGCTCGCAGGGCTCGCGTGCGCTCCTCGCGGTCGTCGAGTTCTCGCAGACCGGTCATCGTGTCAGCACCTCGAGCTCGAAATCGGGCAGGTCGAGCGTGCCGTGCGGAGCGCTCAGCTTGGTGCGCTCGCGGCGTGGATCGGTTGGTTCGCGGAGCGCGATCGTCGCCCTGCCGTCGGTGGAGCTGGCACGACGTCTGCCGTCGGCGCCGACCGGTGACTCGTACGCGCGGCCGATCCACGCCAGCAGGTGGCGGAACTCGCTCCGGTTCACCCGCGCGACCGAGGAGAGCTTGATCGGACCGTGGGTGGACAGCCGCGCGAGCAGCTCGGCCAGCTCACGGTGCTCGGCACGCCGTCGCTCCTCGAAGCGCCGACGCCCCTCCGACAGGTCTCTGATCTGGGCGCCGCGCCCCGTGCCGGGGGCCCGTACGCCGGGCGTGCGCAGATGCGCCACCACCGGCGCGGGCGGCGCCTCGAGCCACGAGACGCGGCCACGATCCATCAGCTGCTGGTCATCGCTGTGCGGGACTCCGACGTGGCGGGGGCTCCGGATGCCGAAGGCGGCGCGAAGCCAAGCAGTGGGCTCTCCGGCTGGCGCGGCGGCCACGTGTGCGGCGAGATGAAGAAGCACAGCGGCGCGATCGATCCGCTGGGAATGGCGCTCGATCAGCCGCTCGGCGATCGCGAGCACAGCCCGGATCGCGTCGAGGACCTGATCGTTCAGCGTGCGCCAGGGCGAGCCGCTCTCCTGGTCGCCGACGAACCACGCGCGCAGCCCGGACCAGCGTTCGAGCAGCTCGGCGCGCCGGCGGACGCGCTGGTCCTCGACCGTGGCGCCGCCCGGGAGCGCGACGAACACCTCGGCGGCGACGATCGTGCCGACGAGCTGGTCGGGACCGTGCTGCTCGATTCGCTCGATCAACGCCAGGATCTCGGCCGAGTGCCCCATCCGGCTCTTGCGAAAGCCCTGGAGGTGTTCGAGGAGCGCTCCCTTGCCGCGCTCGAACTCATCCTCGCCCACCCGCTCGACCGCCCGCATCAGGTCACCCAGGGAGCGCATGAACGCCAGCGCGCCCGCGTGCAGCGCCTCGACCTCGGCCAGCAGCCGCTCGAACAGCGCTCGGAGGCCGGTGCCGTTGGGGGCGTCTTTGTCGAGCTCGCGGGCGAGGTTGGCGAGCGCGTCCCGGATCGCCGGTAGGCGGGCCGTGTCGAGCCGGCCGATCTCTTCCCCGAGCGTGTCGAGTTGCGCGAGCAGCTCCTCGGTCAGCCGACCCGCGGGGGTGACGTCGTACGTGTAGCGGTTGCGCCGCCACTCGGCGGCCGTCGACGCCAGGCTGGCGTCGTGGTCCTTCTCGACCGCGCCCCAGTTGTCGAGGCGTGTCAGGCGGTCCTCCAGCAGCTCCTGGTCGAGGGTCAGGGCGTAGCGGTCCCGTAGCCGGTCGGCAACCTGCGCCGGCCGTAGGCGGAGGCCGAACGACTGATGTTCGAGATACAGCACGCGCATGATTCGCCTGTACGTTTCGGCTTCGTCGACGACGGCGTAGCGGAGCACCGGGTGGGCACCGAGGCGCTCGTTGGCGGGGGGAGTCGTCGGCGGGTGCGTCCGCGGACCTAACTGTTGCGCGGGGCCCGTCGCCCCCGCGAGCTCGAGGGCTGAGCGGACGAGCGCTGGTGACAGTTCAGGTGTCATCGTGGCCGCTGCGGTGCCGCGGTTTTCGGTCGACCACGGGCCGGTGGTCTCGGAGCGGCTCGGCTTCGACCAGATCCGAGCGGTCCAGCCGGGCGAGGGCGTGGGGCGGTGGCGCCATGCGGGCGAGCGCATCAGCGGCGTCGCGGGCCGCGACAGGTATGTAGATGTGCTGCTCGGCGAGCGCCATGATCTCCTGCTGCTCGGCGACCGTCAGCCTGCGGGGTCTCGGCTGCAGGCCCCGACGGCGCTCGGTCGTGGGCACCCGTCCCCGCGCCACCGCGATGTCAAGCACCCCGGCGGCGAGCCGCAGCACCCAATCGACGCCCTCCTCTCCCGACGGCGCGGACTCCCACCGGAGGTGAGCTGCCGCCAACGTCTCAGTCGCCAAGTCGTACGCAAGCGCCGGGTCGTGAACCGCGCGCAGCAGGACCGCCACGAGCGGCGCAAGCCACTGCGAGACGAACGTTTCGTAGCCAGCTTCCGACGGCTGATCCGACACCTCGCCCATTCTCAGCAGCATCGCAATCGGTCCGGACGGAACGGATGGGTCGGCGAGCAGGCGGTCAATGTTCGGTTCAGTGCCTGTCGTGAATGCGCCGTTGCGGCTGTGTAACCCACCGTGATACACTGGGTTACACATGAGTGAAGAAGGTCGAAAGTCAGGCCGGGCTGGTGCGTCCCTGCAGCGGTCCTTCCGTTTGTCGGAGCGAACCACGAAGCTGTTGGACGACCGTGCGCGCGAGCTCTCGGAGTCGCGCAACAGCCTGGCGGAGCGACTTCTGGACGAGGGGCTGCACACCGAGCGCCACCCGCTCATCGTCTTTCGCACCGGAGGTTCAGGCCGCCGACGCCCTGCACTCGTCGGAACGCGGCTCTACGTCTGGCAGATCATCGACACGGTGCGCGGAAGTGGCAACTCCGTGCATGAGGCTGCCCAATACCTCGCGCTCCCGGAGCACCATGTCCAGGCGGCCGTCGACTACTACGCGGACTTCAAGGAAGAGGTCGATGAGGATCGCGCTGACGAGCTCGAGTTCGAGCTTCGCGAGCGCGAGCGCTGGGAGCGCTCGCGGCGGGTGCTCGGGTGAAGCTCCTGCTCGACGAGCACTACGCCAACGAAATCGCCACCGAGCTGCGTATGGCCGGCTATGACGCAGTGACCGTTTCGGAGCTTCGGATTCGGGGCATCGACGACGAAACCCTGCTCGAGCTCGCGTCGTCCGACGACCGAACTCTGCTGACGAACAACGCACGCGACTACATGCCAATCGTCGGTCGCTGGGCGACGTCCGGAAGGGACCACTGCGGTCTTCTCCTCACGTCCGACGCCAGCATGCCTCGCCACAAGGGCACCATCGGTCTCTACGTGCGGATCCTGCGAGCAATCATGGACGCGAACGTGGATCCACGCGCGCTGGCGAACCAGGTGCGCTGGCTGCCGTGAACGACGCCGGCCGCCCGGCAGCTGTTGAGAGCCCAGGACGGCCCAGCCGTGTGCCAGAGTCGCTGGCGAGGCGACGAGTCGGGCCGGCGCCAGCATGCCGCTCGTCAAACTGAGAGCAAACGAACCGAGCCGGACCGAGAAAGAGCTGGTAATCGAGACCTCCGAGAGATCGGAGGTCTTCCCCGTTAAGGGCCGGGGCGCGTTTGACCACGGTTGACGCGAGCCGTCGAGGGGCGCGACGCACCGAGTTTCGCCAAGTTCTCGTGATCCTCGTGCGTGAGAGTTGGAACAGGGTTGGCACGAATGCGTCTTGATCCGTTGCAGGGCGCCGGACCATGCTGGCGACATGGCAACCTTGCTCCAAAAGATCGAGGCCGAGAAGCGGATGCGGGACCTGCTCGAGGACAGCGGCCTCCCCCAACCGGACTACGTCGAGTACGGCTTCACCTGCATCAGACTCTTCTTCGAGGAGACGAAGACGGTGGTGGTCATCGACATCGATGAGCCCGCTACAGACCGTCCGGCTCGTGCGGGCTGATGCGGCAGAACGCCGATAGCTCCCTCTGTCACCCCTCTGATGTCGACCGGAAGACGGCGCAACTTCCCGGCGATGCCTCCGGCGAAGCGACCATCGGACGCAAATCAAATCGCGCCGCGTATAGGCCATCGAGGGAGGACGCAGGCGGTCTACTACCGGGACTCTCAGGGGCGCGAGCCGGTCAATGACTGGCTCGACGCGCTCCTGGCGGCGAAGCCGGCAGCCGTGGCGAAGATCGACGAGTTTGTAGAGGAGCACGTCAACGGCCGTCGCGCCGGCGATCCCCCTCCCGAGTTTCCGATCACCTCGCAGATCGAGGGCGGACTACGCGAGCTACGGGTTCGATTCGCGAACACGAGATACCGCCTTCTGTACCAGCGCTCCGGCAACCTCGTCGTCCTGCTCCATGCCCTCGAGAAGAACACCGGCGCGATCGCCGCTGCCGACAAGGGGATCGCCCAGCAGCGGTTCGCCGACTTCAAGGCCAGAATGGACGCCGAGCCGCACGAGCGCCCCCGCGCGGCGGGGCATGATGCGCCATCCCGGCGAGGGCTTGAGCGGTGACCACGGGCTCAGGTTGCCCGCAACTTATCGAGTTTGATAAGTTGAACCTGCGATGAAACCCGATGCTCACAGCCCCGTCGGACAGTCTGCCGAGCGGGCGATAGCGAGCCGTGCCCGTCGCAGCCGCGCGTATCGCAATGCCCGCGACGAGTACGCCCGGATCCGCGAGCTTCGTAGGACCAATCCGATCGCGGCCCACCTGCGCGAGCGACGCTTCGAGCTTGGCCTTACTCAGGAGCAGGTCGCCGACGCGGCCGGCACCTCGCACACCGCTATCTCCCGCCTCGAGAACGGGACGCACATGCCACAGCTCACCACCCTGCGCCGGATCGCCGCAGTGCTCGACGAAGAGCTGCTGCTCTGTTTTCAGCGGATCGAGGACGGTGAACTCGAGCGTGAGTTCGCCGCTGTCATCGCATAGCGGCTGCGTGACTCAACTTCGGCGTTGTTTGTGGGAGAAGGCCTCGTCCTCGCCGCGGCGGGTCCAGGCCAAGCAGTTCTTGAGCGTGGCTCAGGACGCCGGGATCGATCTCGAGGATGCCGACGCGCTCAATACGTTCGTGGCCGGCTGGAATGCTCGCAGCGGTATCAGTTGACCGCTTGCCGGCTCCTGTGGCCGCTTACGCGCCGCAGCACTGCTTGTATTTGCGCCCGCTCCCGCATGGACACGGATCGTTCCGGCCTACGGCGGCGTGTCGCCGTTCCGGCATCGGCGAGCCGACGGGCTCGGCGGTGCCGCTGATCCTTGCCGAGCCCTTCCCGATCGCGCGCCACCCAGCCGGATTGCTCGTGCGGGCGCGCGCGATCCGCGCCTGAGTGATGCGTTCAGCCGCTGCGCGGTGCGTCTCGCACATGGCGAGTTGAGCCTCCGCGAGATCCCCCGGGAATCCGAACCTGATGCCTGCGCAGGCCGGGCAGCCGGCGCGAGGCGCGTTGGTCGATCGGAGGCGCACCGCGGAGCGATCCAGATCAACCGGACCGAAGGCCGCTTGTACGAGGTCCTGTATGGCGCCTAGACCCATCGGCTCCCAGCCGGCGTCGGCCACGGTTATGGTCGGAGCCTCGCGCCGACGTTGTTCGCCCGGCGATACGAGGAGAGAGGGGACCTCCCCCCGGAAGGCGAGCTCGGGGTAAGCACCGGCGAGGATGACGCCCTGGCACCGCATCGCCCCCAGCAATGCCGTGTCGCACAGCGGGCCGAGGGCCGCGGCGACATCGCCGTGGGCCACCGTCAGACGACGCTGGACCTCGTCGAGCGTGACGTAAATGGGCAACTCCAACTGACCGTTATCGCCATCCCCGTTCGACGTGGCCCACGCCGTGCCGCGGTCAGGTAGCCAGTCGAGTGGGTCACGAGTGATGACGAACAACCGCAGCGCGGCCGCGAGCTGGGCGTCGATCCCTGCCAGGTCATGCCACTCGACGGCGAACTCGAGGAGCGCATACCGATCCACCGGTGGGGCACCCAGTACGTCGGCCGGGTTGACGACATCTGGCGGGGATGCCACGGCACGAGCCTACCGCGCGGGGGAGATGCCATACGACGAGCCAGGAGGTTCCTGCGTGAATTGGGTCCTTCGTGTCTCCGCGGCCTCCATCGACAGCGGTCGCGTTCCGTCCGCCACCAGACGAGCGAAACCCCGTAGTAAATGAGTGATTCGTCTTGCGAGACGATCGGTCTGCGCCCGGGCTACAAGCAGGCGATCGAACGGGTCGCGGTGATGCCAGGGGAGTGTCTCGGCTGCCGCGTGGTCCAGCGTCACCAGCAGCGGTTGGGCGCCGGCGGCATCAGCGTAGGGGCTAGACCGGTCGGAGCGTCGAGCGTCCCCAGCGAGCGCTTGATCGCGACCTCCCAGACCACTACAGCGCTGAGTAACACCTGGTTCGTGTCGTCCGTGAGCTGGCGGGCGACCTCGTCGCTGATCCGCTCGTCATCCGCGAGCCACGACAGCGCCGCGTGGGGTATCCAGCAGCAGCCTCACTGAGCGCGTGGAGGTGCCCTCGGTGGAGCATCTGCAGATGCACCATCGCGCTTCCTTCGACCGTTTATTTCTCCCCCCGAGCCTCGGTCGAACGCTGTGCGCTCGTCACTGCCGTCCATGGTCTCTCCGAGTATCCGACCGAGACCCGTCCGGTGATCCTTTAGCCACGCGTCGGCGCGCCGGGCGATACCCGTGGTCGGGCTGCAACACGTTGTCTAGATACCGAGGGGTGTAGAGCGGCAGTTCTTTATCGGTATCCATGTCGACCACTGCCCGGTCGCCCAGCGGACGTCGCAGCGAGACGCGCACGGGACAGTCGAGGTAGTCACGCCAGGGGGGCCGCTCTTCGTCATGTTCGTCGTGACGGTGGACAAGAATACGTACTTGCACCTCGTCGTCGTGTTCGTCCACGATGACTTGGCAGAAGCCGCCATCGTCTCCGCCGAGCGGAACCCGAAGCTCGAGCTCGCGGACGTTGCGTTCCCGGAACCCGAGCGGGTGACAGAGCCGCTGCGGGTTCCCGTCCGGACAGGAGGGCCACTTCACGAACCACTCGTCGTTTACGTCAGCCTGCCACCCGAACCCTGGCTCGCCATTTTCGTCTATCGCCGCAAACCACCTCCGACGGGAGTGACTCAGTGGCTCCGGGCGATCGGAGGGTTCTGGCGCCGTCGAGGGGTTCATACGGTCAATTGTGCGTCACTCGCGAGGGTGGGTCAGCCGGAGACCATGCGTTTTTGCACATCCGTTGCTGGATTGGAGCAGGGCCGTCACACCTCAGGGACCGAATCTCACTCCCGACGGTTGCACTTGACCTACCACCGAGCTGCCACTTCATGAACTCGACGCGGCCAGCGAGCTGCGGACGGGATGGGTGGCCTACTCAATCTGGAGCGGGCAGAAGCCCACCGGGCCGAATGTGAATTAGGATCGGCCCGTGGACGCCCTGCCGAAACGGGTCGCACGCCGCCGACCTGCCCCTGGCCGCCGCTTCCGGGGCGAGCGCGCCGGACCAGGCGGCCGCGCCACCGTTGGCCGCAAGCTCGTGACGCACGCGTTCGGTAGCGGATCATCCGCGGTCAACGCTTCGGGAGCGGGCTGAACGTGCGCGACATGCGGGTGGCGATCGTCGGCTATGGGCTGGCCGGTCGGTTCTTCCACGCCCCCCTGATCGCAGCGACGGATGGTCTCGAGGTGAGCAGCATCGTGACCTCGAACGCGGCGAGATCTGGGGAGGCGTCGGTTGAACACCCCGGAGCTCAGGTGGTCGCGAGCGTCGAGGATCTCTGGGCGGCGGCTCCCCCGGAGCTCGTCGTCGTCGCCACGGCGAACACCTCGCATCTGCCGATCGCCTCGGCCGTGATCGAACACGGGGTGCCGGTGGTCGTCGAGAAGCCGGCGGCGCTCACGGCGGCTGAGGCGAAGGCGCTGGTCGACCAGGCCGACCAGGCGGAGGTGATGCTGACGGTGTTCCAGAACCGGCGGTGGGACACCGATCAGCTGACGTTGCGCCGCCTTGTCGAGGAGGACGCACTCGGAGAGGTCGTCCGATACGAATCCCGCTTCGAGCGCTGGCGGCCTCGTCTCGATCCGACCAAGCCGCGCGAGAACCTGCCGCCGGAGGAGGGCGGCGGCGTGCTGCTCGATCTCGGCGTGCACCTTGTCGATCAGGCGATGGCGCTCTTCGGTTCGGCTACGGAGGTCTACGCGGAGATCGACGCGCGCCGCGGAGCCCCGGCCGAGGACGACGTGTTCGTCGCCCTGCGGCACGCGAGCGGCACCATCAGCCACCTCCATGCCTCGGCGGTCATGCCCTCGATCGGGCCGCGGCTGCGCGTGCAGGGAACGGCCGGTGGGTTCCTCGTCCCCAATCTGGATCCGCAGGAAGCGGCACTGCGCGCCGGAGCTCGGCCGGACACGGTCGAGGAGTGGGGCAAGCCGGGGGAGTGGGAATACGGGCGGTTGATCGCCGGCGAGCGCAGCGTTCCGGTGCCCCCAGAGCCGGGGAACTGGCCCCGCTTCTACGCGCTGTTGAGGGATGCCCTACGAGACGGAGGTCCTCCGCCGGTCGACCCGCGAGACGCGGTGGAGACTCTGCGCGTGCTCGAGGCCGCACGCCGAGCCGCTCGCGAGCGCCGCATCGTTGCCCTCTGACGGGGCTCGTGGGCCGGCCTAATCCTGCGTGCGGAGTGCGCGAGGGCGAGGCGGGTGAGCAGCGGAATCATCGAGACCCGAGACGGCTGCCGGCGCGCTGAAGAGAAATCCCTGCCCGTAATCGCAGCCCAACTCGGTGAGGCGGTCGAGCTGCGCTGGTCGCTCGATTCCTTCAGCGGTGACCGATAGCCCGAGGGCGTGGGCGAATTGGATTACGGCCGCCGCGATCGAAGCGTCGTCTTCCGACTGGTCTACGGGAGCGATCAGGGACCGGTCTATCTTCACCTGGCTGATCGGGAGTCGGCGCAGCTGCTCCAGGGAGGTGTAGCCGGCGCCGAAGTCGTCGAGCGCGAGGCCGACGCCGGCGGATGTGAGGTCGGTGAGCGAGTCGAAGGCCTCGGGCATCTCGTCGAACAAGATTCGCTCGCTCAGCTCTAGGACCAGCCGCGTGGGGTTGAGCCCGGTCTCGGCGAGGACGCTGGCGGTGTCTTGATCAAGGCCGCCCCGTCGGAGGCGGCCGGCGGAGACGTTGACCGAGACGAGCAGCGGGGCTGGCCACTCGCGAGCTTGACGGCAGGCCTCGCCCAGTACCCAGCGATCCACGGCGTCGATCAAGCCGGTCTCCTCGGCGAGCGGCAAAAAGTCGTCCGGCCGGAGGATTCCCCGGCGTGGATGGTCCCAGCGCACGAGCGCCTCATACCCCACGAGCCGTCCGCTGACGAGCTCGCGGTAGGGCTGGAACAGGACGTGCAACTGACCCGTACGCAGACCGCGTCGCAATTCGACCTCGATCTGGTGGCGACGGGTTACCTCCTCTCCGAGCAGGTGTGTGAACGTCTCGGCGCGTCCTCCACCACGCGCCTTGGCGCGGTACATGGCCGCGTCCGCGCTCCGCAACAGTTGCTGCACATCCGTTCCGTCCTGAGGTGAGATGGCGACGCCGATGCTGACGTTCACGGTCAGCTCGTGCCCGCCTATCAGCTCTGGGCCACTCAGGGCCGAGAGGCACTTATCGGTCACAAGGTGGATGTCGCGACGATCCGCCATCTCGGGCAGGAGAATCGCGAACTCGTCACCCCCGAGCCGCGCGAGGGTGTCTTCGGCCCTCAGGCAGCGCCGAAGCCGCCGCGCGACCGCCACGAGAACCTCATCTCCGATCTCGTGCCCGAGACTGTCGTTGATGATCTTGAACCGATCGAGGTCCAGGAACAGAACTGCCATTGTCGTGTTGCGTCGCGTGGCCATGGCCAGGGCGCGCTCCAAGCGGTCGTGAAACAACGCCCTGTTCGGCAACCCGGTGAGCCGGTCGGTATATGCGAGCCGGCGCAGCTCCCGCTCGAGCTCGCGACGCTCGGTGACATCCCGGAACACGAGCACGCGACCGGCTGTGGCACCTCGGGCGTCCTCCAAAGGAGTCACGGCGAGCTCCATGTCGCGCTCGTGTTCGGGGCGTTTGAATTGGACGTCGTACACCCCTGGGTCCGGGTAGCCAATGGGCTCGGCGAGGTCGGACAACAGTCCAGCAACCGGGCGGCCGAGCAACTCCCCGGCTCGCCGGCCCAACAACTGAACCGCCGCCGGATTGAGATCCACCACGTGACCGTGTGCGTCGGCCACGAGCACCGCGTCCCGCATCGTCTCGACGACGTGCGTACGGGCGACCGGACGTAGATCGAGGAGCCGGTATCGCAGGACACCGAGCACCAGCACCCAGGCCGCTAGCGACGTGGCCAGCGGGCTGGGATCGAGGTGCTGGAAGGGAGGCGCGTTGAAGTCCGCCATCGCGTTGCCGATCAACGGCAGGCAGATTGCCACCAGCAGGGTGATGCTCTGCCGCCAATAGAGCCGTGACACACGTATGGCGGTGACGAGCAGGATCGCGGCGGCGGTCAGTACCAGGGCGTTGCTGTAGATGACATGCGGCCAATAGAGCACGCCCGCGTTCACGGTCGGAATCGGCTGCGGTGGCCCGGGCGGATAGGAGCGAATGAGGTGGCGTGTGCCTGGAACGGCGAGCAGGACAAGCACGGCCACAGGCTCGATCGTCAGCGCGCCGAGAAACCACCGCCGGGGCCTGCCGATGCGCCCGGTGTATTGCAGCGCGAACACGAGCCACGCAGCCGGCAACGTTGTGACTCCGACGTACTTCAAAGCTCCCCATAGCTCGCGCTCGCTGGTCGTCGGCGCCGCCAGTTCCAGCGCGTAACCAAACGACCAGACGGCCGTCGCCAGCATCGCGACGCACAGGCTGTTCCGACCAGGGTTGCCACGCCGCCGCAATACGCCGATCGCCGCCGCCACGTCCGCCGCACCGGTCGCAATGAGAAGAGCGGCGTAGAAGGAGATGTGATAGCCCGCTGCTCGCATCGACTAGGGTCCGCCCACCCCGCTCACTCCTCGACGCGCGTCCGCCAGATACCGCGGTGGCGGATGAGACACCTCTCGTTGCACGAGGTTCGTGGTCGCTCCCTTCCCCCAGGTCGGCGATGAAGCTTAAGACCGAACATGCATCACTCTAGGACAACTCAGCGCGCCCCGCAGCGACCGGAATCCCTTCCCGATCCGGCGGGCATGACCGTCGGCCGGGTCATCCACCGCGCTAAGTGCCGAGCTGCTCGATGGCGGCGCGAGCGACGTCTTGCTCTTCGATCGAGTCCGCGCCACGATCGACGGCGGCGACGAGCGCGGCGTGCGCGATCCCGAGGGTCGTCCGGAGGTTGCGCGCGGCTCGCGTACGGTTGAGCTCGGCGAGCAGCTCGACTGCGGCGGTCGAGAGCGCGGTGGTGCTCGTCACGTTCGCTCGGTGAGCGCGGGCAGCACCGGGCCGAAGAACGCGCCGACAGGCTGATCGCGCGTGCTGCGACTGCCGAGGCGCCGGGCGAAGCTGTCGGAGTCGTCGACGACGATGACCGGCAGGCGACCAACGGCACTGATCGCCTCGAGCCGGCGTTGACGCTTTCCAGCACTTCGCCGGCGGGTCGTTGGAGGTCGACGCCCGCCAGCGTGGAGGGGACCTCCCGGCGAGCTCGCCGCTGGCGACCAGAACGTGGGGGCCAGCTTGGCGGCGAGCCGGCGCTCGCTGCCGGGGAGAGGGCTGCCTGGCGTCGGCAGCGGTGAGGATCGCGCGTCCAGGTCGCGCGCGGTCAACGTGTCGGCGCGCTGGGCGTC
>Ga0187770_10001045_pt1 | contig 14336 bp, 9 predicted proteins | sample 0116_SJ02_MP02_2_FD_133154 | JGI IMG/M metagenome (GOLD analysis project Ga0187770, IMG submission 133154) | Tropical peat soil microbial communities from peatlands in Department of Meta, Colombia - 0116_SJ02_MP02_20_MG | ecosystem: Environmental > Terrestrial > Soil > Wetlands > Peat | place...
ATTTCACATGATTGAAGGCGTGCGGTCTTCCGTCAAAAGCGAAGAGCTGCGGCTCTCATTCCTTTCTGGAGCAACTTCCTTCTACGACGCTTACATTGACTTTCTCGTTTCTCGCCGCAGCCCGGCCGAGGCTCTTGGCGTTGCGGAGGTCAGTCGTGCCCGCACGCTGGCCGACGGGCTCGGTTTCAGTTCGCGCGAGTTGACCCTGCCGCTCAAGGGCTTTGATCCAAGGCAAGTAGCCCAGCGGCTAAACACCATAGTTCTTTCATATTGGCTTGGCTCCAAGCATTCATATCTGTGGGTGGTTACGCCGAAACGAATCGCTATGTTTACGCTGCCTCCTGCGAGTCAGGTTGACTCCCTGGTTCAATCCTACCGGACGACCCTGGTGACAGACCCGCGCGACGTGCTTGACGCTCACAATGCAGACGGACAGGCGCTACACAAGCTGCTGGTCACGCCAGCCCAGAGCTTTATTCCGAAGGGTTCAAGCGTGACGATTCTCCCTCACGGAAGCCTCTATGGGCTGAATTTCGAGACCCTTCTCGTTCCTGGTCCGCGATTGCACTATTGGATCGATGACGTCACTTTGGTGAATGCCAGCTCGCTCGCACTGCTCTCAGCTCCAGCTCAAAGAGGTGCCGGGCGCTCACGGAAATTGCTCCTGATCGGGAATCCCGTCTCGCCATCGAGCGATTATCCAGATCTCCCACAGGCTTCGCCAGAGATGGCGGAGGTCGAAAAACGCTTTCCTTCTTCCGAGCGTGTAATCATCTCGCGGGGAAATGCGACTCCTGAATCGTACGCAGCGAGCCAGCCCGGGCAGTTTGCGTTCATTCATTTTGTGGCGCACGGCACGGCAAGCCGTTCAAGTCCTCTCGACTCAGCGGTCATCCTCACGAAAGGAGAGGGTTCGTACAAGCTTTACGCGCGCGACATCGTCAAACAACCCCTTCACGCCGATCTTGTGACGATTTCAGCGTGTTATGGCGCGGGCGCCCGGGCATATTCAGGCGAAGGGCTTGTCGGGCTGACGTGGGCATTCTTGCGCGCAGGAGCGCGCGAAGTGATCGCCGCACTGTGGGAAGTGAACGACAACTCGACTCCGCAAATCATGGACGGTCTCTACTCAGAACTCGCGAAGGGCAAGACTCCCGGTGTTGCTCTGCGTGATTCAAAGCTCGCGCTTATTCACTCCGATTCAATATACAAGAACCCGCGCTACTGGGCGGCCTTCCAGGTCTACAAAGGTTTGTAGTTCCGCATGATGTGCACGCGTCGTTTGCGCTGCCGCGCGAGGCGTGACAGAGGAGATCTCCGTAGTCACGAGAATCGGGCCAAACACTCACATTGCGCCCACCAAGAAACAGGCGGCAGGCGTTCAGTGCCCTGTGGATCGTCGCCCTGACCCTTTGTTGTCGAGGCAAATTGCAACGTTTTGCGCCGACCATTCACTTGCCACGCATCAAGTGTCGTTCATAAAACTGAACAAACCGCCTGTGCATCAGCGTTGTGTCTCTGTATAATCGCCGCCTTGCTTTTCAATAGGTTGGTCGGACAACGGTGGATACGTCACCTGCCAAGTTTCTGCGAGAGGTGCGGCTTCGGCTGCACCTGGGGATGCGCGACGTTCAACGGATGAGTTCGAAGATCGCCGCGCGCGAACACAACCGGCGGTTTTATATCTCCGGCGCGCGACTCGCGCAAATTGAAAATGACGACGCCGTCCCGAGCCAGTTCAAGATATTTACATTGGCAGCGATCTACGGCCTCTCCTTTTATGAAATCCTGAGCCTGTATGGAGTGGATCCTGATCGAACGCACAGGTACCGTGCGCAAATGAAGTTGGCGGCAACACGGCCCGTCTCAACCGAACTTTTCAACCTGAATGCAAAGGTGACGATTCCTATCCGGCTTGACCCCTCATTTAGATGGGAGAGCACTCAGCTTATCAACCGGGCGGTCGCACTTTGGGGTGAGATTCCTGCAGCATTACTTCTTGACTGCAATCCAAGACAGCACATGTACGCCTACATTGGTCTGGAAGACAACAGCATGGCCCCTCTATTAAGGCCTGGCTCGCTGGTCATGATTGATGAAGACCGCCGTCAAGTGGAGACCGGAAGATGGAATAGCGAATACGAGCGCCCGATCTATCTTGTTGAACACAGAGAGGGTTATCTCTGCAGTTGGTGTGAAATCTGCGGTCCCCACATTACCATTATTCCGCATCCGACATCCGCAGCGCCCATTAGAACGTTCAATCTGTCCACTGACGCAGAAGTGATTGGTCAGGTGGTGAGTGTGGCAATGCGGCTGGTCCCATTAGCTCCGGCCAGTCGGGCGCACGGGATAGCACCTCCAGTGCGGTCCGAACCTGCGAGATAAACAACTCACGCAACCATGGCGAGGATCCCTCGGGGATGAGATCACGGAAAGGCTCGATCTCCAGCCAAAAGAGAGCGGTTTCGCGTTCCGTTTGATTCAGCGAGCTGAAGTGACGTCGCAGCTCTCTGGTCAAATCGATTAGCGAGAACCGCAGAACCGACACGAATACCGAGTTGTGAAACTCGCTGAGTACTTTGTGGATCTCCTCCGCCGAATCGACCCCGCTCCAACCCTCGTGCAGATAGCGGCCCGTATAGGCGTCGCGCAAAGAGCCAAGAAAAACCAACCGCTCAAATAAGGACTCAGCAGAATCGATGGCCTGAGCGATGTAACGCTTCAGGCTCTTTGCTTCACTCATGTGTTCCTTATAACGATTTCCGGACTGGACTGCAAGCCACAGTATTGACTCTCTTGGATATCACTACGCTCGTGGATTCAGCGCACTGAACATTCTTGGCTCCATCCGCGATGCAACATTCGTGGGTGCTAGCGTCGGGCTCATCTCCTCGGAAAGGAGGCTCACGCGATGAGCCCTGAATCCAATAGCTTCAGCTGCGAACGCAAGATGCTGGATGGAAGTTGGCCCATTCCTTGGCCCGAACTCCCTCTCCCGCCGGCGTAAAAAGCAAACAGCGACATCTTCCAGAAGGGGGCAACCTCGGCGTGCCCCCTTCCATTCTCTCCGCATTCAGGTAGAATTGCCGCCGTTCTTATGAGCCCCTTCCTTTATGCGTTCCCTTGCGTGGGAGTTTTTTTTGAGTCCCTGCTGTTCTGGCGTCTCTGGAAGATGGTCTCTCGTTACCCTTATCTTTTTGCATTCGTCCTTTACTCCCTCGTACGAGATGTGATTTTGTTTCCCATCAGTTGGTACAGACCGAATTGGTTTGCCGAAGTTTACTGGCGAACCGAAATGATTTCCCTGTTCTCGCGGTTTTTTGTGAACTGGGAGTTCTTCCGCGGCACGTTCCCGCAACGTTCAGCTCTTCACGAGATTGCATGGAAGGCATTGTTAGCCGTCGAGCTCGGGGTGCTTCCTGGAATCCTCTTGCTCAGTTGGGGCCAGGCATCATCGTTGCATCACCTGTACCGGTATCTATCTCCTGTTTTTGAGCAGTATTTGAGTCTCGCCCAAGCGCTCCTGCTGTTGGCGCCAGCCGCCGTGGCGCGGTACTATCGCGTTGCAATGGGCCGGAACATGCGCGGCCTGGGACTTGGATTCGGCATTTATCTGTCTGTCTGCTCGATCAATTTTGCCGGTTTGCAGGTTCTTCATGGTTTCGTTCCCTACGGACGATTGCTGTCGCCGGCAGCGTTCATTGGCATGAACGCCATTTGGATGTGGGCTTTTTGGGATTATCGTCCATCCACTGAATGGACTGCGGGACATGAAAATCAAGTCGCGTGATAGCCTGGAAATTTGACGTCACGTTTGGCCACAACGATGAACGGCACTGAAGCCAGAATCTCATGATAGAGATCATAGTTGCTTGCCTGATTGCCTTCTTGTGTCTCGTTTTGGTTCTCGTTTTCTTCCTGACACGAGAAGTTCAAACTGAGAGCGGAGCCGCGCCGGTTCATCCTCCCGTTGCAGGCCTCTCCGGTGCGTGTCTGCAACACTCTGATGTTCTGCTAGGGCGCGATGATTACCTGCAAATGCGGAACAGGCCGGAACTGAAGCCAGTTCGGGAGAGATTCTGGCGGGATCGACGCCGAATTGTACTGATATGGGTGGGCGAGCTGGAAAGGGATGTGCAGCTTCTATGGGAATTCCGGCGCTTTCTGGTGCGGAACGGCTTGCACGTGGCGCTTCAAGAAGAAGTCGGTATCCTGTTTACAGCGTCATGGGCTTTGCTCTACTTGAAACTCACGCGAATAATCGTGTTCAGTTTCGGGCCTTATGTTCTACGTAGCGTAATCCGAAACGTGAAACTGCCCGTAGAACAACTGTCGAGTCGCGGCGCCGGTCTAATGGCCCGCGTGCCCGCCGAGATGAAAACCCAGGTTGAGAGAGGGTGGGCCGAGCAGGTCCTCATTTTGGACTTGAGATGATTTGGGTGTTGAAGCATGGGTCTTGGTGGGCGGTCCGAGGCCGAGTGCACGCTCCCGTTACTGGCCGACTGCACTTGCCACGGCGTCAATCTCTGCGAAGGGGAGTTGTGGTGAGGCACATCCCACGCGGCGTGAGGTGGCCGCTTGTGCAAATGAGGCGCGGTGAAACACGAACGGAGCGGATACAACACCGGGCAGCCGCAGGGATGGACGGCTGCCCAGTGGAAGGAGTGAGTGAAGCTAGAAGGTGAAGCGTGCTCCGATCTGGCCGACACGTCCGCCGAAACTCGTGAAGTTTATGATCTTCCCATAGCTAGGGTCGGTCATGCCGGTGACGGGGCCAGCGAGCTGGCTGCGATTGAACGCGTTGAAGAATTCGAGCCGCAGCGTGAGGTAGTAGCGCTCCTCAGCCCCGAAGGTCACCGCTTTGTGAAGGCCGATGTCTTCGGTCGCCAGGCCGGGATTCCTGACCCCCTCAATGTAGTTGCCAGCAGTGCCCAGTTGGCCCGTGGCCGCGTCCGGATTCTGGAAGCAGCTTGTGTTCAAGTACATTTGGCCCAGCTTGGGCGTGCCGGATGTCAGCTTGCAATTGGGTGAGATGTTCACATAAATCGCATTGAATCCTGGATAGGCGTTTGTGGAGAAGAGCTGAATTGGCGTTCCGGTGTTGTAGTGGAAGTTTCCGTACAGCGACCATCCCCCAATGATTCTGTTCGCAACGCCGCCGGCGTTCGAGAATAGTGCCTTGCCATGGCCGAAAGGCAGCTCGTAGATGACGTAACCCTTCACAATGTGGGTCATGTCAAAGCTCGCGATATCCTTCCGCTCGCTCTGGAGATCGTAGATGTTCTGAAGCGATCCGGTCCACCAAAGCTCTTGCATGGAGCTGTCAACGTCACCACGCGCGCGGGAATAGACATAGCTGCCCTGCAAAGACAGTCCATGCGCTATGCGCTTGGTTACGCTGAACTGCAATGCTCTGTAGTCGGCGTTGCCAAGAGGCGAACCGACCCCGAACAGAGGGCCCCAGCCTATGGCAGCTTGCGGATACGGGAGAAGAGGTATATACCAGGGGCCGCCATTACCGGAGAACCAGCCGTAATATCCATTGTAGGACGGCGGAACGGTGCCGTTCTTTACGAAGGCTTGGTAAGTTTGAGGCGTCTCCTGGTTGTTCAGAAAGTACCCGCTCTGCAGGTGATAGCTGTGGTTCTGCACGAAGCTGAAATCAACCTTCAGGTCATTGGTTAGCTCGCGTTGGACACCCACCACGTACTGTTGCGTATTGCCCGGCTCTAGCGAACGTGGGTCGATGCTGACAGCGCCCCATTGCGTATAGTCGGGTGTCTTCACCTCGGAGGGAACGCCGGGCCATCCCTTGTCCCAGTTGAAACCTCCGGCCGCATTGTTTTCGTGGAAGCCCGGATTTCCCGTTTGCTGGTACGGGATTCCTCCCCACGTGTTCATGTTCAGAGGCACGTAGAAAACCGAAAACGAAGCACGCGCGACAGTCTTCGGCGTGATCTGGTACGCAGCGCCAACATGGGGAGCAAAGTTGAACCAGTATTGGCGCTTTTCGAACGACTGGCTGCCGTTACTCAGATACTCCCACTCTCCCATGAGCCCGGTAACAGGATTCTTGTCGCCGAGGACGAAGCTCGACCAGTGGCCGTACTTCTCCTTGTAAGGACTGTTGTAGTCCCAGCGGAGGCCCAAATTCAGCACCAGTCTTGAGTTGACCTTGAAGTCGTCTCCAGCATATAGCGACAAAGCTTTGCGACGACCGTAGTTGGGATCAGCTTCCGTCTCGGTGCCCGACATCGCATCACCCAGCAGGAAACTGGCATAGGAGCTTCCGGATCCTTGATAGAAGCTGCCGCCGGTGGTCGACGGGTCGAAGGTAATAGCGTTAAAGGTGTTCTGGTCCGGGTGACTGTTGAATTGCATGTCGCGGAATTCGGCGCCGAAGTTCATGGTATGGCGGCCCTTTACCCAGGAAACTTCGTCGTTGTAAACGAACGTATTCGCGGCATAGAAATCGTTGAACTGACTGCCTAGCCCGGTCATATCCCAGCTCGTGAAGGGCCCGGCACCGTACCATCCGGCATTGAAGTTGACCTTCGGGAAGTTGCCGGCACCTGTCCCCAACCCCAACAGCTGATCCCACGCGCCAGGCTGGGATTTGGCAATACTCGGATTGTAGAAACGATTCAGCGTGAAGCGGAAAGTGTTTAGTACGTTGGGAGTGAAGGCGTATGAATCGCCGAAGCGCCCAGAAGGCGCCTTCGTGTTGTGCTGATACGAATTGGCCAGAGGGCCGCCATTTGGCTGGATGGGAGACCAAATTCCACCCTGATCGGCCAAAATACGCGGATAAAAGTTGTAGATGAACGAACCATTGATGTGATTTCTCTCGCTCTGATTGTAGTCGAGTTTTGCGCTGTACTCGTCGATGTGATTCCACGGCAATGTCTGCGCCGGCATGGCGTTGTTCTCCGGAAGGTCTGACTCAGGTGGGTAGTACTTGTGGTAAAGCTGCAGAATCTTCGCCGTCTGCACGCTGATCATTGATGTGGGAATCTGGTTATTCACAAACACGTCCCCCGTCGCGGGGTTGAATACGGCTCCCTTGTAAACTGTGTTTCCGGCGCCGTCTGTCCCGAGGACTGCGCCCTTGTTGAGCAAATTGCTGAGATCGGCATACTGCGCCACGGTACCGTCCGCGTTGAGGCCCATCATCGCATCGGTGGGAACCGTTCCGCTCAACGGGCCGAGATTCCAGCTGCTCTGCATGTAGCGCTCATACGCAGCGTAGAAGAACAACTTGTCCTTGACGATCGGCCCGCCGCCGCTCACGCCCCAGTCGGACAGGTTTTCCGTCTTGAGCGCATAGACTGCTGCCTGAGAAGGGTCGCGCTGCATAGAAAGCTTATTGCTGGCGCTCAAGGCATCCAACCCAGAGTCATGCAGAAATCCAAACGCGCTGCCGTGCCAACGATTGGTGCCAGATTTCATCTCGTACCGGAATACGCCGCCGCCAGTACGTCCATCATCAGCGCTGATACCCGCCGTCTCCACCTGGAATTCCTGGACACCTTCCATTGGGGGCTGCGACTCACTGATGTAGCCCCCCAGTTGTGCGACGGCAGAGGTACCGTCAATCATTACTTCTTTGCTGAGAGCAACGCTTCCGTTTATGTGTGACGAATAGTCAGTTCCTTCGACGCCTGGGACAAAGGCAAACATGAATGCAGGAAGGGACCGACCACCCGCCACGTTCAAAGGCAAATCGGTGACAGCCGCGTTGTTGAGGTTCGTTGTCAGTGCGGCGGTCTGGGTCTGCAATAACGGAGCTTCGGCCGTCACCACCACGGTTTCCGCGGGCATGCCCAGCGCGAACACGACATTGATTTCCGCGATTTGGCTCACTTCGAGAGTGAGTCCCTTGCGCTCAACACTCTTGAACCCAGTTTTGGTGAAAGTCAGGCTGTACGTTCCGATCGGCAGATTCCGAACGGAGTAGATTCCGCTCTCGTTCGTTAGCACCGTCTGCTGGTCATTGGTGTTTACATTTGTTGCTCTCACCTGAACTCCAGGCACGACTGCGCCCGACGGATCGGTCACTACGCCGCTGATAGTTGCACGGTCGGATTGCGCCGACGCGAACGCGGTGAAACATAACAACATCAAGCAGACAACAATAATCTTCGACTTCATGAATAAGCCTCCGTGCGAATTGAAATAAAAAGCAAACACCCTCACCCACCACACCGTTTTGGAAGAGCAATCCCCACCAACACGGCGCAGCGCCCAGCCGAGAGACGCATAGAGCTACGGCTAGAACCCGTTGTCTTTCTGTATGCCCCTAATCACATTGGCTCTGCGGCAATCACATGGCTACTGACGCGTGTACACGCGCACGTAGTCCACCTGCATCGTTTGGGGGAATACGGCGGTTTGGTCAGGATTGCCGGGCCAGTTGCCGCCAACGGCGACGTTCAACACAATGAAAAATGGATGGTCGAACACCCAGCTTGCACCGGCCGGAAGGTCGCTGGGAGTTCTCGTCTCATACAGCGCATCGTCTACGTAGAAGTTAGCGACATTGGGTTCCCATTCGACGGCAAAGACGTGGTAATCGTCGCTGAAATGCCCGCTCGGAAGCGTGTAGCTGGAGGTGAGTGCGCTGCCTCCTGAATATCCGGGCCCGTTCATGCTGCCATGCACGGTGGAAGGCTCGGAGCCGATATTCTCCATGACGTCGATCTCGCCGCAGGCTGGCCACCCGGCAGTGTCGATGTTGTCGCCCAACATCCAAAACGCGGGCCACATGCCCTGGCCGTAGGGAATCTTGATCCGGGCTTCAAAGCGTCCGTAAGCCTGCGAGAAAAGGCCCTGCGTTTTTAAGCGGGCAGACGTGTAGTCATTCGTGGTGGTGCCGCACGCAAACCCCGGCTGGTGCAAAACCGTAATGACAAGGTTGCCACCCTGAATGACGGCGTTCTGGGCAAGATTCGTGTAGCACTCGAGTTCGTTATTGCCCCAGCCGCTTCCGCCAATGTCGTAGGTCCACTTAGTTGAATCGGGCGCAGAACCATCAAGGCCATCGAACTCGTCACTCCATGTGAGGGTCCAAGTTCCAGATGGAGGAGGGGATTGCCCCACGGACGAGCCAGACCCGCCGCAGTTGATCGTGGAAACTATGAACATGAGCGCGACGAGCAAGCGCCCGTGCTGGCCTGCGCCCAAACCCCGCCGCCCACGAAACCGCGCAGTCCGGAGCGCCTCTTGTTTCCCAAGCTGTTCCCACAATCTTTGGGCAGAAACAAACATGACCGCTTTCCGCTCGCCTAGTCACACCTTGGGCGACAGCCGTCCGCCTGGACGGCAATTCGACCGCGGCATTCTCTGTATACAATACCGATTTTGTGTGCTACAATATCGATATTGTAACAGCGGCGTATTAAGCTACAGAAAAAGTTCTCTGTCAAGAGGAAAAAATAATAGAATCCTTGCTTGAACCTGCGGCCCAGAATCCGTATGCAGTGAGTTGCGTGCACAACATGGCAAAAAGCAAGCGAGACCAGCCTTTTCCAAAACGGAAGATCACACTGCAGCAGCTAGCGGAGCATGTCCGGCTGACGAAGGGGACCGTCTCTGCCATCCTCAATGACTCACGTGTGGCCAAGACGATCCCGCAGCACACGAAGGACAGGGTTCTCGCAGCGGCGCGGGAACTGAATTACCGGCCTGATTTCTTCGCTCGCAACTTGCGCGCGAAACAAACGTTTGCCATCGGCGTAATCACACTGGAGTTTGGTGATCCCTATGGTGGACAGGTGATTAGTGGGATCGAGGCATATCTCAGCCGGCACAAGCATTTCTTCATCACTGCAGCTCATCGCCACGATCTTCGTAACTTGGAGCAGTATGTTGCTTTCTTGTTGACGAGGGGCGTGGAAGGAATCATCACGGTCGACACGATCTTGAACCGCAGGCTCCCGGTGCCTACTGTCGCAGTCGCTGGACATCGTCCTCTGGAGGGTGTCACGAATATCACCTTGGACCATGCCCGTGCGGCGCAGCTAGCGCTGCGTCACCTCTTCGACTTGGGGCATCGTCGGATTGCGGTCCTGCGCGGACAATCCTTCAGCTCCGACGCCAACGACCGTTGGCGCTCCATCTGCGACGCGGCCCAGGAACTCGGAATCCCCATTCGTTCCGAGCTGGCTGTGGAACTGGACACGGACGATACATCTCCGCAGATGGGGTGCCGCCTTACGCGACACTTGCTCTCAAGAGGGCGCTTCACCGCCTTGCTCGCTTATAACGACACCTCGGCGATCGGCGCTGTCCGCGCGATCCGCGAAGTGGGTCTGCGTGTGCCTGAAGATATTTCGGTCGTCGGTTTCGATGACATCCTCGAGGCAGCCTATCAATTCCCGAGCCTGACGACGATCCGCCAGCCCCTTCGCAAGATGGGAGAGATCGCTGCAGAAACTCTCATCCAGCGCATTGAACGGCGCAAAGGTTGTCCTCGTCAGATTTTCATCGAGCCGGAGCTCGTTGTGCGCGAGTCAACCGCGAAGGCGGCGCTTTCGGTTGAAGATGCCAAACGCCACGAAGGCGGGACGCGCGTGGAGGTGCCTTCGGCCTGATCCCAGCGAATCGGAACCAGGTCGTTGCGTCCGCTGCGCGTGCGGGGGCGCTCCTGTGACGAAGTCGTCTTTACAAGACCGGTATTGTAAGAGACAATGCGCGATGTTTTTGTCTCCGCCATCCAAGGAGACGAGCGATTCAGCGTGTGAACGGCAGGGCAAGAGCAGTTGCCTTATTCGAACGTCCTACGAACCAGCGGTAGGGATGTTTCTCCCTTCTCACTGAGGGCCAAAAGGAGAATTGTGTGAACACACGGACAGACCTGGATTCATCCTCTGCGGCAATCATGCCCAGCGACAAAGTCTCGTTTAAGGAAAAAGTCGCGTATGGGTTAGGGGATACGGCCTCGAATTTCTATTGGCAGACATTTTTGAATTTCCTGATGTACTTCTACACGGACGTTTTTGGAATCACCGCGGCGGCCGCGGGGACCATGATGCTGGTGGTCCGGACGTGGGACACGGCCGTGGACCCCTTCATGGGTGTCATAGCGGACCGAACGCAAACGCGCTGGGGCCATTTTCGACCGTACCTTCTATGGGGCTCCCTCCCGATGGCCATCATGGGCGTGCTGATGTTCACAACACCCAACCTAGGCCCAAGCGGCAAGCTGGTGTATGCATATGTCACTTACAGCCTCATCATGCTGGCTTACACGTTCATCAATGTCCCCTATTCGGCTCTGATGGGTGTGATCTCTCCAAACTCGCTTGAACGCACCAGTGTATCCAGCTATCGGTTCGTGCTCGCCTATGGCGGCCTGTTCATAGTGCAGGGACTGACGCTTCCAATGGTGCAATTCTTCGGGCGCGGGAATCAACAGAAGGGGTTTCAGATGGCGATGGTGATATACGGTGTCATGGCCATCGGGTTGTTCCTCGTGACCTTTGCTGGCACCCGCGAGCGCGTGCAGCCGGTACAGGTGGAGGCAAATACTCTAAAAGAGGACCTCAAGGACCTCCTGAGCAATCGTCCGTGGATCCTTGTATGTTTCATCGGAGTATTTGCGCTGCTCTACATCTCGATTCGCATGGGCGCGATCATGTACTACTTCACGTACTACGTGGGTGGCTACCACCTGAAGCTCCATCTGTGGAATCACACGTTGGATCACAACTTCGGGATCGCTCCGTTGGTGTCTTTGTTCATGGCTCTGGGAACGGTGGGCGTGATTTTCGGGGCGGCCATGGCCCGGCCGCTGGCGCAGCTCTTCGGTGGAAAGAAGCGCGCGTACATTATTCTCATGACCGCCGCAAGCGTTCTCACGGTCCTCTTTTTCTTCATTCCACGCGAACGGATCGCGCTCATCTTCATCACTCACATCCTGATCTCAACGTTGTTCGCGCCCACTTCACCCATGCTCTGGGCCTTTTATGCCGACACAGCCGACTATTCGGAATGGAAGACGGGTCGGCGGGCGACGGGGCTGGTTTTCTCGGCGGCGTCGTTTTCCCAGAAGCTGGGCTGGGCGGTGGGTGGAGCCTTGCTCGGGTGGCTGCTAGCCTACTTCGGATTCAGGGCGCATGTGGCGCAGTCGGCCCAAGTCCAAACAGGCATTCGCTACATGATGAGCTTCATTCCAGCCGTCACTGGCTTCCTGTCTGCGGCTGCCGTTTTTTTCTATAAGCTGGACGATTCGTTCATGGTGAAGATCGAGCAGGAGCTGAAACAACGAAGAGGAGCAGGGAACTGAGCCGACCATTTCCAGACGACACAAGAACGATGACTAAGCGTGCGATCTTCTCGGGTGACAGCAGACTACAGACAACGGTTGGGCCGCCGGAAGGAGCGCACGTTGACATCGGCAACGAGCGTTTTTACCGCATCACGAATTACGATGCCATGCCGCCCTTCCTCATGAGCATCGTCAGCGACTCGGACCACTGGCTCTACATCTCAAGCAACGGCGGACTCACGGCAGGCCGCCGCGATGCTGACCATGCGCTGTTTCCCTATGACGCGGACGACCGCATCCACGATAGTTACCGCCAAACCGGCAGCAAAACAGTTCTCCTAGTCACGCAAGGTCAGAAATGTTTCCTCTGGGAGCCTTTTTCGCAAAAGTGTGACGAGGTTTATCGCACCTCTCGCACCCTTTACAAGAGCGTCTTCGGAAACAAGATCATTTTCGAGGAGAACAACCAGGATCTCTCATTGACTTTTTCTTATGCCTGGCTGATCAGCGAACGTTTTGGATTCGTGCGGCGTGCGACGCTGGTCAACCACGGCGCGGAACCTGTTGCCGTCGAACTACTGGACGGTATTCAGAATGTGTTGCCCTACGGGATCACCCGCCGGTTCCAAATGGAGTACAGCACTCTGGCCGACGGGTACAAGTTGAGCGAGCTGGAGCCGGAGACCGGCCTCGCCCTCTTCCGCCTTAACTCCATCCCCGTCGACAGGCCCGAGCCGAGCGAGGCCCTGCGCGCGACGACGGTGTGGGCCGAAGGACTGGAATCGGCGGTGCGGCTTCTCTCTGCAGCGCAGGTCCGGCATTTTTGCGAAGGGCGGCCGGTGCAGCAAGAGACCGAAGTCCGCGGCCGGCGTGGCGCATACTTGCTGAATGCTCGTCTCGTGCTTGGCGCCAACGGCCGGAAGGAATGGCACGTTGTCGCGGATGTTGGCCAGGACGCGACCGATGTGGCGCAACTGCTCCAGTTGCTTCGTTCAAACAAAGACTTGCGCGCCGAGATCGACAGAGATGTGGTTTGTGGCACTCGGAATCTTATTCGGATCGTAGCCGGCGCCGACGGCCTGCAACTCACTCGAGACGAATTAAGCTCATGTCGTCATTTCTCCAATGCGCTTTTCAACGTGATGCGCGGCGGGATCCCGGACTCGAACTACCGGATCTCCCGTTCTGACTTGAAGTCGTTCCTTGTCAAAGCCAATCGCGAAGTAACCGAACGGCAGACTGATTTTTTCAACAGGCTGCCGGAGACGATCCAGCACAGCCGACTATTGGAATTGGCACGCGAGCAGCGCGACCCCGATCTTGAACGGCTTACGCACGAATACCTGCCTCTCACCTTCAGTCGGCGCCACGGCGATCCCAGCCGTCCTTGGAATGTTTTCTCGATCCAGGTGAAGGACGAGCACGGCGAGAAGATCCTCAACTACCAGGGCAACTGGCGAGACATTTTCCAGAACTGGGAGGCATTGGCGCTGTCCTTCCCCGGCTACATAGAAAGCATGATCTTCAAGTTCATGGATGCATCGACCGCTGACGGCTACAACCCATACCGCCTCATCCGTGATGGCTTCGATTGGGAGGTGATCGACCCCCATGATGCCTGGTCGTACATCGGTTATTGGGGCGACCACCAGGTGATCTACCTGTTGAAGCTGCTCGAAGAATCGGTGCGCTACCACCCCGGTGCGCTCACCAAACTTGTATCTCGGCGTGTTTTCACCTATGCGGACGTCCCGTATCGAATCAAACCGTACGAAGCCCAGCTTCGCGACTCACGCAACACCGTCGAATTCGACGTCGCACTTGATCGGAAGGTTCGTGAGCGCGCGGCCGCACTTGGAGGGGACGGCAAGCTGTTGCAGGACGCGAACGGCGGGCTCTGTCGCGCAAATCTGACCGAGAAACTGCTTGTTTCCTTTTTGGCAAAGCTGTCCAACTACATTCCGGAAGCCGGTATCTGGATGAACACCCAGCGGCCAGAGTGGAACGACGCCAATAATGCCTTGGTTGGCTGCGGCGTATCCATGGTGACGCTTTATTACCTGCG